>Ga0075421_100011289_pt1 | contig 11063 bp, 9 predicted proteins | sample SoiMetdeltSBSDD5_FD_75292 | JGI IMG/M metagenome (GOLD analysis project Ga0075421, IMG submission 75292) | Bulk soil microbial communities from a Populus tree surrounding site in Tennessee, USA - Soil MetaG P. deltoides SBSDD5 | ecosystem: Environmental > Terrestrial > Soil > Tree plantation...
GCGTCCCAGACGCGCTGCTGGAACGCGGTGCCGCGGACGTCGAGCGGAAGGTCGAGGGCGGCGGCCGGCGACTTGCCGACGCGGTCGATGAAGCCGACCACCCGTGCCACCGTGCGTTCGAAGCGGCGATCGCCGCCGATAATCGTCGCGCGCGGAAAGCGCCGCTGCAGATCGTCGACCAGCGCCTCGGCTTCGTCGCCGAGCAGGATCGCGCACACGCCGCGGGCGCTCGCCGCGACGAGAATCGATCCGAGGGAGCACTCGCCGACCGCGAAACGGATATCGGCGTGGGTGCCGCCGGCACGAAAATCGGTCGGCGTCATGCCGAGCATGTGCTCGGACGCGGCGTAAAAGCGTCCGCCCGAGTTGTAGCCGGCATCGAAGATGGCGTCGGTGACGGTGGCGCTGCGGGTCAGGGCGCGGCGCACGCGCCGCCGGCGGTGCGCGGCCGCATAGGCCCGCGGCGTCACGCCGGTGACGGCTTTGAACACCCGATGAAAGTGATAAGCGCTCAGGCCGGCCTGGCGGGCGAGCGTTGCCAGCCGCGGTGTGGCCGGGGCGCGCTCGATCGTGCGGCACGCGTCGGCGACGAGCGCGGCACGCCGCGCGTCGAGCGACGGCGCGTCGGGTTTGCAGCGCTTGCAGGGCCGGAACCCGGCGCGCTCGGCGTCGGCGGTCGTGCGATGAAAGCGGACGTTGTGGGGGTTGGGCAGCCGGGCCGCGCACGACGGCCGACAGTAGACCCCCGTCGACGCGACCGAATAGAAGAACGTGCCGTCAGCGGCCCGATCGCGCGCGACAATCGCCGCCCAGCGCGGGTCGCGGTCGGTGGTATTCGTGGTGCTGGCCTTCATGACTCGAATATGGCACGCACCGGATTGCTTGGCACTCCGGATCTTGCTCTCGAATTCCCCGGACTCGCTCAAGTGGTCGGCTGTGCCGCCAGGCGTGCTTGGGCCGCGTCGTAGCTCTCGCCATAGATCGACGGGACCTTCGCGCCCATTGCGCGCAGATACGCGCTCAGCTGGCCGCGATGATGAATCGTATGGTGCAGGCCCAGCTGAAGGAACATCACCGCCGGCCACGTGAACAAGCCGCGAAAATCCACCGGCTTGATGAGATCGACGGCCGGGACGGCCGCCAGGCGCTCGCGGTTGCCGGCGTGCCGCTCGGTGTACCACTCGCCGACTTGCGCCGGGCTCTGTACCGCTTCCGGGATGATGCTCTCGGTGCTGAAGGCGCCGTTGATGACCGTTTCGACGAAGCGGTTGTCGGTGGCAGCGATGTGGCGCAGCAGATCGAGCGCGGTCCGCGACGCCCCGTCCGGCCGGTAGTCGGCAGCAGTCGCCGGCACGGCGGTAATGACCTTCAGGGTGGTCGCGCTCTCGAGCTTCAACGGCCGGAGGTAGAAATCCCGCATCCAGGCAGCCTGTTCCGGGGTCATGTCACTCATGTGGTTTTCCTTGGCTGTCGGCGGCGACAATCACTTGACCCCTTCGCCGCATCCGATTTATCCTCGTCACACGATATCGACAGTCGATATCGAACCGTCGTCGCCCGGCCGGGCGTGGGAGAACAGCATCGATGGCGAAGCGCCAGGCGGACATCGTGCGGGGAACGCTCGACTTGCTGGTCTTGAAGACGGTCGCGCTCGAGCCGCGGCATGGCGTCGGCGTCGCCGATCGCATCGCCCAGATCACCGGTGGGACCTTCAAGGTCGGCGCGGGCTCGCTGTTCCCGGCGCTCCACCGCTTGGAGCAGGACGGCTTCATCGCCGGCCAATGGAGCACTACCCCGGAAGGTCATCGCGCCAAGTACTACCACATCACCACCGCCGGCCAGCGCAAGCTCGCCGCCGACAAGAAGCAGTGGGCCCGTATCGTGCTCGCCATCGGCCAGGTGCTCGAGGCCGACTAGAGACGGTCGACACCAATGCGGATCCTCACCCGAGCGCGCTGCCTGTGGTCGACGCTGATCCACAAGGAACGGCTCGACCGCGATCTCGACGACGAACTGGACGCGGCGGTCGCGGAACTGACGACGCGCTACATCGCCGGCGGACTCGACGCACACGCCGCTCGGCGCGCGGCGCTGCACGATCTCGGCGCCCTCCACGACATCAAGCAGGAGGTTCGCGAGGCGCGGCTCGGGGCGGGACTCGACGCCTGTTTGCTCGACCTGCGTTACGCGTGGCGCCGGCTGAGCAACGCGCCCGGCTTCACGGCCGTCGTTGTCGCAACGCTCGCGCTTGGAATCGGGGCGAACACCGCGCTCTTCAGCGTGGTCCACGGGCTGCTGCTCAAACCGCTGCCGTATCAGGATCCCGGGCAACTCGTGTTCGTATGGCTCAATCGCAATCAGGTGGGCTACACCCGCGGTCCCATGTCGGGACCGGACTACCGCGATCTGCGCGATCGAACCGGATCGTTCGCCGACGTCGGTGGGATCTGGGCGACAACTTCCGTAACCTTCGATGGCGGTAGCGAGCCGGAACAGGTTCGCAGCGCATACGTCACGACGAACTTCTTCGATCTGCTCGGCGCGCGGACCGTCCTCGGCCGTGCCTTCGTTGCCGCGGATGCCTCGAGCGCGGAACCAGTCATTCTCCTCGGCTGGGACCTGTTTCAACGGCGATTCGGCGGCGATCCCGCGATCGTCGGCAGCGCGATTCAGATCGACGGCCAGGCGACTCGTGTCGTGGGCGTCCTGGCCAGGGACTTTCGGCTGCTGCTTCCTCCTGACGCCAGCGTACCGGCCTACCTCCAGGCCTTCACGCCGTTTTGGCCGAATCTCGAAAACGGCCCGCGCCGCAATCTCTTCATGCGGGTCGTGGCTCGCCTCCGGCCCAACGCCACCCTCACGGCTGCGCGGGACGATGTCGCGGCCATGGCCGTGGCCGTATCGCGCGAAATCGGGACACCACGCTCGTTCACGCTCGCCGGTCTGCAAGACGAAGGCGTGAGAGACATTCGCGCGCCGCTGATGGCGCTGTTTGCCGGCGTCGGCCTGTTGCTGGCCATCGCCTGTGTCAACGTGGCCGGACTGTTGATCGCGCGCGCGGCGGGCCGCGCCGGCGAGACGGCGCTACGGGTCGCGCTCGGTGCGAGCCGCCTGCGGCTGCTGCGCCAGGCGCTCGTCGAAGGCTTGCTGTTGACGATGCTCGGCGTCGTGGCCGGGATCGGCGTCGGCATCGCGTGCGTGCGGCTGTTCGTCGCGCTGGCGCCGCCGTCGCTCAGTCGGCTGACTGGCTCGACGACGATCGACCTGCAGGTGCTCCTGTTCACCATCGGCGTGTCGGCATGCTGGGGAGTGCTCTTCTCGCTGGCTCCCGCGACCGAAGTGTTCCGCGCGGCCAGCCGGGTGGCCCCGGCGCTCGCCTCGTCATCGACCCGCACCGCCGCGACTCCGCTTCGCTATCGCCTCCGCGGGACCCTGATCGTCGCGCAAATCGCGATGAGCATGGTGCTGATGGTCGGCGCGGCGCTGCTGGTGCGCGCTTTCGACCGCATCATCCACGTCGATCCCGGATTCCGAGGGGAACGGCACGTCACGTTCCGGATCGCGATCCCCGGCCGGCTCGAGACGCGGGAAGCCGTCAACGACTTCGTGGCGGAACTGCAGCGGCGCGTGCGGGCGATCGACGGCATCATTGGCGGCGGCGCCGTCAGCCACATCCCCTATGACGATCTGCCCAACTGGGCGCTTCCCTACAGCCTCGAGCCGCCGATCGCTCCCGATGCGCCCAGCGCCGACACCCGCGCGGTCTCGGTGGGTCTCCTCGAATCATTGGGCGTCACGCTGCTCGAAGGCCGCCTGTTCACGGACGCCGATCGCGACCCCGTTCATCCGGTCGTCATCATCGATGACCTGCTCGCCCGGGAGCTGTGGCCAGGCCGAAGCGCACTCGGCCGGCCGCTGTACGCTCGAATGAATCACGAGCGCGCGACGGTCATCGGCGTCGTCAAGCATCTGCGTCTGCGCAGCGTGATCGCCGATCTCTCGCCGCAGATGTTCGTGCCGTTCTCGATCGCGCAGCGCAACCCGATCGCATTCATGTTCGCGACCGCTGGCGACAATCCCGCGGCGCTGGTGCCGCGGATCCGAGCCGCCGTTGCGTCGCTCGATCCGCGGGTGCCGATCTATGAGCCGCGGCCGATGCAGGAGTACATCGATCAGGCGCGCTCGACCCGGCGGTTCACGATGGTGCTGGCGAGCAGCTTCGCGCTCGCCGCGCTGGCGCTGACCTCGGTCGGCGTCTACGGGGTCCTGGCGTACGCGGTTGCGCATCGCCGCCACGAGCTGGGCGTGCGCCGCGCGCTCGGCGCGGATACCGCGCGGATCGCATCGGCGGTGCTACGGGAGGGAGTCGGCTTCGCCCTGGCCGGCTGCGCGCTTGGCACGGCCGCGGCCGCGATCGCCGGCGAGCTCCTCCGGACACAGTTGTACGCGATCGAGCCAACCGACCTCGCGAGCTTCGCCATCGCCACGGTGGTCATCGTCGGCGGCGCGTCGGTGGCTTGCTGGATACCGGCGTGGCGAGCGATTGCAGTCAGCCCGATGGACGCGCTTCGTTGGCATTGAGCGCGTGCGACGCGTGTCACGCTCACGGCCCGTGGCACTCACCCGAGCAGTAGTAGCAGCCGTTGGCGCGCACGGGGATCATCGCCGGCGCCCTTGGCGCGGGCGGCTGGAGACGCGTGCCGGGCGTCGCCGCGTCGATCGAGCGGACTTCATGTCCTTCAGCACGAGATCGAGCCGTTGAAAATTGGCTTCCCACAGCTGGCGGTAGTCCTCGAGCCATCGGCTCGCCTCGGCCAGTGGCGCCGGATCGAGGCTGCGCGGACGGCGCTGCGCATCGACCGCGCGCGTGATCAGCCCAGCACGCTCCAGCACCTTGAGGTGCTTCGAGATCGCCGGCTGCGTCATCTCGAACGGCTGGCCCAGCTCAGTCACCGACGCGTCCCCCGCGGCCAGGCGCGCGAGGATGGCGCGTCGGGTCGGGTCGGCAAGCGCGGCGAACGTGGCGTCGAGCATCTCGGCGGTGTTTCGCATAACCACTGATTTCTAGAATCAAATGGTTATATAGCATGTGGAAGTGCAGCGGACAAGCTCGGGGACTCGGTCGTGATCGCTACGATCCCGCCCGATAGAGGCGTCCACCCAGCCAGACACTGGGGAACGCCGTCACCGCGAGAGCGATCGGATACCACTTCGGCCCCAGGTCGGCGACGGTGAGCGCCGTCACCGCGCCGGCGACGCCCGCCACGGTGCCGATCACGGCGAGGATCGCGACGTGCCGCATCGGCGCATGCGGCGCGAGACGCGCGGTGAGATAGCCGGCCAACACCGTGTACACGGTGCGATACGTCAGGGCCAGCAGGTTCAGCGCCGGACTCCACATCGGTTGTCCCCAGGGCGGGTAGATGTCGAGCACGTGGAGGAGCTGATCCGTCGCCAGCGAGAGCACGACGACGGCGACAAAACCAAGGAACACCGCGGCGATACTGCGACCGAGAGTTGATGAGGGACTCATGGTGGCGTCTCCTGACTGACTTGTAAGCGTCCACACCGAACGTTCACTGGTAAGTCGGCGCCGCCGCCCCCCGCTCGACATCCCCACCCCGGCAGCCCGCGCGAGCGGGGTCTGACCCCACACTAGCTCATCAGTTCGATTGGGGTCTGACCCCAGACTAGCTCATCAGTTCGACTGGGGTCTGACCCCCGACTAGCTCAGCCTTTGGTCGGGTCTTTCATGCAGGATGCCGTAACGCGCGGCCAGCGCGCAGGGGACGCCAATGAGAAACACGTGGACGACCACGCTGAGCCTCACCCACACCGCATCTGTCGCGCCGCCGCCCGCCGCCGACAGCGGGACGACGATGTAGTTCATCGCGACGTAGAGCCAGAGCCCATACAGCCCACCCATCAGCCAGGGGCGACGCCACAACACTGCCCATCGTCGAGCAACGAGGAAATAGATCGCCGCCATCGTGAGCGCGATGAAGAAATGAAGTGCCAGGCCGAGCGCCGCGGTGCGATAGCCGCCCGCGATTGCCGCTTCGCGGCCAAGCAGACCCGCGGCGACCGTCTGAAAGATGCGGCGTGCGGGAACACCGGCCTCGAGCCCCCAGAACACGCAGGCGTACATGATGTCGAGCGCGCCGGCGATCAGTCCGCCGGCAATCGCGTACCGCCACCCGCTGGATCCGCGCGACGTCGTCCCGCCTTGGTAGCGTGAATCTGGCTCCATGAGAAGATCCACGAATGTCGCGAACGATAGAGCCAACCGTGTTCGTCGAGCTCGACGGCCGTGGTCCGCGCTACGCCCAGATCACCCGCGCGCTGGTGGCAGCCGTGGCGAACGGCGGTCTCCCGCCCGGTGCGCGGCTCCCGCCGACCCGCGCGCTCGCCCGGCAAATCGGTTGCTCGCGGAACATCGTCCTTCTCGCTTACGAGCAGCTCGTGCTCGAGGGCTACTTCCAGTCACGGCCGCGGGCCGGGACGTTCGTGTCGACCGACCTGCCGCGAGCAACGGCTGCTGACGGCGCACGGGCGATCACACGTCAGCGGCGTCCGGCGCTATCGCGAGACGGGGTGCGCCTGGCGCGCGAGGCGGCGCGCGCTCGTGCGATCACCCGACGTCCGACCCGCCACGCGATCGATTTCATGTACGGCCAGAGCACACCCGATCCGCGCGTGGTCGGGCACCTGCGGCGTGCGTTTGGCGCGGTGCTCGAGCCGCAGGTGTTCAACTACGGCGACCCCGCCGGCGACGCGGGCCTGCGCGCCGAGATCGCCGAGCGGCTGCGCGGCACCCGCGGCCTGGCCCGCACGGCCGATCAGATCGTCGTCACGACCGGCGCGCAGCAGGCGCTCGACATCTGCGCCCGCCTGCTCCTTCGCGCGGGCGATCGCGCGCTGATCGAGGACCCAGGCTACGAAGCGGCGCGCGCCGTGTTTCTGGCGGCCGGTGCGCGCGTGATGCCGATGGCGGTCGATGCCGAAGGACTGCTGCCTTCGGCATTGCCGCCACCCAAGTCAGGCGCCCGTCTGCTGTACGTCACGCCCTCGCACCAGTTTCCGACCGGGGCAATCCTCAGCGCGGCTCGGCGACAGCGGATCCTGTCCTGGGCGCAGCGCGCCGGCGCATACATCATCGAGGATGACTACGATGGCGAGTTGCGGTATCACGGCCGCGCGATCAAAGCACTGGCCGCCGGTGAACACGACGACTGCGTGATTTACTGCGGGACGTTCGCGAAGTCGCTGTTCCCCTCGCTTCGCCTCGGCTACCTGGCGCTCCCCACCACGCTCGTCGATGCCGCCGTGAACGCCAAGTGGCTCGCCGATCGCGGCGCGTCGCTGCTGCTGCAGCGCGTGATTCGCCAGCTGATGCGCAGCGGCGAATACGATCGACATTTGCGTCGCATGCAGCGCCGGTACGCCGCACGGCGCAACGCGCTGGTTGGTGCGCTGTCAGCCGAGCTGGGTACCGAGGCCGAGATTGGCGGAGACGCGGCCGGCATGCACCTGATCGCCTGGTTCCCGCGTCTCGATCGCGCCGGTCTCGAGACGCTCGTCGCCGCTTGCCACGCGCGCGACGTCGGCGTCTATGCGCTCGAGCGCCACGCGATGCGGCCCATGAAGCGTCAGGCGCTCATCCTCGGATACGGACTGGTCGACGAACCGGCGATTGTGGAGGGCGTGGGGAGGTTGGCGGCGGCATACCGCGCCCTTACAACTCAGGCTTGATATCGACTACCGGTGTTCCGTCGATTGCCTCGATCGGGCCAATCCGCAATCGCGTGCCCTCGATCGAGCGGACCACAACCGGATGCAAGCCGAGCGGGTTGGGTCGATCGGGCGACCGTGTCGCGAACACTCCAGTGATCGGATTGCGTGGATCCGATCGCGGGCGCACCTGAAATACGTCGCGGCGCGCGGCATGAAGCCAGGTAATCACGATCAGGCGATCGCCGACCGCGACGAGATGGAGCGCCTCGGCCGCCCATGGATACACCTCGAGCCACGCATCCGGGGCTCCTTCGTCGCCTTGCCTCGGCGCTTTGCTGCGATCGTGCAGCTCGGAGCGGAGCACACCAATCGGCCGCAGCCGGGCGTCGATCTCGTCGGCCACTAGTTCACCGGCCTTCAGCGTGCGGGCTTGGCGGCGCCGGCCGAGTACCCACGCCACAGCCACTCGAGCGCCGCCGGCAGCGTCTGTTGTTTCACCGCGCGATCGCAATGGCCGGCGTTGCGGGCAAAGACGAATTGATACCGGTAGCCCTTGGCGGCGAGCACGCGCGCCATGTTCTCGTTGGCCACGACCCAATCGTGCATGCTGTCGCGCATGACGTTGGGATTGAAGAGGTCGCGGTCGCCGACGTGCATCCAGATTCGAATCGGCTTGGGCGCACTGTTCGGAATCAGCCGTTCATGGAACTCCCACGCGCCGTGTGGGGTGTCGGCGCTCGGCGGCCACTGCTGATTCACGTAGGTCCCGGAGTAGGAGAGCACGCGATGATACAGCTCGGGGTGATACCAGGCCATGCTCAGCGCCGCGGCCGCTCCGGAACTGCAGCCCATCGTCGCGCGCCCTTCAGGATCTTTGGTCAGCGTGACGTTGTACTGCTTCTCGACCACCGGCAGCACTTCGCTCTCGACGAACTCGGCATACCGCCCCGACATCGTGTCGTACTCGAGCCCCCGCTGGCTGCCCTGCGCATCGCCGCTGCCGTTGCCGATTGAGACGGCAATCATCACCGGTACGCGCTTCTGATGAATCAAGTTGTCGAGCGCCGTGAACAGCAGCTGATCGGGCCCGTCGGCGCCGACGATGAAAGGAGCAGTGCTGCCGGGAACGTACTGCTTGGGAACGTAGACCGCGACGCGGCGAGTGTAGGGAGCCGGACGGCTGGTCGTGACGATCAGTTTCGCGGGATCGGTGGGATCGGGCGTGCCGAAAGTGCCTGGGTCGCGCGCGATCCCCGGATAGATCTTGCTATCGGCGGAATTCATCGTGAGCGTGTGCACCGTGCCTTGCGGGACACCGTCCTGCACCGTCATTTCCGGGGCTGGCGCGTGCGTCGAGCCGATGATGAAGTTGCCGTTGTCGTCGGGGCCGGGCACCGTGCCGTCGGGCAGCTCCTTGGCGCTGACGTAGCCCGGGGTATTCGGATCACGTGTCGGGGGCGTCGGCCTTGGCGGGGCCTGCGCTGGCGGCGGCGACTGCGGTGGCGCGGCCACCTGACTTTGTGTCATTGCGGCGACCGTTCCCACCGTCGATGCTATCGCCATCGCAATCACGACCCGTCGGCTGTTCATGCGGGCAAGTCTTCCATCTAAAGATGGAAGCCACAAGGGCAAACTAGGGGTGCTTATCGGCCGGCGACACGAAAGGCGGCCATCTCGTGATCGTTGCGGACCAGCAGCACGCTGCCGCCTTCGTGGGGAACAAGCACTGGATGGTTCCACGTCTTGCCCTCGAGCGCGGGCACGCGCGCCCGCTCGGTGAACTGATCCGGCGTCGCGTTCACCAGCGCCAGCTCGCCGTCCTCGGACAAGACCAGCAGCAGGTCCTGGTCGGCCAGCAGCACGAGCTGGCCGTGACCGAATCGTCCGCCCTTCCATTTGCGGGTGCCGGTCTCGATGTCGATGCACGCGAGGATGCTGCCGTCGAATCCGTAGGCGTGGCCCTTGTGGACGACGAAATCGTTGTAATAGGGCTTGAGGCCGTTCGACGTCCAACGCTCGGTGACGCGCCAGCTCGGGCCGTCGCGGCCGACGGCAATGCGCCGCACGCCCATCGCAGGATTCAGCCCCGAGCCACTCCCGAGCAACACGTCGCCGGCGCCCAGCACCGCCGGTTGCACGATCCCATCGCCTTGCCAATCGTGCTGCCACAACAGCGCGCCGTCGGCCGGCGCGACGCCGATGGCGCCGGCCATGCTCACGAACACGATCTGCCGCACGCCGTCGATCGTCAGGAGCTGTGGCGAGCTGTAGCCGGCACCTCCCTTCGGACCGATCCACCGCGGCGCGCCCGACTTGACATCGTAGGCGGCTAGCATGCCGGCGGTCGCGACGACCACCACGTCACCGACGACGAGCGGCGAGCTGGCGATGCCCCAATCCGGAACTCGCTTGCCGGTGTCGCTCGTGGCGTTGCGCGACCAGATCACCGCACCGGTGCGAGCGTCGAGCGCGTTCACGATTCCGGTCGCACCCATCGAGTACAGTCGATTGCCCTCGACGGTGGGAGTACCGCGTGGACCTGCTCCGGCGTTCGATTCCCAGAACCGCGCCGGATCGCGATGACGCCAGATCGGTTTGCCGGTCGTCAAGTCGTAGGCCGATACGAGTTCGTGCTCTCCACGTTGCTCTTGCGTGTAGACGAACGTGCCGTGGACCGCGAACGACGACCAGCCTGGTCCAACCGCCTGCTTCCACAACGCGACCGGGGGCGCAGCCGACCAGTCGGTCCCGATTCTCACGCCTTCGATCACGCTGTTGCGATCGCGTCCGCGAAAGCCTGGCCACTCGGCGATCGCGCGCGGCGCACCGTCAGCCGGCGCCGGCGTGACCGACTCGGGCTTCGCCGCAGGCGCCGGGATTGTCGCGGCCGGCGTGCTCGCCACCGACGGTGCGGGCGTTTCTGCGGGCGGCGGGGTGGTCGCTGCTGGCGTGACCGGCGCGGGCGGAATCGGATCGCTCGTGGCCTGTGACAACAAGCGATCCTCGTGCGTCGGCGTCCACCGCCAGTGAATGTCGGACGCGGCCTCGCCGGTAACGCCGCCGGTTCGAATCAACGTGAACAGCGTGGCGACGATGACCATCGACGCGGCGATCGACGCCCGACGCCTCGTCGTCGAACCCTGACGCGCGACGGCCGCGCCGGCGACGAGCGCGACCGAAAGCATCGGCAGCGCATAGACCGGCAGCATCATCCCCATCATCCCGTTCGAGATCGACCGGTGAACCACGGGATACGCGGCGGCAATTGCCGCGGCCATCAGCACGATCGCGCCAATCCGCTCGAGCCATGGCGCGCGGCTGAAGAACAG
>Ga0075421_100011293_pt1 | contig 11061 bp, 7 predicted proteins | sample SoiMetdeltSBSDD5_FD_75292 | JGI IMG/M metagenome (GOLD analysis project Ga0075421, IMG submission 75292) | Bulk soil microbial communities from a Populus tree surrounding site in Tennessee, USA - Soil MetaG P. deltoides SBSDD5 | ecosystem: Environmental > Terrestrial > Soil > Tree plantation...
TTCTTTTTGCCGATCATCGAAGAATTGAAGAAGCGCGGATATGATCTTCTTCTCACTTCGCGAGATAACGCACAAGTGCTTGGCCTATTGGCGTTGCACGGACTGGAATGCAAGACGTACGGGCGTCATTATGGAAGGAATAAGCTTCGTAAAATCATGGGGCTTGGTGGCAGGGCGGCTCAGCTAGCGCCGTTGGTGTTGAGGGAGCGGCCGGATTTGGCGCTTTCGCACGGTTCGCGCAGTCAAATTGGATTGTCGTGGTTACTCAGCATTCCATCGCTCGCCATCATGGATTATGAACACGTAAAGTTACAGATGTGGGGGATCCGTGCCAAATGGTTAATGATCCCTGAAGTCTTACTCGACGTTCTTCCTTATCGCGACGATAAGCACATCTTGAAATATCCGGGCATCAAAGAAGATGTGTATGTGCCGGGGTTTCGGGCGAAAGACGGCATCCGGGAAGAGTTGGGAATGTTGGCAGACGACGTAATGGTGACTATCCGTCCACCGGCGAACGAAGCCCACTACCATAATCCCGAAAGTGATGAGTTATTTCGCGTGGCTGTCGATTTCCTAAGCCGTATCGGCAGGGTTCGACTGGTCATTCTCCCCAGAAGTACGAAACAGGAATTCTACATACGGCAACGTTGGCGAGAACTGTTCCTAAAGCACAAAATTGTTATTCCGAATCGTGTCGTCGATGGATTGAACCTGATCTGGTTTTCTGACTTGGTCATCAGTGGTGGTGGAACAATGAATCGGGAAGCGGCGGCATTGGGAGTCCCCGTTTACAGTATCTTTCGTGGAAAACCCGGCGCTGTGGATCGGTACCTTTCGTCGAACGGTCGATTAACGTTGCTCGGCAATTCGAAAGACGTGGAGACTATCCAAACCGTGCGTCGCGAGAGATCCAGTCGTGATTTTAATAACTGCACCTTGATGACCGTCGTTGAAAATGTGACTGCAACTTTAGAAAGCGAATGTCACCCTCAATAATGAGCGTGCTTGATAGGTTCCAATGCGACCTTTTCGTTTGAAGTTGTCGCGTCTTCTCATGACTTCATGAATGCCGAAGTCTGCCGTTTTCCGAAGATACCTCGTAACATTGATAAAAGCACTATCACGTCAATGCATCAGCCAGCCAGCACGAGATAGTCAACCAAAACTCATTCTAGTGCGTCAGAGACGAAATAGCCTTTTCGGCGAGTCGTAGATAATAAGCCGCACGCTGCGACAAATACTCCGACGTATCGCCCGTGCCGTTTCACGGAGACCAAGTCCTATCCCGTCGGATGTGCCGGAACCCCTCCCTCACCTACCCGCGCAACCCCTATACGATGACAACTCGAATGTCACCGTCAATAACACCGATCGGTTGGCCGGGTTGCGTACGCGGCAGGACGAGAACAGTCGAATTTCGTGACGCGTTGGTCATTTCGAGGATCATCTCGGGTGAATAGGACGTAGCTATATTATTGGCGATCAACTCATATCGAGCGTTGTATCGATTTCCAGAGCCTTCGATCTCTTGGACTCGGAGGGCCGGACACGGCTGCGGGACATGGTGTGTTATATGCGTGGACTCTTTCGTAAGGTTTCACTGATCGTCTTAGGTTTTCTGACCACTGGTTTTCTGTGCGCGTTCATGGTGCAACAGGCCGTACCTGAACGTTGGGGGGCAATAAATGCAGATGCAAATAGCATTGCCGTGATGGCCGGTGCATTGGGCCTGCAAGGCCAACCAAATTGGTCTTTCTACAATGCCGGGGATGCACCCGAAGGCGCTTTTATGGGGTGGATGAATCAGGCACAAACATTGACTGCCGTCATTCGGTTGCCTCGGCAATTGGATCCAGGTCGCTACTATCTGTTTTTTTATGGGATTGCTTACGACTCCAACGAGAGTCTGTACGCGTCTATCGGTGGCGGAACTTCGACGTCGGTTGTCTTGAACGATCGCGATGCGAATCGATATTGGACTGATCGTGCTGTCGTCGATGTTGCGAACGCGTCTGATGCTTTACAGATCACGATTACGCGCAACCCATCCGTTACCTGGGACCAAAGGTATCTTTTCCGAGGTCTCTATGTGACAAATAACTCTCAAGAAACCGTCACCTGGGACAGTATTGCCGTCAAACTCAGTTATCCCACCGTGATGGACGATTCATCAGCGATCAAAGGCAACCTTGTTCCCAACGGTGGTTTTGAAACTGGCGTGGATGCGGCTTGGGGATTTGCTGGCCAGGGCGGCGGTAGAACGGTTCCGATTAATAGCATGTGGGATCCGACGCAGAGCTATGAGGGCGAAGCCAGCCTCAAACTGACCTTCGACGCGGCCACTCGAATTCAGCCGACGAACTCTGCCGAGGAGATCTATTCCCGCGTCTACCATCTCAAGCCGAATAAGAAATACACGCTCTCGATGTGGATGAAGACATCGCCGTCGTTGACGACAACGGCCAAGGTTTCCTTGGTCAATACCTATGCCCCGCCTCCAGGCTATCCGGCTCAATATTCCATCTCGAGCGGAATGGTTACGATTTCCAATACCTGGAAGCGCATCAGTGTCACGGGTTACTTGTTGGACTATCCCTCCACTGATTATCAGATCTGCATTGGCACCAGTGGACCGTCCGGCAGCTATCTTTTAATCGATGCAGTGCAGCTTGAAGAAGGCGACCTGACGGCTTACACGCCGGCCGCGGAAGTCGAGGCGGCTCCCGTCATCAGTATGACCGCCCATCCGGGGAACATTTACTATACCGACGAAACCCTGTCCGCGGACCTGATCGTTCGTAACAATATGCCCTCCGCGAAAACAAAAACGTTGGGTTACGACATCTACGATCACATGAATAACATCGTCCGACAGGGATCGCTGAATTTATCGACGACTTCCAACACGACTCAACACTTGTCGTTCGATTTGTCGACCGGCGGGAAACAGGGCATTTTCCGCGTCGTCACCTGGATTGAAAATGACGATCGTACCGAGAGAGAGGTCTGTTATTCAGTGATTCCTCGACCGATGACAGACCGTTCGGATCCGGCGTCGTTCATGGGTGTTCACGCGCAATATACCGAGGCTCAATTCAAGATCTTGCAGCGTTTAGGTATCAAGTGGTCACGCGTTTTAAGTCCTGCGGCCTTTTTTCGATGGAGTGTGGTGGAACCAAAGGAGAATCAATTCATCTGGTATGACAAGGAACTGGAGCTCGCGGGTAATTTCGGCATTACAACTTTGGGAACAATTGGCACCAACAACTTTTGGCCGACTTGGGCGGATCGGAACGGACTACCTGATCTCGACAAGTGGCAGCACTTCGTTGGACGCCTCGTTGCCCACTACAAACCTTGGGTCAGGCACTGGGAGATTTGGAATGAACCAGAGTTTAAGCCCGACTTCTATGCCCAGATGTTGAAGCGTGCGGTGGACGAAATCGAGATCAATGATCCCGGCGCTACGGTTGTTGGGATGGGTGGACTCACCGCTGGAGACGCACAACATGCCCAGTACACAAATATGTATACCGTGATTAGATCTTTGGAGAGGCTATATCCGACATGGAATTGGAAAACCCATATCGATGTTCTTTCGACTCATGATTATCCCGACGGCGCTTCTCCCGAAAGTCTGACGCCGATTATTCGAACCTACGGAATCCCCGTCTGGAACACCGAAGCCGGGGCGTGGGATCAAGGGCCATATCAGGGACCTAATTCTAATTTTGTATCCTTCGGAAAGAGTCTGTGGGCATTTAGCGACGCAAAGCGCTATTACGAAAGCATGATCGGCGCACCAAATGCGGTGACGAAGAACTTTTTGCGGACTATCGCAAGCGGACAGACAAAGTATTTCTATTATGACTCGCGGAATTACGCGGCGCCCAATTACTTCCGAAGCCACCCGACGATAATCGAATATGATGGGAGCCTTCGAGCAAAGGGCATCAGCTACGTCATCGCCGGTTCTTTCGTTGATCACGCTAAAGGGCTAGGCGATGTCTCGTCCGATCCTAAGTCTCACTTTTTACTTTTTGATCAAGGTGGGACTGCCGTAGCAGCTTTGTTTAGTGGGGACAATAAGGGTAGGCAGATTACTCTTACATTAGATTCGTCGCAATTTCACGTATTTGATTCTATGGGTAACGCAATTTCGATCAGCGCGAGCTCCGTTCCTTACGGGCGCAGTCCGGTTTATCTCAGAGGGCACGGCATCAGCGCTGCAGCGCTCAAAGTTGCTCTTCAGTCAGGTGTGATCAGAGACAGAGGAGACCGGTCCGCTCCAACCATAACGATTTCAGACGCGCCACGGGGGCCTATTCGTAGCGGAACGTTTCGAGTGCGTTGGATCGGCTGCGATGATTTATCGGTGCCGAATATTGGCGAGATTAGTTTTGAATCCCATACTCCTAGTGACACGCCGAATCCGGACGCTATTCTGTATTCGTACTACCTCAAAGGACTTTCAACCGCCTGGTCTCCCTGGTCAGCCCGCACGTTTGTGGATTTTGTCGATTTGGCTCCAGGTTCCTATGAGTTCTCAGTTATTGCAAAAGACGCGGCCAACAATCAGTCTGTTGCAAGAAGCAGAACGATCGTGATCAGCCGATAAACGTATTGCGAAGGTCTCGGCTCGTGTACACACCTAACTCTGAAGACGACTAGATTGGTGACAAATCTGATTCGTGAATGGGTTCGCGTAAAGAGAGAAAATGTCTTCCAGTCGATGATGAAAAACAGCGCCTGGGCGGCTATCGGGCAGATCGTATTAGCAGGCACGTCGTTTCTTGAGACGATTATTCTTGCGCGCTATCTCGCGCTCACTGACTTCGGTGTCCTTGTGACAGTGACGGCGGCCGCGGAACTAATCTACGGCCTGCTTGATTTTAGAAGTGGCGAGGCAGTGATCAAGTTCATCCCGGAGATTCGTTCTTTAAAGGGTAATCGTGGAGCGTGCGCGTTTCTCAAGATAATCCTATTGTTGGATGCAGTGGTCGCCGTCTGCGGATTAGGGATCACAGTAATCCTTGGTGCCGTGATTCTGAAATGGAGTGGTCTGCAAGAAGCGTATTTCGCATCGTTATTGATCATCTCATTTGGACTCGCCGTCAGATGTACGGTGAGAAGTTGCGGCTCCTATTTCAGGATTTGTGGCCGGTTTAACCAAGCGACCATAATCGGATCCAGTGTGATGCTATGCCGACTCGCGCTGATGGTAATCGCTGCGAAGCTATCGCCGACAGTTTCAGGTTTTTCATGGGCGTCAGCGTGGGCCAATATTCTCTTCACGATAGCGGTTGGAACGGCATTCTTGGTGATAGGGCGGGATGACGGTCTTCGATGGGTTCGCTCACCAATTCGATTGATCGACAATATGTGGCGTCCACTCGCTGGCTTCCTCGTGAGCACAAATATTGCGGGAACTCTCAAGGTACTTTCGACAAAATTGGATACGCTGCTGATTGCCGGTCTCACATCTCCTGAGATGGTCGCGATCTACAGGGTCGCAGCACGCATTTCTGGATCTGTGATCGTTCTATCCGACCCTCTGCTTGTCGCTATCTACCCTGAACTGTCGCACTTGCAAGCGAGTGGCCGAATGGGGCAACTGCGAAGGCTAATTCTTCCACTCAGTTTAGGCCTTGGCGCTTGTTCGGCTCTTTTGGTGAGTGGATTCGTCATCGGCGGACGTTGGATTCTCGGAGCGGTGGCTGGCCCCCAATACGGCTCGGCGTATCCCGTCGTTCTAATCATGTTCATAGGCAGTGTTGTTTCGATGACCTTCTTCTGGGTTAGGCCCCTTCTGCTGCTGCGTGGACACGCCCACACGCTGGTTTGGATCTATGCAGTCGGCCTCTTCGTACAGCTCGGAGCGCTCTATCTGCTCGTTCCCTTCATGGGAGCAGCGGGAGGCGGACTCGCGCTGACGCTTAGTTGCTCCGTCAATGTTGTTCTGTCTCTATGGGTAACTGCAAAATCGGCTCGGATGAACACCGCTAGGAATGTGATAAGTCCATTGACCAGGTACGTCGAAGATTGACTTTTTTTTACATGAAAGAAACGGCGAAGTTTAACAGTCAAGACGTCCACCGCTTGCGAGAAGAACAAGGGCATCTTAGCCGCTATCGTCTGGCTGAGAAGCTGTACCGACTGATTCAAGCGGTCTAAAAATACTCGAGGTCGGTGGCGCGGCCGAGTTTTCGCGCCGGTTGAAGTCGCTGGGTGTGGACGTTACTTTCGTCGATCTCAGCCCAACTGACGTCAAGCGTGCTATCTCATTTGGAATGGAGGCACATCAGCTTGACTTAAACGAGGGGTTGTCCATTTTTGATCCGGCAACCTTCGATGGAATTGTTGCTCGAAATCATCGAACACGTCGTGGCCGCGGAGCGTTTGTTGACGGAAGTCTCTCGTGTTCTTTAGCAAGACGGGTTTCTCATCTTGAGTACTCCCAATTTTGCCTATTGGTTGAACCGCCTTCGGATTCTCTTTGGAGGTCTTAGTCACGACGAGGGTTACCACTATCGCTTCTTCACTCCCTCCGTCTTGAAACAGCGTTTGGGTGCGGCTGGATTCCAAGTTCAACATGCCTCTAACACAATGCCGGCAATTGGGTACAATTTTGTCTTCAATCGCATCCTCGGCCTACCACGCCGCCACGTCCACGTCCCGAATCTCCTGTCACCGTTCCTTGCCCATACGCTAATTGTCCGATCCGTCAAGAGCAAAAATCGAGTCTCTCCGATTTGCACCTGAGTTGTCCGGCGGTAATGTCCAAAGTCAAAATTCTACACGTCATGTGGAACATGGTAGTCGGGGGGGCCGAACGCGCAGTGTACCAACTCATTCGGGCCCAACGCAGTGACGGTCACCAGAGCAGCGTACTCATTTGCACCGATCTAGGAATGTATGGAAACAAATTGAAGGAATCGGGAGTCGATGTGCATGTACTTGGGATGCGGCACGCTCTGGATTTCTCCGCGAGTCGCCGGTTCCGTGAAACCCTACGAGCCTTCGACATTGTTCATTTTCACTCTTGTGAGCCTTACGTCATGTATCTGGCTGCGAGAATGAAGGGACCTCGTCTGTTTTATACACATCGGGGAGCAATACTTAAATACCCCGCTAAACAAACTCTTAGGTACAAACTTTGCGGTCACCTCATTCGACGTCATTTTGACGGCGTTTCCGGGAATACTCACTCCGGAGCTATGGCGGCAGCTCGGCTTTTCGCTCTACCGCCCGAGCGAGTAGCCACAACATATAACGGCCTGGATTTTTCCTTACTTGAGCCGAAGCGTAATGCCGACCATGTTCTGGCTGAATTGAACCTTTCGAAGAGCAAGCTTTTCATCGGAACTAGTGCAAATTTCAAGGAATCGAAACGAATCGATGAATTGATTCGCGCTCTCGCCCAGCTACAGCGTGATCGGTTCACCTGTCTTCTCATTGGCGATGGACCTGAGCGCTCACGACTGGAAGAGCTCACAAAACAGCTGAATTTGGAAAGCAACATCGTCTTTTGCGGTATGAAATCCCACATTGGAGATTATCTTCAGATTCTCGACATCTTTGTCTTGCCTGCGTTTTTGGAATCGTTTGGCAATTCTGCCGTCGAGGCGATGGCGATGGGATTACCAACAATCGTGATGGAGGATGGGGGGGGAACCGTCGAGCACATAGTCGATGGCAGAACGGGATTCATTGCGAAGGATTTTCGCGACCTTGCACACAAGCTCGAGCAGCTTGCGGATAATGTTGACCTAAGGAGATTTATGGGCGAAGCGGGGCGACGCAGTGTTACTGAAAAGTACACCACGTCGAGAATGCTAGAGAGTTATCGCGAACTTTATGGAGAGGTCTCGGCATGAAGTCTGCTTTAACAAGTTATTTAGCGTGTCCGCCGTTGGGCTTCACTTTTTGCTGTACGAAGTCGTAGAAGTGTGCGCGAGAGGCGTCCGGACGCGTTTTCAACGACGATGCTGCAATGATTCAGAATCGAAAAGTGCTTTTAATAACGAACATTCCCACCCCGTATCGAATTCCGCTATTTAATGTACTGCATGAGGAGCTTGCGAGAAGCGGTGTTGCCTTCAAGGTGGTTTTTGGCGCGCTCGGATACGCTCGGCGGCAATGGAAAGTTGAATTGAAGGATTGCACATTCCCCTTCGATATTCTCTCTACTCTCAACCTCCGCTTCTCTGATCCTGAAAAGTCGAGTTTTACATATGGCGGCCTTTTTCGTGTGATCAAACGTGAGCAGCCTGATGTGATTATCACGAATGCTTTTTCAATCGCCACTACGAAACTGTGGATGAGGTCGTTTCTGCATCAGACACGCTACGTCATTTGGTCAGGAGCGATCCAATATCCTGGGCTGAACATGAACTCGCTGCGGCGATGGCAGCGAAAACTGCTTGTCAGACGTGCGCGAGGGTTCGTTGCATATGGGACTCGCGCGCAGGATTATTTGGTGGCGCAAGGGGCGCCGCGTGATCGCGTCAACATTGGGATCAACACTGTCGATACGACATTTTTCAGTCGAGAAACCGAAAGACTCAAGCGAAGTCAGCCGAGTCGAGACGACAGGAAGACGATTCTCTTCGTTGGTCATCTTGTCCCTCGAAAGGGAGTTGATAGATTGCTGAAGGTTGTTCAATTACTAGCGGCCTCGCGTCAAGACTTCATTCTCGAGATTGTCGGTGCTGGTGATGACCGGCCGAATTTGGAGTGGCTCGCTTCTGACTTGGGCGTTTGTCAATACGTCAAGTTTCTAGGCTTCCGACAAAAGGACGATATACCACTGCACATGAGCCGAGCGAGTTGCTTCGTTTTTCCGACAAATCACGATATTTGGGGTTTGGTTTTGGTTGAAGCGATGGCCGCAGGCTTGCCTTGCATCTCTTCCAATAGCGCTGGCGCGACGTGCGATTTGATTCATGATGGACGCACTGGTTTTGCAGTCGATTTCTGCGACACCGAGCTAGTAGCGGCGAGAATTAACTGGCTTCTGGACCATCCAGAGCAATCCGAGTTGATGGGACAGCGGGCAAAGAAGCTCATCGATGAGACGGTTACGCTCAACGAGTCGGCGAAAGGTTTTGTCGCTGCAATAGAACGTGCTCTGACTTAGAAGAGTCACATGAAGTTTCATTTCCGGCTGATTTATCTGCTGCTTGTCGGCAACGTCCTGCTTAGGTTTTTCACGAACTCGGGACTGCTGCCCCGAGTTCTCAACCTTTGGGACGTCGGAATTACATTGGCGATTGGCGTGGTTTGGTTATTCTCACCGTCAGAGCAGGACGTTTCGGTGGTGCGAATCCGTCGCCGTCTTCTGATTTTCAATGTCGTGCTGTTAGCTGGCGCCCTCTTCAATTCGCGTTATTTCTATTTTCCAGCGGCAATGTCACAGGTCATTATGTTGATTGAGCCCATTCTACTGTTCATTGCCGTTGTACAGCTGCCTGTCAACTTGATACACGTTGTGCGATTCAGCGCGATTCTACGTAAGCTGATTGTTTTTGAACTTGTCTTCGGGATGTTCCAATTTCCGATCTATTTGTACACCGGCAATTCAGAAGCAATTGTTGGAACCTTTTACGGTAATGCTGAACAATATACGGGCTTCCTTCTCCTCGGAGTGTGTTATTACCTCGGTCAAGTCGAAGCCGACGCGTCGCGGAAGCCAACCCACAAGTTTTTGATTCTGATGATGCTAAGTCTGATGCCGTTCGTTGACAACAAGGCCTCCTGGGTAGGTGTGATCGTGGCACTGTTTGTGTTGATGACAAAGCTCGGTGCTCTCAAGGGAACTCGAATGAAGTACATCCTTGCGTTCACCGCGCTGATTATAGTTGGGGCTTTGGCTGCGACAGTTAGTTCGGGAACGCTTTCGAAGTTCAGCGGGCTCAGCGAGGCATTCGAAACCGGAAACATTGCCAACCTCGGAAAGGTTAAAGCTTACCAAGACATATTGACCGCGTTCGAGGACAATCCTTATATGGCGATCATCGGGGCAGGTCCCGGAACTTTTTATTCTCGGGCAGCGCAGCAGTTCTACCTAATTAATGATGATCTCTATTCCAATCCGCGCGTTTCCGAATGGCTCAGAAAATTACCGACTCGTACTTCTAATTCAATGGGTGGAGTTATTGATCCGACATCGTCGGTCGAGCCATATTACAAGAGGTTCTTCGTCGAACAAAAAATTTTTAGTGTTGGTACTGCACAAGTTGATACTCCTTTTTCTTCATATGCAGGCCTTCTTGGTGAGACCGGCATCATTGGATTCATTATTTATGTCAGTCTTTATGTCCACATCTACCGCCGTCTGTGCGGTTACCTTGCTCGTTATCGCAATGATCCGAACATATCGGCTTTAATTACGGCTTCTCTGGGGTTTCTTGTCTATACAGCCACAGTATCTATTTATAACCCGTGGCTCGAGACCGGCCGCATGACGACGATTCTGTGGGGTGCAATTGCCGTCATCTGTCTATACGTAGAACGGTTACAGAATGGAAAAAATAAAGCCACGGCTGCTCCTGATTGGAGCACTTCCACCGCCAGCGATAGGACCAAGCATCGCTACAGAGCGCCTACTACGGTGCCACAGTCTTAGAAATGCTTTTGAGTTTCTGGTCATTGACATTTCGGATAGACGAGACCCCTCGAACATTGGGAACCTGGATTTTACGAATGTCTGGCTAGCTCTCAAGCACTTCGTGCAATGCTGTTATCAAGTTGCTCTGAAACGCCCAACGATTGTTTACCTAAACATCTCACAGGGCACTTGGGGATATATTCGGGATCTTGGATTCCTGATCCCGGCGCTGGTTTTTCAGCGGAAAGTCGTCATTCATCTGAGAGGCTCCGAATTCCATGTGTTCTTTGCCGCGATGCCGAAGTTTCTACGCTGGGTCACTCGTTCGGTTTTCAAACGAGTCTGCCGGGTCATTGTCCTTGGTCACACTCTGAAACATGTCTTCAAGGACCTGGTACCGAATGAAAGAATTGCCGTTGTTCCGAATGGCATCAACTATTTGGAATTTG
>Ga0075421_100011297_pt1 | contig 11057 bp, 9 predicted proteins | sample SoiMetdeltSBSDD5_FD_75292 | JGI IMG/M metagenome (GOLD analysis project Ga0075421, IMG submission 75292) | Bulk soil microbial communities from a Populus tree surrounding site in Tennessee, USA - Soil MetaG P. deltoides SBSDD5 | ecosystem: Environmental > Terrestrial > Soil > Tree plantation...
CGCGCATGGCCAGGTTGGAAACCGGGACTTCTCATGATGCTCAGCGCGATCGTGATGGGTTTAACTGTTTGGCTGATGGAGGTTTGGCTTGGCCAGGCCGGCACGGCGGCCGACTCGGCGAATGTGCTGGCGCAGTTGCTGTTGTTTTTTACCAAGGCCGGCGCATTTGTGTTCGGCAGCGGGCTAGCGATTATTCCTTTTCTACAACAGGGGGTCGTTCAGCAATTCGGCTGGCTCAACGAGCATCAGTTCCTTGACGCAGTCGCAGTGGCGATGATTACGCCTGGACCGGTGGTGATCACCGTCGCCTTTATCGGTTTCCTGGTTGCCGGATTGGCCGGTTCCATCATGGCCGCGATCGGCATTTTTCTGCCCGTGTACCTATTTACTATCCTCCCAGCGCCTTGGTTCAAACGCCACCGGGACAATCCTCAACTTAAAGCCTTCGTCGACGGCGCTACGGCGGCTGCCACGGGAGCAATTACAGGCGCGGTATTGGTTCTTGGCGCGCGGGCGATCAACGATGTGCCAACAGCCTTGATTGGGATAACCAGTTTCGCCGTTCTGTGGCGATTTAAAATCTCCGAACCGGTGTTGGTCGCTATTTCGGGTCTTGTCGGGTTGATTCTCTGGCCGTTGATGCGAGTGGGATAGGTGTGACCGAGCGAACTGTCAAAAGGATTAACGAGCAGAGTCCAGAAAACGACTGACGGATCGTTAGCCGTGCCCCTTAAACGTCAACGACTATTCGTTGCCGCGTGTTCTTGATGATACAATTCGGATGGAATAGAAACAGATAAACATATACCAGGGGTAAGGAAGCAATGTTAAAAGTTATACCAGTAGAAGAAGCCGTCGGCTTGCCGCTGGCCCACGACATCACCGAGATCGTACCCGGCAAGCACAAAGGCCCGGCGTTTCGCCGCGGCCATATCGTGCGCCAGGAAGACATTTCGAAGTTACTCGATGTTGGCAAGCGCAATCTTTATGTGATGGAACTGGAAAAAGACGAGCTGCACGAAGAGGACGCCGCGCACCGGCTCGCCACAGCCGCGGCCGGGGCAAACTTAAGTTTGACCGATCCGAGCGAAGGACGGATCAATCTGGTCGCGACTATTTCGGGTTTGTTGAAAGTCGATGCCGATCTGCTCTATCGTTTCAATTCTTTGGGCGACCTGATGATGGCGACATTGCCGGGCGATCGTTATGTGAAAGAAGGCACCGTGGTTGCTGGGACTCGGACGATTCCGGTGATCGTGAAAGAAGAACTGATTCGGAAAGCCGAAGCGATCTGCAAGGGAAAACCGATCGTAACAATCCTGCCGATGCCGGCGAAACGCATTCATCTGGTCGTTACCGGCAGTGAAGTTTTTACCGGGAGAATTAAAGACGGGTTCGGCCCGGTGGTCGGTAAAAAAGTCGGTGAGCTCGGCTCCGAGCTTGAATCGGTAAAGCTCGCGCCGGACGATCCGGACGTGATCGCCGGACATATCAAAGACGCCCAGCGGGCCGGCGCCGATGTAATTCTCGTCAGCGGCGGCATGTCGGTCGATCCTGATGACAAGACGCCGGAAGGCATTCGCCGAAGCGGCGCCAAAGTGGAAACTCACGGCTTTCCCGTGTTGCCCGGCTCGATGTTTGTCATGGCCTATCTCGATGAAACTCCGGTGCTGGGTCTTTCGGGTTGCGTGCTGCACGATCCGTTCACGGCCTTCGACGCGCTCCTGCCGCGTTTGCTTGCCGGGGAAAAAATCAGCCGCGCCGACATCATGGCGATGGGCCATGGCGGCCTACAGCGAAAACACGATCACTGAAAAAATTGAAAATTGAAAATTAAGAATGGATAATTTCTGCCCGCGACTTAACGCGACTTAAACAGACGAGGTGAACCGTGGATATCTTACGAAGCTTAAAAGAACGGTGCGATCCTAAGTACGCGGCGTTAATTGTCGTCGATGTGCAAAATGACTTTGTCAGCCCGCAAGGCAGCGCCGCCAAGCGCGGCGAGGATGTCAGCGCCGCGATGGCGATGGTGCCCACTCTGCGCCGGCTCATCGACGAAGCCCGACGGGTGGGATTGACGATCGTATACATCAGGACGACTCACAGCGAGTGGACGGACACACCGTCGTGGGTTTATCGCACTTCGCAAAAAGGCGGCTTGAGCACCTGCCGCGAGGGCACCTGGGGCGCCGAACTTTATGAGGGAATTTCCCCATCGCCCAGTGAACGTGTGGTGATCAAGCATCGCTACAGCGCGTTTATCAATACCGATCTCAACACCGTGCTCAAAGCGCGCAACATTCAGAGTGTGCTCGTTTGCGGCGTTGCCACCAACGTATGTGTCGAGACGACGGCGCGGGACGGCTACATGTACGACTACTACGTCACGATGATCGATGACTGCTCGGCGGCCTACGAAGCCAAGTTACATCTGGGCACCTTGGAAAATATCCGGCGCCATTTCGGTCTGGTGGCGTCGTCGCAGGAAATCATCGACTCTTGGCGCGAGCTGCCGGCGAAACAGGCGGCGGGGCTTTAGCCCGCGCGCGGGAGTAAAGGCAGGCTACAAGAAAAGCCCGGCAGGATTCCTGCCGGGCTTTTTCTTTGAAGAACGATCAAACTTAGATTACTTCATCATGTCCGCGTTGATTCTTTCCAACGCTTCTGGCGGCGGTTGCAGATCATTCTGGCCGAGCTCCGAAAGCGGGATGTCGCAAAGATTTAGTTCCTCGGCGAACTCTTTGCGGTTCGGATTGTAATAAATTATACCGGTTAAGAATTTCCCCTCGGCGATGGCGCCGTGGATCGCCTGGATCGCCTGCGCCTTACTCGTCGGATCGTAATCTTTGCCGAGCTTGTGCAGAATAATGTGCGATCCGTCGTGCATGGTTACCTCGTGATCGGTACCTTCGTCGTAATCGGCTTCGATGTTTTCATAGGGTGGGATGAAGTCGAGATCGTGGATCGGATCGAGATGGCCTTTGACGTATTTCAGGCTCTTGGTCGACCCTTCATGGTTATTAAACGTCACACATGGGCTGATGACATCTAAAATCGCACTACCCCGGTGCGCGAGCGCCCCTTGCACCATCGGCGTGAGTTGTTTGCGGTCGCCGGAGAAGCTCCGTGCGACATAAGTGGCACCGAGCGTGATCGCTAGCTCGGCCAAGTCGATGGCCGGGATGTCGTTGACTTTTCCACCCTTCATCACAGAACCCACATCTGCCGTGGCGGAAAACTGGCCTTTGGTCAAGCCGTAGACGCCGTTGTTTTCGATGATGTAAGTGATGTTCACGTTGCGTCGCATCATGTGGCAAAAATTGCCCAGACCGATGGCTGAGGTATCACCGTCGCCCGATACTCCGATGGGCAACAGCGAATGATTCGCCAGATTGGCGCCGGTCGCGACTGCCGACATCCGGCCGTGAACGGCATTGAAGCCGAATGACTGGCTCAAAAAATACGCCGGAGTTTTAGACGAGCAGCCGATGCCGCTTAGTTTAACAACTTTGCGCGGATCAATGCTGCTTTCGTAGTAGGCGCGCTGCACCGACGCCGATATCGCGTCATGACCGCAGCCCCGACACATCGTCGAAGGGGCGCCGTCGTAATCTTTTTCCACTAAATTGAGACGATTGGGCTTTGTTTCTGCCATTTTTCTTTTCCTCTACGCAGTTTTTGCCGACTGAGCGGCGGCGAAAATTTGATTGACGACTTCGAGCGGTGTCGCTGGCAAGCCGTTGTAAATTAACACGCTGACGATCTTGGCGCCCAGCTCGGGAGATTCATCCTTGATAATGGCCGCCATCTGACCGTCGCGATTCTGCTCGACAAGATAAATCGTGTCGTGTTCCGCCAAGAAATCCCTGACCTCGCTCGTCAACGGCAAGGCGCGAATCAGCATGTGGTTGGTTCTCAGTCCCCGAGCTTTCAATCTGTCGCGCGCCTCGCGCACCGGCTCATAGCTCGAGCCGTAACAAATAATACCGGTCCTGACACCTTTTTCCTTTTCGATGATCGGCTTGGGAACGAATTTGCGTGCGGTGTCAAATTTTTTGCGCAAGCGGTCGAGAATATATTTGTAGTCGTGCTCATCTTCAGAATACCTTGCATCGGCATCATGGCCCGATCCGCGTGTGAAATAGGACGCCATCCGATGCTCGTTGCCGGGCACGGTGCGATAGGGAATGCCGTCGCCGTCTTGATCGAAGTAGCGACGGAATTTTTTACCGGCTTTCGTCCACTCTTCCAGCTGTTCGGCGTCCAGCCGTTTGCCATAATCGAAAGGTTCCTGGGTCAATTTGAGCGGCTCAGACGACCACATGTTCATGCCAAGATCGAGGTCCATGGCCACGAATACCGGGGTTTGGAAGCGATCGGCGTAATTAAAGCTCTGGCGGGCGAAATCAAAACAGGAATTCATGTCATGAGGAATTAAAATTATGTGGCGAGTGTCGCCGTGAGAGGCGCCGTACATCAGTGAAATATCCGACTGCTGCGTTCTCGTCGGCAGTCCGGTCGATGGCCCGCCGCGTTGGATAATAAAAAAGACCGAAGGAATTTCGGCGTAGTAAGCTAAGCCGATGGTCTCGTTCATCAACGAAACTCCAGGGCCGGAAGTCGAAGTCATAGCGCGCGCGCCAGCCCACCCCGCGCCGACGACCATTCCCGCCGAAGCAATTTCGTCCTCCGCCTGGACGATCGCATAGGGTTTTTTGCCGTCGATCTGTTTGCGCAATCTCGGCAAGTAATATTCCATCGCCTCAGCGAGCGAACTCGAAGGCGTGATCGGGTACCAGCAAATGACCGAAGCGCCGCCGTAAATGGCGCCAAGCGCGGCTGCGGTGTTGCCTTCGGTAATGATTTTCCCTTTGTTGCCATTCGGAATCGTCTCGAAGCGAGCGATGCTCTGCTTGTAGCCCTGTTCCTTGCAGTACTGATAGCCGGCGTCGATACAAATCAAATTGGATTCGATCACCGCGGGTTTTTTGCCGAAAGTATCTTCCAGGACCGCCTTGATGACCGACATGTCTATGCCGAACAGGTAGGCCAAGGCGCCGACATACACCATGTTGCGCTGCTTGGCGCGCAGCGGCGATGCGGGAACAAGCTTGGCGACCAGCTTGTTTGCCGGAAAACCGATATACTGGACGCCTTCTCGTTTTAAATTTGCCGCTAAGGGCGTGGAATCATCATAGAGAATCAAACCGCCGTCGCGGACGCGATAAACATCCTTCGCCGCCGTCGGTTCGTTGAACATAACCATCACATCGATGACATCTTTGCGACTCAAATATCCTTCCGCCGATGCGCGAATCTGGTACCAGGTGGGCAATCCCTGAATATTGGACGGGAACATGTTCTTGGAAGAACAAGGAATGCCCATTTTAAAAATCGCCTTAAAGAGAATGTTGTTCGATGACGCACTGCCTGAACCATTTTCAGTCGCGACACAAATATTTAAGTCGTTGATTACCGGTGTATCCAAAATCCGCCTCCTTCAAATCCTATCTAGACAACACTCGAAGTTTAACATGTTCGCCTTGAAATACAATGTTTTATAGAGCTCAGCCCGGCGTGTATTGATCCTCTGAGTCGAGATACTCGGCGACTTCTTTCCAACTGCGGCGGACCTGTTCGTCGATGTTCAAAGCACGCGCGAATTGAAGAATTTCCGGCATGGCGACGAGCCCGGTTATTTCTTCACCCGCACCCCTAACCGGCATATTTCTGATATCGCGATGATACATTTCGGCCAATACGTCGCCGACCAGCGCCGCAGCAGGCATACTAATCATCGGCGTGGTCATGACTTGTTTAATTGGGGTTTCCTCAACTTTAATTTCCTTAATGGCCACTCGTTTGAGCACGTCGCGCTCGGTGAAGATACCACTCGGTTTTCCTGACGCGGTGACGATCACTGCGGTAACACCTTTGTTGTTCATAAGTTCGATTGTCTCATGCACCGTAGCCAATTGATCCACTGTCGCAAGGTCCGCGGTGGCGATCTCACCTAGGTTTTTCGTCTCGCTCAGCCCCTGGCCAAGCTCCACCGCCAAGTTGAGGATGCGCCGCATGGAGACGATGCCGATGATTTTACCGCGCCGGCCGCGCACCAATAGATGGCGATACTTGCCGCGATACATTCTGCCGAAGGCATCGATGATATGGGTTTCTTCGCGGACGGCACGGATCGGCGCCGTCATGACTTTTTTTATCGCGGTTTTGCGCGCTTGGACACCACTGTTGACCACTCGTTTTAAGACGTCCTTCTCGGTGAAAATTCCCACCGGCACGTCATCATCGGTGACGATAATGCGTCCGACATCCTCGGCCACCATTTTTTCCATGACCTCGAAAACCGACGCGGTCACAGCGGCCGTGATGAGATGGGTGGTCATAATCTCGCTCACTTTGTTGGAAAGCATAGGGCACCTCCATGGATTTGCGCAGACGTTCGCCGGAGCCGAGAAATGTCGGTCCGATAAAGCTAGATTATTATAACATCGCGTCAGCCATTAGTTAAAAGGATTACGAAGTCAATTCTAGTGAGGCCGCAGATTGCGACTCGGTGCGACGCCATGTTAGATTTAAAGCCACTTCCAGGGGAATAAAGGTCCGTTATGAGCCGAAGGGAAACCGAATCTGAACATGGGTTAGTTACCGAGACCCAAAAAAAGGTCAAGCGCCCGCCCCTTTATAAGGTTCTCCTGCATAACGACGATTACACTACTAAAGAGTTCGTTGTGCAGATTCTGCAATACGTCTTTCATAAAGAGCAGACGGAAGCGGTCCAAATTATGCTCCACGTGCACAAGAAAGGCATAGGCGTCGCCGGCGTTTATACTTATGAAATCGCCGAAACCAAAGTGGCGCTGGTTGAGGATCTTGCGCGCCAACATGAATATCCGCTGAAATGCACATTGGAAGAGGCTTAAAAATGATCAGCAAAGAACTCGAAGGAACGCTGAATGTCGCGCTTAAAGAAGCGAAAGCGCGGCGCCACGAGTACGTTAGTTTGGAGCATCTATTATTCGCGCTGCTCAAGGACAAGGACGGTAAAGCGGCGATTGTGGCCTGCGGCGGGGACATCGATCGGCTGGCCAAATCATTGGAGGAATTTTTCAGCGACCGGTTAGAAACCCTGCCTAAAGGATGGGGGGACCAGGAACCGCAACAAACCTTAAGCTTTCACCGCGTCCTCCAGCGCGCCGTGATTCATGCGCAGTCGGCCGAACGCAAAGAAATTAACGGCAGTAATTTATTGATCGCGATGTATCGCGAGCCAGATTCCTACGCGGTTTTTTTGTTGGAAGAGCAGGGCATCACTCGCTTCGATCTGGTCAACTACGTTTCCCACGGCGTGTCGAAGATCGCCACCGAGGAAGAAGCCGAGACGCAGTCCGACGAGGAAGAACCGGGCGAGGAGCGGCCATCCAAACGGGTAAAGCCACTGGAAGCGTTTACCGTCAACCTGGTCGACAAAGCGGCTCGGGGCCTCATTGATCCGCTGATCGGCCGCGATGATGAGATCGAGCGGACGATCCATGTGCTCTGCCGTAGGCGGAAAAACAACCCGATCTACGTCGGTGATCCGGGGGTCGGCAAAACCGCGATCGCCGAGGGCTTGGCGATGCAGATTCACGACGGCGCGGTGCCGGATGTGCTCAAAAACGCGGTGATTTATGCCCTCGATATGGGCGCACTGCTTGCCGGCACTAAGTTTCGCGGCGATTTCGAAGCGCGCCTCAAGGGCGTACTGAACGGACTCAAAAAACATCCCAACTCGATTCTCTTTATCGATGAGATTCACACGATTGTCGGCGCCGGTGCGACCAGTGGCGGCTCCATGGACGCTTCCAATATTCTAAAGCCTGCCTTGGCTTCGGGTGAGCTGAAATGCATCGGCTCGACCACCTATCACGATTATAAAAGTTACTTCGAGCGCGACCGCGCGCTGGCGCGGCGTTTCCAAAAGATCGAAATTCCGGAGCCGAGCCAGGAAGACGCGATCAAAATCCTCGAGGGTTTAAAGCCGCATTATGAAAAGCATCACGGCGTACGTTACAGCAGTGGCGCGATCCGGGCGGCGGTCAAACTTTCGGCTAAGCATATCAACGACCGGCGCTTGCCGGACAAGGCGATCGACGTCATCGACGAGATCGGCGCCGCAGTAAAAATCCAGCCCGAAGAGAAACGGCGCAAAAGCATCGGTCCCAAAGACGTCGAAATTATGGTTGCTAAAATCGCCAAAATTCCGCCGCGCAGCGTGTCGAGCTCTGACAAAGAACAACTGCAAAATTTGGATCGCGATCTGAAGCTTGTTGTTTATGGCCAAGACTCGGCGATCGACACGCTGGCGAGCACGATCAAGCTTTCGCGCTCCGGTTTGGGCCATCCCGAAAAACCGATCGGTTGTTTTCTCTTTGCCGGGCCCACCGGCGTCGGTAAGACCGAGCTGGCCAAGCAGCTTGCCAAAACCATGGGCATCGAGTTCTTGCGCTTCGACATGAGCGAATACATGGAAAAGCATACGGTATCGCGCCTGATCGGGGCGCCGCCGGGCTATGTCGGCTTCGATCAGGGCGGTTTGCTGACCGACTCGATCAATCGTAATCCTTACGCCGTGCTGCTGCTCGATGAAATCGAAAAAGCCCATCCGGATCTTTTCAATATTTTGCTGCAAGTGATGGATCACGCGACCTTGACGGATAACAACGGCAAAAAAGCCGATTTTCGCAATATCGTCTTGATCATGACGACCAACGCTGGCGCGCGCGAGATGAGCGGGGCGCCGCTCGGCTTTGGAGCGCAGTCAAACGCCGGCAAAGGCAAGGAAGCGATCGAAAAAATGTTCAGTCCGGAGTTTCGCAATCGACTCGATGCGATGATTACGTTCAATTCGCTGAGCCAGGAAAATATCGAGCGCGTGGTCGACAAATTCATCATCGAGCTCGATCAGCAACTCAACGAGCGCAAGGTTTTCCTGCAGCTTACGGTCCGGGCGCGGCGCTGGTTCGCTGAGCGCGGTTACGATCCGACTTTTGGCGCGCGGCCAATGGCGCGGCTGATTCAAAACGAGATCAAGCGGATTCTTGCCGACGAGATCCTATTCGGCAAGCTGCAGAGCGGCGGGAAAGTTGAAGTGGACGAAAGCGAAGGGCAGCTAATTTTTTCCTATAGCACGCCGAACGATCCACATCCGTAACGGACAGGCTGCAAGCCTCGCCATTTCCCTGGTCAGAGTGATTTCACGCCCGGATGGAACAACTAATTGTCGTCCTGTTTCTGACCTTTTTCGCACTCGATTTCCTAATTGAATTTGTTCTCAACGAGTTGAATCTGCGTTTCGTGCGCGCTCGCTCGGCAGAGAAAGACATCCCCGATGCGTTTCGCGGCAAAATAAGTCCCGCCGCCTACGAAAAATCGGTAGAATACAGCCTTGCCAAAGCACGCTTCGAGAGATGGAGCGAAATTTATAGCCGGGCCGTTATCCTCATGGTTTTATTCAGTGGGGTGCTGGGCTCGTTAGATGGACTGGCCAGCGGCCTAGCGCAAAAATTTTCTCTAGGCAGCTATGGTCAAGGCATCCTCTTCTGCCTGGCGATAGGTCTGCTTTTTTTTCTCGCGGGCCTCCCGCCAAGCCTTTACTCGACCTTCGGCCTCGAAGCCAGGTTTGGCTTCAACAAAACCACCGTCGGTGTTTACATCAGTGACAAGCTCAAAGGGCTCATTCTGGTTTTGCTAATCGGCGTGCCTTTTCTGCTTGTCGTGCTTTGGTTGATGGATGTGATGGGGCGCTTTTGGTGGATTTGGTCGTTCGGCTTTATCACGACGTTCCAACTCTTGCTGATCGTGGTTTTTCCGACATTCATCGCGCCGTGGTTTAATAAATTCGAGCCGCTCAAAGAGGGCGAGTTTCGTGACCGAATTCTTACCCTCGCCGATCAAGTCGGCTTTAAGACGAGCGGGATCTATGCGATGGACGGGTCAAAACGTTCGTCTCATTCGAATGCGTATTTCACCGGCATCGGTAAAACTAAAAGGATCGTTCTGTTCGACACGTTGATCGAGCAGATGACGATTGACCAAGGGTTGGCGGTGTTGGCGCATGAGATGGGGCATTACAAAATGAAGCATATAGCGCGCATGCTGATCGTCCAGACGGTTTTTTTATTGGTTGGTCTATTCGTCCTCAGTTTACTGCTCGATTTTGCGGCTCTTTATACGGCGTTCGGATTGACGCCGAGTCATCACGCTGCGCTGATTCTCTTTAGCGTCTTATCCGGACCGGTGATTTTTTATCTCGGGCCGCTCATGAACGTGCTATCGCGCAGGCATGAATACGAAGCGGATCGCTTTGCGGTGCTCACCTTGCGCGACGGGAAACCGATGGAGGATGCCCTGATCAACCTTACGGTGAAGAATCTGTCGAACTTGACGCCCCATCCGTGGTACTCGGCGTACCATTACTCCCACCCGACACCGGTGGAGCGAATCAGCGCGATGCGGCGATCGCCAGCGTAAAAAAATTTGCCGGTACTTTTCATTTCTCGGGGAGAATAAATCAATCGATAATGGATTTGACTACGGCCGGCTGAATGGGTTTTGCAGATATTCGGCCATTCCCGCGCGCAATGCTTCTTGACCATTCCCATCCACTCAGGACGCTGCAAGCAACGATAGGGCTATTGGCGGTCCTTGGAGTTTCTTAATCACTCTGGCGGCATCGATGCCGGTTACGGCAAATTTTGGATGCTTCTACCCGTCTAAAAATAATCTCCCGCTGTCCCAATATTCGTTGTCCCGACATTAGCGTCATGATTTTGCTGGTATTAAGACGTATTACTATCAAGATATTCCATTACCGACCAAAATATTCCTATGAACCTCTGGTGTCTTAAAATAAAATCCCGATGTCAACTTGTTCGCAAAGGAGTGGTTGCCTGTGGCAGAGAAAGAGCTTTCATCGATTACGATCCTGAGGGTTAAGAAAGCATGCAGTCCCGTTACCAAATGCCCGGTGATCATCGATGGTGAAACATGCGCTCTTG
>Ga0075421_100011300_pt1 | contig 11056 bp, 12 predicted proteins | sample SoiMetdeltSBSDD5_FD_75292 | JGI IMG/M metagenome (GOLD analysis project Ga0075421, IMG submission 75292) | Bulk soil microbial communities from a Populus tree surrounding site in Tennessee, USA - Soil MetaG P. deltoides SBSDD5 | ecosystem: Environmental > Terrestrial > Soil > Tree plantation...
GATGCGGAAGCCCTTGATCTGGTTCGAGGTGGCAGGGCAGCATAGTGACAACTTGAAGGGCTTCTACGAGGAGGTCCTCGGTTGGCGTCCGGACTCGAAAGAGCTTGCTCCGGCGCGCGGCGCGGCCGCGGCGCCGCGCCGTCGCGGCTTCTTCCGCCGCAGCGCGCAGCTGCCGAGCGCACCGCCCTGGTGGGTGACCTTCTACACCTCGGTCCCGGACCTCGAGTCGGCGATCCGCACGGCGCGCTCGCACGGGAGTCGCGTGCTGGTGCCGCCGACACGACACGGCGACACCTCCTTCGCCGTCGTCTCCGATCCGGAGGGTCATCCGGTCGGGCTCTGCTCGTGAACGGGAGACCCCATGCGACGCGCTGACCGACTCTTCCGGCTGGTGCAGCTCCTGCGCGCGCGCCGCTTCGCGACGGGCGAGCAGATCGCGGACGAGCTCGGCGTCTCGAAGCGCACCATCTACCGAGACGTCGCCGATCTCCAGGGCTCGGGCGTGCCGATCCGCGGCGAGGCGGGCGTCGGCTACCGGCTCGAGCGCGGCTACGAGCTGGCACCGCTGATCTTCACGAGCGACGAGCTCGCGGGCCTCGTACTCGGCGCCCGCATCGTGGCGTCGTGGGGCGACCCCGATCTCGCGACGGCGGTCGCGAGCGCCATGACGAAGGTCGAGGCCGTGCTGCCCGAAGGGCTCCGCCGCGTCGTGCTCGAGACGCCGCTGTTCGCGCCGGGCCGCCCGTGGGCGACGGCGATGGCGGGCGAGGTGGCGCTCTTGCGCCGCGCCATCAGCGAGCGTCGGCTCGTGCACTTCAAGTACGGCCGCGAGGACGGCGAGGCCAGCGAGCGCGATGCGCGTCCGCTCGGCCTCTACTTCTGGGGCCGCAAGTGGACGCTGGCAGCCTGGTGCGAGCTGCGAAACGACTACCGCAGCTTCCGCCCCGATCGCATGAAGGAGCTCGAGCTGCTCGACAAGGGCTTCGATCCCGACACCGATGGCATCTCGCTGGCCGGCTTCGTCGCCAAGGGCGACCCGGCCGACTGGGAGAGCTGGGAGTGGCGCCGCGAAGCCGCCGAGCCGCTCGACGTCGCGGTCGACACAGATGCGGGTCAGGTGGCCGGCGCGGCGTCCTTCGAGAGCGCGCGGGCGCGCGCCGGCCGCGTCGAGAGCCGCAGGGCGTAGGCGTCGACCTCCGGGCCCTGCGGCATGTGCGCGCGGCCCCACAGGAAGGCGCTCTCGACGAGGATGTCCGCCGCGCTGAACTCCTCGCCGACGAGGTAGGGGCCGCGTCGCAGCGCTCCGAGCAGGCGCGTGCACATCGCGTCGTACGCGCGCTTCTCGTCCGGATCCTTCTCGGTCCGTCCCGTGAACTTCGCGACGAGCGTGGGCTCGAGCACGCCCGCGTAGTAGAAGAGCCAGGTCAGATACTCGGTGCGCGACGGATCGCCGATCTCGGGGCCGAGCTTCGCGTCGGGGAAGGCGTCCGAGAGATGCAGGCAGATGGCTGCCGATTCCGTGATCACACGGTCGTCGTGGACGAGCGCCGGCACCTTCTTGTCCGGGTGCGGATTGCGCGGATCCGGCCCGCCAGAGCCGTCGGCGCGCCGGATCGTCACGTACTCGATCGCGTAGGGCTCGCCGATCTCCTCGAGCAGCCAGATGATGCGAGAGGAACGCGACTGCGGAGAGTGAAAGAGCGTGAGCATCGGTCCTCCTTCGGCGCGCGGTCAGTGTTTGCGGATCTGTCCGCTTCGCTCGTGCAGGAACCGGCGGACGGACGGATCCGACTCGAGTCCGATCGCGCGCTCGTACGCCTCGTGCGCTGCGGCGGCGTCCCCGCTGCGCGCCAGCAGGTCGGCACGCGCCGCCCAGTACGGTTGGTAGTCGCGCAGTCTCGCGTCGGTGGCGAGCGCGTCGAGCGCCTCGAGGCCGGCGGCCGGGCCGCGCGTCTCGGCAAGCGCGATCGCTCGGTTCAGCGCGACGACGGGCGAGCCCGTCAGCGCGAGCAGCGCGTCGTAGAGGCGCTCGATCGCGGTCCAGTCCGCGCAGCCACCGCGGCGCCGCACGACGTGCGCCGACTGCACGGCGGCCTCGAGCTGATAGCGGCCGATGTGGCCCACCGCGCTCGCGCGGAAGAGCAGCTTCTCCGCCTCCCCGATCAGCTCGGCGTCCCACGCAGCGGGGTCCTGGTCCGCCAGCGGGACGTATTCGCCCTGTGCGTCGCGCCGCGCGTCCCGACGCGCCTGTGCGTAGAGCATGAGCGCGAGGAGGCCCAGCGCCTCGGGCTCGTCCGGCAGCAACGAGACGACGAGCCGGCCGAGCCAGATGCCCTCTTCGGCGAGGTTGCGCCGGCGCGCCTCGCTGCCGGCCGGATCGGACCAGCCCTCCGAGAAGACGGCGTAGATCGCGTCGAGCACCGACTCCAGCCGCTCCGCGAGTTGCTCGCGCTCGGGCACCTCGAAGGGAATGCCCGCCTGGCGGATCTTGCTCTTCGCGCGCACGAGGCGCTGGCGCATGGCACCCGGCGCGACGAGGAAGGCCGAGCCGACGATGGCGGCGTCGAAGCCGAGCACGGTCTGGAGCATCAGCGGCGCGCGGATGCCGCGCTCGATGGCCGGGTGCGCGCACGCGAAGAGCAGTGCTAAGCGATCGTCCGGGATCGGTGTCGAGCTCGACGCAGCGGCCTCGACCTCGTCGGCCAATAGCTTCAGGTGGTCGGCGCTCTCCACCCGCGTGCGCCGGCGCCGCGATGCGTCGATCGCCTTGCGCCGCGCCACGGTCAGCAGCCACGCCTCGGGATTGGCGGGGACGCCGCTCGCCGGCCAGTCCACCAGCGCCGACGCGAAGGCGTCGGAGAGCGCGTCCTCGGCACCCGCGACGTCGCGGGTGCGCGCGGCCAGGAAGGCGACGAGCTTGCCGTAGCTGCGGCGCGCCACCGCCTCCGCGACCTCGCGGACCGAAGCGTCGTCGGCCTGCGCCACCCGGGCACCGGTCACTAGCCCGGCCAGACCGGCCGCACCTCGACCCGCCCGCGGCTCGCGGAGGGAGCGCGCGCCGCCCACGCGAGCGCCGCGTCGAGATCCGGCACGTCGATGATGTGGTAGCCGCCGAGGTGCTCCTTCGCCTCCGCGTACGGCCCGTCGAGCACGTGCGTGCGGCCTTCGACCACGGACACGGTCGTCGCGGTGTCGGCGCCGCGCAGGCGATGGCCGTCCACGTAGATGCCCGCCTTCTTCATCACTTCCACGTACGCGGCGCAGAAGGGCATGCGCTCGTCCATCTTCGCCACGCGCTCGGCGTCGTTCTCGTAGATCAGCAGCATGTACTGCACGGGAGTCCTCCTCGTCGGACGGGTTACAGGTCCACCAGCACGTCGAAGCCGCCGTAGGTCATGCGTTTCGCGTCGAAGGGCATGAAATCCGGCCCCATCATCTTCGCCATGCGCGGGTCCGCCATCACCCTGGCGTTCACCTTGTCGCGGTGCGCGCGCGATTTGTAGACGATCCACGAGAAGACCGTCGTCTCGCCGGGCTTCGTCTTCGCGAGGCGCGGGAAGGGCACGCCCATCTTGATGTTCAGGTCGTCGCCGACGCACTCGCGGTACTCGAGCGCGCCGTACTCCTTCCAGATCTTCCCGGCCTTGCCGGCGATGCGGCGGTAGGCAGCGACGTTCTTCTTGGGGACCGGAATCACGAATCCATCGACGTAGCGGGCCATGTCGACCTCCTTCTAGCGGGATGACGCGCGGGGACCCGCCAGAGCGACTGCCTCGGCCTCGGCCTTCTCCGAGAGCGACGCGAGGCCCTGCTCGAACTGGCCGCCGACCATGCTGTCCATGTCCATGACGAGATGGATCGCCTTGCCGAGGAAGCCGCTCTCGCCCTGCATGCGCCACGTCACGCGCGTTCCGCCGGCTTCCGGAGCCAGGGTGAAGCGGATCTGATTGTGCGCCTCCATCGGCGTCAGCATGTCGAGGTTCATGTCGACGGAGCGACCCGGCAGGGCGCCGGTGACGGTGAGGCTGCCGGTGCCCATCTGCGGGCCCTCCCACGACGAGCGCGCGCCGACGCCCGCCTCCGGACCCTCGTAGCGGATCTTCATCTCGGGATCCATCTGCGCGTACGGCGACCACGTGTCCATCGCGCGGAGATTCTGGATCTGCGCGAAGACGACGTCCGGCGGCGCCGGCACGAGCGCCGAGCGCTCGACGGAGAACGTGTCGGGCTGCATGCCGACGGCCACGAGTGCGATGCCAACGACGAGACCGAGACCGAGAGCGAGCTTCTTCCACACGGTGCGTTCCTCCTTGTCAGTCCTCGAGCGCCTGATAGGCCGAGGTCCAGAAATCGAGATAGACGGGCGACGTGAGCGGGAACCCGATGCGCTGCGTCATCAGGATCGCGACGAGCTCCTTCGCCGGGTCCGTGGCCCACGCGGTGCCGTAGCCGCCGTCCCATCCGAAACGGCCGGGTGTCGCGGAGAGATCGTCGCGCCTGGTCACCACGGAGACGCCCATGCCCCAGCCGCGGCTCTCCCAGTACTCCGATCCGAAGCCGCTGCCCTGCGTCTGCGCCGGCGTGAGCTGGTTCGTCGTCATGAGCTCGACCGACGCACGCGAGAGGATGCGCTCGCCGTCGCGATGCCCGCCGTCGAGAAGCATCTGGCCGAACGCCAGGTAATCGTCTGCCGTAGAGACGAGGCCCGCGCCGCCGTCGGCGAAGGCGGGCTCGCGCGTCCAGTCCCACGACGCGTCGCGCGCTGCGAGGCCCTGCGTGCCGGGATCTCCCGCGAAGGCACCCGCCAGCCGCTGCCGCTTCGCAGCGGGCACGCTGAATCCCGTGTCGTGCATGCCGAGCGGCTCGAAGATGCGTTCGCGCAGGAATGCCTCGAACGGCTGACCCGCGACGCGCGCGATCAGCACGCCGAGCACGTACGAGCCGAGGTTGTAGAGCCACATCTCGCCCGGCTGATACATCAGCGGCAAGCTGCCGAGGCGCCGCATCCACGCGTCGGGCGCGTGCGCCGCCGCCGGATCGGGCGGACCGAAGCCGACGATGCCCTGCGCGTCGATCGCCTGCTGGATCGGCCAGTGCCCCGACGGCTCCATGATCATGCCGAGGCCGAGCCGGAAGGTGAGGAGATCGCGCAGACTGAGGGGACGCCGCGCGGGCAGCGAGTCGGCGAGCGGTCCGTCGGGGCGCTTCAGCACGCGGCGGCCGGCCAGCTCCGGCAGCCAGCGGTCGAGCGGCTCATCGAGGCGGAGCCGGCACTCCTCGACCAGGATCAGCGCCGCGACCGCCGTGACGGGCTTCGTCATCGACGAGATGCGGAAGATCGCATCGCGCCGCATCGGGGAGCGCGCGCCCTGTGCGAGGACGCCGATCTCGTCGACGTGGAACTCGCCGCGCCGGCAGAGCAAGGTCACGAGGCCGGGCAGCGAGCCTTGCTCGACGTGCCCGGCGAGCACGTCGCGCATGCGCGCGAGCCTTTGCTTCGAGAAGCCGCTGCTCAAGCCGTTCCTCCCTCTCGTGAACGCATGACGCACGAGCCGCTGCGGAAGAGACAGGGTCATGCGTCGATGGCTCCTCCGAAAGAGCCGCTTCGACTTCTCGGGTGGGGCCAAATGCCAGACCGCGTCAGTAGAGGATCGACGGCAGGTATGCGCCCCGCGGCGCCTGGTACTGGCCCGTCGCCATGAGCGTGAGCGGCTGCTCGATGCGCAGCTTCTGCTCGAGGCACCAGCGCAGCAGGCGCGCATTGCGCGTCGGCACCAGGAAGCCCGGCCCGAGGAACGCCGGCGCGGCGGCGATCAGCGCCATCACGTCCTCGTCGGCGAGGCCCACCGCGTGCCCGAAGAAGCCGACGAAGGTCGCGTAGCCCGTGATGCGGCCGTCGCGCACGACGACGCGCGCGTGTCGATCCGCGATGGCGTCCGCGAGCTCGCCGCCGCGCGTATGCCCGTGCACGGCGCGGCAGACGTCGTCGCAGGCGGCCTGATCCGCGGCGGTCGCCGGACGCACTTCTGCACCGGGGAGCGCGCGAGAGAGCGCGCGCCCTTGCACGCACGAGAGCGGCTCGACCGGATCGAAGCCGAGCTTCGTGTAGAGCGAGAGCGAGCGGCAGTGGAAGGCGGCCTGCACGAGGCGGATGCCGGCGAAGCGCGCGCCGCGCTCCATCACGTGGTGCATCAAGAGCCGGCCGATGCCCGCGTTCTGCACGTTCGGATCGACGGTGATGGGGCCGACGCCCGCAATCTCGCTGCGCTCGTCGAGCCCGTTGCTGCCGACGATCTCGCCGTCCTGCTCCGCGATCACGACGTGGATGCCCGGGCGACGGATCATGCCCGCGAGCACGGACACACCGGCCTCGGGGCTCGGGATGTCCGGCGCGAACCCGTGCGCCTCGTTGATGGCGCGAAAGGCCTCGTAGCAGATGTGGCCGGCGCGCTCGGCGTCGGCAGGCTCGGCCTCGCGCAGGGTGATCGACATGCGGCTCCTCTCGTGCGGCGCGGAGTGGCCCCACTCGGAGCCGCTCGCGTCGCATAGCTTACGACGGACAGGAGGAGCCATGCCGCGCCGCGAGACCGTCGAGGCCTTCGTCGCGATGGTGGAGTCGAACCAGCACGACCTCGCCATCGAGAAGTTCTACGCCGAGGACGCCAGCATGCAGGAGAACGGCGGCGCGCGGCGCGCGGGCCGCGACCTGCTGGTGGCGCACGAGCGCAAGGTGCTCGCCGCCGCGAAAGAGGTGCGGAGCCAGTGCGTGCGGCCCGTGCTGATCGACGGCGACACCGTCGTGATTCACTGGATCTTCGACTTCGTCTTCCGCGACGGCCGCACCCTGCGCGTCGACGAGCTGGCGCACCAGACCTGGCGCGGGGAAGAGATCTGGCGCGAGCGCTTCTTCTACGATCCGACGCCGCCGCGCTGAGCCCAGGTCGCGCGCGCTACCAGCAGCAGGCACGCGACCAGCGCGGGCACGGCGGCGGGCGGGAACGCCGGCACGGTGCCCGCCTCCGTGAGGCGGAGATCACCGGCTTCGCTGAAGAACAGGAACGGCGGGAAGCAGAACCCGTCGCAGGCCAGGGCGAGCTCGGAGCCCACGAGGTTGAGCTTCCCCGTCGCCGGGTCGTAGGCGGCGCCGGGCACGATCTCGCAGGTGAGACCGCAGTACGCCGGGTTGACCTGGCATTGCGCGTCGACTTCCTGCTGCGAGGTGCAGAAGAGCGGTGCGGACTGGCTCGAGAGGTGACCTGCGACGGTGTCGGTCCCGAGTGGATTCTGGGTGAACGCGATCGACTGGCCGCCGGCCGCGTTCTCGCCGCTCGCCGTCGCGCTCGTGGCGCTGAGATCCCCGAGGTCGATCTGGATCACGAACGGCGTGAAGCTGCCGGGGACCGGCGGGATCGCCACGGTTCGCATCTGCTCGTGGCTTGCGATCGGAATCACCACGGTTCCGACGCCGCCCGATACGGACCAGGTGGCAGGGACGGGCGGGCCGTACGACACGCCGACGGCGCCGACGTCGAGCGAGTTCTCCAGCTCGACGAGGATCGCGCGCGGGGTCGGGTCGTACGGATCGAGCGGGGCGACGTCCGCGCGCGCCGACGCGCCGAGCACGAGCGCTGCAACCCATGCGAACCGTTCCCGACTGCTCACGCGGCCAGACTAGACCGAACTCGCGCTCCGTGTACAGCTGGCTAGCCGCGCCTTCGCTCCCGCTGGAGCAGGTGACGCGAGACTCCCTCGCAGACGAGATCGAGATAGGGCGCCGGCTCGAGCGCGGGCTCGAGCGGAACCGCGCTCTCGAAGTCGAACGTCGCGTGGGTGAAGTAGGCGAAGTCGCTGTGGATGGCGCGCACGCGCTCGAGCAGCTTCTGGACGGCGCGCACGCCGCGCGGCTGACGGCGCAGCGAGAGCCAGAGCGACGCCGCGCGCGCAGGCAGCTCGTGGCGCAGCGCGTGCGCCGCGCGGAAGACGGGGCCCGGCGGGCCGACGTAGTCGACGCGCGCGCGCCCGCCGGCCGGGTTGCGCGTGAAATGCGAGACGATGCGCTCGCGGCAGAGATGGATCGGAAGCGCGCCCTCGAGTCCGGCCACAGCATGCTCGATCCGCAGCGCGCCGCGCGCGGGCGGCGCGAAGGCCGCACGGACGATGCGGTCGGCCACCGCGTCGCAGGGAACGACGTCGAGACGCGCGTCCGGATCGCCCGCCACCACGTGGAGCCGGCCTGCGCCGATCAGCGCGACGAAGCCCGCGAAGGCCGCAGCGCTGTCGATCCAGCCGGGCCGCGGATGCGTGCGGCAGGCCGAGACGATGCTCGGCCGCACGAGCGTCACCGGCAGCGGGCCTGCGCGCCGCGCGACGAGATGCTCGGCCAGGCACTTCGTGAGCGTGTAGGTGTTCGGGTGGCCCGTCTCGGCGAGGAGCGCGCGCTCCGCCTGCGCGCCAAACGGCTTCGCGCGGAGTGCGTCGTAGAGGACGTCGGCGTCCTGCGTGAGCGGCGCCAGCTCCTCCTCCACGCGCGGCACGCCGCCTGCATACGGGGCGGGATGCGGCGTGACATAGGCCGTCGATACCCCGACGTACGACTCGACGCGCGAGGCCGCGCGCGCGAGCTCCAGCGCGTTCAGCGCACCCTGCGTGTTCACCGCCAGCGCCTCGGCGAGGGGCAAGGTGAACTCGACCGACGCCGCGCAGTGGATGACGTGCGTGACCTCGGCCTGCACGAGCGCGCGCGCCTCGGGTGCGAGGCCGAGGCCCGGGCGGATCACATCGCCGGGCAGCGCTTCGACGCGCTTCTCCCAGCCGGGCGCCTGCGCGGAGAAGCACGCGGACGAGACGACGTCCGCGCGGAAGCGCGCGTCGGCGTGCTCGGGATCCTGCGCGCGCACGAGCGCCAGTACGCGCTCGATGCCGAGCTCGTCGCGGCGACGCAGCAGCGCCTCCATCACCACCTTGCCGACGAAGCCGGTGGCGCCCGTCAGGAGCACCACGCGCCGAGGCGCGCTCATCCGTTGCCGGCTCCGAGGAGGTTGCCCGGATCGACGGACTCCGCGAGCCGCGCGCGCCACGCGAGCGCCGCCGGCGAGAAGACGCGCGGCAGGAACTCGCGGCGCAGCTTGCCGACGCCGTGGTGGTGCGAGAGCGAGCCGCCCGAGCGCAGGATCTCGTCGCGCGCGGCGCGCTCGAGCTCGGCGAAGACCTCGCTCGGGTTCTCGACGCCCTTGTAGTGGAAGGCGAAGTAGAAGTAGAGGCAGACGCCCGCGCCGTAGAGCTGCGTCACGCGCACGCTGACGAACGGCCGCCCGGGCAGGCTGCGCTTCGCGTGCTCCTGCCACAGGCGCTGCTTCACGTTGGCGCAGAGCGACTGCACCTCGCTCCACGGCACCGACGTCTCGAACGACTCCGCGATGATCCAGTGCTCGAGCATGAAGTCGCGGATGTAGGCGATGGCGAAGGTGAGCTGGTAGCCGCGCTCCCCGTTCTCGGCGCCGGCCTTCATCCCGCCGTGCGCGGCCGCGAGCCGGTAGACGCTCCGCTCCTGCGCCGCGACCTCCTCCTCGCTGCCCTCGAAGAGCAGGGTGCACGCGACCATGCGCTCGGCGTCGAAGCCCTTCACGCGCAGCACGTAGAACTTCTCGAGCGCGCTCTTCCACGTGCCGAGCCGCGACTTCGCAGGCTTGAGCGCCTGCCCGAACTGGAACTGGAGATTGTCCATCAGGCGTACGCTGGCGGGCACGCCGCCCGAGCGCTGCACCGCGTGCAGGAAGGCGAACCCCTCGTCGAAGCTCTTGAACAGCACCGAGCCGAAGCGACGCACGGCCGGCAGCGGGAAGACCTGCACGACGGCGCTCGTCACGACGCCGAGCTCGCCCTCGGAGCCGATCAGCCAGCGCGCCGGATCGGGGCCTACGGACTCCCGCGGCACCGCGGCGCGCGAGAGATCGCCCGACGGCGTCACCGCGGAGATCGAGAGCACGAGGTCCTCGATGTTCCCGTAGCGGTTCTTCTTCATGCCGGAGGCGTTCGTCGCGATCCAGCCGCCGAGCGTCGAGAGCTCCGCGGAATCGGGCTCGTGGCCGAGCGTGAAGCCGTGGCGCGAGAGCTGCTCCTCGATCTCGCTGCCGGTGGCGCCGGCCTGGATCTCGGCCGTCTGGTTCACCGGATCGATCCAGAGCACGCGGTTCATGCGGCGCAGGTCGAGCGACACGATCGCGCGTCGTTCGTCCTGCGGGCAGCGCAGCGCGTCGGTGACGTTCGTGCCACCGCCGTACGGGATGACGCAGGCCCCGTGCGCCGCCGCGAGCATCAGCACCGCGCGCACCTCGTCCGCGCGCTCGGGCCACACCACCAGGTCCGGCACGCGCGCGAGCAGGCCGTACTTGATGGCCCACATGTCCTCCTGCGTGTGGCCGTGGCCGTGACGCATGCGCACGCGCGCGTCGCGCGAGACGCGCGACGGATGGAGGCTCGCGCCGAGCGCGGCCTCGAGCGCCGCAGAGGCGCCGCTCTCGGGCACGCCGGTCGGGTACTGCGAGACGTTGCGGTCGAAGGGGTCGACGCGCAGTCCGAGGATGCCCTCGGCCCAGGGCAGCAGGCTCGGGATCACCTTGCCGCTGATCGCATAGCGCGAGCCGCGGAACGTGACCTGACCCGTCTCGTTGACGCTGAATCCGCTGTCGCGGAAGCCCCACACATCGAGGCTCTCCGTCTCCTCGGCGAGCGGCGCGGGCGGCTCGGGGACGATGCGGCGCGCCTCGAAGCGCGTCTCGGGGCGAGCGTCGGACGGCGCGTCGGCCATGCGGACCCTCCTGCCGCGATCCGATGTAACAGCGCCGCCGCAGGGGGGCAAGCCGCGCTCTACACGCTCGCGATGGCGTCCGGCATCACCGCGCCCGCCGCGTTCACGCGGAACGCGTACGCGTCCTTGATCGGATCGGCCGCGGTCTCCGGCGCGACGAGCACGCGCTCGCCATCCGTACGCACGCGAATCACGCCGAAGTGCAAGCGCTCGAAGGCGTGGAAAGCGCGCGTGCTCGCATCGCGCCGC
>Ga0075421_100011301_pt1 | contig 11056 bp, 12 predicted proteins | sample SoiMetdeltSBSDD5_FD_75292 | JGI IMG/M metagenome (GOLD analysis project Ga0075421, IMG submission 75292) | Bulk soil microbial communities from a Populus tree surrounding site in Tennessee, USA - Soil MetaG P. deltoides SBSDD5 | ecosystem: Environmental > Terrestrial > Soil > Tree plantation...
CGATGGCGAAAGCCCAGTCCATCCAAGCGCCATAGAACAAATAGGGAACACTGTCAAGCGGGCAAAGGGGAGAAATGCAAAAAGCTTGTGGAGTGCACGTGCGCAGGTGGTCTTGGTCATGAACCAAGAGGCGGCTACGGTTGGGACGGAATATGATGAGAAGACCGAGCTCCTCGAGCACACTCATGTTGGCCAGGGAGGTTTGGGACAAAGTCCTCACACGAAGACCACCTTCACGTTTCGTCCGCACTAGTTTTTTCGTCAATGCTTACGCTAGCCGAGATAGTCGCTGAGCTCGGGGATGTCCGTGGTCTGAAACAGTTCTTTGGTCGCCCGCTTGGCGAGGATTCGCCCCTCATGGAGGAATGCCGTCTGATCGGCTGCTGCCTTGGCGTCCTCCGGATCATGCGTGACGAGCAAAATGGTGAAACCATGCTCCCGCTTGAGCTCCTGGATGAGAGCAATCATCTCCATCTTCAGGCCTGGCCCGAGGGCGGCGAAAGGTTCATCGAGCAGAAGCAGCGGCTTGCGCCTGACCAGCATGCGTGCGAGCGCCGCCCTTTGCCGCTCCCCGCCTGAGAGCTCCCCCGGCAGCCGCTGTTCCAGTCCGTGAAGTCCGACGCGCGAAAGCGCATCCATCACCCGCTGCCGATCCTGCGGTCCGAGTTTTGCAGATGGGTCGATGCCCAGTGCCACATTGGTAAAAACAGTGAGATGCGCAAAGAGATTGTTGTCCTGGAATAGAATGGACAGCGGCCGCTCGGCCGGGGGCAGGGGCGTGATATCCTTCCCCTCCCACAGGATCTCACCGCTGAGCGGCGCTTCGAAGCCGGCGATCAGCGACAGGAGCGTCGATTTTCCCGATCCGCTCGGCCCCATGACGGCGACGAATTCGCCCTTGCCGACCTCGAGGTCGAACACCATGACCATGTCCTCATAGCGGAACGATACACTGCGCAACTGGAGCAGGGGTTGGATCATGCTCTGGACCGGGGCAGGGGCGGCCGCTCGATCAGCCAGGAAATGGCGACGCAAAGAACGAGCAGCACGAGCGCGATTCCGGCCGCGTCGTTGAATCTGTAGCTGCCGATCCGCTGATAAAGAAACAAGGGCAGCGTAACCAGCTCCTGATTGCCAAAAAAGGCGATTACGCCGAACTCGCCGAGCGCGGCTAGAAAGGCGATGAGAAAGGCGAGCACGAGCGAGGACCTTAGCACCGGCCACTCGACGAGCGTGAACCTCTTGGTCCCCTTCAGGCCGAGGCTGTCGGCGAGACGATCGTGCATCTGAAACGATGCCCGGAATCCTGGCTCGAGCATAGCCAGCGCAAAAGGCAGCGCCATCAGCGCATTGATCAGGATCACGGCATAAGGGGAAAACTCGATCGGATCGAGGTGGCGGTAAACGAGGAGAAACCATCCCGCCGCCAGGATGATCGGCGGAATGAGAAGTACGAGGTTGCCTATCATGCGCAAGCCCTGCGCTCCGCTTCCGCTACTCCGGACGATGGCGCGGGCGAGAAACGCCGCCGTCAGCGTGGCAAGCGCCGCAGCGCTGGTTCCGATGGCCATACTCCACAGAGCCGCGCGCCACAGCTGGGGATCACCCGCGAGACGCGCATAGTCTGCTGCCAACCCGTCGATGATCACCCCGGCAAGCGGTAGGAGCACAAAACTTGCCGCAACCAGAATCACCGCACCGTCGGTGACCAAGCCGCGGCTCGCCCTGACGTCGGGTCTCACCGACTTGAGCCTGAGCCGCGGCGCCAGGGCGACGCTGAGCGAAAATCTCTGCAGCAGCAGAAGCAGCAGCGCGCAAAGGGAGATCTGCAGTCCCGCCAGACGTGCGGCGAGTGCCGGCTCGAAGTCGAAGCGCAGCGCCTGGTAGATGGCGACTTCCAGCGTCGTCGCCTGCGGCCCGCCGCCGAGTGTGAGCACGACCGTGAAACTCGTGATGCAGACCATGAAGATGAGAGCGGCGACGCCGGGAAGCGCCATGCGCATATACGGCCACTCGAGATGTCGAAACATGTCGCTTGAGCTGAATCCAAGGCTTGCGGCAAGACGCCAGTTCTCGGCGGGGATCGTCTCGAGCCTCGCCAGCAAAAATCGCACCGCCAGCGGCAGGTTGAAGAACACATGGGCAAGCAGAATGCCGCCCAGCCCGAAAACAGCTGGAAGTTGCGGCAGCCCCGCTTGCAAAAGCGTTTGGTTGATCAGGCCTTGCCGTCCATAGACCGCGATGATTCCGAGAACGGCGACGAGTTGCGGCAGTCCGAGGGGAACGGCAAAGAACCGTAAAAGGAGCTCCCGACCTGGAAAATGCTGCCGTCGTGCCAGCGACCTCGTGACCGGAATGGCAAGGCCAGCCGAGAGCAGGGCCGATAGCCCCCCTTGCAGGAGGGTGAATCTCAAAACTCTAACGACATAAGGATCACCGAGGACAAGACCCGTCTTGCCCTCGGTGATGACGCCGGCAAGGACGACCAGAGGCGTGAGTGCAAGACAAAGCAGAAGAACTGCTGCAACCCATCCTGCCGCTACGCCTCTGCGGGCTGTCACCGGCTGGTAGCGTTGAGCCATTCTTCCGTCCAGGACTTGCGGTTCTTGGCTACCGTTTCGGAATCGAACATGAGACTGCGCACGGGCTTGACGAGCTTGGCAAACTCGGGCGGCAGCGGTTTCGAAATTTCGCCCGCTGGCCACATCCAGTTCGTCGTCGCGATCGTGTCCTGGAAGCCCGGACCCATCATGAAGCGCAGAAACCGTTTCGCCAGTTCGAGCCTTGGTGAGCTCTTGACTGCACCCGCGACCTCGATCTGCGCATAATTTCCCTCGGAGAATGCCGCCGCCTTGTATCTCCCCGTCTTCTCGACGATCATGTGATAGGCTGGCGATGTCGTATAGCTTAGCACCATTGGCGCCTCTCCCTTCGTGAACAGCCCGTAGGCTTCGCTCCAGCCGGGAGTGACGGTGAGAATGCGAGGCTTGAGCTTACGCCAAGCCTCTGCGGCCTTGTCGCCGAAAACCGCCTTCATCCACAGAAGCAGCCCCAGTCCTGGTGTCGATGTGCGCGGATCCTCGATGATGATCTTTTCAGCGCCATGGCCTTCGACCAGCTCCGCCAGGCTTGTCGGCGGCGATTTCACCACCTCGCCATCATAGACGAAGGCGAAATACCCATAATCGTAAGGCATGAACTGATCATCCCGCCATCCTGGTGCGGTATGTTTTGCCGGGTCGAGCCCATGTTCTGCAAAAAGGCCGAGCGCCTTCGCCTCGGCGACAAGATTGTTGTCGAGGCCAAGCACCACGTCTGCCTTGGTCGACGAGCCTTCGAGCTTGAGCCGGTTGAGGATCGCTACCCCGTCTTGGATGCCAACGAAATTGACAGTGCAGCCGCATTCCTTTTCGAAGGCGGCCTTGACCATGGGGCCGGGCCCCCATTCGGCGACGAAGCTCTCATAGGTATAGATGGTGAGAACTTCGGCTGCCCGCAGGGGACCGGTCGTCAGAAAAATCGCGAACAGGGCTATGATGAGACGCTTCATTTCATCCTCCATTTTGGACCATGTCGGATGAAAATTGCGAAGCCAATGCTCCCAATCCCTCCGCCGGCATGACCCGGATCAGGTTCAACGGGTTGGCGCCGCGGCACCTCTCAGCCCTGGACAGGGCACCCCGTAAGAGTTCCGGAAAGCTTAGCCCAAACGTGACGCGAAGCAAATCCCCGGTGAAAACTGATGCGTCTTGCAGCAAACTGCGTTAGGGCAGGGCAATGTCTCGTTTCGCCATATTGCTCAATGGCCCCATAATCCCGACTCGGCGCTTGAAGAAGCAGGCGCAAGGGGCTCGTGCGCTCGCCGCCGACGGGGGCATTGTTCATGCCGCTTCCTTATGCCTTGACGTCGAGCTATGGGTCGGCGACTTCGATTCGACATCCGAGGAACTGGCCGTACGTTATCGCGCCATTCCGCAGCAGCAATTTCCGACTGCCAAGAACAAGACTGATGGGGAGCTCGCGGCCGAAGAGGCGATCAGACGCGGTGCCACGTCTCTCCTATTTATCGGCAGTTTCGGCGGGCAGGTCGATCATGCACTCGGCCATCTGACTTTGAGCGTGAGACTTGCCCAAAAGGGCATCCCCACAATTCTCACCAGCGGCGATGAGGAGGCCCATCCCCTGCTGCCCGGCCGCACGCGCATCAAGCTGCCCGCCTCGAGCAGGCTGAGCATCGTGCCCTTCAGCGATCTCTCCGGTCTCTCGCTCAGCGGTACGCAATGGCCGCTTGAAGACGCCAGCGTGGCTTTCGGCAGCACTCTCACGCTTTCCAACTTGGCAACGGGGCCGGTGGAGATCGGACTTCGCTCCGGCTGTGCCGTCGCCATTGCCTATCCGCAGCCGGAAGTCTCATGAAAAGGCGCGAAATGTCGAGGGCCTGGGTAACAGTCCTGTTCCGGATCTGCTGGACCGTTCTGCGCTGCCTGCCGTTGCCGGCCGCGGCGGTGTTGACCTCCTGGGCAATGAGAACTTTTGCTGAAAATTTTACCCGGCAGGATTTGATCCGCGATAATCTTGCCAAGGCCTTCCCCTCGATGTCGGCTGATGAAGTGCGCAAGACAGCGCACGCCGTCGCCGGCAATCTCGGTGTCATTGCCGCAGAGCTCTGTCACATCGAAGACTTCCGCGGCGGAACGCGGAACGGCAGGTTGATCGTGACTGGAGAAGAGCAGCTCGCCCTCGCCAGGGCAGGCCCGGTCGTTTTCGTCGGGCCTCATCAATGGAATTGGGAGATTGCGCCGCTCTTCTACTGCGAGCACGGCGTTCGCGTGACGACCATCTACAGCCGCTTCGCCAATGACCTCATGGACCGCACCATATTGAAGCAGCGCCTGAAGACGGGGGCGAAATATGTGGAGAAGCGTAAGGCTGTGCGCGCGATGATGACCGCATTGCAAAATGGCGAGTCCTTGGCATTTGTGATCGATCAGCGCGTCAAGTCCGGGCTCAAGGTGAAGTTCTTCGGTAAGGATTTCCTCATGACCGGCGTACCGGCGCGGCTCGCCATTCGTTTCCGGTGCCCCATCGTGCTCATGGATATGCAGCGTTTGGCAGGTCACCGTTTCCAGTTCATCCTGGGCGACCCCATCTATCCGCCCGAACAGTCAGGGCCCGATGACGAAAGACAGTTGACCCAGGATATTGCAACAGGACTGGAAGCGATCATTCGCCGCTCGCCGGAAACCTGGTTCTGCAACAAGAGGCGCTGGCCCGAGCCTGAGGCGGCCTAATCCTTCGCCCGCTCGACGTAAGAGCCATCGTCCGTCATCACCACCACTTTTGTGCCGGCGGTGACATGTGGCGGCACCATCGTGCGCACACCGTTCGACAGTGAGGCTGGCTTGAAGGAGGACGAGGCGGTCTGGCCGCGCACGACGGGCTCGGTCTCGACCACTTCCAGAACTACCCTCTGCGGCAGTTCGATCGAGATCGGCGTTCCATTGTGGAGGCTGATCTGCACTTGCATGTTCTCCGCCAGATAGACGGCCTGGTCGCCGATCATCTCTCCCGGCAGGGGCAATTGCTCGAAGCTGACGGGATCCATGAACACATAGTGGTCGCCGTCCTGGTAGAGGAAATTGAAGGGCTTCGACTCGACATAGGCGCGCTCGACCGTATCCGTCGTCTTGTAGCGCTCATTGACCTTGACGCCGTCACTAATGCGCCGCATCTCGACCTGGGTAACGGGCGTGCCCTTGCCAGGGTGAAAATTCTCCGCGTTCAATACGACGTAAAGCCTGCCTTGATCGTCTTCCACGATATTGCCTCTGCGCAGGCTGCTGGCGATAACCTTGGCCACTCGATCTCTCTTTGCGTAAGTGCGCCGCGAAGCGCGGGAATTGACGGGATGACCACAGCCTCATAGCAGGGTGCATTCCAAAGGCAAGGCTTAAGGTAGTTTTCTGAAGGAGGACGCGTTGACATACAGTAAATGGTGGCAGCCGGAATCGCATCGCCACCGCCGCCCGCTGCTCCTAACCCGCAATGCCTTGGCGTCCGCCGTCAGGTCTTATTTCGGCGAGGAAGGCTTCATCGAGGTCGATACGGCCGCGATGCAGGTTGCGCCCGGCAATGAGGCCCACATTCACGCGTTTTCGCTCGCCCTGCACAGGCCGGACGGCACCGCCGAGACTCGTTATCTTCACACTTCGCCGGAATTCGCCATGAAAAAACTTCTGGCCGCCGGCGAATCGAGAATCTTTAGCCTCGGCCATGTCTATCGCGACCGCGAAGCGGGTCCGCTCCACGCCGCGGAATTCACCATGCTCGAATGGTACCGCATGGGAGATGCCTATGAGCAGGTCATTGCGGATTCCTTGAAGATCTTGAAACTAGCGATCAAAACCGCGGGTGCAAGCGCCCTGCAGTACCGTCAATGCTTGGCCGACCCTATGGCCGCACCGGTCGTGATTACGGTTGCCGATGCCTTTCGCCGTTTCGCCGGTATCGATCTTCTTGCGACGTGCAGTCCCGAGGCCTCGACCAATCGAGAGTCCCTGGCGGCAGCCGCACGCGCCAAGGGTTTGACCGTTCGTGACGGCGATGGATGGTCCGACATCTTCAGCCGCCTGCTCGTTTCGCTCATCGAACCACAACTCGCCAAGGAAGGCGTCTGCATTTTACACCAGTATCCGCGCTCTGAAGCCGCACTGGCTGCCGTTAACCGTGACGACGTCCGCGTGGCCGACCGCTTCGAGCTCTATGCTTGCGGTGTCGAGCTGGCCAATGGTTTTCGCGAATTGACCGATGCGGTTGAGCAGAGGCGACGTTTCGAAGCGGAAATGGAGGAGAAGCAACGGGTCTATGGCGAACGCTATCCAATCGACGAGGAGTTCCTTGAGGCACTTGCTCTCATGCCGGAGGCGAGTGGCGTTGCCCTAGGCTTCGATCGTCTGGTGATGTTGGCGACGGGGGCGCCGAGCATCAGTCAAGTGCTCTGGACTCCTTGAGAAAACTAAAGGGTTCACACCCCCACCGGATCCTCGTGTCGAGCGTCCCGTCCACTGTCCATCTCATCACTGTTCCGGTAGCCAGTCTTTGAGTTCACGACTGGTCCTTCGTCGCCTTCAACGCTGCCCCTGAGCTTGCCGTCGGTCGGTCGACTCTTCGGCTCTGGTGCTCTCCGCGGATCCATGTTCGTTCCTCTCCCGGAATTACCACCAACGCTCCCTTTATGCTTCGGTTCCAGCCACGGAATATCCGTTAACGGCAATCATTTGACTCCTTTAAAGAAGGTTAATAGGCTCTCCCTAGTGGTATGACAGGTATACCGTTTTGACCGCCATTCGCCGCCGTAAGTTGTTTGAGGACGTAGCCGAGCGCGTGGAACAACGCATTCGTGATGCTGAGTTTACGCCTGGCAGCTACCTCCCCTCCGAACGCGAGCTGATGCGCGAGTTTGGCGTCGGGCGTCCTGCCGTCCGTGAGGCGCTCTTTCATCTGAACCGCATGGGATTGATCAAGCTGCGCTCGGGCGAGCGCGCTCGGGTGGCGGCGCCCACGCCCGAAGTCGTCTTCGAAACTCTCTCGGGCGCGGCCCGCTATTTCCTCTCAGCACCGGGCGGCGTCGAGCATTTCCAGAAGGCTCGTATCTTCTTCGAAGTCGGCCTTGCCCGCTATGCCGCCGAAAATGCAACAGCCGCCGATATCGACGACATTTATGCCGCTCTTGACGACAATCGCCGCTCCATCGGCGACACGCGCAAATTCGGCGAGACGGACATCGCGTTTCACTATCGGCTGGCCGTGATCCCCAACAATCCGATTTTTCCCGCCATACATGCCGCCATCATCGGCTGGCTGCGGGAGCAGCGCGCCGTCACCCTGAGCATTCCGGGCCAGAACCGCATCGCCTATGAGGCGCATGCCGCCATAAGCGAAGCCATTGCCGATCGCGATCCGGATACGGCTGAACGCTGCATGAGGGATCATCTTGAACAGGTCGCAAGAAGCTACACGCAGGCGAAGACGGGGGGTGCATGGGGGCCTATGTGATCCTCGTCGATTTTCGCTTGAAGCCGGGCGCCAAGAATGAATTCCGCCGCCTGATAGATGCCAATGCGCGCGAGTCCTGCCGCAACGAACTTGGTTGCCGGCGTTTCGACGTGCTGGAGCCGACCGCAGATGCCGACCGCATTCTCCTCTATGAGATCTACGACGATCGCGCCGCGTTCGAGGATCATTTGAAAACGTCGCATTACGACCTGTTCAACCGGCGAAGTGCGGAACATGTGACCGGCAAGCAGGTGACCGTATGCGACCTCGTGTGCGAGGGTTCTGCCAACTGGGCGCCGGCTGCCGTTTAGGGAGGGAGACAAAGCAATATGCAAACTGGCCTGAAGGAGATGACGCGCTCGAGGAGTTTGAAGCTCGGGCATTTCATCGTCGAGTTCGCCACGCCCGGCATCGGCCACATTATGAAATCGGCAGGCTGCGAGTTCGCCCTTTTCGACATGGAGCATTCGGGTTTCGGTTTTGAAACGGTGAAGAGCGCCATCCGCTATCTGGAGGCAGGGGAAGTTGCGCCTATCGTTCGCGTGCCGTCCAAGGAATATCACCATATCGCACGCGCTTGCGACATGGGCGCGGAGGGGCTGATGGTGCCCATGGTCGGTACGGCGGCCGAGGCCCGCGCCATCGTCGATTGCATGAAATACTATCCGGCAGGAAAGCGCGGCGTGGCGCTCCAGGTGTCCCATGATCGCTATCGCGGTGGACCTGTCGCTGAGAAGCTCAACAAGGCCAATACCCGCACGACGCTCTTCTGTCAGATCGAAACGGCCGATGGCGTCGCCAATGCCGATGCCATCGCCTCGATCGACGGGGTGGATTGCCTCTGGGTCGGCCATTTCGACCTGTCGGTTTCTCTCGGAATTCCGGGCCAGTTCGATCACAAGGATTTTCTCAAGGCCATCGACAAGGTCATTGACGCCACCACCAAGCGCAGGAAATCCTTGGGCCGTCTCGTGCCGACGGTGGATCAGGGCACCGATTTCTTTGCGCAAGGTTTCGATTTCATCTGCTATTCTGGAGACGTGTGGGTCTTGCACAACGCTTTGGCCGAGGCACTCTCCGCCTTGCGCGCGAAGTGCAAGCCCAAGGCGCGAGCGAGGAAGGCATGAGCGACAAGTTTCGCGTCGCCCTCTCCGGTGATTTCCGCAAGGCCGACGGATCGCCGACCTTCCCCGATTTTGATTTGAGGCCCTTGCAGTCGGCTCCTGGCGTGGAAATGGCATTTGTCGATGCCGCCAATCCGATCGAGGCGCGTCAAATTGCGGATTTCGATGCCTTGATCCTCCTCGTGCCGCGCTTTGCGCGCGAGAGCATTCATCCCAAGGGCCGTCTCGCCGCGGTTGCCCGCTTCGGCGTCGGATATGACAATGTCGACGTCAACGCCCTGACCGAGGCGGGCATTGCCCTTGTGATCACTCCCGACGGCGTTCGCCGCCCGGTCGCCGTATCCATCCTGACTCTGATCCTCGCCCTGACTGGCAAGCTCATGATCAAGGACAGGCTGACCCGCATGGGGTCCGATGGCTTCAGCCAGCGGGCCCAGCACATGGGCGTAGGCCTGGTCGGCCGCACGCTGGGCTCGATCGGCATAGGCAACATTGGCGCCGAAATGTTCAGGCTTGCCAAGCCGTTCGACATGAAGTTCATCGCCTGTGATCCCTACGCCGATCCAAAGCTTGCTGCCGAACTGGGCGTCGAGCTGATGAGTCTTGAGGGTGTGCTCCGCCGCGCCGACATCGTGACGGTGAACTGTCCACTCACGCCCGAAACCCATCATTTGGTCAATGCCGAGCGGCTGCATCTCATGAAGCCGACTGCATACTTCATCAATACGGCCCGTGGTCCGATCGTCGACCAGAAGGCCTTGACCCAGGTTCTTTCCGAGCGACGCATCGCCGGCGCCGGGCTTGACGTACTTGAAACGGAACCCCCAGCGGTTGATGATCCCATCCTCAAGCTCGATAACGTCATACTGGCGCCGCATGCGTTGTGCTGGACCGATCAGTGCTTTGCCGGCAACGGGGCTGCCGATGTGCGAGCGGTGCTCGATATTCAGCAGGGGCGCTTGCCGAGAGGCATCGTGAATAGAAAAGTAGTCGATGATCCGCGCTTCAAGGCGCGTCTCGCCAGATACAAGGAGCGATTTGCGGCTTCGGCATAGAAACCGAAGCGATTTGAAGAAGTGACGACACCTAGGGAGGATACTTGCATCATGAATGACCGTGAAAGACGAGATTTCGAGGCGGGTCTCGCCGCCGAAGTCGATGCCTGGTTGAGAGGCGAGCCGACGCGCCGCGAATTCATCAAGAAATTTGGACAGCTTACCGGTATGCTGGCCATCGGCGGCGGAATTCTTCCCGCCTTCACCCGCCGTTTGATGGCTCAGGCGGCGGTCGACCTGGCAGACCCATCGACGCCGCTCGGCCAAGCCCAGGCCCTTGCCGTCAAGGCTTCGACCGAAGGCCCGGCCGATGGCTCGGCCTATCGCGCTGTTCAGGCTGCGAAGCAGTACAGCGGGGTCACGCTCAGCATGACATATGAGGTCGGTCTCCAGGCGCTCGACCCGCGCAATTTCTCAGGGCCGCTTTGGGAGCAGCTCACCGGCATCAAGTCGAACGTCGTCGAGTTGACCAATCCCGATCAATATTCAAAGCCGGTGGCGGAGCACATTGCCCAGTCTGGAGCTTACGATGTTCTCGATGTGTCGCCGGGCTGGACGCCTTCTCTTGCCGATGGCGGTGTCATCGCGCCCCTCGATGACTACATCGCCAAATACATGAACTCAGCCGATCTCGAAGACTATCACCCTCTGTACCGGGCGCTGCCGACATATAAGGGCAAGATTTGGGGCTTCTTCGACGATGGCGACATGTTCGCGCTCTACTACCGCAGAGACATCTTTGAGGACCCGAAGATGAAGGAGGCCTATCAGGCCAAGTTCAACAAGGCGCTGGAGGTGCCGAAGACCTGGGAGGACTACGCG
>Ga0075421_100011303_pt1 | contig 11055 bp, 8 predicted proteins | sample SoiMetdeltSBSDD5_FD_75292 | JGI IMG/M metagenome (GOLD analysis project Ga0075421, IMG submission 75292) | Bulk soil microbial communities from a Populus tree surrounding site in Tennessee, USA - Soil MetaG P. deltoides SBSDD5 | ecosystem: Environmental > Terrestrial > Soil > Tree plantation...
CTTCAAATCGGGCTCAAGTCTGGGTCAAGAATCTCTTCATTCGTGCAGCCGGCACGTCCCTTCATCACATGTCTCGCCGAAGCGGTAACGCCGCTTGGCGACCTGCCCGTAGAGCCATTGCCAGAGAGGCAGACTGCCGGGGATGTGTAGAAAGACGGCGATCGGCCAGAGCGCCGGCAGAACGCGCGACAGATAGCGCACGGCGCGCGCGCCGCCGTGCCTCCCGCCGCGGCGGTCGACGACGTACATCTGCCGCATGAGGTCGTCGAAGGAAAGGTCCGGGTACCGGGCCTTGACCCGCAAGTCGTGCAGCGAGAGGTAACACAGCTTCCCGGTCCAGTCGAGCCGCGCCAGGTTGCGCACCTGGCCCGTGCAGATGCGGCACTGCCCGTCATAAATCACGACCTCGGCGCCGGGGCGCGCGTCGGGGTCGGGGAGCGCGGCCATGCTATCTCCCCTGATTGCCGGTCACGCGCTCGGCGGTCCCGCCGGTCCCGTCGAGCCACTGCCGCAGCCAGGCATGCACCTCCTGGTAGAAGAAGCGACTATTCTCCCCCTTCTGAACCCAGTGGTTTTCGTCGGGGAAGACGATCAGCCGGCTCGGGATGCGCAGCCGCTGGTGGACGCTCCAGTTCTCGAGCGTCTGGTTGAGCGGGACGCGGAAATCGTTCTCGCCGACCGTGAGGAGCATCGGCGTGCGGAAGTTCTTCGCCAGCCGGATTGGGTTCTGCTCGCGCCAGACCGGCCCCTGCTCCCAGACCGGGCCGCCGTTGTTGACCTCGCGCGAGTAGATCGTGTCGCTCGTCCCCCACTGCGACTCGAGGTTGATCAGCCCGGCATGGCTGATGAGGCACTTGTAGCGCGTCGTCGTCGCCTGGAGCCAGTTGGCCAGGTGGCCGCCGTAGCTCGCGCCGCCCGCGGCCTGGCGCGAGGCGTCGACGAACTTGAAGCGCCGGATCGCCTCGTCGGCCGCCTCGTTGATCTCCTCGCCTGGCCCCTTGAGCGGATCGCCCTGAATCTCCTGCGCGAACTTCTCGCCGTAGCCCGTCGAGCCGGTGTAGTCGGTGAGAAGGACGACGTACCCCGGCCGCGCGAGCAGGTGGTAGTTCCAGCGGAGGAAGAACTGGTCGCGCCACATGCCGTGCGGGCCGCCGTGGATGAGGACGAAGAGAGGGTACTTGCGGTTCTCGTCGAAGCCGGGCGGGAGCGCGACCATGCTGTGGATCGGCTTGCCCCGCTTGCTCGTGAAGGTGAAGTGGCGCAGCGGCTGCCAGTCGACCGCTGCCGCCCGCGCCGCGTTGAAGTCGGTCAATGCCTGGTGCCGCTTCGCGGCCAGGTCAATCCGCACCACCTCGGCCGGGTTGACCGCGCTCTCCCAGTTGGCAATCAAGACCGGCGCCGGCGCCCGCGCCGGGATCGCCAGGTTGGTGTAGACCCCGAGGCCCGGCTCGAGCGCCAGTTTGACTTCGCCGCCCGCTGCCGGCAGGGCGTAGAGCTTTTCAAGGCCAGCGTCTTCGGCCGTGAGGTAGACCGTCTTGCCGTCCGGGGTGAGATCAAAGCTCGAGACCGCGCGGTCAAAGCCCGCCGTCATGACGACACGCCCGCCCGCGCCGGGCCAGTCGAGCCGCGCCAGCCGCGTCAGGTTGTAAGTCTTCTCGGTGTTCGGTGTGAGCAGGCAGAAGAGAGCCTTGCCGTCCCGGCCGAAGACCGGCCGCGCGTAGCTGTCCTCCCCCGTGGTCAGCGGCTTGGGCTCGCCGCCCGCCGCGGCAACCTGATAGAGGTGCGTGCTCGTCTCGGCGTAGGCCGCTGCGTTGCGATTACCCGTGGCGACGAAGACGATCGACTGTCCGTCGGGCGCCCAGACGGCATCGAGCTCATCGGATGCCGTGGCGGCGCGGCCGGCGAAGCCCGGCGCGGCGACCAGCCGAGTACCGGCGAGCAAGTCCTTGGCCGGCGCGCCCGGCTCGAGCGCCTGGACGAAGAGGTGCGGCTGGGTGTCGTCGAGCCACTTGTCCCAGTAGCGGATGGGGAAGCCGTCGTAGACGCGGGCGCGGTATTTGCGCGCCTTGCGCTCGGCGGCGACCTTCTTATTCGCCTCGTCGTCGGCTGCGCCTGGGTAGACTGTGCTCACGAAGAGCAGCGCCTGGCCGTCGGGGCGCCACTGAGGCGACCGCGCCCCGGTCGAGAGCGAGGTCACGCGCACCGCCTCGCCGCCGCCCGCGACGTCGATGACGTAAATCTGGGCGACCTCGTCGCCCTCGCGCCGGGCGGAGAAGGCCAGCCGCCGTCCGTCCGGGCTCCAGACCGCGCCGCCCTCGCCGCCCTTGCTGAAGGTCAGCCGCCGCGGCTTGGCGCCGCCGTCCGCTGGCACGACCCACAAATCCGAGGACTGGTCTTTCTCGTCGTACGCCGGCTCGACGAGGGCGAAGACGACCCATTTGCCGTCGGGACTCGGGGCCGGCGCGCCAACCCGCTTCATGAGCCAGATGTCTTCGTGAGTCACCGGCCGCTTGCCCTGCGCCGAAGTCGAGACGGCGGCGACACACAAAGCCAGCGCCAGAAAAACCATGCCGCGCGCCGAGCGCTCATTCGAGACCATCTTGCTACCCTCCAAGACCCACCTGAATCCGCCGCCGCGCCGTCCGCGGGCTCCACCTAGCTTTGCCGGAGCTGCTCGTAGACATGATCAGCGCACCGCGAGGCGAGCGCCATGACCGTGAGCGTCGGATTCTTCTCCGAGTAGTCAATAAAACAACTGCCGTCCGCCACGTACAGATTACCGACGTCATGCGCCCGGCAGAAGGTGTCGAGCACCGATGTCTTCGCGTCGCGCCCCATGCGGCAGGTGCCGACGTAGTGCGTCGAATCCACGCCGGGCGACGCCGCTGTCCCGGTGATCTCGCCGCCGGAGGCCTCGAGGATCTCCGCGCACTTCTCGTTCGCGTCTTTAAAGATCGCCCGGTCCTCGCCCGTGAAGTCGAAGTGAATCTTCGGCACCGGCAGGCCGTAGACGTCCTTGACCTCCGGGTCGAGCTCGACGTACCGGCCCGGCGACGGGATCATCCCGTTCTGCGTCGCCAGCCGGATGAGCGCCGGGTAGGCCGCGCGCACCTCGCGCTTGAAGCCCGCGCCGAAGCCCGGGACGGCGGCCGCGAAGCCCGGGCTCCCGGTCCCGAGCTGCGCCCCGGACTCGACGATGATGTGATAGGCCGTCGGGAAGTCGCGGTGCGGCTTCTGCCAGTAGAACGACGCCACGTATGCGTGGCCGCTCTCGGTCCCGTCGTCGTTGACCACCTCGCCGCCCTTGAGCGACTTGAGCACTCCCCAGACGCCGGCCGTCGAGTGGCTGATCAGATTCTTCCCGACCAGCCCGCTCGAGTTAGCGAGCCCCGCAGGGAAACGCGCAGACTTTGAGAGCAGCAGCAGGCGGGCCGACTCCACGGGGCCACAGGCGAGCACTACGTAACGCGCCCGAACCTCGGCTGACTGCATGGTCCGCGCGTCGACGTAACGCACCCCGGTCGCCAGCGTGCCCTCACGGTTGACCGTCACTTCGGCGGCGTTGGCGAAGGTCACGAGCCGGCACTTGCCCGTCTTGAGCGCAAGCGGGATCGCGGTGTTCGCCGAGGTGTACTTGGAGTCGGTGTCGCACCCGCGCATACAGTGGCCGCAATAGTGGCAGACGGCGCGGTTCGACCAGTTGCGCTCGGTGAGGATCGCCTTGCGGGCCGTGATCATGCGGTAGCGCTCGCGGTCCAGCCGCTGACAACCCTTCTGGATCGCGTAGGCGCCGCAGTTCCACGGCAGCGGCTTGAGGAAGATCCCGTCCGGCACGTTCGGGTGGCGGTCGAGGTTGCCGCTCACACCGATGAGCCGCTCGACTTTGTCGTAGTAGGGCGCGAGGTCGTCGTACCGGATCGGCCACTCACGCATGTCGTGCGGGCTGATGCGCCAGCTCAGCCCGGCCCAGAGCAGCGACTTGCCGCCGACGGCCTTGACCAGGAAATGGTCGCAGCGCACGTCCCCGCCGCGCGTGAAAGGCTCGCGCGAGCGGTCGACGCGCAGGTGGCGGCGCGGGTCCCAGCCCCGCCCCCGCCGCGGCGCCTCGTAGGGCATGGTGTGGCTGAAGAAGTCGCGCGCCGGGTCGACCCACTTGCCCGCCTCCAGGACGACAACCTCCGCCCCGCGCCGGCTCAGCTCCATGGCGACGATCCCGCCCGCCGCCCCCGACCCGACCACGCACACGTCGTATGTTTGCGCCATCAACAGCTCTCTCTAAGGCGTCACCCGCTTGCCGATGCAGTAGAGGTGTTGCGCCGTGCGCAGGAAGATCTGGCCGTCGGAGATGGCCAGCGAGCTGAGGCAGTAGTCGTTCATCGCGTTCTCGGCGAGGACCTCGAACTGCGGTCCGGCCTTGAAGACTACCGTCACCCCCTCCTCGCTGGTGACGTAAATCTTGCCGTCGGCGAGCACCGGCGAGGCGCTGTATGTCCCCGTCTTGATCCGCTGCTGGCCGTAGACCTCCTGCCCGGTCTTGGCGTCGAAACAGAAGACGACGCCGTTGTCGCGAACGATGTAGAGATACTTGCCGTCGGTCACCGGGGTCGGCACGTCGGGGCCGTTCGGCGTCGTCCAGGCCCGGTGCGACTCGGTCACGTCGCCGCGCCCGCCCGCGCGCAGCGCGAGGTACGGCTTGTACTTGCTCCCGGCGAAGATCATCCCGTCGCCGACGACCGGGGAGTTGATGATCCGGTAGTAGGGGTTGTTCTCCGGGTTGAGGCCGTTGGCCCGCCAGAGCTCCTTGCCCGTCGCCGGGTCATGCCCGGTGACGCAGTCGCCGCCGCTGAGGACGATCTCGGTCTTGCCGCCGTAGCGGAGCAGCGCCGGGGTAATGTAGGCGTCGGGCGACTCCTGGATCGCGTTGGTCGGGCGCTCGACCCGCCAGACCGTCTTCCCGGTCTTCTTGTCGATCCGCAGCAGGTAGGACGCGGCGTCGGTCTTCATGCCGTGGAGCACGGGGACGAAGAGCGCGTCCTCGTAGAGCAGCGGCGAGGAGGCGTAGCCCCAGTTGAGGCCGAAGGCGCCGTAGTCCTTCTGAATGTCGCGCGCCCAGACCTCGTTGCCGCGGAGGTCAAAGCCCTTGAGCGCGCCCGTGCCGGTGAGGACGTAAACGCCGCGGCCGTCGGTCACCGGCGAGGGCGACGACATGTTTTGCTTGCGCATCTTGATGTTGCCGCCGCCGAGCCGCTTCTTCCAGTTGACCGCCCCCTGCCGCCGGTCGACCGACCAGAGGAAGAGGTCGTCGCCCTCGGCGACGTTGAGGAAGATCGCGTCGCCCCAGATGATCGGCGTCGAGCCGCTCCAGGCGGGTAGCTGGAGCTTCCAGGTGACGTTCTCCGTCGTCGTCCAGCGGAGCGGCAGGTTTTTCTCTGTGCTCACGCCGTTGAGCAGCGGCCCGCGCCACTGCGGCCAGTTATCGGCCGAGGCGGCGCCGAGCGAGAGCGAAATCAAAGCTAGGGCTAACAAAAGTCTGCGACGCATTCTCGTCCCTCCTCAATTGGTCTCCCGGGAATGGCCCTATAGTAGACCAATCCGGGCCAAAGATGAAGCATTCCGGCCGCGGGCGAAATAGGGTAGAATGCGAAGTGCCATCTCAGTCGCTGAAACATTGATTAGTCAGGAGGCGCAGAGGTGAACAACCACTCGTCAGGTGGCAACGAAAAAATGCTCAATTTCATTGCGGAGACGATCGAGTTAATCCGCGACCAGATGGCGACTAAAGACGACCTCGCCCAGCTTGAGGCAAGAATGACTTCCAAGCTAGAGGTCGAAACCACCGCGATTCGCGGCGACATCGAGCAGGTGCAGCTGCGGCTGGGCACAGTCGAGCGCGCCGTCTCGACGCGGCTCGGTCATGTGGAGACCGAGGTCAGCCGCATTCGCAGCGTGGTCTACCTGCTCGTCAAGGACCAGCCCGACCTACTGCGGCTGCTCGGGCAAGGCCAGAACCCGTAACCGGGAGTAGTCATTGATGAGGCTCTTGAGCCGCGCCGCGCTCGCCGCGGTCGCCTTACTCGGTCCCGCCGCCGCCGTCTCGGCCGACAACTGGCCGCAGTTCCGCGGCCCGCGCGGCCTCGGCCTCTCGGCCGAGACGGGGCTGCCCGTCAAGTGGAGCGCGACGAGCAACGTGAGGTGGAAGACGGCGCTCCCAGGCCCCGGCCACTCGTCGCCGATCGTCTGGGGCGACCGCATCTTCCTCACCGCCTACCGCGGGCCGGGCCGGCTCCAGCGGATGGTCACCTCGACCCCGGGCCAGCTCCTCGTCCTCGCGCTCGACAAGGCCTCGGGCCGCGTCCTCTGGGAGCGTGAGGTCGCTGCCGAGCGCATCGAGGGCCACCACTCCTCGAACGCCCCAGCCTCGCCGACGCCGGCGACCGACGGCCGCTACCTCTTCGTCTACTTCGGCTCGCGCGGGCTGATCTGCTTCGACTTTGAGGGGCGGAAGGTCTGGGAGAAGCTGCTCGGGCCGTTCCCGAACGAGTGGGGCAGCGCCAGCTCGCCGGTCCTCTCCGGCGACACGCTGCTGCTCAACTGCGACACCGACGGCGAGGATTTCCTGCTCGCGCTCAACAAGAACACCGGGCAGACCATCTGGCGGGCGAACCGCGCCGGCGCGACCCGCGCCTGGCCGACGCCGTTTGTCTGGAACGCCGGCGGCCGCGACGAGGTCGTCGTCAGTGGCAGCCGCCGCGTCAAGTCCTACGACCTGCGCACCGGCCGCGAGCTCTGGACCGCGGACGGCCTGACGCAGTGGGTGACGCCGACGCCGGTCGCCGCGCACGGCCTGCTCTACGTCGCCTCAAACGGCCCCGGGGGCAACGCGATCATGGCGATCCGCCCCGGCGGCGCGGTCGCCTGGCGCTACGACCGCTCGGCGCCCTACAGCTCCTCGCCCGTCGTCGTCGGGGATTACCTCTACGCGGTCAAGAACGGCGGGGTCATGACCTGCCTCAATGCCAAGACCGGGGAGTTGGTCTGGCAAGAGCGGCTGCCCGCGCGCGGCGATTACTTCGCCAGCCTGGTCGCCGCCGACGGCAAGGTGTACGCGCTCAGCGAGGAAGGCGAGGCGACCGTCCTCGCCGCCAAGCCGTCGCTCGAAGTGCTCGGCAGCAACCGCCTCGGCGAGCGCTGCATGGCCAGCCCGGCGATCTCCGACGGGAAACTCTACATCCGCTCAGACAACACCCTCTACTGTATCGGCCAGTGAGCGAGCCAGGATCTCACGCGGAACACGCGGAATAAACGGAAGAGGCGGAAATACCCCTGATGGTTTTTCCGCCTCTTCCGTTTATTCCGCGTGAGTCTCTTTTCAGCCGAGGTCAAGGGCGATCATCGTCCGCCGATCGCGCACGTACAACCTCGTCCCGGCGAGCGTCGGCGCGGTCCAGGCCTTGTTCTTCAGCAGCGAGACCCGCGACTGAATGTGCAGGCCGCTGGGTAAGGCCGTCGCCAGCGCGAGCGTCCCGTCCTCGTCCACGATAATGAATTTCCCGTCGGCGTAAACGAAGCTCGCCCGCGCCAGCGCGCGGTCCTGCCACGCGATCTTCCCCGTCTTGACGTTGATCGCCGTGAGGAAGGCCGGACCGAAGTCCCCGCTCGACCCGTAGACGTAATCGCCGACGCGGACCGCGGTGCCAATGTGAACGCGCATCCGGTTGTTCGCCCACAGCTCGCTGACCGTCGTCCGGTCGCCGCTCCTGGCGAGCTGCAGGCCGCGGCTCCCGCTGCCGTAGGCCGAAGAGATGAAGACGATATTGTCCGGTCCCCAGACGGGCATGCTGATGTTCAGGCCCCACTCGGTCTTGTGCGGGTGGCTCCAGAGCAGATTGCCGTTATTCGGGTCGACCCCGACGATCTCGCCGGCCGCGAAGCAGACGAGCTGGTCCTGCCCGCCGAGGCTGATCAGCGCCGGGGAGGCCGGCGCGGGGTCGAAATTCTGGTTTTTCCAGGCGACGCCCCCGTTCTGCTGGTTGAAGGCCATGAGGTATTGCCCGGCCCCGCCCACCGTGACGATCACCGTACTCTTGTAGGCGATCGGGCTGCACGCGTAGCCACGGCCGTCGCGCTTCCCCTTGAATTCGCCCCAGAGGTCGTGTGACCAGACCACCGACCCGCTCTGCTTGTCGAGCGCATGCATCTTCCCGGTCACGCCGACGGCGAAGATCAGATTGCCGACGATGAGCGGGGTCGAGTGCGGGCCGTTGCCGTACTCGAGCTCTAACCCCTTCCGCGGCGCGTCGTAGACGTGCTCCCACACCGTCTTGCCGGTGGCCGCGTCGACGGCGATGACCGCCTCGCGGTCGCCGCTGGAGTACATCGTGTAGAGTCGGCCGCGGTCGACGAGGATCGACGAGTGGCCTTCGCCCAGCACGCGGCTCCAGAGCTGGCGCGGCCCGGCCTCCGGCCAGCTGTCCGCCAGCCCGTCCGCGGGCGGTTTGAAGTTCCGGTTCGGACCGCCCCACTGCGGCCATTCCGGGGCGGACGGGGCGGCGGCCGCTGCCGGCTGGGGTTTGGCCGGCGGCCGCTTCTGCGCGACGGCGCCGGCGGCCAGGATGAGGCAGGCCGTCGTGGCCCAGGCTGCGCGTCGGAAGTTCATCGCGGTTCTCCTTGGCTCAAGACTGTGAGAGGGTACGGGTGGTCAATCAAACGGCCTGGGGCGGGAAAAAGTTCTGGAGAAGTGGGTGACCGCAGGTCGCGACCGGCAGTCACCCGCGGCGGTCTTAATTCAGGCTCCAGAGTGCGAGGGTGTTCGCGTCCTTGACCAGAATCCCGTCGCCGACCACGGCCGGGTGCGCCCAGGTCGGGCTATCGGCGACCTGATAGACGCGGATCGGCTCCGGGCCCTTGGCAGTCGCGCGCGCGACGATCAGATTCCCGTCGTCCTTGAGCAGGAACAGGACCCCGCCTGCCAGGACCATGGCCGCGTTCTCGCCCTGCCTCCCGTCGCTCGTCCAGCGCGTTTTGCCCGTGCCCGCGTCAAGACAGAAGAACTGGCCTTTGTTCCGGTGCGACATCCCGAAGATCAGGTCGCCGCTGAGGACCGGCGAGTTCATGTACATCGAGACTTCTTTGTTCTCCCAGACCGGCTCGGGCACCCACTCGGTGCCGCGTTTGGCGAGGCGCACGGCGAAGGTCCCTTTGTCGAGCCCGGAGAAGATGAGCAGGTCTTTATAGGCGAGCGGCGTGACGATGTTTTGGACGTAGGCAGTGGTGAAGGGGAGCTTCCAGAGCAACTCGCCGCGCTCGGCCGAGACGCCGATGATATGCTGCTGCGACTGGGTGACCACCTGGCGTACACCGCCCGCCTCGACGACGATCGGCGAAGCATAGGCCGGACCGTCTCCCGTCCAACTCCACTTGACCTCCCCCGTCCCGGCGTCGAAGGCCGTGAGCGCGCCCTGGCCCGGGCCGCCGAGGTGGGCGATCAGCAGGCCGCGGTCCACGACCGGCGACATGGAGGTCCCGAAGTCCGGCGAGGTCTGCTTGAACTGTTTGCCGAAATCTTTCCGCCAGCGCAGCTTGCCCGTCGCCAGGTCGTAGCAGGAGAGAACTTCGGTGATGCCGAGCGTGTAGAGCTTGCCGTCGGCCGCGACCGCGGTCGACTTCGGCCCCTTGCCGTGGCCGGTCGCCGCCGGGTTCATCTGGTAGGCGACCGGGTAGCCGTCTTGCCACACGGTTTTGCCGGTCGCCAGGTCAAAGCCGGTGACCACCTCGCGCTCGCCCTGGCGCGAGTGGAGGTAGACGCGCCGGCCGACGACCACGGGCGAGGAGTGGCCCGCGCCAACCGGCACCTTCCATTGCTGTTTCAACTGCTCCGGCCAGGCCTTGGGCTCGGCGAAGCCGGTGACGATGCCGTCACGGTTCGGGCCGCGCCACTGCGGCCAGTCCTGCGCGCGGGCCGAGGGCGCGAGCAGGACGAGGGCGATGATCGATGCGGTGCTCAGTTGTCGCTTCATAAACCTCCTGCTCCTCGCCCATTTTTCAGGGATAAAGCTTTAGCTTTCAATGCGTCAAGGAGTAAAATGAGAGCCCCAGAATGCCGCGAGCGTCGCGCGCCCGCAGCCTATCTTCCCAAAAAACCGGGCGCCCAGCAAACCCGACCTGTCGACGCGGCCTGACGGTCGAAACATTTTCGCGCTTTCGCTCACTTGAAGTTGGAAAGGTGGGTCAAGGTTATGCGATTTGAAGCCCCCTCGTTGAACAGCCTCAAACTCCCGCTTGCCCTCGGACTGCTCTTAGGATTCGCCTGGGTTGCCTACTACTGCTTCTGGGTGCAGGATAGAGCGCGCCACTTGACAAGCCGGAACTTTCGCCTGCTCAACGCGATCAGCGTACAGATCACGGAGACGGTCAAGGGGCGGGCCGAAGTCTTAGGACGGAGGTTGGGCGCCAAGGTGCCAGCCGAAGAGAAGAGCCTGCCGAAGCTCATTCCGGCCGTGCCGGCCCTCGAAAACGTCGACTCACTCAGGCAGCTTGATCCGAAGGGACTGCCCTTTCTAAATTTCGCCTACATCCCCTTTATTGCGCGCGACGCGCAGGCCGAGCGGCTGGAGATTTTGTACTACTTTGATGCGAAGGAGCCAAACTTCCTTGCCAAGCTTAAGTGGCATCAGATCCTCCAAGCAGTCTTGAGACGCGAGAGCAATCTTGAGGCCTTCGACACTTTGCTCCTGGCGACCTCCGAGGGACAGGTGATCTATCAGGAAGGGGACCCGAGCCAGCGCCTGAGGCGGCTCGACCAGTTGGTCGGCGCGGAGGAGGGCAACCAGGCCGGGAAGAAGGCTGACGCCAAGGAGGAGAAGCCTGCTGCGTTCAGCCTCGCCGCGCGGTCGAGCAGCAGCATTGATGTGACCCTCTCCGGGGCGCCGTATAAACTCTTCGTCCAGCCTTGCTGCACCGAAATCCAAACGCAGGACCCCCGGGAGAAGCAACCGGCGGCGGGCAGCAACCTCGTCGTCTGCGGGCTGATCTCGCAGCAGCGATTCACGGCCAGCA
>Ga0075421_100011313_pt1 | contig 11052 bp, 8 predicted proteins | sample SoiMetdeltSBSDD5_FD_75292 | JGI IMG/M metagenome (GOLD analysis project Ga0075421, IMG submission 75292) | Bulk soil microbial communities from a Populus tree surrounding site in Tennessee, USA - Soil MetaG P. deltoides SBSDD5 | ecosystem: Environmental > Terrestrial > Soil > Tree plantation...
CTTCAGGTGCAGGAAGTAGGCGCCGACCGGGCCGTAGCCGTCCTTGAAACGCGCCAGCACGATGCGATTTTCCATCTGCGTCATCTTGGCGCCGGCATTGATCATCAGGCCGTAGGCAGACGCGGACGACCAGGGCGCGTACCACGTGCGGCCTGAACCTTCGCCCACCGAACGCGGCTTGAAGATGTTGGAGGCGCCGCCCGCGCCGCAGATCACGGTCTTCGACTTGAAGACGTGGTAGTTGCCAGTGCGCACGTTGAAGCCGACGGCGCCGGCAACGCGGTTCTCCTTCGCGTCGTCCATCAGCAGGTGGGTGACGCAGATGCGGTTGAAGACCTTGTCCGCCGATTTCTTCGCGGCCTCGGCGACGATCGGCTTGTAGGACTCGCCGTGAATCATGATCTGCCATCGACCTTCACGCAGATAGCGCCCGGTCTTCGGGTCCTTCATGATCGGCAGGCCCCACTCTTCGAACTGGTGCACCGTGGAGTCTACGTGCCGGGCCATGTCGAACTGCAGGTCCTCGCGCAACAGCCCCATCAGGTCGATGCGAGCGTAGCGGACATGGTCCTCCGGATTATTTTCGCCCCAGCGCGTGCCCATGTAGCAGTTGATCGCGTACAGTCCCTGGGCAACCGCACCCGAGCGATCGATATTGGCCTTCTCGGCAATGACGATCTTCTTGTTCTGGCCCCAGAATCTCGCTTCCCATGCCGCACCCGTCCCGCCAAGGCCCGCACCGACGACCAGGATGTCGATGCCGTCTTCGATGATCGTTTCGTAGGCCATCAGTAGGCGACGCCTTTCTGCAGCTTCAGGCCTGCGGCTTCGAGCGTGCGCAGGCCGCCGTCATCCATGCGGATCCATTTCGGCTCGTTGTACAGCAGCTGGCTGTCGCGCATCTCCTTGCTGGGTCCGGGAACGTCCGCGAGCTTTGGGATCGCAGTTCCCCATGGCTTCGTGGTGATGGGCGACAGGAAGTTCTTTTCCGTGCCGTTGCGGAACTTGATCTTCCAGGCGATCGTGCCTTTCTGCTCGTCGCGCTGGACGCGAACGCTGTGGCCCAGCGGCGCAAAGTCGGCATAGCCGCGCATATCGATCGCGTTCTGCGGGCAAGCCTTGACGCAGGAGTAGCACTCCCAGCACATGCTCGGCTCGATGTTGTAGGCGCGCCGGTAGGTCTTGTCGATGTGCATGATGTCCGAGGGACAGATGTCGACGCAGTGTCCGCATCCGTCGCACCTCGTCATGTAAACGAAGGTAGGCATGAGCTGTCTTCTAGTAGTGGCGCGGTGGTTCGCGCTTGATGCCAAGCCCCATGTCCATCGGCGCGGTTCGCAACAGTTCCATGGAGTGTCTAGCCTGTTGCTCCGGATCGTCACGGGTCAGCGTCGGCAGGTTCTCGGCCGTGCCATTCGCCTTCGAGACTCTTTTCTCGAACGCGGCCGCCGGCTTGAAGAACATGTGCGCGAACTTCGACCATGGCACCGATCCGTAGAGCACCGTCGTGGCGATGATGTGCAGGCCGAAGAACGGGCCGGATGCGGCGCTGCCCCGCGTTTGCAGCCAGGCCCAGATCAGCCCGAGCGTGACGCTCGCGAGCAGCGACAGGATGAAGAGATCGGCGTGCATCACTCGGAACGGCGAATTGCCTTCGGCCGCGACGTCCACCCGAATGAAGAACCAGAACCAGTAGCCCCCGACCAGAATCATCAGGCCGCCGATCCACCACAGCTGCGGCCACAACGCGGGCGTCGGGGCCGCCGGGTACAGGAACACCAGCACCGCGGTCGCAACAACGTGGATCACGAACCCGTACATCGTGAGCAGATGGGCGACGCGGCGGCGCGCGTTGCAGAATTCGCCGGAGGCGAGCACGTCGACGACGGCGGTCTGTACCGCGATCGACATCAGCTCGCCGCCCTCGATTTTCTGTATGCCGTTGCTCTTCGACTGACGCCAGTGATCGAAAAAATACCTGGCGCTGCCCTTGTGGACGATGTCGAACAGCGTCCCCGCGGCTACGGCAATCGCCATCAGGACGACGTAGCTCTGCATGACGAGCGGGGACCAGAATTCGCTCAATGCAGCAAACGGGTTGCTGGTAAACACGGCGGTGCCCCTCCTCGCGGCGCATTGTAATCGGCGCCGGCGGCCCCGGATCCCGCATATTCGCTATGCGGGCATAGAAGCCGTGAATTGCAGGCGTCAGCGGAACGTGATGAACAGCGCCGAGGTCCACACCTTGGCGTCGTCGACCTGGCGGCCAAGGAAATAGACCGGGCGATCACCGTGCGGGCCGTTATCGGGCTCGACCCGCATCACGCCGCTGACGTCGCGCGGCATCGGGACATCGCTCAAGCGCTCGATCGCAAGGAACATCTCGATTCCGGGCAGTTCCTTGCGCACCCGCCCGGCCTCGAGCAACTCGTTACCCGTCACCTCCCAGTCGAAGCGTGGGCAGTGCACAAACGGGTTGCCATCGAGCGGGTTGCCGACCTTGACATAGCCGTCAATCGTTCCCTCGACGCGGATGCGCGCGCCGGCGATCTGCGAGAGGTCGATCTCGATTGCGTCCGCATCGCCGAACGTCTCCGAGCGAAAGCCGATCTGCGTCGATCCGATCCGCCAGCAGTTTTCTTCCAGGTGCTCGAACCCGCGCCCGGCGAAGGCGTTGATGACCGCGCCCTCGATCGTGATCGTGGCTTTCCACTCAGCGCTGCGATAGCGGTCCTTGATCCGCGCGCCGCCCCAGCGCAGCCGGATGCGGCGCTCCGAATAGCCGAGCTCCTTCTGCAAGTCGCGCTCCCAGATCCGGCCGGTATGGTCGTGTGCGGAAATCAGGTCCCAGCCGGCATCGCCGAGGAAGCGGTACTCGATCTGCGCTGCACCGTCATGCTCGAACTCGTCGCCTTGCATGTGCTTGCCGCAGCGCGTGAGCCCGACGGTACGCTCGCCGGTCGTAGCCCACGTGTGGCGTGCGCGCAATGCCGCGGCGACCGATTTTCGATCCAGGCGCTCGGCGAGAACGCCGGTGACGCATCCTTTCGTACCGAATACCGCGGCGCCGGGCACACCGCCGCCGCAGCGGCCGCGGTGCTCGTCGCCGGCTGCCGAAGCGCCGAGCTTGTAGCCGCGACGCATCGCTTCCTCGTAGAGCCAGCCGAAGTGGCCCCACGAGGAGCCGATCTCGACCAGGCGCTCGAGCTTCGGGTAGTGCCAGTCGAGGTTGCAGCGCCTTCCCCCGACATGCGGGATCAGCAGGTGCCCATCGGGATCCTCGCAATACGCCGCCCACAGCTCTTCGACCGGCCACGCGCCCGGCTCGATCGCGTCGCCACCCTTCATGTCCTCGTTCCACTCGAACGAGCGCACGTGCGTGCCGTCCTTCAGGAACGGGAAGTCCGGCGTGCGCCCGTGCAGGAACACCACGTTGTGGTCGCCGCCGGCGCACGAGCTTCCGGACCACTCGGTGCCGGGGAACGCGACGAAGCTGCCGTCGCGGTTGATCTCGTCGATCAGCTGCACGGTCCGGTCCCAGCGCGCCTTCGTGATGTTGAAGTCGTTGTGAGCGAATGCGAGCACGTCCAACCCCGACACGTCGCGCCCGTAGGTCAGGTTGTACGACGTATCGTTGGTGCCGATCGTGTCTTCCGAATGCACGTGCAGGTCGACGTAGTAGCTGCGCGCGGTCGCGAGCTTGGCGTCGAGCGTCACGTAGAACGTCGAGGGCGCGACGTCGTGATAGTCGAGCAGCCTGCCGGTGACTGCCAGCTCGCCCGGCTTGTCGGTCGGAAGACCGTCGAGCGGCAGCACGGCCCAGCCTTCGCGGGGTACGTCGTGCTCCTTGCAGTATACGACTGCGTCATCGAGCGTCGCCGATACCTCGAACCGTCCCTTCGGCAGGCTCCAGCAGGTATTGCCCCACTTGTCTTCCGCGCGTGCGCGCAGCACGAGCTTTTCGCCGGTGCGCACGAGCCGCGATCCGGCTATCACGACCTTCGCGGGCGCACCCGGCACGACGTCGAATACGATGTCGTTCGGCACAGCGGCGAAGCGCGACGTGCCCAACGGATCGACGTAGCAGCGGAACTTGAAGCCCTTCTCGACGAACGTCTGGCCGCGCGTGCCTGCGCCGCCGAAACGGCGATCGCCGAGCCGCACGATGATGTGATCGCCCGCCTTCAGGTACCCGTCGACGGTGTCGACGATCACGGCCTTCTGGAACGGCCGCTCGTGCCCTTTCTGATCGAACCGGACCTTGAGCGATTGCACGGTCGCCGGGCTTTGCCCCTCGACCAGCGGCCCCGCCTGGTACTCGGCGGAGACGTAGTTCGCTCCTTTAGGATCAGTCGTCTGGAACAATGCCCAGTCCGAATAGAACTTGAACGTCGCCTTGAACCAGGCGCCGTCGGCGATGCCGGAAGCGCCGACCTCGTAGTCGAGGATCAGCTCGACCCACTCGCCGGCGACGAGGCGATCGATGTTGCAGGTCACGTGCCCGAGGAACGGCATCTGCTTGGTTTTCAGGTACAGCCCCCGCGGAGCGAAGTACCGGCCGAGCCTGTGCTGCAGCGCCGCCTCGGTATACGGCGGCTTGTTCCATTCGCGTTTCATGCGGGCTTGCTCCGATCTATTTGGTCGCGGGAACCATCGTCTCGAACGGCCAGGGCGCGCTTGGATCCCAGACCGGAATGCCCATGAAGGCGTACCACGGCGCCATCACGCAGATGCCGTACGCGATCCCGATCAGCACTGCGACCCAGCCGACTTTGGCGTAATCGGTCATCGAGAACGTGCCGCTCGAATACGCGATCACGGCGGCGGTGATCTGCGTCGGCAGGATGTAGGCGAACGTGTCGGTGTCGGCGATGAGCATCGTGAACGACACGGGGTGCAAGCCGAGCTTGGGCGCCATGGCGATCAGGATCGGCGCGAGCATTGCGATCGCCGCGACGTTGGAGAGCATGCCGAGCCGCATGACGTGCGTGCCGGCCATCAGGATCAGCACGATCACCCACCATGCGTGACCGGCGGCGACGGGATGCAGCAGGTCGGCGAGCCACTGCGCGAGGCCGGTCTTGCCCATTGCGTCGGACATGGAGAGGGCCCCCGCAAGCAGCAGCAGCGTGCCCCAGATCGTCCGGTCCTGGATCTCCTTCCACTTGAAGCCGAACAGGCCCGGAATGAAGAGCAGCGCGAGGCCGATCAGCGCCGCATTCTGCGAAGCGACCCCGGTCTGCTTCTCGAACACCCACATCAGCGCGACGAACGCGAACGCGGCGAGGATCAGCCATTCCGACTGGCCCATGCGCGGGATCTCGCGATACTGGCGCTCGATCATCTGTCCGCCGCCCTGCGCGGTCACGCCGCGCGTGCGGAAATACCATTGCACCCACCATTGCGTGATGACGAACATCCCGAGATAGGGCCACTGCAGCGTGAACCATTCCCAGTACGAGATCTTGTAGCCGAGCTTTCCTACGACGTCCACGATGATGTAGTTCGGCAGGTGCGCGGTGAGGATGCACATCCCGCTGATCATCGAGCCGTAGACGAGCGATTGGATCACGATGGCCTTTTTTGCATTGCGCTCTGCTTCGCTATCGCCGAAGAACCGGGTGATGCCGTTGACCACCGGCAGCAGCGTCGCGGCGCGCGCGTTCGCCGCCGGGATGATGAACGACAGCACGAAATTCACCGCGAACATCACCCAGATAACGCCGTTCACCGTCGTCGCTTTGAACGCGTGCAGCAGCGAAAGCGCAAGCCGGCGATCCAGGCCTGCCGCTTGCATGATCGCCGCGAACAGGAACGCTGCGAGGCACAGGAACGCGACCGGGGCGACGAAGCCGCTGGCCGCGGCGGGGAACGGCTTCACCGCGTTCGTCAGCACGAGCAGCATCGGAATCAGCAGGCCCGAAACGCCGACCGGAATCGCCTCGAAGATCCACATCAGGCACGCCCAGACCATGACCGCGAGCGCCGCCTGCCCGGCGGGCTTCAGCCCCTGCGGGGTCGGCATTACGTAGAGGATCAGGAAGAAAGCGGCCCAGGCGAGGCAGAACCCGATCAACGCCTTGGTAGGACTGCGCCCGGACTCCTCGACGTTGCGCAGCCAGCGCGCGATGAACCCGGGGTTTGCCTGCGGCGTTGGACCGGCTTCAATGACCGAGCTCATGGCCCCTCCTTACCGCGCTATAGTTATTTTCGATTTGAACATAACCGCCGGCGCTGTCTGTCGGCCAGCCGACATCGCACAGTGGCAAAACCAGTCTCGAGCGAGCCGCCGCCCCTGGGGCGATCGGACTTTCTGGGCAGCCTCGATGCCGCCGATCGCGAGGCGCTCTGCGCGGCGGGCGTGCGCCGCGCGTTGGCGAAGGACGAAGCCGTCTTTCGTGTCGGCGATCCCGGCACGCGCGTGTACTTTCTCGAGTCCGGGCGCGTCAAGATCTACCAGCCTGCCGAATCGGGCCGCGAGGTCATCCTGTGGTTCTGCCTGCCCGGCGAGATCTTTGGCCTGGCGGAGGTTGCGCGCGGCGGCGGTCGCGTCGTAGCCGCGCAGGCCTGCGAAGCCAGCACCGTGCTGGTCGTACCCGAGGACGTGTTCCGGGCGTACATCGCAGTGCGCCCGCAGGCCGCACTGCTGTCGTTGCAGGTGCTGTCAGCGCGCCTGCGCGGGCTCTCCGACGTGCTCGTCAACCTCGTCGCCGACGACGTCGATACGCGGATCGCCAAGCTGATCCTGCGGCTCGGCGCGCGCTACGGCAGGCGTGAAGCGCACGTGATCTATCTCGACATCCCGCTGACGCACCAGGAAATCGCCGATATGGTCGGCACTACGCGCCAGACCGTGACCAGTGCACTGAGCCGGCTGAAGCGGCAGGGCGTGCTCTCGATCGACATGCATCGCATCCAGATCGAAAGCGAGGAGTTGCTGAGCGGGCTCGCGCACGAATGAGCGCGAGCTACAGATTGCGGATCTCGTAGCGCTCCGCGCTGAGATCAGCAAGCACCCAGGTGGCTGGCGCTGCGAGTCCCGCGATGGTGCCCGGGTTCACCAGCCAGGTCTTGCCGCCCTTGACGTTGGCGACCTGCTGGACGCCGGCTTCGTGCGAATGGCCGCAGCACACCAGGTCCCACTCGCCGGTGCAGGCCATCGCATAGCCGTATTCGGGGTAGTGCACGACGAAGATCTTGCGCCCGTCGAGCTCGAGGCGGGCGTCCGGGCCGTGGTAGTGGAGCTTGCCGCCGCTCTCGCGCGCCCAGCGCGACAGTGAGATCGGGTCACCGAGGTTGTTGCCGTGGATGACATGCATCGGCAGGCCAGCGGCCATCGCGGCGCGCAAGGTCTGAGTGCCGATCACATCGCCGCAATGGATGACGACCTCGGCACCCAGTTCCTTGGCGGTTTGCACCGCTTTCGCCAGCGGATCGGCGCGGTCGTGGCTGTCCGAGACGATGCAGATCCGCATGCGGCTATGGTAAGGCCGCAACCCGCCTGCCGCAGCGAAAAAGCGAATCCTAGGGCGAATCGCTCTGCCGCGACCAGGAACAGTCGTGGCAATGATCCAGGCCGGGACACTTTCCTTGCCTGCGCGCCAGGCAGTGCGTCTGCTCCCGCGCGTGTCCGAGAAACCAGGCAAGAAAGGAACTCTTGCCGTAGTCGACCGCGATCGGCGTTGCCCAGCCGGGCTGATATCGGAATTTTTCGAACATGATGTCCGCACGGTACCCGCGGCGTCCCGTATCTCGTTTGACCTGGATCAGCAGCGCTGCTTGCGGCGCACAATGTTTCTCCTGGAAACCCGGTGCGTTGCGCAACACCTCCGCGCTTGCGCGGGAGCGAGACGTCTTGCCAGAGCAGAATGGCGGAGCGCATACTGGCCCGACACCGCCTAGAGGAGGGCGCATGGCAGAGAGGAAGCACGATCCCGTAGCTCACAGCCGCAGAAATTTCCTTCGCAAGACCGCCGCACTCACGGGCGGCGCGCTCGCCGCCGGCGGCGCGGCGCGTGCAGCGCCGCTGCCGATCCAGTCGGTGAGCCAGGAGCCCGGCCGCGTCATCGAGGAGACCGCGTACGGCCTGCCGTCGAAATTCGAGGCGCACGTCAAGCGCCGGCGCACCGACGTCTTCAAGAACCGGCAGAACTGGTCGGACTGGAGCATGACGCCGCTGCAGCACCAGCCCGGGATCATCACGCCGAACGGGTTGATCTTCGAGCGGCACCATGCGGGAACTCCGGACATCGATCCGAAGACGCATCGGCTCGTAATCCACGGCATGGTGAAGCAGCCGCTCGAGTTCTCGATGGAGAACCTGGTTCGCTATCCGTCGGTGTCGCGCTTTCACTTCCACGAGTGCTCGGGCAACGGCCTGACCGACTGGCTCAAGCCTGCGTCGAGCACGGTGCAGCAGACGCATGGATTGCTCTCGGGAGTGCTGTGGACCGGTGTGCCCGCATCGACGCTGATGGAGGAAGCCGGCATCGACCCGCGCGGCAAGTGGGTGCTGTTCGAGGGCGCCGATTCATCGGCGCACGCCCGCTCGATCCCGATCGAAAAAGTGCTCGACGATACGATCATCGCCTACGCGATGAATGGCGAAGCGCTGCGTCCGGAAAACGGCTACCCGGTGCGCGTCGTCATTCCCGGGTGGGAAGGCAACGTCAGCGTGAAGTGGCTGCGCCGGATCAAGGTCGGCGACCAGCCGTGGCACTTGCGCAGCGAGACCGCGCGCTACACCGACCCGATGCCGGAAGGCAAATGGCGCCAGTTCAGCATGGTGATGGAATGCAAGTCCGTGATCACGTCGCCGTCGGGCGGGCAGAACCTGAGAGGACCCGGCTTCTATGAAGTCACCGGGCTCGCCTGGTCCGGCGCTGGCAAGGTGCGCGCAGTCGATGTTTCGTTCGACGGCGGCAAGAACTGGCGCGAGGCGAAGCTAGAAGAACCGATCATGGACAAATGCCTGACGCGCTTCAAGGTGGGCTGGAACTGGAATGGCTCGCCCGCGGTGCTGATGAGCCGCGCAGTCGACAGCACCGGCTATGTGCAGCCGACCGTGCAGGACCTCACCAAGACGCGCGCGATCGTCGGTTTCGTACAGCATCACAACGCGGTGCAGCCCTGGACCGTCAACGCGAAAGGGGAGGTGCGCAATGCGATCGGCCAAGCGTAAGCTCGCGGTAGCGGCGCTCGCCGGCGTTGCCGCGCTCTGGGGATGCGCGAGCACCGGCGGCGGTGGTGGAATGGCCGTCAAATCGTCGAGCGGAATTCCGCTCGGCGCGACCGGGCCGCACGCGGTGCAGCCGCTGCCCGACAAGCCGCGCTTCGGCAAGCCGGTCAGCGAGGCCGATCTCGCGGCTTGGAACATCGACATCCGCACGCCGGATGGGCTCGGCCTGCCTGCAGGCCGGGGCTCCGTCGCCGAAGGCAAGAAGATCTACGAGGCGAAATGCATCGCCTGCCATGGCGCAGAGGGCAAGGGCGGCTCGGTCTACGGCACGATGGTCGGGGGCATCGGCTCGTTCAAGGGCAGCCCGCGCGTGCTGACGCCGGGGAGCATGTACCCGTACGCGCCGATCCTCTTCGACTACATCCGCCGCTCGATGCCGATGGACCGTCCGCAGACTTTGACGGCGAACGAGGTCTACGCGGTCTCGGCGTACCTGCTCAATCTGAACGGGCTCGTTCCGGCGAATGCGGTCATGGACGCGCAGAGCCTCGCCAAGGTACAGATGCCGAATCGCGACGGCTTTCTCATCGACGACCGCCCGGACTCGAAAGCGGTACGGTGCATGACCGACTGCAAGTGAAAGGCACCGCGCAGGTCACGTCGGCCGGGCCCGTCCCGGCCGTTTTGTTGGATCTTGCCGTGCCGCGCGCTGCAGGCACAAAATTGCTCTGAAGGAGATTTTCCCATGGCCAAATCCGCCGCCGAATGGAACGCGCCGCCGAAATTCCCGGCGACGCACTACGTGGATTCGCGCATCTACACCGACCAGGCGATTTTCGACGAGGAACGCGAGAAGCTGTTCAAGCCTTCCTGGATCATCGCCTGCCACGAGTCGGAAATTGCCGCGCCCTACGACTATCGCCTGTTCAATCACCCCGCAGGCGTGCCGCTGATCGTGGTCCGCGGCGACGACGGCAACGTGCGCGCGTTCTACAACATCTGTCCGCACCGCGGAAACACGATCCTCTACGACCCGTCCGGCAACGCCAAGCGCATGACCTGCATCTTCCACCAATGGTCGTTCGATTCGCGCGGCAACTGCGTCGACATCACGCGCGCCGAGCAGGGCTACCAGGACCGTTTCTGCAAGGCAGACGCCGGGTTGCGCGAGGTGAGATGCGAGCTGGCGTTCGGCGGCTTCGTGTGGGTGAATCTCGTCGACGATTGTGCGCCGGTGCGCGAGTTCGTCGGCGGCGCGCTCGACATCCTCGAGCCCTACATGCAGCAGCCGATGGAGATCTTCCACTACCACAAGGCGCACGTGCGCACGAATTTCAAGCTGTGGCACGACACCAACAGCGAGTTCTACCACGACTTCATTCACTACTTTAACCGCATCACCGGGATGCTTCAGCCGGGCTACTTCCAGCGCAAGTACACCGGCTTCCCGAACGGGCACGCGACTGTCGGGTCGATGCAGGTGCAGTACGACAAGTACGACGGATCGAAGGAACGCCGCGTTGGCTGGCCAGGGCTCGCGCCCGGCGGCTGGTACATGATCGACATCTTTCCGGGCATGACGTACAACCTCCGCACCTCGGTGCTGCGCATCGACACCGCGATCCCGATCGGCCCGAACGAGGTGATCATCGAGTTCCGCGGCCTGGGCCTGAAGAGCGACAGCGCTGAAGAGCGCTCGCAGCGCGTGTTCGATCACAACATGATCTGGGGTCCGTTCGGGCGCAACCTGCATGAAGACCTGCTCGGCGTGCACGGGCAGGGCCGGGCGATGCGCGGCGGCACCGACAGCCGCTGGGTGCTCCAGGGCCGCGAGGAAAACAGCACCATCCACGACGAGTGCGGCATGCGGCACT
>Ga0075421_100011314_pt1 | contig 11052 bp, 9 predicted proteins | sample SoiMetdeltSBSDD5_FD_75292 | JGI IMG/M metagenome (GOLD analysis project Ga0075421, IMG submission 75292) | Bulk soil microbial communities from a Populus tree surrounding site in Tennessee, USA - Soil MetaG P. deltoides SBSDD5 | ecosystem: Environmental > Terrestrial > Soil > Tree plantation...
GCCCGAATCGCCTGCCGAAACTAGCTCAACGTGGCGTCAAAGTCTATCGGTACCCGCCTGTATTCCGTCACGCCGTTGCACACTTTTTAAGAGTGCAACCCCAGCCGCCGCAGACAGTTACATTTCACTGGCACGGTCGCATGACGGAACTGTGAAGTGGAATCGGGTGCCTTCGCCGATCGTGGACTCGAACCAGACGCGGCCGCCATGGCGTTCGACGATTCGCTTGACGATCGCGAGCCCGACGCCGGTTCCGTCATAGGTCTCGCGGTCGTGAACACGCCGGAAGATCTCGAACACCCGGTCGTGAAACTTCATGTCGATGCCGATGCCGTTGTCCTCGACGGTCACCTGCCACATCGTCCCGTCACGCCGCGCGCTGACCGCGACTCGCGGGCGCCGGTCGGCTCGAAACTTGATTGCGTTGCCAATCAGATTCTGCAGGACCTGCCCGAGTTGAATGTCGTCCCCGAGCACGGCGGGGAGCGGCGAGACGATGACTTCGGAATCCGCGCTCTCGATGCGCGACTTCAAGTCACGAAGCACGTCGCGGGTGACGTCGTTCAGGTCCACCGGCGCCGGTGCCTTCCCTCGGGTGCCGACCCGCGCGTAGTTGAGCAGCTCGAGAATGAGCCGCTGCATGCGCGAGGCGCCTTCCGAGATGTAGGTGATGTACTTGTCGGCGCGTTCGTCCAGTTTGCCCTCATAACGCGACGCGAGCAGTTCGGTGTAGCTCGCGACCATACGCAGCGGCTCCTGCAGATCGTGTGAGGCGACGTAGGCGAATTGCGTCAGCTCGTCGTTCGAACGCTTCAATTCGGCCGTCTGTGATTCGAGCGCCTGGAGCATCCGCATCTGCTCGCGAATGTCGCGGGCGATGGCCGAGAGGCCGACGACAGCGCCTCCTGCCGAGCGGATCGGTGCGGCGGAGATCGACACGAACACCGGTGTGCCATTCTTCGCCAGGCGGACGGTCTGGACGTTTCTAATCGTCTTGCCGGCAAGGCACGCTTCGATCATGCCGTGCAGTTCGTCGAGCTGCTCGGGCGGCACCAGCGTCTCGACCGGGCGTCCGATCGCTTCCTCCGCCGAGTAGCCATAGAGGCGCACAGCCCCACCGTTCCAGGTTCGAATGATGCCGGTCACCGAGCAGCCCACGATCGCATCCTCTGAAGAGTCGACCACGGCGGCGAGCATGATTTCCCGCTCGAGTGCGTCGCGGCGCGCGGCGTCGAGGTCGTTGAGCATGCGCTGACGCTGCAGGTCGGTGCGATCGACCCATGCGGCGCTGCGCACGGTCACGATCACCAGGATGACGGTCAGGGTGGCGGCAAAGATGCCGACGCCAAGGGCCGTGTCGTAGAGTCCGGCTTCCTGGCCAACGAGCCGTGCCCATCCGAGCGCCGCCGGCAAGACAAGCGTGACGGGAAGCAAGCGCCGAGCGAGCTGGCCGCCCGGGCCCGGGCTGCGCAAGATGCCGGTGATGCCGTCGTGATCCCTCGCGGCGATGACGCCGATGCCGAGCACGATGAAACACACGGCCGTGTGCGCGGCGATCGATCCGTACGGACCAAACGAATACAGCGCCGCAGTACCGTATGCGTATCCCATCAACACGACGAGCGACGTCATCGCCACGGTCAGCGCTGGAAGGTGAGACAGCCACACAATGGGAAGGCGCACCGCGTACAACGCCAATCCCATGGCAATGAAGCTTGCGGCCGTCAGAGGTGCCGGGCGGCCGGGGAACTGAATCGAGAGAGAATCGGCGGCGAGCGCCTGGTCGATACCGAGATCGATGCCGGAGCCGTACTCGAACAGGGTTGCGCCGCCAACCAGCGCGCCCATCAGACTGAGAAATCGACCGAGACGCTGCCAGACCGACCGCATCGACGTCAGGCATGCCAGTCCAGCGCCCTCGAGGATGAAGCCCAGCGCCGTGTTGGCCTTCATCGAGGCCGATCCGGCAACGATGTCGGTCAGCCGCGCGACACCGAGCCGCCACCCGACCAGCAGAACGAACGCGCCAAGTACAGCGACTGCTGCGCCGGCCGCGAGTGCCAGCCGTCGCGGGAACGCAGCCGGCGCCGCGGTGTGATCATCGGCCATTCGGCAGCGGCGCTCACGATACCAGAAGTGAAGGGCGGGTCAGGCGATGGGCTAGAATCTGCGCGCAAGGGGAATTATTCGGTGAGCCCAAGCGATGAGGGGCGGGTTCCGAACGTGCTGGTTGTCGAGGACGACGAAGTGCTCGCGACACGTCTCTGCGAGTACCTGAGTGCGCGTGGCATGTCGGCAACTCCGGTCGAGACGCTGACATCGGCCCGCCAGATGTTGAAGCGCCATCAATTCGACGTCGTGATACTCGACCTGAATCTCGGCGAACACGATGGTCTCGGCCTGGCGCGCGAGTTGGCCGAGAATGCCGGTCCGCCGGTCGTGATCGCCTCGTCTCGGATCGACGAATCCGACCGTGTCCTGGGGCTCGAGCTCGGTGCCGACGACTACCTCGTCAAGCCGTACAGTTTTCGTGAGCTCCTGGCCCGTATCAAAGTGGTGCTGCGGCGCAGTCGCTCGTCGCGCCGTTCCCCGAGCCGGCGGATTGCCACCTTTGGCCGCTGGATCTTCGACGCCTCGGCCTTACGCCTGGTGGATCAGTCCGGACGCGAAGTGGCCGTCACCGGGGGTGAGATGGCGCTGCTCCGCGTGTTCATCGAGCATCCCGACCGAGTGCTTCTGCGCAGTCAGATCCTGGCGCTCACCAAGCGCAGCGATGCCGAGGTCTTCGATCGCGCCATCGACGTGCTGGTCGGACGCCTCCGCCGCAAGATTGAAGAGGACCCCAAGCGGCCGCGAATGATCCTCACCATCCGCGGCGAAGGCTACCGGTTCGCGGCCGACGTGAAGTGGTCGGCGGCGCCCGACTGACGCCGGCCGTCTCCCACTGACATCGCCGGAATATGTCGGCCAGGTAGCCGAATGTGAACGCTGTGTGTCAGATACGTCTCTTCTCAGGACTGCGCAGCCGCCTGCCGATTAAACCTGTAAGGCTGACTGTGAACGCTGCCTGGAAGGGTCCGGAATGAGCATGCGCGTCCTCGTGTGCGACGACGACAGGCCGACGCGGTTCGTCATCCGCCGCCTGTTGACGCAGCGCCTTGGCTGCGAGGTGATCGAGTGCGGTGATGGCGTCGAGGCCCTCGAGCGGCTCGGGGCGTCGGGTAGCGAGATCGATCTCGTGATTCTGGACGTCAACATGCCGACGCTCGACGGCGTCGACGTCGTCGAAGCGATTCGCCGTACGCCGCATCTCGCGCACCTGCCGGTGATCATGCTCTCGCACGAGCGCCGCCAGGAAATCGTCGTCAAACTGATTCACCTCGGAATCTTCGGCTACGTCGCCAAGCCGCCCGCCGCGGACTCGTTGCTCGGGCTCGTCGAGCGTGTCCGCCGTACGAAGGCCGCCGAAGCGCAGACGACCGACATCCGCCTCGATGGCGAAACACCGGCGCTCGTGGCAGACGGCAACGCCGAGTATCGCAAGTTCTTTGTCGAGCACGCCGAGGCGTATGGAACAGTCGTCGCCGTCGAGTCTGGATTGAGCGCGCTGGCCGCGTTCAAGCGCGAGCCGTCCCGTCTGGTATTCGTTGGCACCGACCTCGGCGTGGTGGGCCGCGAGCTGCTGATTCGCAAGATGCGCGAGATGCGGCCTGACCAGCCGATGCGGATCGTCGAATTGCGCGAGTCCGACGATCGTTCGACCGCGACGCCGGGCGCCGACGAGGTCATGCTGCGGACGCTGACGGTCTCTGAACACCGCACGGCGCTGCGGCCCTTCGTGCGAGCCACCGGACCGATCGATGATCTCAGCGTCCTGACTGGCGACCTCGCGGACGTCCTTGCGTCGGCCTCCACGCACAGCTTCGAGACGTTGCTCGACTCGCAGGTACAGCCGGCGACCCGACATCCGGACGTCGTCGACGTCTCGGCCACGCTCGAACTGACGGTGCAGCATCAATACACTGTCCGCGTGGATGTCTGCCTGTCGAAGGACTCCGCCAAACAGGCGGCGGCCGTCGTCCGTGCGGTCGCGATTGGCGCAGTCACCAACAACGACATCACGTCTGCGCTGACCGAGATCCTGACGATGGTGCGGGGACGGTTGCAGGCGGCGATTGCGGCGCGGCAAGTCGAGTTCGAGTGCTCGTTGCCGCGCGTTCAGCACCAGGAATCAAGGACGATCGAGGTGCCCCAGGACGGGCACGGCCTGCAGTTGTCGTTCTCGACGGCGGCGGGGATGAACTTCACGCTGCTGGCCGGCGTGACGAAAGGAAGCGCTCGGGCGGCGGCCCCCAGCACGCATGTGGCCTGACGCAGTAGTACATTGCTCGGCGAATGAACCGAGCCTCGTGGTGGCGTGCTGCGCTGGTGATCGTCGTTGGCGGTCTGGCCACGCGTGTGCTGTGGCTGGCGTGGCAGTACTACTTCGCTGGTGGTCCGCGCTATCGCGTGGAGAGCGCGGTGATCGCGTTCGTCATTGCCGGCGCGATGGCTATTGCACTGCGTGCGGCGGATCGGCCCGCCGCCGACACTCCTGATGCAGGCGTACCTCGCGTCTGGCTGCCGGTTTTCATCGTCGCTGCGGTTGCGCTGTATCACCGTGCCATCGGTCTAGGATTTCTCTCCGACGACTACACGCTGCGCGCCATGGCGCAGTCCGACGGCCTGGGATCGGGCAGCGGCTGGTTCTTCCGTCCGGTGCCGCTCCTGCTCTGGCGTGGACTGCTCGCTGCCGGTGACTCGCCGGCCGCTCTGCATCTCCTCAATATCGTCTTGCATGGGACGAATGCATTCCTCGTGGCCGTGCTGGGCGCCGCCATGGGCACGCGCCGCGACGTCGCGCTCGGGGCCGCGGCGCTGTTCCTGACGTTCCCGGCGTTGCCCGAAGCGGTGGTCTGGGCCGCCGGCATTCAAGACGTGTTGATGACGACGACGGCGCTCGCGGCGGTCGTGTTGTGTGCGCGAACACCTGGCGTTGGAACGGGCGCGCTGGTGTGTGGGTCGCTGATTCTGGGCTTCGGCACAAAGGAGACAGCGGTCTGTATTCCCGTGCTCATCGCGATCTGCTGGATGACGCGCGAGCGTCTGAGGCGCGATGTCGCGATCTACGCGGCGATCGCGGTCGTGACCGCGGTCTACCTGGCGATTCGGCTGCAGATGGGAATCGCCAGCGACTATCTCGCCGCGCCGACCCGGTACTTCGTCAAACAGATGATCGTGATTGCCTTTGGTACGCTCGCGGCACCCTGGCGTGCGCCGGCATCGCCGCTCGAGCGCTGGCTGGCGTTCGCCGCGGCAGGGTTCGTCGTCGTGCTGCTGGTGCATGCCTGCCTGACCTGGCGGCGATCGGACCACCGGCTGCAGCGCGATATCAGGCTGGCGCTGTGGGTGCTCGCGTCCATTGCCCCGGTCTTCACGCTTTTCTTCGTCGGACCGTTGCTCGAAGGCTCGCGGTATCTCTATCTCGCGTCGTGTGCGTGGGCGCTGGTGCTCGCTGACCTGATCGCCTCGATGAGCGAGCGTGTGGAGAAGCGGACAGTCGTGTTCGCGGCTTCGATGGCGGTCGTAGGGGTGATCTTCGCTGCCTCTGTACAGCGTGAGATCGGCGTGTGGCAACAGGCGGCGGATCTGCGTGACCGGGTGCTCGCTGACGCCCGTGCCGCACTCGAGCGGGATAGATGCGTACAGCCGGTTTTCATTAGCGTGCCTGATTCGGTTGCCGGAGCTTACGTCTTCCGAAATGGATTCCCTGAAGCCCTGGGCCTGAGGTCAGGTTCGGAACCAGGTTCGGGACCGGCCCCCGGGTCCGACTGCACGTTCACCTGGACCGCTGACCGTTTCGCGCGGTCGAGGTGAGCATCCTGCAGAGGCTGTCGATTTTGCCGCCCCCTGTTCGACGTGTCAGTAGAGGGAGGAAAGAAAACATGCGAGTCCTGGTGATTGTCAAGGCAACAAAAGAGTCCGAAGCCGGCGTAATGCCCGACACACAGCTGCTGGAGGACATGGGCAAGTTCAACGAGGAACTGGTGAAGGCTGGCGTCATGCTGGCTGGCGAAGGATTGCACCCGAGCTCGAGGGGCGCGCGAGTCCGGTTCGACGGCGACACGCGAACGGTCGTGGACGGTCCTTTCGCGGAAACCAAGGAGCTGGTCGCCGGCTTCTGGATATGGCAGGTCAAATCGCTCGACGAGGCCATCGAGTGGGTGAAGCGTTGCCCGAATCCGCACCCCGGCAAGAGCGAGATCGAGATACGGCCGGTCTTCGAAGCCGCCGACTTCGGCGACGCGTTGACGCCCGAGCAGCGCGCACGCGAAGAGCGTCTGCGGGTGCAGACCAGCATCAAGAACTGAAGATGCTTGCGGACGCGGATTCGATGGTGATGTGATCGGTAGCCGTGACGGCTACCGACACACAACGTGCCATCGAAACGGTCTGGAAGATGGAGTCGGCGAAAGTAATCGCCGGACTCACCCGCATGGTGCGGGACGTCGGTCTGGCCGAGGATCTCGCCGCCGACGCACTGGTCTCGGCGCTCGAGCAATGGCCCGCCTCGGGTATTCCTCGCAATCCTGCCGCCTGGCTCATGGCCGCGGCCAAGCACCGCGCCATCGATCACTTCCGGCGCCACAAGATGCTCGAGCGCAAGCATCAGGAGCTGGGCCATGAGCTCGAGACGCAGCAGCAGGATTCGGTTCCCGATTTCGAGGCGGCATTAGACGACGATGTCGGCGATGACGTACTGCGGCTGATCTTCACGGCGTGCCATCCCGTGCTGTCCACCGAAGCCCGCGTCGCGCTGACACTGCGACTGCTCGGCGGGCTGACCACCGAGGAGATCGCCCGCGCTTTCCTCGTCTCCGAGCCCACCATCGCCCAGCGCATCGTGCGCGCCAAACGCTCGCTCGCCGACGCGAAGGTGCCCTTCGAGGTGCCGCGCGGTGCCGAGCTCGCGGGACGGCTGTCGTCGGTCCTCGAGGTGATCTATCTGATCTTCAACGAGGGCTACTCGGCAACCGCGGGCGACGACTGGATGCGTCCGGCGCTCTGCGAAGACGCCCTGCGCCTGGGGCGCATCCTCGCCGAGCTCGCGCCAACCGAGCCGGAAGTGCACGGGCTCGTGGCGTTGATGGAGATCCAGGCGTCGCGGTCGGCGGCACGAACCAGTCCGACGGGTGAGCCGATCCTGCTGCTCGATCAAGATCGCGCGAAATGGGATCAGCTCCTGATCCGCCGCGGGCTCGCTGCGCTGGAGCGTGCCGAGCGCATTGGCTCGGCGCGCGGACCGTATCTGCTGCAGGCGGCGATCGCGGCCTGTCATGCGCGCGCGGTTGTCGCGGCGGACACCAATTGGGCGGCGATCGTCGCGCTCTATGACGAGCTCGCTCGCTTGATGCCGTCGCCGGTCGTGGAACTGAATCGCGCGGTGGCAGTGTCGATGGCGTCTGGACCAGCGGCCGGGTTGCATCTCGTCGATGCGATTGCCGCGGCGCCCGCGCTCAAGAATTATCACCTGCTGCCGAGCGTCCGCGGTGATCTGCTGGTGAAGCTGGGCCGGTTCGCCGAGGCGCGGCCCGAGTTCGAGCGCGCGGCATCGCTGACGCGTAACGCACGCGAGCGCGATCTGCTGCTCGAACGCGCCTCGCAGGCGGAATCGAAAGCCTCCGCCGCACGTTAGCGATCGGTCGAATCGAGCACCGCCTTGATGTCGACGACAGGAGTGCCGTCGATGGCTTCCATCGGTCCGATGCGCAGCTGATGGCCCGCGATCTCCCGCACGGTCACACGGTGCAGCCCGAGCGGGTTGGGCCGATCGGGCGAACGGGTAAAGAACACACCGGTGAGCGGATTGGCCGGGTTGCGGCGCGGGTGCACTTCGAGCACGTCACGCTTCGCCTGATGCAACCAGGTGATGACGATGACCTCGGCGCCTGGAGTGACACCGAGCAACGCGGGCGCAAATGCCGGATGTATCTCGAGCCAGACATCAGGCGCGCCTTCCGAACCTTGACACGGCGCCTCGCGCCGCGTCCGTACCGTTGATTGGATGAATCCGATTGGCGCGAGCACGTAGTCGTCGGGTGTGTTTTCCATGGCGGAGCGTCGCGCCCGGCTTTGGCCGGGGCACGCTATCTACAGGGTATTTCGAATCGCCGGAGAGCGTACGCTTCCTTGGGCCGTCGTAACGGCGAAACCGGCAGCGTGCGAACCGCGTCGGACGAAGCAGAGAACGCTGAGGAATACAACGCAGAGCACGCGGGGGTTGCAGGGCCCGCAGCGGGTGACTTCACGCGCAGACACAAACTGCGGCGTGGCCGGCCTTCGGCCGGCCACGGGATCGAAGTGAGGCCATGATCACAAGCGCCTCGCTGCACTCCTCAGGCGCTTGTCATCATGGCCTCACTTCGATCCCGGCCGCGCACCGCGGCCTGCCGCAGTCTCGGCAACTCTGCGTAACTCAGCGCGCTCTGCGTTTGGCTTCGTGACCTGCGCAGTCACGACGAATTGAATCCCTCTAGAGACCGAAACGACGGACGAGCGTCTCGAGTTCTCGCCGCAGGAACGGCAGCGACGGCGCGATAAAGAGGTGATCCTGCATGCGCGACGGATCGTAGTCCGTGTTGATCACGGTCTCGGTGACGAATGGCTCTCGCGTGACATCTGACGAGAACAGCGAATACGGAATCTCTCCAGTCGACGAGAGGATCCCGCTGCCAAACACCTTGGTCTCGCCATGCTCGTCGATCAAGCCGAACTCGATGCTGAACCAGCTGAATCGCTTCAGCGCCAGCACGTGCTCGCCAAGGGTTGCCGTTGATGCGGCTGTGCCAATCAGCGTGAGCAGCTCGGCGTAATCGTGATTCATCAGCGGCGGCACATGACCGAGACAGTCGTGAATCATGTCCGGTTCGGGCGTGAATTCCGGATGCGAGCCGTGACGGATGAACTGTGTGACCGGAAACCCGCGCCGGCCGATGTACTCGTAGAAGATCCGGTAAGGCAGCGCACCCTCCGCCGGAACGAGGTGCATGTTGGTTTCCTGCTCGACACGCCGGCCCAGATGGCGGAGCTGGGGAATGTCGGTCTGTGTGATGGCGAGCTCGCGCTTGGCCTGCAGATACGTCTGGCTGGCGTGCTTGACGTGCAACTCGTTCAGTTTCGGGCTGACCTCACGCCAGATTCGGGTTTCTTCCGGCGTGTACGAGACGAGTGGCGGGCCCAGCCGTTCCAGCCGGTGGCGGCGGCACAGCGCAAACAGCTCGCGGCGGCGTGCGATATACCTCTCGTCGCCAAGGCCAGGATGGCCCGGCTCGAGTTCGAGCTCCGTTGCCTCGAGCGGCGTCACCATCGACTGCGGATCGATCGGTACGCCGTATTCGGTCAGCATCGCCTCTTCTCTCATGCGTCGGCCTCGGTTGAACCAGCCCTGTCTGAAACGTTGCAAATAGTGGACCGCAGCCCATCCTTTATTTGGCGGTCGATTCCGCCTCGGCTTCCAGGAGTGCGTCGCTGATGAGCGTTTCGACCGACTGAACTGCGCTTCGAAACATGGGCAGACGCAACGCCAGTGTCGCCGATGGCAGCAGCTGCTTCCATAAGGAGATCAGGCCACGTGTGGCACGTTGTCCGGGACTCTTGTCCAGCAGCCACCACAGGATGACGCCAAGATGAATCAGGTACAACAGACGCCCGAGCGCGCCGGCAAGTTTCTGTGGCGGCGCATCGCTCGCACCCGCGACCGCGGCGTGGAAGATAGCCTGCACACGCTCCCGTGAGAATGCGGTGCTCTGGGCGAAGACGCCCTCCTCGGCATCGCCGACCATCACCGGCACGAGCGCGCGGAGAGTGACACGGTGCGGTCCAAGCGAACGCAGGCTCGTCTCGAGCGCATAGAGAAACCGATCGCGCCATTTGCCCTCGGGCATGCCGGCGGCTTCGCCGGCGAACGCGTCTGAGAGTTCGTCGTACAGCGCCAGCACGACCGATCGCTTGCTGGGGAAATAGCGATAGAGCAGCCCGGCGCTCACTCCGGACCGGGTCGCGACGTCCCGCAGTGTCGTGGCCTCGTATCCCTGCTCGCCGATCAGGCGAATGGCCGTGTCATACAACCTGGCTCGCGTCGCTTCGCCTGCGACGGTTCGGCCCGGAGGACGGCCTCTTTTTCGCGGCTTGCTCTTTTTAGTAAACATGTTTACTATAATTATATCGTGAAGATTGTCATTCCCGGCGGTTCCGGTCAGGTGGGCACGATGTTGGCCAGGGCGTTCCATGGAGACGGCCACGAGGTGGTTGTCTTCAGCCGCCGGCCGCGGGCGCGGCCATGGCGCGTCGTCGAATGGGACGGCGCCCGCCGTGATTCGTGGGTGAGGGAACTGGAGGGTGCCGACGTCCTGATCAACCTCACCGGCCGCAGCGTCAATTGCCGATACACCGCCGCCAATCGGCGGGAGATCCTGGACTCACGCGTGCAATCCACGCGCGTGCTCGGCGATGCCGTCGCGCGGCTCAGTCGTCCGCCGCGGGTGTGGCTGCAGGCCAGCACCGCCACGATCTACGCGCATCGCTACGACGCGCCAAACGACGAGATCACGGGGATCATCGGCGGTGACGAAGTCGATGCACCCGGCACGTGGCGATTCAGCATCGATGTGGCGCGCGCGTGGGAAGCCGCGTTCGATGATGTCCACGTTCCAGGCACGCGTAAGGTGACGCTGCGCTCGGCGATGACGATGAGCGCCGATCGAGGCGGCGTGTTCGACAAGCTGCTCGAGTTGGTGCGGCGCGGTCAGGGCGGCCGAATCGGCGACGGTCGCCAGTTCATGTCGTGGGTGCACGAACAGGATGTCATTCGCGCCGTGCGCTGGCTGATTGACCATGACGAGGTTGACGGGGTCGTGAACGTCGCATCGCCGAATCCAGTGCCGAATGCGGAGTTCATGGACGCGCTGCGCCATGCGTGGGGTGTTCGCATTGGTGTGCCCAGTCCGGTCTGGA
>Ga0075421_100011315_pt1 | contig 11051 bp, 10 predicted proteins | sample SoiMetdeltSBSDD5_FD_75292 | JGI IMG/M metagenome (GOLD analysis project Ga0075421, IMG submission 75292) | Bulk soil microbial communities from a Populus tree surrounding site in Tennessee, USA - Soil MetaG P. deltoides SBSDD5 | ecosystem: Environmental > Terrestrial > Soil > Tree plantation...
TGTGCCGCTCTATCGCTATCAGCTGCGCCTGCGGCTCGCACGTGCGCTCGATCTGCTGCCGCGCGTCGACGACCTGACGGCGCTCGGGCTCGAGCTCGGCTTCTCGAGCCACAGCCACTTCACCACCGCCTTCCGCCAGCTGTACGGTCAATCGCCGAGCGCGTTCCGAACGGCGGCCAGGGGCCGGCGGCCCCGGCGCTAAAGATCCTGAAAGCGGCGGCGTCCGCGTGCGTGCTCTACTCGCCTTGCGCGAGTGGAAGGAGAGGCAACGCATGGAATCGAGGCACGCGGCGCTCGCGGAGCGCTTTCGAAACGACAACACGGCGGGACGGCTGCTGCTGCCCAACGCCTGGGACGCGGCCAGCGCGCGCATCTTCGAAGAGGCCGGTTTCGCGGCAGTGGGCACGACGAGCGCCGGCATCGCCTACGCTCATGGCGTGCGCGACGCCGAACGGCTCGATCGCGACACGATGGTGCGGGCGATCGCCAGGATCGCCTCAGCCGTCTCGTGTCCGGTGAACGCCGACATCGAAGCCGGATACGGGTCGACCGCGGCCGATGTCGGAACGACCGTAGAGGCGGTGCTCGACGCCGGCGCCGCCGGCATCAACCTCGAAGACAACACGCACGGCCGAGCCGCGACACCGCTGTTCGCGATCGACGATCAGTGCGTGCGCATCGCCGCCGCGCGCGAGGCGGCCGCACGCAGGGGAATTCCGGTCGTGATCAACGCGCGGACGGATACCTTCCTGCTCTCGCTGGGCGGCGACGCCGATGATCGGTTGAAGATCACGATCGAACGCGGTCTCCGCTATCTGCGGGCCGGCGCCGATCTCGTCTTCGTGCCGCTGGTCGTCTCGCCTGCGGTGGTGCAGCCGCTCGCCGACGGACTGCAGGGGCGCCTCAGCCTCATGGCGCTGCCAGGCGCGCCGCCCGCCGCCGATCTCTTCGCCGCCGGCGCCGCGCGCGTCAGCATCGGACAGCTCGCGATGCTGGGCACGCTCGGCGCGCTGCGGCAGATGGCGGAGGAGCTTCGTCAACACGGCACGTGGGGCGCAATCGAGCGGACGTTCTACGGGTTCGGTCGGGCGGAGGGACTGTTTCAGGAGCCTCCTCCGAGCTTCCGCAGCGTTTCCGCCAACGTCTCCAGCTCGGCGCGCGTCAGCCGCCCGAACTCGGGCGGCGGCTGATGGAACTCCTCGAGCAGCTGCGCCCGGGTTCGCCGTCCCTTGCGCGTGAGGACCACGAGGGTGACGCGGCGGTCGTGGGGCACGGCGCGTCGCTCGGCGAGGCCGAGCGCTTCGAGGTGATCGACGATCCACGTCGCGTTGGACGGATCGCAGCGCCACTCGTCCGCCAACGAGCGCATCGTCCGGCCGGCAGCTGAGTCGAGGCTGAAGAGCGCGCGCGAGTCGTTGGGCGTCAGGCCGCGGCGCGCCAGGCTCGCCGTCCGCACCGGCGCCGACCGGATGAGCAGGTCGAACATCGCCTGCCACACCGTTCGGGCGAGGGCGTCGGTCGAGGCACGCGTGCGGGCCATGTCCTCAGCATAAGCCAGCTCGAGCAGCCCCGAGCCGCCGATTTCCCGCCGGCGAACGCCGGAGATAGTTTAGTCGTCTAAACTATTTCATGGAGTCAAGCATCGACCGGCGCGCGGCGGCGCCGCGGCGGCCGTGGATCCTGCCGCGGCGGGCACGGCTGGCGATCCTGACCGCTCACGTCATGATGTCCGTCGGCCTGCTCGGCGACTCGGCCGGGTTCCTCGCCGTCGCCATGCGCGCCCACGCCAGCGCCAGCCGCGAGGCGATGCTGCCGCTGGTCGAGACGCTGAAGATGTTCAGCCTCGTCTTCGGCATTCCGCTCAGCGTCGGCGCGCTGATCACCGGCATCGTGCTCGGACTCGGCGGCAAGTGGGGCGTCTTCCGCTATCCCTGGGTCACGGCCAAGCTGCTGCTGGTCGTCTCGGTGATGGCGGTCGGCGGCTTCGCGATCGGACCGACCCAGGACGCCATCCTGTCGGGGGCAGCGCTGCAACCCGGGGGCGACGCGACGATGCGCCTGATTGCGGCGGCGGCGTACGATGTGGCCGCCCTCGGAACCGCCACCGCGCTGTCGGTGTTCAAGCCCGGTGGACAGTTCAGGCGCCGCGGCGTGACAGCGATCCGCTGAATGCGATACGCTCGGCGCCACCAATGGTGCGCGAACCGTGGTAAGGCTTCCCATGGCCGCAGAGAACGGTTCGGCCACGGCCCTCGTCTCCGGACCGGTGCCGCGGATCACGTCGCTCCTGATCAAGCCGGCCTCGGCGCTCTGCAATCTCGACTGCGAGTACTGCTTCTATCTGGATCGCGCCGGCGATCCCTACCAGGATCGCGGCCGCCGGACGATGAGCCCGGCCACGCTCGAGCGGCTGGTCGCCGGCTACCTCGCGTACTCGTTCCCGGTCTCCACCTTCTCCTTTCAGGGCGGTGAACCGACCCTCGCCGGCCTCGACTTCTTCCGCCGCCTGGTGCAGCTGCAGCAGCACTACGGCCGCCCCGGCCAGACCGTCGGCAACAGCATCCAGACCAACGGCGTGCTGCTCGACAGCGGATGGTGCGAGCTGTTCCGCCGCTACCACTTCCTCGTCGGGCTGTCGATCGACGGCCCCGAGGAGGTCCACGATCGCTATCGCTTCGACCGGCAGCACCAGGGCAGCTGGGCCAGGAGCATGCGCGGCCTGCGCCGGCTGCAACAGCACGGCGTGGACGTCAACGTGTTGTGCGTGGTCAGCGAGGCCAACGTCCGGCGCGCGGCCGAGGTCTACCGCTTCTTCAGATCTCTCGGCGTCGAGCACCTCCAATTCATTCCGCTGGCGGAGTTCGCGCCCGACGGCTCGCCGCTGCCGTTCTCGATTCAGCCCGACGACTACGGCGCGTTCCTCGCCGAGCTCTTCGACGCGTGGTGGCCCGAACGGAGCCGCGTCCGCGTACGGTTCTTCGACAACGTCGCCGAGGCGATCGCCGGAATCAAGCCGGGGTGCTGCACGATGCACGACAGCTGCGACAGCTATGCCGTCGTCGAGTACAACGGCGACGTCTACCCGTGCGATTTCTTCGTGCAGTCCTCGTGGAAGCTCGGGAACGTCGAGAGCGACAGCTGGCCGGAGATCGCCCGCCGTCAGCGCCGCGAGACGTTCGCGGGCAAGAAGCGCGTGGCGCATGCCGAGTGCGCGGTCTGCGACTACCGGCACATCTGCCACCAGGGATGTCCGAAGCTCCGGCACGCCGCGCGCCAGCGCTTCGACGATCTCGACTGGTTCTGCGGCGCGTACAAGCGCATCTTCGCTCACGCGGTGCCGCCGCTCGCCGAAGAGATCCGGATGATGACGGCGCGGCGCACGGCGCCCGAAACCCGATGATCGCGAGGAGATCCGCGTGCCGCACGTGAATCGGCGCAGATTCCTGCAGGCCGCGGCGACGGCGGCGGCCGCCGCGCCCTTCGCCGGCTGCGGCCGCGGCGCACGGCGGCCGAACGTCGTCTTCATCCTGTCCGACGACCTGCGCGCCGACTGCATGAGCGTTGCCGGGCATCCGTTCCTTCGGACACCGAACATCGACCGCCTCGCGAACGAAGGCGTCCGCTTCTCGAATGCCTTCTGCACCAGCTCGTTGTGCTCGCCGAGCCGCGCCAGCTTCCTGAGCGGCCTCTACGCGCACGGCCACGGCGTGATCAACAACTTCACCGAGTTCCCGGCCAGCGTCCCCAGCTATCCGCAGCGCCTCCACGATGCCGGCTATCACACCGCCTACATCGGCAAGTGGCACATGGGCGAGGGCAACGACGAGAAGCGTCCGGGGTTCGACTACTGGGCCAGCCATAAGGGCCAGGGGCAGTACCACGACACGCCGTTCAACGTCGACGGCCACCGGCAGGTCATCAAAGGCTACTACTCGCACGTCGTCACCAACCTGGCCACCGACTGGCTGAAGACGGCGCGGCGCCCGTTCTCGCTCACCGTCGGCCACAAGGCGCCGCACGGATTGTGGGTGCCCGAACCGAAGTACGAGCACGCGTTCGACAGCGTCCCGATCGTCAAGCCCGAGACCGCCGCGCCGGGACCCGGCACGCCCGAATGGGTCGCGCGCCGCATCAGGACATGGCATGGCATCGAGGGACCGCTCTACGGCGCCAAGGAGTTCGACCGGTTCGTCCGCATCTACCACGCGACCATTCCGTCGGTGGACGACAGCGTCGGGCAGATCTACGACGCGCTGCGCGCGGCCGGCGAGCTCGACAACACCATCTTCGTCTTCGCCGGCGACAACGGATTCCTGCTCGGCGAGCACGCGTCGATCGACAAACGGACGATGTGGGAGGAGAGCATCCGGATTCCGTTCGTGGTGCGATACCCCGAGGCGTTCCGCACGCCGCGGGTGGTCGAACGCATGGTGCTGAACCTCGATCTGGCGCCCAGCGTCCTCGATCTGTGCGGCATGGCCCCGCTGGATCGCGTCCACGGCGCGTCGTTCAAGAGCGTCGGCCAGGGCGACGAGTCCAACTGGCGGCGATCGTGGATGTACGAATACAACTTCGAGAACGAGTTCCCTTACACGCCGAACGTCCGCGGCGTCCGAACGGAAGAGTGGAGCTACATGCACTACCCGAACGGCGAGGGACAGCCCGACACCGAGAAGGCGGAGCTGTACAACATCCGGACGGATCCCAAACAGAAGAACAACCTGATCGACGCGCCGGACGCGCAAGCGACGCTCAGACAGCTCCAGAACGAATTGCAGCGCCTTCAGACGAGCACCGGCGGACTCCCCGACACGATGCCGGTCAATCCGCAGCTGCGATTCGAGATGCCCGACGCCGCGATCCGATGATCGCGCGCCCGCGTGAACCTTGAACCCTGAGCTTGAGCCTTGAGCCTTGAGCATTAAGCCTAGAGCCTGAAGCCTAAAGCCTTGAGCCTTAAGCCCTGAGCCTTAAGCCCTGAGCCTTGAACTGGCCGTCCCACTGACATAGACTGTCTATGTCAATGGCGACCGACCCCATCCCGCCCGGCACGCTGCACCTGCTGATCCTGAAAACGCTCGACGTCGGCAGCGAAATGCACGGCTTCGAGATCGCCGAAGCGATCGAGCGCGTGTCCGGCGAAGTGCTGACGGTCGAGGAAGGATCCCTCTATCCGGCGCTGCAGCGGATGCTGCTGAAGGGCTGGGTCACGGGCACCTGGGGCACGACGGAAGGCAATCGCCGCGCGCGCTACTACAAGCTCACCGCCGCCGGACGCCGTCAGCTGGCGCGCGAGCTGGAGCAGTTCGACCGTGTCACCGGCGCAATCGTGCGCGTGATTCGAGCGACGCACGCGACGCCGGCGACCTGAGGAGCCTCGATGCGCGAGCTGTGGCGGCGCCTCGCCGTTCTCGTCCGCTGGTCGACGGTCTCGCGCGATCTCGATGCCGAGCTGCGGCAGCACGTCGAGCTGCGCCAGGCGCGGCTGATCGAACGCGGTGCGGCCGCGGACGACGCCCGCGCGATGGCGCGAAGGAGGTTCGGAAACATGACCGTCATTCGCGAGGAAGCGATGAGTGTCTGGGGCTGGCGCTGGCTGGGACAGCTGGCACAGGACCTGCGGTTCGGGGCGCGCACGCTTCGCCGCGATCCGACGTTCGCCGCCTCCGCGATCCTGACGCTCGGCCTTGCGACCGGCGCCACCACCGCGGTTTTCAGCATCGTCAGCGGCCTGCTGTTGCGGCCGCTCCCCTTCCCCGATGCCGATCGGCTGATCGCCGTCCACGGCCGCAACTGGGCCGAGGACCGCGGCAGCACGGCCGACCTGGTCACTGGACCGGTGGCCTCGCTCGAGCTCGAAGCGATGGCGGCCAGTCAGTCGTTCGACGGCGTCGCCGGCTACGCCGCCTCGACCAGGCATCTCGAGAATGCCGACGGCGTCGAGCGCATCCGCGTGGTGGTCGCGGATCGAACGTTCTTCGACGTCATGAGGGTCAAGCCGATCGTCGGCCGGACGTTCGCCGCCGACGATCCGCAGGGCGTCGCCGTCCTGTCCGAGCGGACGTGGCGATCGCGCTTCAACGCCGACCGGGCGATCACCAGCCGCACGATCACGATCGATGGCAGCGTCCATGCCATCGTCGGCGTGATGCCCGACTCGTTCGAGTTCCCGTACTACCAGACGCAATCGTCGGTCGCCAGCATGCCGTCGGGCGGACGCACCGAAGTCTGGGTGCCGCTCGAACCGCTGCGATCGTCGAACGACGCGCAGTAGCTCCGCCGCGGCCGCGTCTCGGTGGTCGCGCGGATGAAGCCCGGCCTGCGCTTCGAGCAGGCGGGCGCCGAGCTGGCCGTGATTGCCGGGCGGATCGAGGCCGAACACTACCGCGGCACGCGCACGCGCTCGGCGCTCCGGGCCATGGCGCTGGACGATGAGATCGTCGGACCGGTTCGATCGTCGTTGTGGCTGTTGTTCGCGGCGGTCGGGCTCGTCCTTGCGGCGGCGTGCGCCAATGTCGCCAACCTCCTGCTCGCCCGCATGCTCGTGCGGACGCGGGAGGTCGTGACGCGCGCGGCGCTGGGCGCGGGCCGCCTGCGTCTGATGCGTCAGTTTCTGGCCGAGAGTCTGCTGCTGTCGGTGCTGGGCGGGGCGGTCGGCGTGGCGATCGCCTCGTGGGGCACGCGGGCGCTGATCGCGTTCTACCGGGGGCGGCTGCCACGGCTTCACGAAGTCGCGCTCGACTGGCGCACGTTCGCGTTTCTCCTCGTCGCCTGCGCGGCCGCCGCCGGCGTCGTCGGCCTGGCACCGGCCGTGGCCGCGGCGCGCGTCGATCCGCACGACGTGACGCGGACGGCCGGCGGCCACGCGACCGCGGGACGTCAGGCGCGGCGCGTGCGCGACGGGCTGGTGATTCTCGAAGTGGTGCTGGCCTTCGTCCTCGCCGTCGGTGCGGCGTTGATCATGCGCGAGATCGGCCGTCTGCAGACAATCCCCTCAGGCTTGGCGATCGACAACGCGGTGGTCCTGCACCTGACGCCGCGCACGACTCCGGCGGATTATCACGCCATCGAGGACCGCGCCGCCTCGGTTCCGGGCGTGCGGGCGGCGGGCTTCATCCAGTACGTGCCGCTGCAGAACTCCGGGTGGATGGCCGGCTTCGAGGTGCGCGGGCGGCCGGCGGTCAGCGCCGAACGATTGGTGGTCGATCTCCGCTACGTGACACAAGGCTATTTCCGCGCCGCCGGCATTCCGCTCGTGAGCGGCCGCGGCTTCGCGCCCGGCGACACCGCTGATGCGCCGCGCGTCGTGCTGGTCAACCAGGCCTTCGCCCGGCGCTACTTCCCCAACGAGGATCCGGTCGGCCGCGAGCTCGATCGCGGCATTGTCATCGGCGTCGTCGGCGACGTTCGCAGCGCCGAGCTCGGACGGCCGGCGGAACCGGAGCTGTACTACACCATCGATCAGAATATCGCGACCACCGACGCCGGCATGTCGCTGGTCGTGCGCTCGGCGGTGCCGGTGGAGCCGCTGATCGGCAGCATCCGGTCGGCGGTGACCGCGGTCAATCCCAAGCTCGCGATCTTCAACATCAAGACGCTGCAGCAGATCGTCACGGAGTCGCTGTGGCGGCTGCGGCTGTATCGATGGCTGATCGGGGTGTTCGCGATCGTGGCGATCGGCCTGGCGACGATCGGGCTCTACGCGATGATCGCCTACTCCGCCGGAAGCCGCACGCGCGAGTTCGCGATCCGGCGCGCGCTGGGATCGGCGCCGTCGAGCATCGTCAACCTGATCTTCACGCGCGGGCTCGCGCTCGGCGCGTCTGGTGTCGCCGGCGGCATCGCGGCGGTCGTCGTCCTGACGTGGTGGCTCGGCGATCGCACCGGCGGGATACGGCCCGATGCCGTCACCTGCGCGGCGGTCTCGGTATTCTTCATCGCCGTCGCCGGAGTCGCGTGCATCGGACCGTCGATGCGCGCCGCGACGGTCAATCCGACCGCGGCGCTGCGCGAGGAGTGAGGCCCTGAACGGCCCCGACTACGCGGGACAGTCTCAACAACCTGCCGCTCCCTACGCTGCGCGCGAGCGAGCCTGTGAGGGTGATTACGTCCAGTTGCGGCGGCCGACCTGATCGATCGGCACGCAGCCGTCGTAGGCGCCGGGCACCGGGTCGTAGTGGAGCACGTTCTTGCCGACCGGCTCGGAGGTGAAGTAGCCGAGGATGGTCGCCTGTCGAAGCAGCTCGAATGAGGCCGGCTGACGGCCCTGCTGCGCCGCCGCGACGCCGCGGAGCACGGCATCCTGCTGCGCTGCGGGCAGCGCGGCGAACGACCCGCCCTGGGCCTTGGCCGCCGCGTCGATCTCGTCGACGACGGCGATGAGCAGCTTCTGCTCGACCGGCGTCATCACCTCGCCGTACATGCGATCGATGAACGCCGGGACGCCGGCGTCGATCGCGCCGGGCGTGTCGGTGCGCGGCAGGATCCGCTCGGCCGCGGCGCTGACGATCGCACCCTGCGCCGCGGTGAGGTAGGTCTTCGCCGCCGGCGCCTGCGACTGCGCGGCGAACGACAGCCACTCGGGTGAGAGCGCGACGCCCGCCAGGAGCGCCGCGCGGCGAATCGCTTCGCGCCGCGAGATCCCGGATCCGCCCGCCGGTCCGGCGTCCCCGCTCATGCCAGCAGTACTCATAGGTTGCGCTTCTTCACTTCGGTCACCGCGTAATCGCAGGCGCGCGCGGTGAGAGCCATGTAGGTGAGCGAGGGGTTGACGCACGACGCCGACGCCATGCACGCGCCGTCGGTCACGAACACGTTCGGCGCCGCGTGCACCTGGTTCCAGCCGTTCAACACCGACGTCTTCGCCTCGCGGCCCATCCGCGCCGTGCCCATCTCGTGGATGCACAGCCCCGGCGCGCTGCCGTTGTCGAACGGCGTGACGTTCTTCAACCCCGCGGCCTCGAGCATCTCGGCGGCGGAGTTCATCATGTCCTTGCGCATGCTGAGCTCGTTCGTCTTCCAGCCGCAGTCGAAGGTGACGGTGGGGAGCCCCCACTTGTCGCGCAGCGCGGTGCTCAGGAACATGCGGTTCTCGTGGTAGGGCAGGCATTCCCCCCACGATCCGATCCCGAAACGCCACGTCCCGGGCGCGATGAGATCGGCCTTGAGATCGGCGCCGAACGCGGTCATCTCCTTGATGCCGCGCGCCCAGTTCTCGCGGCTGGCGCTGCCCTGGTAGCCGAAGCCGCGGACGTAGTCCTTCTGCCGCGATTGCGCGTCGAGGTTTCTGAACCGGGGAATGTAGATGCCGTTCGGCCGCTGCCCCTTGTAGAAGCGATCGCCGAAATCGTCCGACACGCCGTTGGCGCCCACCAGGAAGTGGTGGTCCATCAGGTTGTGCCCGAGCTCGCCGCTGTCGTTGCCGAGCCCGTTCGGAAAACGATCCGACTTCGAGTTGAGCAGAATGAACGTCGACGCGATCGCCGACGCGCAGAGGAAGATCACGCGCGCGAAGTACTCGGTCGTCTGGTTGGTCTGCGCATCGACGATGCGGACGCCGGTGGCCTTGCCGGTCTTCGGGTCGTAGATGACTTCGGTGACGATCGAGAACGGCCGCAGCGTGAGCCTGCCGGTGGCATAGGCGGCCGGCAGCGTCGCCGCGTTGCTGCTGAAGTAGGCGCCGTACGGGCAGCCGCGGATGCAGCGATTGCGATACTGACACCCGCCGCGGCCGTTGTGCGGCTGCGTCAGGTTGGCGGCGCGGCCGATGATCATGGCGCGCCCGCCGAAGGCTCTCGCGATGCGCTCCTTGACCTGCACCTCGAGGCAGTTCATCGCCATCGGCGGCAGGAACTGGCCGTCGGGCAGCTGCGCCAGGCCGTCGCGGCTGCCGCTGATGCCGGCGAACCGCTCGACGTAGTCGTACCACGGCGAAATGTCCTTGTAGCGGATCGGCCAGTCGACGCCGTGGCCGTCCCTGGCGTTGGCCTCGAAGTCCAGGTCGCTCCACCGGTACGATTGCCGTCCCCACAGCAGCGACCGGCCGCCGACGTGATATCCGCGCATCCAGTCGAAGCGCTTGACTTCGCCGTAGGGATTCTCGACGTCGTCGACGAACCAGTGGGCGGATGCGGGATGGGTCGTGTAGCCGGTGCGGCCCTGTTTTTCCTGGCGGGCGGCGTCGGCGCGCGACTGACGGACGCGGCCGGCGAACTGCCAGCTCTCCATCATCGCGGTCGGATAGTCGGGATGCTTGACGTCGCGCCCGCGCTCGAGCACGAGCGTGCGCAGTCCCTTCTCGGTCAGCTCCTTGGCTGCCCATCCGCCGCTGATTCCCGATCCCACGACGATGGCGTCGTAGGTCTGCTGGGCTGTGCCGGATCCTTGGACGAACACGGGGGCAGAATACCACTTTCGCTACCGCGGGGCCGGAAGGTCGGAAGGCCGGAGCGCGTGCAAGGGGGCGGACTACAACGTCGCGAGGACGGCGTGTCCCCCTTCGACGATCATCCGGCCCGAGATGTAGACGATCAGCGCCAGACCCGCGTAGCTGAGCCACGGCCATCGTTTGAGCAGCGCGACGATCAGATTGGCGGCGACCGCCATGCAGGCGATGGAGATCAGCAGGCCCGCGGCCATGACGTAGACGTGGTCGCGGGCGGCGCCCGCGACCGCAAGGACATTGTCGAGCGACATCGACACGTCGGCGACGGTGATCTGGGCGACGGCCTCCCACAGGGTCTTCGTGTCCGGCGCGACGTGGCGGATGGCGGCGTCACGATGGGCCCGCAGCTCGCGCCACATCTTCCAGCAGACCCAGGCGAGCAGGATGCCGCCGACCAGCACGAGCCCCGGAACGTCGAGCATGTAGACCGTCAGCACGGCGAAGATCACGCGCAGGGTGATCGCGGCGCCGATGCCCATGGTGATGGCGTGGCGGCGCTGCGGACGCGGCAGGCCGGCGGCCGCCATCGCGATGATGATCGCGTTGTCGCCGGAGAGCGAAACGTCGATCAGGACGACCTGCAGGAAGGCGAAAACGGCGGACAGGT
>Ga0075421_100011316_pt1 | contig 11051 bp, 4 predicted proteins | sample SoiMetdeltSBSDD5_FD_75292 | JGI IMG/M metagenome (GOLD analysis project Ga0075421, IMG submission 75292) | Bulk soil microbial communities from a Populus tree surrounding site in Tennessee, USA - Soil MetaG P. deltoides SBSDD5 | ecosystem: Environmental > Terrestrial > Soil > Tree plantation...
CGATGCCGGCTGTTGGCTATTTCGACTTCAAGGACGATCAGGCCGATCGGTTTCCGCAGCGCTTTTATCGGGCGATTTCTCAATCAGGTGGTCCAATCGTCCTGGGCGACGACGCCTTCCGAGATGACCGGATTCTAGTCAAACCGCTTCTGGGAGTGGACTTGTCGTTGCTCCACCGATTGCTAGGGACGCAAGTTCTACAGACCTTCCCGGCCATCGGCAACCTTCAGATCGTTCAGTTGCCGGCGGACGGCATCGTGGCGAACCTCCTCACCGTCTTCCGGCAGAGCGGACTCGTCGAATACGCGGAGCCGGATGTTCAAGTACACGCGTTGCTCGAGCCCAATGACTTTCGTTTCGGGGATGGTTCGCTCTGGAACCTGCACAATATTGGCCAGGTCGGTGGCAAGGCCGACGCCGACATCGACGCTCCGGAAGGCTGGGACGTCCAGAATGCCGCCGACGACGTCGTCGTGGCGGTTATTGACACCGGGGTGCGCTATACGCACGAGGACCTTGCCGCCAACATGTGGGTGAACTCCGGCGAGACCGTCGGGAACAACCTTGATGATGATGGCAACGGCTACGTGGACGACGTGCATGGCATCAATGCGATCAACAACTCTGGCGACCCGAACGATGACCATGGCCACGGCACGCACATAAGCGGCATCGTTGGCGCTGTCGGGAACAATAACGTGGGCCTGGTCGGCGTGGCGTGGAAGGTGAAGATCATGGGCTGCAAATTTTTGGACCCGACCGGGAACGGCTTCATTTCCGATGCCATCAAGTGCATTGATTACGCGCGAGGCCACGGTGCGAACATCATCAACACGAGTTGGGGCAGCACGACGTTCAACTCCGCCGCGTTGCGGGATGCGTTCGACAGCGCGCGTCAAGCGGGCATCATTGTGACGGCCGCCGCTGGCAACGCGGCTGATAACAGCGACGTCAATCCGCTTTATCCCGCCAGTTACGACCTGGACAACATCGTCGCCGTGGCAGCCACGACCCGAAACGATGAGTTGGCCAGCTTCTCGAACTACGGAGCGACGAATGTTGACCTCGCGGCTCCGGGCTCGCCGATTTTCTCCTGCTGGAACGGATCGGACAGCGACTATCGTTACTTCGACGGCACCTCGATGGCCGCGCCGCAAGTTGCCGGTGTCTGCGCCTTGGTGCGGGCCAAGTACCCGGGTGAAACGTACTCGCAAATCATCAATCGCGTCCTCGGGAACACCGACCCGTTGCCGGGCCTGGCCGGCAAATGCGCCACGGGCGGCCGTTTGAACCTGCAAAAGGCGCTCGGCACGGCGCCGCCGCCGCCGACACCGACCGTGACCGTCGCCGCCACGGACTCCGCCGCAGCGGAAGCCGGTGCCGATACCGGGGCCTTTACGATCAGCCGAACCGGCAGCACGGCCTCCGCGCTTACGGTCAACTACACGCTCGGTGGCACGGCCGTCAACGGCACCGACTACCAGTCATTGTCCGGTTCGGCGACGATTCCGGCCAGCGTATCCTCCGCGACGGTCGTCGTCACACCCATCGATGATGCCGGCCTCGAAGGTGCGGAAACTGTCGCTCTGACGGTTTCCGCGGATACGGCCTATACAGTTGGCTCACCCGGCAACGCGGCCGTTACCATTGCCGACAACGATCAGCCGCCGCCACCGGAAACGGCCGTGTCGGTTATCGTGACTGATGACGCTGCTGCGGAGGCCGGCAACGATACCGGAACCTTTACCATTTCTCGCACCGGCGGCAACGCATCCGCGCTGACCGTGAACTACTCACTCAGCGGCACCGCCTCCAGCGGCACGGACTACGAAACGCTGCCCGGGACGGTGACAATTCCGGAAGGGTCACCGTCAGCCACGGTGACCGTCATCCCCGTTGATGACACAGCCGTAGAAGAAAACGAAGCGGTCGTCCTGACACTCACACCGGATGCGCGATATGAGATCGGCTCACCCAACAGCGCAACCGTTACGATTGCCGACAACGATCAACCGCCACCGCCGGACAAACCGACGGTAACGGTTGCTGCCACCGATGGTGCCGCCACGGAGGCCGGTACCGACACGGGCACATTCACCGTGACTCGCAGCGGCGATTTAGCATCTTCCCTGACCGTTCATTTCTCGTTGGGCGGTTCTGCAGCCAACGGGATCGACTACCAATCCCTCACCACCTCCGTGGCGTTTCCGTCGGGAACCGCCTCGGCGATCATGACCGTAACACCCATCGACGACATCGACAGTGAGGGTAATGAAACCGTGGCACTGACATTATCGCCTGATGCCGCTTACACCGTCGGTTCACCCAATGGCGCCACGGTCACCATTGAGGACAATGATCAGCCGTCGCCCCACACGCTGAGATTCTACCTGCATGGCAACGACATCCCCGGAACCGCCGGTGGCTTAACCATGAACCCGGCTCCGGCGCCTAGCCAGACCCTGAGCCTTGATCTGTTGAATTCACCCAGTTGGTTCGGGGAGCCGCCATTGACGGGTTCCTTCCAACCGGGCGCGACCTTCACGCTGGTATTTCCGCGCACGTTGGGGCTCGGTCTGGTCGTGACGTTCCGACTGGCGGCGACCGAGCTCGACGGCAGCGGCGAACAACTGCTAGGGCAGACTACTCAGGTGCTGGATCTCGGTTTGGGGCCGCACAGAATCTCTATTCCCGTGACCACGCCGGTATCGTTCAATAACCAACGCCTCAAGCTCACTATCTCCACAGCGGCGAGCCTCAACACAAATCTGCAAATGGGCAACGGCACATTCCTGGAGGCGACGGAATTCGTGGGCACACCCTAGCCCTCCGAAACAGCGCTCACCGTGTGTTGCGCGCTTGACTACGAGGACAACGGCCAGCAAACGGCCCGCTCTTTGCCCCGGATGGAGGGTCGATCAAGGGAAAGCTTCTGTTCCGCCGTGCATCGCCGGCAATTGGGGGTGTCCATGCGCCCTTACTCCCGCCGCATTTCTTCAATTCGAGTAGGGTCTTTTTCTCGCAGACTTTCGGGTGTTCACCCTGCTTTCGAACGGTGGCCGCCGTGATATGTATTCGCGACAAAGACTAAACTGACCTCGACAACCCATCACGAAATCTCTCATGACGACGCCCTGGACCTATCCGCAGGAGGCAACTCGATCCGCCGCCGGAGAATCAAGAATTGCCAATCTGCTGTTCTCGTTTGCAATTGTGTTATCCGTGGCCTGCCTCCCGCCAACTGCGTTGTGCCAGGTCAGTCCCATGCCGCCCACCGATGGCCCCGTATTAGACTCCTCTCGATCCGGCTTCCGCATTACCGGAGCGCCGGGGAACAGCTACGTCGTGGAGAGGAGCAGCGATTTGCGGACCTGGAGCCCCGTTTTCACCAACTTCATTCCTGCCACCGGGTACTTCGACTTTGTCGATTCGCAACCTGGTCAGCCCCCGCAACGGTTCTATCGGACGGTTCATTTGCGTGGCACGGTGTCCGCGGAGAGTCTTTTGGAAGGTTTTCGGCAGGATAGAATGCTGGTCAAGCCCAAGTCTGGAATTACCCTCGGTATTTTGGCCGGTTTGCACCAGAGTCTGGGAGTCCAGGTCCTTCAGACGTATCCCAGCCTCGGCAATTTGCTGGTGCTGCACGTGCCTTCGACATCGAGCATATCAGATCTTATCGGCAATTATCAACGAAGCGGTCTGGTCGAATACGCGGAGCCGGATTTTGAGATGCGGGCGTTGCTGGAGCCAGATGACTTTCGTTATTCCGACGGTTCGCTCTGGGGTTTGAACAACACCGGGCAATCCTCCGGCGCGCCGGACGCCGATATTGACGCGCCGGAAGGCTGGGACATCCAGAACACGGCTGACAACATCATCGTCGCGGTCATCGACACCGGAGTGCGTTATACGCACGAGGACCTGGCGGGCAACATGTGGGTCAATTCCGGAGAGATCGCCGGGAACAACGTTGACGACGATGGCGACGGTTACGTGGACGACGTGCACGGCATCGACGCGATCAACAACTCCGGGGATCCGAACGATGTCCATGGCCACGGCACACACGTCAGCGGCATCATCGGCGCGGTTGGGGACAACAGCGTGGGCGTCGTCGGCGTCTGCTGGCGCGTTCAGATTATGGCCTGTCGATTCCTGGATCCGGCCGGTCAGGGATTCATCTCGGATGCCATCAAATGCATTGATTACGCGCGGAGCAAAGGGGCAAAAGTAATCAACGCCAGTTGGGGCAGCACCACCTTCACCTCGGCGGCTTTGCGCGACGCGATCAACGGGGCGCGTCAGGCCGGTATCATCTTCGTGGCCGCCGCGGGCAACTCGGCCGACGACAATGATGTTCATCCGCTCTATCCGGCCAGCTACGACCTGGATAACATCATTTCCGTGGCCGCCATGACCCGCACGGATGATCTCGCCTTTTTTTCCCACTACGGCTCGACCAGCGTTGACCTGGGCGCGCCGGGGGCGGCGATTTTCTCCTGCTGGAACGGTTCGGACAGCGACTACCGATATTTCGATGGTACCTCGATGGCCGCGCCGCACGTCACCGGGGCCTGCGCGCTGCTCCTCGCCCGCTATCCCAGTGAGAACTATCAACAAATCATCAACCGGATTCTGTCCAACGTCGATCGGCTACCGGGTCTGGCTGGGAAGTGCATGAGCGGTGGCCGCCTGAATTTGCACAAGGCATTGGGGGGATCGTCCCCGCCACCGCCCGATGAACCGGTCATCAGCTTGGAGGCATTTGATCCCGCGGCTTCGGAGACCGGGCCCGACAAAGGGGTTATCCTATTCCGCCGAACCGGTGACACCTCGCAACCCATTCAGGTGAGCTGGACATTCTCCGGCACCGCCGTCAATGGATCGGATTTCGAGCAACTGCCCACCACCAGCCCGTTTCCCGCCGGATTGGCCGAGGCCGATCTGACGATCTCAATCCTGGACGACTCACTAATTGAAGGTAATGAAACTGTGATTGTCACGCTGGTGGACGGACCTGGATACCGCGTCGGCTCACCGAGCAGCGCGACGGTGACCATCGCCGACAACGATCAGGGACCGCCACCATCCCGACCGACGGTGAGAGTGGAAGCGACGGATGGGGACGCGTCTGAGGCGGGCAACACCGGGACGTTCACGGTGAGCCGGACAGGAGACACCTCCGCGGCGTTGACAGTGCGCTCTTCGCTCAATGGGACCGCGCAGAATGGAACGGAGTATCAGCAGTTGAGCAGTTCGACGACGATCCCGGCCGGCAGCAGTTCGGTCACCGTGACCGTGACACCCATTGACGACGCGACGGTAGAAGGCTCCGAGACTGTCGTGCTCACCCTGTCTTCGGACGCGGCCTATGACATTGGCTCACCGAGCAGCGCCACCGTTACGATCGCCGACAACGATCAACCGCCGCCTCCACCCAAGCCAACGGTGACGGTCACGGCCTCCGATGCCAATGCGGCCGAACCGAACAACAGCGGCACCTTTACCATCGCGCGGACGGGCAGCACCGCTTCGGCCCTGACGGTGAACTACACGGTCAACGGCAGCGCCAGCAGCAGCTCCGACTATCAATCGCTGGGCACTTCGGTGACCATCCCGGCGGGCAGCAGTTCCGCCACCCGCACCGTCACACCCATCGACGACTCCGCTGTGGAAGGTTCTGAGACCGTCGTGTTGACCCTGTCTTCGGACGCGGCCTACGCCATTGGCTCCCCGAACAGCGCCACCGTTACGATCTCCGACAACGATCAACCCCCACCACCACCCAACCCAACGGTGACGGTTACGGCCTCCGACGCCAATGCGGCCGAACCGAGCAACAGCGGCACCTTCACCATTACGCGTACGGGCAGCACCGCTTCAGCCTTGGCTGTGAACTACACGGTCAACGGTGGCGCCAGCAGCGGCTCCGACTATCAATCGCTGGGCACTTCGGTGACCATTCCGGCCGGCAACAGTTCGGCCACCCGCACCGTCACACCGGTTGACGACACGTCGGTCGAAGGCGCCGAAACGGTCGTGCTCACACTCTCGGCCAATGCCGCTTACACTGTCGGTTCGCCCAGCAGCGCGACGGTGACGATTGCCGACAACGACCAGCCGCCGCCGCCGACTGGGCAGACTGTCACGGTTAGCGCGAACGACCCCAGCGCGGCAGAAACCGGACCGAATTACGGGCAGTTCAGAATTGCCCGCAGCGGCGACAACAGTTCCCCATTGACGGTCCGCTACACTCTCAACGGCACGGCCAACAACGGCAGCGATTATGAGAGCCTCTCCGGTTCGGTGACCATCGCGGCGGGCTCGATTGGGGCATTCGTGATGGTGCGGACGATTGACGACGATGAACTAGTGGAGGGCAGTGAGACGGTAGTGCTGAGCATCAGCAGCGACGATGCTTACGACATTGGCTCGCCGAGCAGCGCGACGGTGACGATCGCCGACAACGACACCGTCACGATTAGCGCCGACGACGCCAGCGCGGGAGAAGCCGGACCGAATTACGGACAGTTCAGAATTGCCCGCAACGACGCCGGTTCGGCGTTAACGGTACGCTACAGCGTCACCGGCTCGGCCAGCAACGGCACCGATTATGAGGGCCTCTCCGGTTCGGTGACTATCGCGGCGGGCTCGATTGGGGCATTCGTGATGGTGCGGACGATTGACGACGATGAAGTGGAGGGCAGTGAGACGGTAGTACTGAGCATCATCGGCTCGCCGAGCAGCGCAACGGTGACCATCGTGGACGACGACTAGCCCTGAGGCTGTTGGCAATACGGTAAGGTGTGGGCCGCGCAGCGGTCCTCGCTAAAAGACCTGCGAGACCTGAGCGCTCCCGTTTTCGCGACTCAGTCTCCGTTCGCCAGCGGTGGGCTGTTGTCGAGCAGCACCTTTCGCAAACCCCGTATGACGGGAAAAATCTCGTGGTTGCAGTCCGCGCCTTGGCGGTCAAAGGCCGCCTGTTCCAGTTCGCAGATCTGGCGGTCCTCGGCAAAGATGTGGTTGGTGAACCAGACGATGAACGGCCAGAACAGTTCGAGCAGGCCGGGGATCGACGGTCGCCGGATCATCATTAGACCGTAGGTATGGTTGCTTCGCTGCGCCTTGTCCCGTGGGACATAGACATTCCACAGATCCAGTGCCGGATGGCTGCTCCCGGCGGTACGGAATTTCAGTGTCTGGTACGGATATTGGGTACGGATGGTCATCACGTCGCGTGCACCGTCCGACGGTTCTTGGCGCGCGCCGAGCATGAGTTTCTCACCGAGTGGCTGCTTGCCGGCCGTGCGCGAAAATGTGTAATCGACCTCGATCCAGTTGTCTCCCTGTCGGGTATCGATCAAAGTCGTCTTGATGCCGCCCATGAAGCGCCGGTGCAGAAACTGGTGGTTCATGTCCATCAAGTTTTCGTGCATGAACGTAAAATGGCACCCCACCGGCCGGTCCAAATACCGCGTCTTGTACTTCGGATCGGTCGCGGACGGGATATCGGGAAAGACCGAACTCTCCAACTTCTCAGGGTTGCCTGGGAAAACGAAAATCAGGCCGTACGCCTCCCGGCAAGGATAACTCCGCACATTATTGGGACGCAGACTGCATTTATCCAGGTAAGGCACGCCTACGCATTTGCCGGTATGATTGTATCTCCAGCCGTGGTAGCCGCATTTGATGCAGTCGTCCTCAACGACACCCAGGTGCAGGGGAACCTGGCGATGCGCGCACCGGTCTTCCAACGCGAATATTTCCCCCCGACGGGTTCGAACCAGCACAATTGGCTCACCCGCGAAGGAAACCGCGTGGGCTTTCCCGGCCTTCACCTGCTTCGACCGCGCCAACGGATACCAGAAATCCGGATCAGTCCCGGTCTTGCGAAGATCACGAACGGGAACGCTATCGTTCTCGACCGTCATTGAAGCTGTCTTCTCAAATGGCATGGGTAATTCTGCACGCGACGGGTCGATTGCCAATATCCAATTCGATCCCGCTTGAACAGTCAACCGATGGAAAACCTACGCCCCGCCGCGAGCACCGTCAACGCGGCATGGAGGATCTTCCCGAGAAATCTAAGTGGCGGATGACCAACCGGGAAACCACGAGATCGGCGCCAACGCCTGTCGACCCCAGCCCGAAGACCGACACAAACTATGGGCCGTCCACGAACGGCCCTGGTCAGGTTCGAAAAGGGGGGGTGGGTGGCACGTCGCTGAAAATCAGGTTTTCACCCCACTTCTGGCTCGGACGGACTGGCCCCAGAGTTACACGACCGAGATTGCCGGTTGCCATCGGTTATGAGCAACGCATTACGCATCCTGATCGTAGAAGACGACGCCGCTGACGCGGTGCTCATCAATCACGAATTGCGCAAAGGCGGCCTCGACTTCCGTTCCAAACGCGTCGAGAAGCGCGAGGACTTTGTCCGGGAACTCGAGCAGAATCCACCCGACCTGATCTTCTCCGACCATGGTCTTCCGTCGTTTGACGGTTTCTCCGCACTGGCCATCGCCCGGGAGAAATGTCCGGACACTCCCTTCATTTTTGTGACGGGTTCAATGGGCGAGGAAAGGGCGGTGGAGACGGTAAAGGACGGCGCCACTGATTACGTGCTGAAGAACCGTTTGTCGAACCTGGTCGGTGCCGTGCAGCGCGCCGTGAACCTGGCGGAGGAGCGGGTGCGTCGGCGCAAGGCCGAGCAGGCTCTGCGCGAAAGCGAGGAGCGCTTCCGCATGCTGGTCGAGGGCGTGAAGGACTACGCGATCATCATGCTCGATCCCGACGGCAATGTTGCCAGTTGGAACGCCGGCGCCAAACAGGTCCAGGGCTATGCTGCGACCGAAATCATCGGCAAGCACTTTTCCTGTTTCTACTCCAATGAGGAGGCCAGACAGAACGGGCCCGATCGAGCCCGGGAACTCGCCCGAACCGAGGGGCGATTTGAGGAAGAAGGCTGGCGGATCCGCAAAGGGGGGGCGCCATTCTGGGCGAGCGTCGTCCTCACTTCGCTGAGAGACGACAACGGGAAATTGCGCGGCTTTGCCCTCGTCACGCGGGATATCACCGAACGCAAGCAGGCGCAGGAGGCCCTGGAGAAAAGCGAGGAACGTTTCCGGCGGCTTGTGGAGCTTTGCCCGGACGCGCTCTTCGTCCAGAGCAACAACCGGATCGCCTTTGTGAATTCGGCGGCCACGCGGCTGCTCGGCGCTCAACGACCGGAACAACTCATCGGAAAGCCGGTCAAGGAGATCGTTCATCCGGACTGTTGGGAGATGGTGCAGCGCCGCATGCGGCAGTTGCGCGAGGAAGGTACCACTTTCTTCTGGAAGTCCGCCGCTGGCCCGATTCAGCGGCTCAAAGGAAAAGAAGCGATCGTTCCCTTCATCGAGGAGAAATTCGTCCGGCTGGACGGCAGCCAGGTCGATGTCGAAGTGGCCGCCACGCCGTTGACGTTCCAGGACCAGCCGTCCGTTCAAATCATTGCCCGCGACATCACCGAGCGGAAGCAGGCGGAACAGGCGCTGCGGAAAGTCGAAATCCTCAAGGGGGTCATCCTCCAAACAGTCATCGATGCAGTCATTTTCATCAACCACGAAGGGTTGGTCCAGGAATGGAATCCAGCGGCGCAAAAGATTTTTGGCTACAGCCGCGCAGACGCGCTCGGTCGTTCGATGGACGAACTCATCATTCCGCCTTCCCTGCGGGAAGTCTATCAGGACGGGTTGGCAGATTACCTGATCACCGGCGTGGGCAGCCTGCTGGGCCGGCCCATCGAATTAACCCTCCGGCGTGCCGATGGCAACGAGTTTCGGGCGGAGCTGGCCATCAGTCGTATCCTGACCGAAGAGCCGCAGGGATGCACGGTGCTCATCCGCGACATCACCGAGCGCAAGCAGTCGGAAGCGTGAGGGCCGGCCATTCGTGAGAACTCACCCATCCTCAAAGCCATGCGATGAAAAAGCCCGTTGCTCTGATTTGTATGATGATTGCCTGGCAGCCGGTCTGGACCGCGCAGTTCCAAAACCTGGACTTCGATGCGGGGCGAACCAACCTCATCCTGCCGATTCCGCCCGACGAGGGAGATGGTTATGGCCCCGTCGGCGACCTGTTGCCCGGCTGGCGACTGCTGCAGGGGACCAATGACATTTCGTTGATCGGGCTGAATCTGAATCCGATCAGCCTCGGCGTCGCTTCGATTTACGGCGCCAACTCGCGGGGCTTCGACGCGCCGGTGTTAGGGACCTACTCGCTTGGGCTCTATCCGGGCTTCAATCTATTGTTTCAATATCAGCCGTTCTCGCTGATCCAGGTCGGTGACATCGGCGCGGAGGTGCGGTCCATCCGCTTCATCAACTATGGCAGCCCGTTTCAACTCAGCCTCAATGGAACGCTGATTCCTTTGATTTACGATTACCAGCCGGGCGGCCCAGATCCCGATAACCGCCTGGCTGTAGTCATGGGCGACGTTTCCGCTTTTGCCGGCCAGACCGTCGAGCTGCGCTTCGCCACGCTCGACCTCCCGGGCAGCGTCATCAACGGACTGGAGAACGTCGAATTCTCCGCCCAGGCAGTGCCTGAACCGGGAGGGGTCGCCTTGCTGCTGACGGGCGGTCTGCTGCTCAGATTCCAAATGCGTCGGCGGCAGAACCGCGCGACGGGATGATGGAGTAAATTGGACTGCCAAGTGTTACTGCTTACTTCTTCATTTACTCCACCCCTCCATTTCTCCTCCTCCCGTTTCCTACGTGCATTGTTGGGGTGTTTGCCCCATGCGGATTGCCGAGGTTAACCCCACTATAAATAGTCGCACGCCCGGACTATAGGAAGGGCGCCTTCAGACGTCGCCCGTTTGGAGTATGGACTGAGGATGAGCATGAACGATACGAAGAAATCTGATTCCAATCTGGCGTCGGTGTTCCGCGAACGGGCCAGGTCGGTCTTCGACGACCGAGCCCCATTGGTGCTCAGGCACAACGACCCGTCTCCGAATGCTTCACCGATCCCGAATACTTCGCCGACCCCAAAAATCCTATCGACAC
>Ga0075421_100011317_pt1 | contig 11050 bp, 14 predicted proteins | sample SoiMetdeltSBSDD5_FD_75292 | JGI IMG/M metagenome (GOLD analysis project Ga0075421, IMG submission 75292) | Bulk soil microbial communities from a Populus tree surrounding site in Tennessee, USA - Soil MetaG P. deltoides SBSDD5 | ecosystem: Environmental > Terrestrial > Soil > Tree plantation...
TGTACAGACCTTGACAGCCAGCCCAAATTCTTATCTACACGGCCTTGGGCCTAGCCCGGTACTGGACAGCGCCAGGCCCGCCGGGATGCCTGCCAGTAGCCAGACAGGCTGGCCCGCCAAGGCGAGAACGATTGATCCGAAGAACGCTGCGCTGCCGGTCAGCCCGCACCCGCAATAGAGCGCGAACAGGGCCTTGGACCAGCGGGTGAGGGTGTCCAGGTCGGACGGGTACTGGATGGTGACGGTGATGGGTAGCACGAGAATCGGTTGTCCTTTCCTGGCCTGCCACCGTGGCGGCCACCGCGTCGGCACCGGGGTGATGGATCCGGTGCCGCACGGAGACGGTCAGGCGGGCGTTGCGACTAGCTGGGCACCGCCGAGGGCGGGTTTTGTCGTCACCGTGGCGAGGCCGCCGCTGTCGGGCTTGGGCAGGTGCCGTTGCACGGTCCGCTCGGAGATGCCGAGTTTGGCGGCGATCTGCGCCGCGCTGGCTGTCGGGGTTTTGTCGACAGCCTTGGCGACACGTTCGGCCATCGACGGGCGACCGGTGACGACACCAACCGTCTTGGCTGTCGTCTTGCCCGTCGAGGTTTTGTCGACACCCGACGCCCGGCGAGGGTGGTGTTTTGTCGCCGCCCGGTTGGCGGTGGCGGTCAGTAGTACGGGGGTGATGTCGGCGGCGATCAGCGCGGTCAGTCCGTCGTAGTCGGCCTCAGCCGCGAGGTGGGCGGCGATCTGGTCCAGGTCGTAGGTGTGCACCGCGATGGTCGCGGTCAGCGGGTCTACCGAGCGGGCCAGCTTGGCTCGAAGGGCAGTGGCGATGGCCTTCTGTCGCTTCTCCAACCGCACCTGCTGCCGTGCCATCGCCAGTGAACCGTGCACACCCAGGCTCGGGTTTGCTTCGGCGAGCTGGCGGGCGCGGCGGGTTACCTCCGGCTCGGCCCGCCATTGTCGCCACCCGTACACCGGTGCCGGCGGGGCCATCGCATCACGGTCGCGTAGCGCGTCACGGCGCCGCATCGCCGAGTGGAACAGGTACAGCACATACGCCGACGCGCTGAGCAGACCGAACCCCGCCGCTGCGTACAGGTTGTTCCCGTGGCCCAGGACGTTGATCGCGGTCGCGGCGGCGGCGATCAGTCCGGAGAAGGCCATCAGGGCGTAGGCTTCCTCGCCCAGACGGCGACGCCAGTCGGCCATGCTCGCGGTGACCACACCCAGCAGTTCCAGCACCATCGCAAGACCCAGGCCGACTGCCCACGGCAGCCACGGCTGCACGTCATCGGGCCAGGGCAGCTGTTCGGTGGCCACCCACGCCTGCCCGCCGATCGCACCAGCGACCGCGACGGCGTAGAACGTGTACGCCAGGGCGTTGATCCTGCCCGCCTTGGCGTGCTCAGCGGCCAACGCCTTCTCCGCGTTCTGCTTTCGGATATGTCCCACCATGGTTGGCTGCCCAACAGGTGCGGTGGTGATGTTCAACGAGTTCATCGGGCAACCCTCTCGATCAAGTCAATACGGTGTGGCAGGTCGCGCACTCGCACCACGGGACGTGGATCAGCAAGCGGGCTGGTGTGGTCATCCAGTCGTGGGTCATAGACCGCGATGCCGCTCCGGCTGGTTTTGGCCCGGTACATTGCCGCGTCCGCAGCCGCCAACACCTGCGCCAAATCGCCGTCCACGGCGGGGGCGAGGCCGATCGAGGCGGTCACTGTTACCGCAACGTCTTCGGCGACCTCGATTGATAGGGCGACCTCGGCGGCGGCCAGCACCGCCAGCGTGTACGCGCGGCGCATCGGGCCGGGCAGGACCAGGGCGAACTCGTCACCACCGAGGCGGGCCACCACACCACCGGCCACCCTGGCCTGTAGCCGGGCGGCGACCGTGGCCAACACGGTGTCGCCAGCGGCGTGGCCATAGGTGTCGTTGACCGGTTTGAACCCGTCCAGGTCCAGCATCGCGATAACAGGGGCGATCGGAGCAAGACCAGGCCACATCCTGTGTAACCCGGCACGGTTGGCCACGCCGGTCAGTGAGTCCGTGCACGCCTGGCGGCGCATGGCGGCCATCCGCGAGCCGGCCATCGCTATCGTGGCGGTCACACCGATAGCAGTGCCGGCCACGAACACCAACGCCTTCACCGCGTCACCGCCGCATCCGGCAGCCCGCCGGCCCGGTCGGTGGATTCACGGTCGGTCTTGTGCGCGTTACACAGGAAGGTCATCGTGGTGGTGGTCTTGCGCACCCAGGCGGTACGGGCACGGAATGGCACCGGCCCACCCGAACGCACCGCCGCATGCTGCACAGACCAGCAGTCGTCACAATCACGCCCGGCACGCGACCGCATATACCGCACCTCGCCAGCCGCCAGCGCGGCCTTGGCACGCACCCGCACCACCAGTGCCGGACGCTCAGGCGGGTTACCAGTGAACAGATCCAGCTGATCGGCCAATGTCCTCATCGGATCACCGCCTGCGCAGAAACCTCGTCCGGCCGCAGCTTGGTAACCTCGGCACAGCTCATCCGCAACAACCCGCCGATCGCCGTCACAGTCTGGCCCTTAGCGGCCAGCAGGCGTACCGCCTCTGCCTTCTCCGCTCGGGTCAACCGCACCGGCTCACCAGTCATCGCCCGCGCAACGGCTACCTCGTCGACGATCAGATCGTCGTTACCGGACAGTAGCGGCAACCCATGCTCGGTGGCCACCCGCTCATCCGTGCGGATCACAAACTCCCAGCAAGCGCCGCACGCGACCCGGCCGATGCGGGCCGACATCGGCACCGCATGTACCTGCTCACACCGAGTGCGGGCCACGTCTGTCAGCGGATGACCGGAACTGAAATGACCACAACCACGCCGCCGGGGCGTCACGGCCAAGGGGGATACGCAGACACGCCGACCAGCCGGTTCACCAGCCACAGCAGGCGCGATAACCTGAACAGACATCGCAGAGTCCTTTCCTAGCAGTGGGATTTGTCGATGACCGGGGCGCGGCCAAGGTTTGCGACGCCAGACCGCGCCCCGGGAACAACACAAAGGCCGACTAAGTGGCTCAATGCACAGATGCCACGCAACGGCCCACTGACGCGCGTTTTCCGCGCGTCCTCGCTCCCACACAGGGATTCGAACCCCATGGGCGATCCTCCGGTTTTGCTGATCGCCGTGTGTGGGATGCCATGCTCACGGAGGTTTGAGAGCTGAGAGCCTGCCCGCTTGGCCGCTCAGGTAGGGAGTGCACTATGCGAATCATTTCGGTCACTTACCCGATCACAGACGCACTGTGGATGCACCTACCCGTCGCGCACCTCGCAGGTAGAGGAATCGCCCTCTCGCCAGCCGCCGCCAGGATCGCCAATCGGCCTACCCTGACCTGGGAGCTTTCGCCTGTCGCTGTGAAGTTCTCAAAGGACTCCCCGTTGTATATCCCCCTTAACATCTTCCCCGATGTTTGGGGGGTGACACTCAAGGTAGGGGCGAGGCAGGAGTATGTCAAGCCCCCAAAACAAGATTGTTGGTGGCCCTGTATCATCTCGCCGTAGAGTTCTAGCCCTTATGCAGCTAGGCTTGCTTTAGCCCTCTAAACATGATCGGAGTGGGAGTTGCGAGATCCTGCTGAAGTTGCCGCGATCGACGACGCACGCGAACGGGCTACGGTGGCCCATAAGCTGATCGACGAGCTTCAAGGTGCTGTGACTGAGCTGTCGCGCGTGCGCCGTGAGTCCCTTGAGGAGCTGCTGGCCTCTGGGTGGAATCAGACGCGCATAGCTGGCTTGCTTGACATGTCAAGATCTCGTGTCTCACAGCTTTTGTCTGCGGGCGTTCGGCCTGAGCGCGCCTTCTTCGGAACAGGCAAGCTGACGGTCGCAATCGGCGCAAAGAAGGAGTCCGGCAAGAGTAAGCCTGGCGATGTGATCTCTACGGAGTCCCACACCGCGTTTCAAGCGCTGGCTGACGCAGCGCGCAGTGTCGGCCTTGACGCGAGCGATGAGATGGTGCCGTCGCCCGGACTGGTTGACCTGAATCGACCAAACCTAATCGTGTTAACAAATCCGCGCCTTCTGCCGTTCCTCAGTCAGGTGATGGGCGCAGACCCGCATCTTCGCTACATCGAAGATGAAACGGGTTGGTATATAAGCGATCTCACGGCAGGGGTTGAGTATCGCGCACCCGTTGACAGGCCGGAGCCCTACGACTTCGGTTACGTGGGCAGGCTTCCGCGTCCGGATGGGAAAGGTACGTTCCTTTACTGCGCAGGAACACACGCGCCCGGAACGCTCGCGGCGGCTCGCTATGTCGCCGACAACCTGCCTGAGCTATACCGCGAGCTGAAGGCACGCCGCTTTTCCACGGTTGTCAGGTGCGAGTACGACCGAGACGACACGCTGAAGATGACCTCGATTGAGCGGGTCGCTCCCCTATACCGCCACGACGGTGCCTGATGCGCATAGTTACAGCTAGCGAGCCAGGCGACGCAGCTAAAGCCAGCGAGGACTGGATTCTTGCCGATCGTGACACCGTCATCGTTCTCGACGGAGCCACGGCACGAACAGAAACTGGTTGTACCCATGGGATTGCCTGGTTCGCTGCCAAGCTCGGTTCCGCCATCGCGAGCACAGCCGTAGACAAATCCCTTGAGCTGAAAGAAGTCTTGGCGCAAGCTATCGCCCACACGGCAGATCAGCATAGGGACTGCGACCTTGAGCATGTTGGAACGCCTTCAACGGCGGTAGGGATCGTGCGGCAACAAACGGATGCGCTCGAATACCTTGTGCTCGGCGATGTGACGCTCGTCTTGGACTCAGGGTACGAACTCGCGGTCATCACCGACGATCGCGTGGATACGACTGCCGTTGAGGAGCGAGCGGAAGCGGCTCGCCATCCGTTCGGCACTGAGGAAAAGCGCTTGGCCCTATTGCGCATGAAGCATGCTGAGCTAGCCGTTCGCAACCAACCCAATGGCTACTGGGTCGCTGCGGCAGATCCATCAGCGGCTAACCATGCGATTACCGGCACGGTATCGACCACGGGCATGAGGCGCTTCGCGGTCCTGACTGACGGTGCCGCCCGTGCTGTCGTGCTCTTTCAGCTCTTCGACTGGCATGCGCTACTTGATACGATGGAGAACAAGGGACCGTCGTGGCTCATCAGCCGCGTGCGAGAACTCGAAGCATCCGACCCGACCGGAGGCAAGTGGCTCCGTAACAAGCGAAGCGACGATGCATCGGCGGTTTTCGTCGGCTATTGATGAGCGCCGTCACCGGTCTGCTCGGGTGCCCTTCACAGCTTGCCTCACAGGTAAGCTTGCAGGCATGGCTACAGCAAACATGACGGTTTCGCTCGACCCTGCGATCATCGCCTTGGCTAAGGCGCAGGCTGCCGCTCAAGGCACAACCGCCTCGGCCTGGGTAGCGCGCTTGATCCGCAACGCGGCCATTGCGGAGGCGTCCCAGCGCTACGACGAGTTCAACCGCACCGCGCCGGACAGCGAGGACATGGCTGCATGGGACGCGCACCAGAGTGCAGTGCAAGAGAGCCGCTGGGCTGGTGCTGAGTGGTGAGGCAGGGCGAGGTCTACGACTTCGACGCAGGTGGCAGCCGCTTCCGCGTGCTGGTCGTTTCCTCCGATGCTCACAACGCCGTGCGCCAGCCATGGATCGCACCCGTACGCCACGGCGCACATGACGCACCGCCGTACCTTGTGACGCTGCACGACACCGACCCTCTCGGCGGATGTGTCGATCTGGACCGGATGGGTCGAGGAACACCAGCTGGGCAGGCATTAGGCACCATTACCGGCGCCACGATGAGCCGCGTACGTGACGCGGTCGCTATGGTGTTCGAAGCCTGATCAGGCGGCGTGCGTTGAGCGTCTAACCTCGATTCCCGGTCAGGAATCTTGTTGAGGTTTGACCCGCGCGGGCTGGCCATGCGTCGGCCCAGCCGGCGGCGATCTGGCGACTTTTCCGCCGATGCTTGGGCGGTCGTCTGTCGGCGCGGCCAGTTGCGGATCGGCGTTCTCGATCTGTCGCCGGACGACGGTCGAGCTGTTTCAGCCGTGCCAGTCGCGCATGAGTTGCGGAACCGTTGCGACACAACGGAAATTGGCCAGAGCCGGGCGACTGGGCTTCGGCTATCGCTTGTCGCTCTTACCGGTACCGTTCACGCAAACCGGTTGAGGTGGCTGGGCGCTGCGGACATCGAAGACCTGATGGCTTGATTGTTCAACGCCTTCGTTCCTGCAATCGAGACCTCGTGGCGGGTTCCCGAGAATCGAGGCTAACTGCGTGACTACCGCCACGCGCGGACCCGGACGCCGACGGACGCTGAGGGATGGTCTCCACTGCTGGCGGGCTACAGCATCACAGATCAGCTAGCCATGATCGTTGCTTGACACGACCGACCCCGATCCGGTTTCCACTGCCGAATTGTTCTCATGGGTTATCAAGGCGCCGCTGACGCGGCGCACCGTGGCGCTGCGGGGGGCGCTTCGCGCCCCTGGTCCGCTTCGGCTGGCGCCTACGCGGCCAGGGCAAGCCCCCGGCGCCCGCATCCCGCCATACAGACGAAAGCCTTGCAGGAGAGATAATGGCACAGCACAGCGGTGGTGCTCATGTGCCTCAGCGAGCCTCCGGCGGGGATCGCGCGGGCAGCAGGCTGGCAAGGGGAAACAACGCGGGATTGCGGTAGGTGGGTGGTAACTCAAGCGGGAAGCCGTCCCGCCACCGTCGATCCGGGCGTAGCCAAGCAGACCTGCCCCGGGGTGGTCAAGGTCGGTCAGACGGTGGGGTGCTCCACCTTGCCCACCCCGGGGCAGGCCCGCTTCCCGGCAGGGCGGGTCGGCGGCGGCGGGATGGCAAGCGGCCCCCCTCGCTGCTCGTCGCGGTCTGTGGTGATGTTGTTGCAGCGGACGTTGCTGGGAACCCCAACCACCCAGGCCGCTATGAAGCGCTCGACGCAAGCTGCCGTGCGGTCGTTGCGGGGTGGCGATACCGCATTGGTGCCTGCTCGCAGTGCGCCGTGGCGAGTGCGTCGATGAACCGGGCAAGTACCTCGTCGTCCAGGAGCGCTCGGGCCAACACCACCTGGAAGATCTCGCGCTCCTCGTGCGCACCTTTAGCGACACCCGCCGGCGCCACCGAGGTCAGACTTGGGCGATCCGGTACATCGGTGTGTCGTATGTGGATCTCGTTGTCAGTCTCTGCCTCCTGTTTGACGCACTGGTTTAAGCCGATAATGATCAGTGAGATGACAGAGCGCAGGCGGCGCAGTGGGATAGGGGACGCGCGGACGTATAGCCCGCGTGGCCGCACCGTACGTGACATCGACACGGCTGACCGCCGCGCTCGTCCTATTAGACCCGGCAATCCGGTGCGGAAGGCGACGGCCCATCGCGAGGTGGCCCGTAAGACCACGCCGAAGCGGGTCCGTACCCCGATCAAGCCACCAAAGATTGTGGCGGCCCCGCCGCGTCTAGGCGATCCCAAGCGCCGCCTGCAGCTGGCCACCGCGGTCTCGTTGCTGCTGTTCACCATCATTGGGGTACGCCTGATTCAGCTGCAGCTGACCGACGCGCCTGCTTATGCCGCGCACGGGCTCAAGGAGCGGCTGGACTCCATCGCGTTGCCCGCCCATCGGGGCTCCATCTTCGACCGCAATGGGTTCGTGCTCGCGAACAGTGTCGAGGCGCGTCGCGTCGCTGCCGACCCGGAGAGGATCAAAGATCCAGAGAGCACCGCCACCACCCTGTCTCCGCTACTTGGTGTACCCGTCTCGGAGCTGCTGCCGAAACTGCTCAAGCACAAGCGGGAGCTGACTGGCCAGCCGGTGCGCTTCGTCTATCTCGTACGGGGGATCGACGTGGCGGAGGCCAAGCTGGTCCAGGACCTGAAACTGCCCGGGATCATCGTCGACCGTGACGAGCGCCGTGATCTTCCCGGCGCTGACCTGGCCGCCAACCTGATCGGCTTTACCGGCACCGACCTCAACGGGCTCGCCGGAATCGAAGCGCGTTTTGACGAGCTGCTACGCGGCAAGGACGGCAAGCTCGTGTATGAAGTGGGCCGGCAGGGCGTTTTGCGTCAGGCGATTCCCGGCGGGTACCAGATGCTGACCCGTGGCCAACCGGGAAGCTCCCTCAAGTTGACGATCGATCGCGACGTGCAGTTTATGGTGCAGCGCATCCTCAGCGAGAAGATGCGACCACAGAACGCGAGCTGGGCGGCGGCGACGGTGATGGACGTGCACACGGGCGAGGTGGTGGCACAGGCAAGCTACCCCACCTTCAACGCAGCGAACCCCTTGGCATCCAGGGTTTCCGAACGTGGGGACATGGCCACCACCGTGGTGGTGGACCCGGGCTCGATCCACAAGGCGATCGTGCTCGGTGCTGCGCTGCAGGAGGGCGTGGTCAGGCCGGACTCGACGATCGAGATCGGCCCGACGATCACCAAGGGTGACCAGACTTACAGAGACTTTTCGCATCCCTTTCCCGTGGGTACCCGTATCAGCCTGCCCGGCTTGATGGCGTACTCGTCTAACGTGGCGACCATCAAGGTTGGTGAAATGCTTGGACCGCAAAAGCTTTACGACTACCAGCGGCTGTTCGGGCTGGGCCAGGCGACCGGCATCGGCTTGCCGGGCGAGGCGCCCGGCCTGGTGCAGCCGCCACAGAACTGGAGCGGCAGCTCTCATGGCTCAATCCCGATCGGTCAGGGGGTTGCGGTGACGCCGTTGCAGATGGCGGCGGTCTACTGCGCGATTGCCAACGACGGGGTATGGATCCAGCCGCACATCATCAAGGAGACGATCGGGCCGGACGGCAAGGGATCCCCGCAGGCGGCTCCCTCAACACACCGCGTGATCAGCGCGGAGAACGCCGCCGCGCTGCGCCAGATCATGGAAGCGGTGACGACGGTGCACGACGCCACCGGCGTGAGCGGCAGGCTAGAGGGTTACCGTATTTCCGGCAAAACCGGCACGGGTCAGCAGGTGAACGATGGTGTCTACATACCGGGCGAGGTCGCCTCGTTCATCGGCATGGCGCCAGCCGACCAGCCCAAATACGTGATCGCCGTCTTCGCGCACACATCAGGCGGAGGCGGTGGCAAGGTCGCCGGACCGGCGTTCAGCGCGATGATGAACTACACGCTCCGGCACTTTAAGATCCCCCCGACCAGCACGAAACCCCGCGAATTCACCATCACTATAGGCTGACCGGGGAGACGAGATTGCGGCGGTGGGTGACTCATGGAATCCGACGAGGCGGTGATCACCGCGACGCTGAGCGTGGAGGTGTGGGACCGACCCCTTCCCCCCGACGAAAAGTGGCACCGGACCAAGACCGTGCCCATGGTGCTGATCTCGGGAAAGCTGGCTGTGGATGAGATTGAGCACGGCGTTCGCCCGCTCGGCTTCCGGCTGCCCACCCCAGGCCTACGGGAGATCCGGCTGTCATGGCGAACCGAGAACCTCGATCACGCGTCGGTTCTCGTGCAGTTCTGGCCTCCTGCCCGCGAGAGCTAGTCAGGCTGCGGGAGCAAGCGGGACAACAGCCAGACCGACGACCACCACAGGCCCTGCGAGAGCAGCATCAGCACAGTCAGTCAAGGCTGTATGGGACGCTATGGACATTCGCTTGATCACCTCATAACCTCGCGATCCCACCGCGACCCGTACAGCAGAGAAGTACAGCAACGAGTCCGACCAAGGGTGATCGGCATGCACGGTAGCCAGTGCCGATGACCTCGCGATGGGCCGCCGTTGACCTTGATGCGGCTAGTTCGGGACGAAGTGTGCAGCCTTCAGGTAAGGATTACGCCCAATTCGCGCGCAAGCTTGACGACGACAGTCTTCGGCCACGCCGACACTGGACTGTACCTATCGTGGGACACCAAGTGGGCACAGATCTTGGCTCAGAAACGCTCTCAGGCCGTTTCTTGAGGTCAATTGATTAGCGGGTGTTAGAGGTTGGGTGGCTTGAGGTCTCGTATAGCTGGCGGAGCTGGCCGGTCACGCCCGGCCTTCGTGGATGCAGCCGCCTGTTGCACGACGCTGTCTGGACGCCGACCAGGTCGGCGCGGCGATCTGAGAGTCGTACGCCGAGCACGCCTGCTGAGAATGACCCCACGGGAGGCAATGTGCCCCAGACCAGGAACCCCATACGTCGGCTTGCCCGAGTGTCAAACTGCGTGACTACCGCCACGCACAGCCAGGGACATTGACGGACACCAAGGAACTGTTTCAGCTGCTGACAAGCGACAATAGGGCAGGCCCACGATCCATGATCATTACTTCACACAGAAGCCTGGTCGACCAGCCGGCTACCGAGCGGCGTCAGCGTGTGCACCACTGCGCGGCCCACCCGGCTGGTGTGCACCAGGCCAGCGTCGCGTAGCACCGTGGTGTGCTGGCTGGCAGAGGCCAGTGAAATCCCGATTCGGTGAGCGAGCTGAGTGGTGGTGGCGTCCGCCGCAAGGGTACAGAGCACCGCGGCGCGGGTAGGGCCGAGCAGCGCCGCTAGCCGTTCGTCTACCACGCGCCCGCGGGCCTCCCGACGCGCCGGGTAGACGACCGCCACTGCCCCGCCGGCGAGTTCGAGGTAGTAGGGGTGGCCGGCGAAAAACGTAGGCAGCAAGGTCAGGCCGCGACCGTCCAGGTCCACATCGATGTTTGTGCGGCCGAGCAGATGGCATCCTATCGTCAGGACCGGCGGTTCCCAGCGGATGTTTGGGTGCAAGGTTGCCAGGAGCCCGTCGACGCCGTGCTCGGTTAGCAGGTGGGCGCGGACAGCTCGGTCGGCCTCAACTGCTGTCGCGGCAGTGTTCAGGTGCGGCGTGAAGATCCTGGCATACGCGCGCAGTGCCGTGCCCAACTGTTGGCGAGCCGACGGGGCGCCGGATGCGAGTTCCTGCGTCCACTCGGTGGCGGGTTTGACCTCGGATAGGTGCGCGAGTTGGGCAGTCAGGTCGGCTGCGGGCGTGTTGATCACTGCATCGAGGCCAGATCTGAAGTCGGACACGTTGGTCGGCGTCAGAAAATCTGGAATGTAGTC
>Ga0075421_100011319_pt1 | contig 11050 bp, 8 predicted proteins | sample SoiMetdeltSBSDD5_FD_75292 | JGI IMG/M metagenome (GOLD analysis project Ga0075421, IMG submission 75292) | Bulk soil microbial communities from a Populus tree surrounding site in Tennessee, USA - Soil MetaG P. deltoides SBSDD5 | ecosystem: Environmental > Terrestrial > Soil > Tree plantation...
CTTCCAGAGTTGCTGTCCCGTGCGAACGTCGAAGCCGCGGATGAAACCGGGGATGTTACGGACGCGGATGGGATAGTAGCCGTGGATCGACGAGTTCCCGACGACGATGACGTCGCCGACCATGATCGCCGGCGAGCTGTTCGCGATCTGGCCGTACGACGGGTCGATGCCGATGGTGCCGTCCGCGCCGATCTTCTTGACCGGATCCCACGTCTCGCCGGGCTTTGCCTTCCGCGCGGGCGCGGCGTCGCTGATGATGAGCGACCCCGTGTCATCGACCGCGAGCGGCACGAGCGGCAACCCGAGCCCGTCCATCAGATCGACGACGCCGTTCTTGCCGAACTTCGGGTCGGGGACTCCGGTCTTGGCATCGAGCGACGCCATGTGGTAGCCCGGCGTGACGACGATGACACGCTCCTCGCGCCCGTCAGTCCAATACGCGAGACCGCGTCCGGCAAACTGTCGAGGGGCCTTCTGCCAACGGATGCCCTCATCGAGGCGCCACATCCACAGCGTCTCGCCCGTCGACGGGTCGATGGCCGTGGTGACTCGTCGCGTCGTAGCGACGGTGAAGAGGCGGCCGTTCGCGTAGATGGGTGTCGTGCGATAATACTCGTCGCTGCCGAACGCGCCGGACTTCCACTCCCACGCGATCTGGAGCGTATTGAAGTTCGACGCGTTGATCTGGTCGAGCGGCGAGTAGCGTGAGCTCCACGCGTCGCCGCCCCAGTAGCGCCACTCGCCAGGCTTGTTGCCTCGGACGAGCTGGGCGCCCTGCACCGCGCTCGATTGGGTCGCGCGGACCAACAGCAGCACGGGAGTGATCGCGGCCGCGATGATGATCGCGCCGCCGATGAGCCGGCGGGGTGAAGTCTGCTGCGACATTCGTTCGGCCTCTCGGTGTCGGTGAGTGCGGCGTGCTGTATTTAGCGCACGGTCGCCGCTCGGCACCAGAGGTGGTCGCTTTGGCCGGGTGACCCCGTGTCAGGGGTCCCGCTTGGCCGCGTCGATGCGAATCTTCCGCAACGCCACCGAGTCCGCCGGAAGTTCCTCGCTCCCGCTCGGCATCTCGTTCAGCTTGAGCAGGTAGGCCAGCACGTCCGCGTACTCGTGCGGCTGCAAGCTCCCGGGCTCGTTCTTCGGCATGCGCTCGACCACGTAGGTGAACAGCGCCGAGAGCGGCTTGCCGTGCCACGAGTTGGCGAACACGACGCCCGTGTGGGACGCGGGTGCGTGGCAGCTCTTGCACTGCATCAGGTACACCTCGTTGCCCCGCGCAGCCTGCGCGGCGGTGTACACGCCTGATCGTGTGCTCAGCTGGCCGCTCGGGGTCCCGTTCTGCGCCGCGGCGTCTTGCGAGGCGAACGCCGCTAGCCAGATGGCGACTCCGCCGAGCACGACGGCACGCATCAGTCCGTTCTCTCCTGGGTCATACGGATGATGCTAACGCGACGACACGGGGCGGCCAAGCTACGCCTGGCCGCCCCGTCTATGGACTCCCGACTGCCGACTACGGACTAGTCGATGAAGATGTAGCTGACACCGCGTTTCTGGGCGTGCGACATCGCGACGAACAGGTCCGGCACGACGATCGCGCCCGGAAGGACGCCAGCCGCCAGCTCCTTGTGCAGCGCCTCCGCCCCTTCGCCCTCCTTCGCGATGCGCCGGGAGAGGTTGCGCACTGCCACGTTGCAGACGAGGAACACGACGCCCCGCTCCAGCAGCGCTGGCACCGTCGCGTCCGTCGGCCAGCCCTCCTGCGGAGCCAGGAATGGGTTCTTCGTCGCGGGCGCATTCGTCTTCGGGTCGGTGAACTTGTATCGCTCGCCGAACGTGTAGCGTTCCCAGATCTCGTCGCGAAAGAGACCGCTGATGGCCGGCCCGTGCGTCGCCACCGCGATGCTGTTCTCCGCTTCGCTCACGCCATATGCGTCGCGCGCGTTCGCGAGCAGATTGCGTGCGCCGACGACCGCCGGAAGGAGCTGCTGATGCGCGTGGAAGACCAGGCGATCCTTGCCCTTGAGCCGGTCGATCCAGGCGTCGGGATCGCCCGGAGCTGCCGATGCGCCGGATGCAGCCGCGCGAAGAGTGGACGGGGCGGCGGTCATTGCCGTTAGGCTGGCGGCCGCCGCCGAAAGGCGCGCGAGGAATCCGCGACGCGGTACTCGCGCTGTTTCAATGCTAGACATGGTCGCTCCTGCACCACTGACCGGCAATTTTCGGTCGGCCCGGTCGCCATCGAGCGGGCCAATGGATCACTGAGCCGGTCCCAGTGACAACCATGTATACGAAAAGGCGGTGGCGGAAGGGACAGGGTGCGACGACGGGAATGAAAAGAGCGTACGAGCGACCAGCATAGAAAGCCTCCACTGAAGTGCAGTCATAGTTTTGATCGGGTTGTGAAGCCACATTGGTGGTGGCTTCACCTGCACCTGTGTGGTGGCTTCCGAAATCCGGACATGCGTTTTGGCGAGGTGACCGATGTACGATTTCATCGTTGTCGGTGCCGGCTCCGCGGGTTGCGTTCTCGCTCATCGGCTGTCGTCGGATCCCAACGTTCGCGTCCTCCTGCTGGAGGCGGGGCGTGACGAGCGCCGCAAGGAAGTCACGATTCCGGCCGCTTGGCCGAAGCGCTTCAAGTCGCGCTGCGACTGGGGGTACGAAACGGAGCCTAACGCCGGAATGGGCGGCCGGCGGCTCTACGTCCCTCGCGGGAAGATGCTCGGCGGCACGTCGAGCCTGAACGCAATGGTCTACTGGCGTGACGTACCGGCACCGCGGGCGCGACGTGACCGTGCGGGCCGAGCGCGAAGTCATCCTGAGCGCTGGGGCGATCAACTCCCCGCAACTGCTCATGCTCTCGGGGATTGGCCCGGCGGACGCGTTGCGCCGGCACGGCATCGCGGGAATCGAAGACCTGCCTGGCGTCGGCCAGAATCTGCAGGAGCATCCCGGTGGGAAACTGCTCGTTAGGTGTCAGCCGCGGTGCACGCTGTTTGCCGCCGAGTCACCGGCAAACCTCCTCCGCTACGTCCTGTTCCGGCGTGGCATGCTCGCGTCGAACGGCCCGGAATCCGCGGCGTTCGTTCGTACGCGCCCCGATCGCGATGCGCCCGACATCGAGATCATCTGCCTTCCCGTGCTGTGGCTGAACGAAGGGTTCACGGCGCCAACAGAGCACGGCTTCACCATTGCGGTCGTGGTGCTCAAGCCGCGGAGCCGAGGGTCCGTCGCGCTCCGATCCGGGGATCCGTCGGACGCTCCGCTCATTCACACGAATCATTTCTCCGACCCCGACGGCGATGACCTACGAACGGCGGTCGACGGGATGCGGATCGCCCGCCGCATCCTCGCGGCGTCGTCGTTGGCGCCGTTCAATGCCGGCGATCCCACGGGGCCACACGCACGCCGCGGTCGTGATGATCGCGGAGAAAGCGGCGGATCTACTCATCGCCACCGCGCCATCAGCCGCCCCGCGCTATCCTCAGCAATGACATATCGCGCGACCGCGCGGCCGAGCTCCAATCCCACGTCGTTGTCGAATCGATAGTGCACTCCCGCGTATAGGCGGGACAGCGCTGCTTCCTCGGCCAGTCTCGTCACTTCGGCCCGGACCTCCGGGACGAAATGGGCAACGGTTTCGGCGATCGCGCCCGACAGGCACGCGTGTCCGGATGGGAATGCGGGGAAGTTCGGCAGCGGGACCCGATCCGCGAGGCCAATGGTGGAATCGGCCTGGGTGGGCCGTATTAGCCAGTAGTGGTACTTCGCGTCGGTGCACGCGATCCCCGCGTCGTACGTCGCGATACCCACGAGCGCCAGCGTGTGTGCCGCGCGCAGGTCATCGACGCGATGGCGGAGCAGGATCTCGGTGATGATCCGGGTCCACGAATCTACCGCCGGCTCGAGCCCCCAGCGCTGCGCGATGCGCGTTTGTTCCGCGGTCCGCTCGCGGGCCACTCGACGAACTTCCTCCAGCGCTGAGTCGAAGGACGCGGAGCCGAACGCGGGCGGTGGCTTTGGCCGGAACTGGTCGGCCGATCGCAAGGCCCACGGCCGTTCGCTCAAGCGCGCCGTCAACCCGGGCTCGACGCCGGGCGCGCTCCACCACATGCCAGCCCCGTTAGGCGCCGTACCGGTCCACGGGACGTCGGGCTTCTCCGCGCCCGCGCGCTTCATGGTTCGCTGAGCGATGACACGGCCGAGGCGCTCGCCGGCATCGATGCGCGCGGCGCTCACCCCTGCCCGGCGTTCGACCTCGATGTCGCGCTGGAGCTCGCGATCGATGTCGGCCGCGATTCCCGGAAGGAAGGCGCGAAGCACCGTGGCCGCGCCGGCCGCTGTGGCGGCGCGCCGAGACGGCTTGGCTTGGTCCTTCTCCGCCGCCTCGAGCGCCAGGTACGTGACAAGGTTCACGAGCGGATTCACCCGGTCGCGCAAGCGGGCCGACCCGAGCGGCTGCCCGTTTCGACCGAGCGGCGCGACGGCCCGGCTCAGTGGCGCACCTAACGGGGACGCCATGTTGGTGAGTGAGACTGCCAGAGCGTTCCAGCGGACGCTGGCGGCTGTGTCAGGCGACTGCGCCGATGCGTGCGCGAGCGAGCTGAGAGCCGCGAACAGTACGATCATTGGATTGTGAATTCGCCTCATTCGACCCTCCAGGTTCGTCGCGGCGGCAGTATTACACCGTGCGCTCGTCACCTGCGGGAACGAGAGCGCCGTGACCGTGCGACGGGCACGGCGCCTTCAACGGTTGTCTACCAGTCGAACCCAACAATCGGATAGCTCATCAGCGTCACCTGCTGACGAGACGTCCCATCCGCGTTGATCGTGAAGATCTCCGGCTCATCCCATCCCGGCAACATGTCGAGATAGGCGATCTTCGCTCCGTCCGGCGACCATACTGGGAGCTTGTTGATCGTGAACGCTGGCACGGCGCGAACGAACGTGTCATTCGTGCCATTGGCCTTGATCGTCCGGATCTGCGACGCTGACGCCCCGAACGGCGACACCGAGTACACGATCCGGTTGTCGCCGTCGATGGGGTGCCAGTCCGCGCCGCTGCACTTCCACCCCTTCGATGAACAGTCGGTCACCTGATGCGGATTGGCGCCGTTCGCGTTCATCACCCAGATCTCCCCCTGCCCGCCGCTCCCACCTACGGAAGCAGCGCTGTACACGATCTTGCTCCCATCCTGTGACCAGCTGGGCACGTAGGCGCCGTACTGGTGGTTCGTCATCTGCTGGACGCCGGTGCCATCGGCGTTCATGACAAAGACTTGCGGCGGCGCCCCGGGAAAGTCACGCTGGAACACGATCTTCGACCCGTCCGGCGACCAGCGCGCGAGATAGCCGGGACCGTGGGTGACGTTCAAGCTCCCGTCGGTCTTCGTGATCATGAGCGTCCACACGTTCCCGATTCGGCGACTGTACACGATCTTCTTCCGGTCAGGAGACCACGACGGGAGTCCGCCTCCGAGGCCTGACGTCACCTGCACGAGCGACGTGCCGTTGGGGTTTATTCGGAAGACCTGCGGGCCGGCATTCGTAAACGACCCGAACACGATCTGCTTGGGAACGAGGTCGGGGACGATGATGATGTCCGCCGACCCAGTGGGCAGGCGGGACGCTTCGGGCGCCGCAGGGAATCGCTCGCTGCACGCCGCGGTGACGCCCATCAGAGTAAGCAGCGCCACCCGCGGAAGCACAGACGCTCCGCCGGCGATCGCGTGAAATGTTCGAGACACGACAATCCTCCACGAGTTGATTAAGGTCGGTTGTGCGCAAGTCGGAATCGTTCGGCCGATCCGACAAGGCACAGCCTAGCTGTCTCGATCTCGTGGTTATCTCCCCGGAATCATTCCCCCCGATCGCTGTTCCAACGACCTGGTTGGCGCTACCCGTACCATAGGATGAGCTCGCCTTTCCGCCGACCTGTCGCGGACCGAAGTTCAGTTGAACTGTCTCGAGAGACGCGTGTCGAGTACACCATAGATTGCCAGTTCGCTCGGCGGACGAGAGCCAACGTCGGATACAACCACGTGCCGCCAGCTTTAACGCCGCCTCCCGGCTCTCGATTCCCGATTCCCGATTCCCGATGAGCTATCCGCTCACCGAGCTCCTCGACCTCCTCGACCTCGAACCGCTCGAGGTCAACATCTACCGCGGAAAGAACCGCGACATCGGGACCGGACGCGTGTTCGGCGGCCAGGTGCTGGCGCAAGCGCTCGTCGCGGCGCGCCGCACCGTCGACGAGCCGCGCGAGGCACATTCGCTCCACGGTTACTTCATTCTACCGGGCGACCTCGCCGCCCCCATCGTCTACTTCGTCGATCGACTCCGCGACGGCTCGAGCTTCTCGACGCGTCGCGTGACGGCCATTCAACACGGGCGCGCGATCTTCAACCTTTCCGCGTCGTTTCAGGTCGCCGAATCCGGGTATGAGCATCAGACGCCGAAGCCTGAGGTGCCACCGCCGGAGAAGCTCGCGAACGAGCTCCATCTGATCCGAGACATGGCCGATCGAATTCCCGACTCCGTGCGCGAGGTCCTCACACAGGATCGCCCGATCGACTTTCGTCCGGTGAACCCGATCGACCCGTTTCGTCCGGAGCCGCGGCCGCCAATTCGCCACATGTGGCTGCGCGCGATCGATCGGCTCCCGGACGATCCGCTCATCCATCAGGCCGTGCTCGCGTACGCGTCCGACTACGGGCTTCTCACCACCGCGTTGCTTCCGCACGGCGTAGCGCCGCGCGCTCCGACGCTTCAACTCGCGACGCTCGATCATGCGCTCTGGGCGCATCGCCCGTTCCGCGCGGACGAGTGGCTGCTGTACGCGATCGATAGCCCGGCCGCCGCGGGGGCGCGTGGCTTTACACGGGGCTCGTTCTATACGCGCGACGGAGTGCTCGTGGCGTCGGTGGCGCAGGAAGGGCTCATGCGCCGGCGCGGCGACTGAGCGCCTGAAATTGGGGTCAGACTCGAATGAGCGATTCCGGAACTTGGGAAATTGGGGTCAGACACCAATTACCCAATGAGAGTCAGAGTTCTCGAGTAGTTCTGGGTAATTGGTGTCTGACCCCAATTTTCCCCCAATTTCCCGCTAATTCGAGTCTGACCCCAATTTCCCGGCTCTGAGGTGTGCGTCGGTCAGGCGCGGCAACGAGAATAGCGCGACGCCGGACGCACCCGCGTCACGCACCAGCGAGACCGCCTTCTCCAGCTGCGCGGGCTCGAGTCGCGGGACGAAGAGCCCCGCATAGAGCGGCACCGTATTTGGGAGCGCCTGCACGCCTTCGCGGGTCGCGCGGCCGATCCAGTCCACATCCTCGAGATAGAAGTTGTGGTAGAGCATCGGGAACACCATGTCGAGCGGCCAGCGATCCCAGGCCTGCCTGACGAGTTGTCGCGCGAGCGTCGGCGTGGCGAACACGGCGGCGCTGATGGCTTTGCCGTGCCCGCGCACCGTGCGCGAGAGGATCGTGACGACCTCGGTGATGGAGCTCCAACGAAACTCCCGCCACGCGGCGTCGGCGGCGGGGTCTTCGATCTTCAACGGGTCGCGGCCATCCAGCCGGCGAAACTTCTCGCGACACACCTCGCAGTAGCAGAAGTCGAACTGCGGCATCTCGCGGTCCTGGACGAGTCCGTAGCGCGACCAGAGCCCTCGCGGGAGAATGACGTCGATGAAGCGGATGTAGTCGAGGTGAACGCCGTCCACCTCCGGGCGGGCCGCAATCCGATCGACGATGCCGCGGAGGTAGTCGCGAACACCGTCGCGGTTGGGACAGAACCAGTTGTACTGCGGAACGTACGGCGGATGCGTGAGGCTCGATCGTCCTTCTCGGCTCACGCTGAACCAGTCGGGATGGTTCGCCTTCGCCCACCGGTCGGTGGTGCGGTACATCGTGAAGATCCACCGATGGAACGCCATCCCCTCGGCCTTTGCCGCGGTGGCGATGGGTGCGGTGCCGTTATTACTCCCCTCGACGAGCACGCCGGTGATGCCGGCCCCGCGGAGACGTGCGAGCCGACGACGCCACGTGTCCACGGACGTCATCCCGTCCGCGTGAAACCACGTCCAGCTGCGGAAGGACGCCGCGCTGGGCTCCGCCCTCGGGCGGGCCATGGCTCGCGCGACCGGTAAGGCAGCAACCGCGCCGCCCACGACGCGGAGAAACTCCCTGCGTTGCACACACGCCTACCTGGTCCACCTTGTGGGGCTAGCTCTCGACGCGAGCGACGCTCGAGGTCTCCTGCGCCCGCGTGCCGAGAAGCTTGCGGTAGAGACTGCGCAACGCCCACGCGGCGCCTACTACGAGCAGTATCAGAGCGAGCCCACGCATCACTTGCGCCACGAGCAACGCGTCGAACGCCGGCCACGTGATGGCGTATTCGCGAAACGCCGAATAGCGCTCGGTCATCCAGTGCCAGGCCGTATGAGCCACGAGCGCGGAGAGGAGAATCGTCCCGACGCGTTCGGCCACCACGCGTTTGAAGAGCAGGTTCAGCACCGGGATCGCCACGGCGAGAACCAGCAGTTGTCCCAGCTCGACGCCAACATTGAACGCGAGGAGCGACGTCGCGAGATGGCGTCCGGCGAACTGCAGGGTATCACGCAGCACGAACGAAAAGCCGAAGCCGTGGACGAGGCCGAACGCGAACGCGATGAGCCATCGGCGTTCGACCTTCGCGCCGACGATGTTCTCGAACGCCATGTACACGATCGAGAAGGCGATCAGCATCTCGATCAGTGGGGGGAACCAGAGGGCGTCCGGCGCCAGCCCGCTCGCCGATGCGATGAGCGTAATCGAGTGCGCGACGGTGAACGCCGTGACGATCGCGATCAGCGGCCTCGCTTTCCGGAACGGAATCACGAGACACAGCACGAACAGCAGGTGGTCGACGCCGTCGAGAATGTGTGTGATGCCGAGCCGAACGAAGCGCAGCGCGGCCTGGTGCCACCGCGGGTCGAGCCGGACGAGGCCAGGATCGCCGACGTACTCGAACGCGCGCTCGCTGCCGTTCGCGGGCACGAATCGGAGGACGGTCGTCGTGCGGACGCCCAGGTGCGCCAGCGCCGGACGAATCGAGAATCGTGCGGTGGGCGAGGTGATGGGATACTCGATCAGCACATCCAGCATCGCCTGGCGCCACGGCAGTGCGACGGTATCCGCGAGCGGTGGTCCGGTAACGGCGGCGAGTGCGCTCTCATACGCCGTGAAGGACCGATCGGACGGCAGCGACACGCGCGCGGCGGAGACGCGGCCAGTCGGCAGGGGACGACCGTCCTCGTGAATCTCGACGTAATCCGCGACCCACAGCCGTGCCGCATCAGCCACGAGCGGCGTGGCGCGCACGATGTCGAGGTACTCGGCACCACGTAACGGGAACTCGATATCGCGGATGGACTCGAGTGGCAGGCGAACAATCAGTCGAAGCCGCTCACCCTCGGGTTTCACGAACGCGAATACCCGGACGGACGGCGGGATCTCATGTGCGAACGGGCGCGACGGCAGCGCGAGCGTAAGCGCGAGCGCCAGCGCGGGGGGCCGCCACAGTCGAGACAGAGTCATCCCGGAGGAGTATATCGCGTGGGCACGTGACAGCCAGATTGAGCCGTCACCTCGTGCGATGGCGGGGGTGGGCGTGGCACCCTTGCCCGGTGGGCACCGCGATGACACATCCGTCCTCACGGACGAGGGAGGCACGGCAACATGACACCCCACATGTGGGTCCGAACTCCGGGCCGTCGCGTGTCACGGGACTTGGTCGGCGACGTGCGGTATGCATGGCGAACGCTGCGCCGCAGTCCCGGTTTCAGCATCATCACGATCCTAACGATTGCGCTGGGCATCGGTGGGACGACGGCGATGTTCAGCCTGGCCGATGCGGCGCTCCTGCGACCAGTCGCGGTTCGCGCGCCGCGGGATCTCGTCTTTATCACCACGCCGGGCCGCACGGCCGCGCCGCCGTACCCGGCCGTGGAGCGGTTCAGGGTCCAGAGTAAGTCGTTCACCGGCCTGGCGGCGTTCTCTCCGTGGGATCACCTACCAATCGTCATCGACGGGCAAGCCGAGCAGGTAGTCGGACAGCTCGCGTCGGTCGGCTATTTCGATGTGCTCGGAGTGCGGCCGTTTCTCGGACGCACCTTCGTTCCCGATGACGAGAGGCTCGACCCAGCGGTGGCGGTCGTGAGCCACGATTATTGGCAGCGCCGCTTCGGGGGGCGGAGCGACGCGCTAGGCGCAGTAGTGCGACTCGGAGATCGCCCGGTCACGATCGTCGGAGTGACACCGCCAGGCTTCACAGGCCTCTACGTCGGCTATCCCGTCGACGTGATCACGCCGATCGCTGTCGTCGGCCGAGAGCGCTTGGCTGACACGGAGGCGAGGTGGTTCAATGTGATCGCTCGGCTCCGCCCCACCGCGACCCGGGACGGCGCACGAGCGGAAATCGACCGCATCTATCGGAACTACCTTGTTGATTTCCCAACCGCCGGCGAGCAGGGGTCAGATCAACGAATTCAGCTTCCGCCGGCCTCGCACGGCACCGGTCGACTCCGGTCGGACCTCTCCAAGCCCATTGTTCTCCTGATGGCGCTGATGGGCGCGGTTCTGGCCATCGCCTGCGCGAATATCGCGAACCTCCTACTCGCCCGTGGGTCGGGGCGGCGGCGAGAGCTGGCGATTCGCGCGGCCATCGGCGCGGGACGGCTTCGGCTCCTTCGCCAGCTCCTCACCGAATCGCTTGTCTTGTTCGCGGTCGGTGCGGGGCTGGGCGTGTTGCTCGCGGCGGCGATCTCCAAGCTGATGGCTGAGTTTCTCGCGATCGGTCGCATTCCCATTCTCCTCGACATCGAGCTTGATGGGCGCGCGCTGACCGTCGCCGTCGCGCTCTGCGTCGTCGCGACACTCGTTTCCGGTCTCGAGCCGGCCATACGCGCATCGCGCGACGCTACGTCGGGCAGCGCGGCACTGCGGAGCGGCGCTCGATCGACCTTGCCAGTGAGTCGGGTCCTCGTCACCCTGCAGGTTGCAGCGTCCAT
>Ga0075421_100011322_pt1 | contig 11048 bp, 10 predicted proteins | sample SoiMetdeltSBSDD5_FD_75292 | JGI IMG/M metagenome (GOLD analysis project Ga0075421, IMG submission 75292) | Bulk soil microbial communities from a Populus tree surrounding site in Tennessee, USA - Soil MetaG P. deltoides SBSDD5 | ecosystem: Environmental > Terrestrial > Soil > Tree plantation...
AAGAGGTAGATGCTGCACACCTGGGCCGGGACCGCGGCGGCGATCATCGCCGGCATCTCGTCCAGCGCCACCGCCAGCGGGCGCGGGCGGGCGGAGAAGGCCACCAGCTCCAGCACCGCGTCCAGCCCGGCGGCGTCGCCGCGAGCGTGGATCTTCGGCGCCAGCCTCCGCTCCATGACGGGATCGATTCTGTTCTCCGTACGGCTTCCAACACCAGGCGTTTATTTCGGACACTCCGGGCCGTTCGCTATAACCTCCCGAGAAGAGGGCCGGTCTGCCGTTGGGCCGCGCCATGGCGCGCGGCGATAGGGGACGCGTGTGAGACTGCGAACCGCCCCACTCCCACTGGGGCTACTGACGGCGAAGAGGGCAGGCGCGGTGGCCGCCGTCCTCATGACCCTGCTGTCGCCGCCGGCCCTGGGGCAGGACTCGCCCTTCCTCCGGGGCATCGACGTGGTCCCGGTCAAGCCCACCCCCAGCGCCCGCTCCGGCCTGATGCTGGACGGGGCCAAGGTGCCCTACCCGAAGTCCATCCACGCCGCGCTGGTGTTCGACCTCAACGGCGGGGTGCTGGTGCTGCGCTACGGCTCCCAGAAGCTGGGCGACCTGATCCCGATGCGGGCGGACGCGCACCTGCTGGTGGCGTACCAGCTGAGCGAGAAGATCGAGCTGGCGGGAGACATCCCGTTCACCTTCCTCCAGATGGACAACTTCCAGCTGCTGCGGGACCAGGGCTTCAACCAGCCCGGCGTGGCCGCGGCCGGCCTGGGCGACGCGCGCGTGACGGGCCGCTACTTCCTGCTGGACCCGGAGGGCTCCACCCCGGTGGGCCTGGCGGCGGTGGGCGAGGTCCGCTTCAACATCGGGGACGGCAACAGCTTCCTCGGAGACCGCGCCATGGTCTTCGGCGCCCGCGCGGCGCTGGAGCGTCCGATCGGACGGCTGCGCGTGCTGGGCAACCTGGGCGTGCTGGTGCGGCCCTTTCCGGGCCAGTTCCTCAACCTCTGGGTGCGCAACCAGCTCACCGTGGGCGTGGGCGGCATCGCCCGGGTCCCGGACGTGGGGCCGCTGCGCCAGCTGGACCTCTTCGCCGAGACCAGCCTGTTCACGCCGCTGGAGGCGCCGTTCACCTTCATCAACGGGGAGTCGCTGCCCACGCCGTGGGACGTGGTGGTGGGCGCCCGGTCGAAGATCGCCGGCCCCTTCCGCCTGGAGCTGGCGGTGGGCCGGGGGGTGGTGCTCGACAGCAGCTACGGCCGCGAGTCGTACCGGGTGACGGCCGCGCTCCGCTACGACCTGGAGACCAACGACCGCGACGGCGACGGCATCCCGGACGGCGACGACGCCTGTCCCGACGAGCCGGAGGATAAAGACGGGTTCGAGGACAGCGACGGCTGTCCGGAGCTGGACAACGACAAGGACGGCGTGGCGGACCCGGACGACCAGTGCCCGCAGGACCCGGGCCCGAAGGAGCTGGACGGCTGCCCGGACCGCGACCAGGACGACGTGCCGGACATCGTCGACAAGTGCCCGGACCAGGCGGGCCCGGCGGAGAACGAGGGCTGCCCGGTCGAGGAGCCCCAGGTGGTCCTGGAGACGGACCGCATCCGGATCAAGGGGAACATCTTCTTCGACACCGGGTCGGCGAAGCTGCAGTCCAAGTCGTTCCCGCTGCTGGACGAGGTCTACAAGGTCCTGAAGGACCACCCGGAGATCGGCCCCGTCCGGGTCGAGGGCCACACCGACAACCGCGGCAGCCGCCCGTACAACCTGGACCTCTCCAACCGCCGCTCCAGGTCGGTGATGGAGTACCTGATCAAAAAGGGCACCAAGGCCGAACGGCTGCGCTTCCGCGGCTTCGGGTTCGACCGGCCGGTGGCCACCAACGCCACGCCGCTGGGGAGGGCCAAGAACCGCCGGGTGGAGTTCAACCTGTTGCAGGGTGGCGCCGCGGACGAGGCCGGCCAGGAGATCCAGGAGAGCGGCGGCAACGTGACGCCGGAGCCACCCGAGGCGCCGCAGGCTCCTCCGCCCCCGGAAAAGAACGCGCCGCCGAAGCCGAAGAAGTGACCCGCCGCCGCAAGACCGCCGCGCCCGAGCCTCGCGCCGAGCGCGAGCTGCTCATCGTCTTCGCCGACCTCACCCGCTTCGCCTTCGAGTCGGCGCGGATGAAGGACGCCGCGCTGGCCGAGGTGGTGGACGAGCTCTACGAGCGCCTGCACCGCGCGGTGACCGGCGCGGGCGGCCGGGTGGTGAAGTTCATCGGCGACGCGATGCTGGCGGTGTTCGAGCTGGAGCAGGCGGACGCCGCGGTGGAGGCGCTGCTGCGCGAGCGGCGGGCGGTGGACGAGTGGCTGGAGGGGCGCGGGATGGAGTGCCGCCTGATGATGAAGATCCATGCCGGGACGGTGGTCGCCGGCTCCTTCGGGGGTCGCGGGGAGAAGCGGTTCGACGTCATCGGCAAGGAGGTGAACGCCTGCGCGCGGCTGCCCACCGCGGGCCTCTCGCTCTCGGTGGCCGCCTTCCGGAAGCTGTCCGCCAAGGGACGGCGCGCCTTCAAGAAGCACGCGCCGCCGGTCGTCTACTTTCCCACCGACGGGCGCCGGCCCGGCTAGGCCGCGGGGGCGGCGGGCGCGGCCGGGGCCGCCTCCGCCTTCTTGTACTTCTCGGACCAGTGCTGGTCGCAGAGGCCGTGCTTGACGGCCTTCTTGCGGCACTCCGTCTTGGAGCAGACCCGGTAGCGCGAGTGCGGCAGGTCGCCCTGGCGCCACTTCTTGTAGTGGAAGTAGCAGTACCCCTTGGCCCGGTAGGGGCGCTTGCACCCCTGGACGCCGCACGCCTTGCCTTCGCCGCCCTTCGCGCGGCGAGGCCACTTCTTGTGCCGGTTGCCGCTCTTCTTCTGAGTCTGAGTCTCCGCCACGGTTTCTCCCCAGCTGCCTGACTGAAAGGCGGCCTACATAGCCGAGGCGGGCGCTCGGGGGAAGTCACCGGTTCTGGAGATCAGCGGTTGCCGGCGGGGCGGGCGGCCGGCGGCGGCGCCGGCGCGGCGCCCTCCATGGGGCCGCTCTCGGGGTCCGGGGAAGGCGCCTCGTCCAGGCGGACGCGCATGGACAGCGGCTGGGCGCCCCGGAGGATCTTCAGGCGCACCCAGTTCCCGGGGCCGGAGGTGGCGACCGTCCACCGCAGGGCCAGCGCGCGCTGCACGCGGGACCGGTTGACGCCCCGGATGATGTCGCCCACCAGGAGGCCCGCGCGCGCCGCGGGGCCGCCATCCATCACCTCCGAGATCAGCACGCCCGAGCTGGCGTCCTCCACCGCGACGCCCAGCCAGCCGCGGCGGAGCTCGCCGTGGGCCTTCAGCTCCGGGAGCACCACCTTGGCCATGTCGATGGGGATGCCGAAGCCGATGCCCTGGCCGGCCACGTTCACCGCGTTGGCGATGGCCACCACGTCGCCGTTGAGGTCGAGGATGGGCCCGCCGGAGCTGCCCGGGTTGATGGACGCGTCCGTCTGCAGGTAGTTGAAGTAGCCGTTCCGGCCCGAGGGCGTCACGTCCTGCCGCCCCTTGTACGAGACCACGCCCACCGTCACCGAGTGGCCCAGCCCGAACGGGTTGCCGATCACCACCACCCAGTCCGCCACGTCCACCTGGCGCGCGGAGCCCAGCCGCAGCACCGGCAGCTTGCGGGGCACGTCGATCTTCAGCAGCGCGAAGTCGCTCTGCCGGTCCGCGCCCACCACCCGCGCCAGGTACTCCTCGGTCTTGCCGCCCTGCCGCAGCACCGAGGCGCGGATCTCGGTCGCGTTCTCCACCACGTGCTGGCTGGTGAGGATGTAGCCGTCCGGGTGGATGATGAACCCCGCCCCCAGGCCCTTCTGCGGCTCGGCGGGGGCGGCGGAGGCGCTGCTGGCCGCCGCCTCCGAGGACGGCGCCTGCACGGTGGTGATCGACACCACCGCTCCCAGCGCCCGCTTCGCCACCTTCGTCAGCAAGGACCGCTGGTGGCTCACGCGCTGCTGCTTGGCGTTGAGCCAGAACCGCTCGCCCGCCGGCGCCGGCGCCCCCACCAGCAGCCCGGCCAGCACCAGGGCCTGCCCAACCCGGAACCGCATGCCCGCCTCCCCTGCACCGAAGCTCGAAGGTAGGGACCGGATCGGTAGCAGGGAAGGGAGGGGCTCCTCCCCCAGAGTCCTGGGGAGCTGTGGTGGGGACTGCAGGACGGGGCCGCCCGCCGACGGGAGCCGGCCCGGTGGTCGAGCGACCGGGCGAGCCGGTCCCCCGCGCCGCTAGGCCGGAGTGCTGTAGATGGCCTGGGCGACGTTCTTGGCCGTCTGGACCTGCATCTGGGCGATCGCCTTCTGCTCCTCGCCGGTGATCGTCTTGTCCGACGCGAAGCCCTTGACGGTCTGGAGGTTGGCCTGCGTGCCCGCCTTCAGCGAGGCCAGCTCGCCCTGGTCGATGGTCCCGTTCTGGACGCCCTGCGCCACCTCCTGGAACGTCTGGCGAGCCGCGAACACCTGCCGCTGGGCGGCCTCGGGGTAGGCCACCGAGAAGCCGGCCGGGCCCTGGGCGGCGGACTGCGCAGTGCCGGTGGCCTCCGCGGGCGGCGGCGCGCTGCTGGTGGGCGCGGGCGCCGGGGCCGGCGAGTTGTTCGCGGCCACGAAGACGTCCTTGCGCATCCCCGCCTGCATCTTGGCGATGGAGGCCTGCTCCTGGCCGGTGATCTGCCCGTCGGCGGCGTAGCCCTTCGCCGTCTGGAGGTTGGCGCTGGCGGAGCCCTTCAGCGCGCCCAGCTCGTTGCTGTCGATGGCGCCGCTCTTCACGCCCTGGAACACCTCCTGGCCCGTCTGCCGTGCCGCGTGGACCTGCCTCTGTGCAACTTCCGGAAACGCCACGTTCATCGCCATGGGAAAATCTCCTTGTTTTGCAGCGCCGCGCTCTTCGGTCGCTCACAGGACAAGTCGCGCCACCCCGGATGGGGTCGCATCGATGTAAAGCGCCTGTGCGGTGCGGGTTTGGTGCCAGGCGTGGCTGACGTCTCAGCCCGCGTCGGCGCCGGCGTCCGCCGGCCGGCGCTTCCGATCCACCGCCACCATCACCTCGGCGGAGCGCGCGTCCTCGCCGCGGATCTGCCGGCGCACCAGGTCCACCTGGAAGTGGTACGCGTCCACGCCGGGGACGAAGCAGGTCAGCTTCACCAGCCCGCGGAAGGAGGAGATCAGCTCCTTCTCGCAGCGGGGCGCGTTGCCCGGGTGGCGCTCCAGCAGCTCCTTCTGCAGCGACCAGGGCGCGCCCGGGACGCTCACCAGTTCGTCGACCTTGTCGTAGTCGCGGTTGTCGAAGGTTCGCTCCACGCCGATGAGCAGGTACGCCAGCAAGGCGACCATCGCGACGCTGACGAGCGCCTTCCGGAGGGTGAGCGGTTGGGGCTGCGCCACGGCGGCGCGCTTTACTTCATTTCTCGGCGCCGCGGGCGATCAGCCGGTTCACCGCGTCGCGTTCCTGGGTGGTGTGGCGCTCCGAGATCTTCGGCGCGGCCCGGCCCGCGGCCTGGGGCGGCGGCTTCGGCGCGCGCAGCATGGAGAGCCCCGGCAGCTCCGGCAGCGAGATGCCCGAGTCCGCCCAGAAGCGCCTGGCGTGCTCCCACGGCGTCCGGCTGCCGACCGGGACCGTCGCCAACCAGATGCCCAGGCCCATGGAGCAGAGGGTCCAGAAGAGAAAGCTGAGGGTACGCATTGGGAGAGACCTCCACACGTCTTCCTACATCCACCCTACGACGGTCGCCAGTTTTCGGCCGGCCGCACCGGGAGGGTCCGCGTTAAGAGCGCGGGCGGATGCAGGTGCAGATGGACGAGCTGGTGGCGGGCGCGGAGGCCCACGCGCTGGAGCTGGACCGCCCGGCCGTGCCGGACGCCGCGCTGGACCGGCTGCGCGAGGAGTGCCTGCGCTACTTCGAGCGCGTGCCGGAGCCGCCGGTGTACCTCCGCCGGGACGACCCGGCGCGGACGCAGGCGCGGGCGCTGATGGCGGAGGGGCAGGAGCTGCTGGCGAGGGCGATCTCCATGGGCCGCGAGCCTTCGGCGGCGGCGCTCGCCGCCCCGCTGCGGGACGCGCTGCGCGGCCACCTGCTGGCGCTGGTGCACGCGGCCAACGGCCGGCTGGGGGAGGCCGAGGAGGCGTGGGCGGACGCGTGCCAGCTGGAGACGCGGGCGAGGCGGGCGCAGCGGCTGTGGGAGCGCACGGACGAGGCGGCGCCGCCGGTCTACGACCGGAAGACCGGCGTGTCCCGGTACGACCCGCTGCCGGATCCGCAGGTGAAGGTGAAGCTGGCGTGCCCGAACAGCGGGTGCCAGCGGGTGGATGAGTACGGGTTCTCGCCGCGGCTGCCCACGCAGGAGCTGGAGTGTCCGCGGTGCCACGTGCCGTTCGCGGCCTACTTCGCCCAGGTGCGGCAGGTGGGGGTGACGCAGCAGGGGCAGCACCGGAAGCACTACGTGTTCCGGCTGGAGGAGGCGGGGGGCGGGCTGTCGCGGGTGGAGTTCGACGAGTCCGGCGGCGGGGAGCTGCGGGTGGCGCGCGGCGACTTCCTGGCGTTCCTCTACACGGCGGACCGCGAGCTGCGGGTGGTGGTGGATCTCTCCTCCACCAAGCTGCTCTGGGTGACGCGCGGGGGGCCGTGCTTCATCGCCACCGCGGCGTTCGGGGAGGGGGCAAGTGAGCTGGCGGCGTTCCGGGCGTTCCGCGACCGGGCGCTGATGCGGTCGGTGGCGGGGGCTTGGGCGGTGCGGGTCTACTACGGGGTGGGTCCGGCGCTGGCGTGGCCGGTCCGGAGGAGCCGATTGGCGCGGGCGGGCGTGCGCTGGGCCCTGGAACGGATCCATGCTGTCCTGAAGCGGCGAGGGTATTGATGGCGATGGAACAGACGCAGCGGCTGCTGAAGGGACGAGTGGACTGGTCGAAGTACGTGACCGGCTCGCTGGTGGGCCTGCTGGCGGCGGTGCTGGTGTACCAGGGCGTGGGCGAGGCGCGGCTGTCGAAGATGGTGAAGGTCGGCGAGGAGGCGCCGCTGGTGGCGGGGCTGATGCTCGACGGCAAGGCGTTCGACTTCGCCGCGCTGCGCGGCAAGTCGGTGCTGGTGGTGGACTTCTGGGAGACCACGTGCGGGCCGTGCCGCAAGGAGCTCCCCTCGCTGGTCAACCTGGCGCGCAAGTACCGCGACCGCGGCGTGGTGGTGGTGATGGCCAACAACGCGGCCGGAGACCACCCGGCAGCGGTGGAGCAGTACGTGCGAGAGCTCTTGCCCGACCGCCCGGAGAACGTGCAGGTGGTGCGGGCGGACCTCGAGTCCTGGGACCGGTACCGCGTGGTGGGGATCCCCACCACCTACTTCATCAACCGCTCGGGGAAGATCGTCGAACGCTTCCGCGGCTACACCGACGAGCCGGTCCTGCGGGACGCCCTGGAGAGGGCGCTCGAGGACTGACGGGTCCACAGGTGCCAGTCGTGGCCGCAGCTCAGTGAATAGCGCGCGATCTCGATCGGCTCTCGCGCGCATTCCTCCACGGTCCGCTCGATCTTGAGGCCTTCGAGCGTGGAGAGGAGGTTGCTCCACTCCTGGTGGAGGTAGGCCGGCTCTTTCCTGAAGAGCTGGACCAGCTTCAGGGCCTCGAGCAGCGTGCGCTTGGGGTCGTCGAAAGGCTCCTCCCGCTCGTTGAGCATGCGGAAGAACTTCGAGGCCGCCGCCGGGCGCCCGAACATGATGGCGAGCATCAGCAGGCAGGACTCTGCCCGCTTCTCCTTCTGGAAGGACTCCAGCTCCCCGATGCTCTTGCTCGACTTGATCAGCCGGTACACGTTCACCAGGCGCTTGGCGATGCGCGGCGTCGGGATCAGCGGCACCAGATCGCAGATCAGCTCCTGCTCGTCGCCGTCGATGCGCACGGCCTGTGCCGACGGCGAGGCGCTCGCCGGAGATGCGCCCTTGACGGTCTTGCCCGCCGGCTCGGCCTGGTTGGTCCCCCCGCCGGAGGTGGCGGCGGCTCCGGAGGCAGGGGCTCCACCCGTGGCCAGCTCCTTCGGCGTCTCCTTGTTCTCGCCGGCGCTGGAGGACTCCTCCGTCCCCGGCGTCTCCTCGCGCTTCTCGGCGCCGGCCAGGAATTCGACGTAGTGCTTGAAGTGCTCCGGATCCATGGGGCCGAGCGCGTACGTCACCTGGAAGATCTTCTCCAGGTAGCTCTGCGGCGTGGAGGCGCGCAGGCCTTCGCTGCCCCCATCGTCCTTGAGGAGATCCTTGTAGTGCACCTCCAGCGCCCTGATGAGCCAGCGCGAATCCACCGCCACCACGACGACGAACAGGTCCAGGGCCAGCAACAGGTGGGTCGCCTCCAGCATCTGGACGACGTGCTCGGGCCGGCAGCGGTCGAGATCGTCGATGTAGATGACGATCCGCTCCAGCCGCTTGATGCCCGCCTCGCTGCTGGTGGTGCCCTTCGCGGACTCCCGTAGCTTCTTGATGTGATCGGAGAGCTGTCTGAAGTCCTTGTGAACCAGCGAGATGATCCCCTGCTGAGAGCGATAGAGCGTCGACTGCACGCGTTCCCGCAAGAACGCGTTCAGGCGCCGCGTCGGGTCCAGCGCCGCCTCCTGGCTCAGCAGCTCTTCCAGATGCGCCCTGGCCGCATTCACCCCGGTCTCGGCGACGGTGAGATCGCTTCGCTCCTTCGCCAGCTTGACCTGTACGCCCTCATCGTCCTTGATGTCGGTCAGCTTCTTGGCCAGCGCGCTCACGTGAGCGCTCGCCAGCTTCAAGGGAGTGACGACCGTCGACAGTCCCCCCAGCACGACCGCGGCCGCCTTGGCCAGCTTTCGACGCCACTCCACCTGGAACACCAGCTCCTCGCAGAGGACCCACAGCCCCACGGTGACGAGGATGAGGAACGCCGTGGGGACGGCGATGTTGAGGATGGGCCTCTGCGCCAGGGATGCCACGGCCAGCCGCAGCCGGTTCCCGGAGGAAGCCAGGGACTTCGCGGCCTCCTCGACCTCGTTGATGGTCTCCAGGGCCTTGTCTCCCAGCCCCACGCGCCTCCCCAGCCGCTCCAGTTGCTCGAGGGCGGCCTGGGTCACGAACTTCCTCAGGCCGAGCTCTTCCCTCTGCTTCCTGAGCTTCTCCTCCGCCGTCGCCAGCGCCGTGCGAGCCTCCTCCAGCCGCGACTCCGCCTCGTGCATGGCGCCGCCAGCTTCCTGGATCGCCGCGAGCAGGCTCTGGCGCATCTTCTCGGGAGAGGGGGATTCATCCACCCTCTCCCAGATCTTGTCGAAGATGTCGGTGACCAGGCTGGCCCAGAGGTTGGCGTCCGACGCATGCCAGGCGTTGAACTCGATCTCCACCGGATCGCTGTAGAGCTCCGGCCGGCGGTTCTTCGTCTGTGCGGCGATCTGGTTCTTGATCTCCTGGATGAAGAACGACTTGCCCGATCCCCAGTCGCCGAGGAGCCCGATCGAGAGGGGCGGCTCCAGGTCCTTGTCGAGGATCAGCCTCGCGAACGCCTCCGCCTCCCGCGTGATCTCCAGCTTGTCGACGCCATGCGCGCTGTCGACATAGTGCCCGGCGCGGACAGGCCCGGGGAGCGCCATTCCTGCCCGGAGCCACCAGGCAGTCCATTCCGCGGCGGAGCGGCGTTTGTCGCCGGGGAGCTTCACGAACTCGTACCAGCGATCGCGAATCACGTCGATCGGCCGGTTCACCTTCTCCAGCGCCGCGGCGAGCTGGTCGTCGGGACAGAGGAGGGCCGCCGTCACCAGGTCCCGTCCCCAGATGCGCCGGAGGTCGGAGGTGCCCGGCCTGGGCCGCTGGGCCCATTCCAGGTTGAGCCGGAGCGCTTCGCTCAGGTCCTCGGGCCCGGGCAGCGGACCGTCCGGCTCCCTGGCCGACCGAGAGGTCTCGAGCGCGACGATGTCCGCGAGCCTGGTGAAGGCCCGCGACTTCGCCGTCGGGGCGAGCTTCGTCACGGCAATGATGACGTCATGCGGCCGGATCGGCTCCTTGCCCGCGAGCTTCTGCGCGAGACGGAGCGCGCTCCCGACGTGCGGCTCCACGGTGTTGTCATCGAGCACGAGCCCGGCCGTCGGCTCGGCGACGCCGATGCTGGAGAAGCCCTGCCAGAAAGTCCTCTCCTCAGGGTAGGCGTCCGTCATCGCGCGTGCGAAGGCGACCGTCCAGGCTGTCCGGTCGACGTTCCAGGCCTGGAACTCTTTCTCGTGATAGCCGGGCAGCAGGAGGTAGGCGGCCATCGCGTGCCGGGTATCGGTGGGGGCATGGGTGTCGCGAGCAAGCTTCTCGGCTTCGTCGAGCGCGACCCTCGCAGACCTCGTCCGAGGCAGGGGAGACTCAACCCGGACCACGGGGCCCCGGCTCAGCTCGTCGAACCTGGCACGGCTGAGCTGGCTGCGTTCAAGCAACGCTTCCAGGTGGGCATCTGCCCTGAATCGTTCGCGCACCCAGGCGCCCACGCGATCGGAGCCTGATGCCAGCCCGATGAACAGCGAGGTAAACGATACGGGGAAAGGGCGCTCGCCGATCGCGCCGGCGACCGTCACGGCCCTGGCCAGCTCCTCGCTGACGGCCAGCGTCTTGGGTTCCGGCTCGCCTTCGTCGAGGAAGGAGATCGTCAAGGGCCCGCCGGAGGCGCCCGCCCCGGACGTGTCGTCACCCTCCGCGCGCGAGCGCTTCACCGCCATGGCCGCCCCTGATGGTCATCCTCGGCGGAAAACATACCCCATCGAAACCGCCGAGCAGCGCGCCCGCCGGTCGGTTAGGTTGCCGCCATGGACCTCTTCGACGGTCTCTTCGACGGCGCTTCGATCGGCATGGGGGTCCTCCTGGGATTCCTGGGCTGGTTCTTCGCGCGGCACGGGATGGGCGGCCTCTACACGGTCGACCAGAACCAGCGCGCGGTGAAGACGGTCTTCGGGCGGGCGCAGCGGCTGACCACCACCACGCTGCAGAACCCCATCGCCGAATACCTCAACGAGTCCGAACGCGAAC
>Ga0075421_100011324_pt1 | contig 11046 bp, 10 predicted proteins | sample SoiMetdeltSBSDD5_FD_75292 | JGI IMG/M metagenome (GOLD analysis project Ga0075421, IMG submission 75292) | Bulk soil microbial communities from a Populus tree surrounding site in Tennessee, USA - Soil MetaG P. deltoides SBSDD5 | ecosystem: Environmental > Terrestrial > Soil > Tree plantation...
GCGCGTCGACATGATCCGGGCCATTCTGCGCATCATCCTCCAGGACGAAGACCGCCGATTCCTTCCAGTAACGGCTGCGGGTAATCGCCTCGATGATGCGGCCCAGGGCGAGGTCGTTGTCGGCAACCATCGCTCGCGGAGTTGGTGAACCTGGCGCGGTTCCGTTCGTGTGATCGTTCCCGAGCCGAATGATCGACAGCCGCGGCAAACTGCCATCCCGCTCGAGCTGACGAAACTCGTCGAGCCAGATGTCCGCTCGCTCTTGATCCGGCACGCCAAGATCGAAGGGCGGATACGCGGGATGCACGAGGCCTTCCAGTCCCGGCACATCGGCCCGCACTTCGCCGCCACGCCGCCGCCAGGATGCGAACTCGCCGTAACTGCGTACTGAGACGTTGGCGCGCTTGGCAAAATCCCAGAGATAACCGAGTGGCGGCGCGGAAAAATTCCCGTATTGATCGCGGATGTTGAATCCGCCTTCGCTCAGATACGGCGTGCCACGACCGCCATAGTTGGTCGGCCACAGCTTCTCCGCCACGTCAGTCGCGTAGGCGCCCATGGAGAAGGCGTGGCCGTCGTAACTCACTTCCGCGTCGACGTAGAAATTGTCGAACTGCGTGAACTCGCGCGCCAGTGCGTGCGCGTTGGGAGTGATTTCTTCTCCGAAGAGCGTTAACGAGGGATCGCCGTTGCCGCGCGCGATGTCGCCAAACACCTGATCGTAGGTGCGGTTCTCGCGAATGACGTAGAAGACGTACTTGATCGGGGACGATCCACCAACGCGACGAGGAATTGGACTGTCGATCGGCGCGCCCGCAGGCGCCAGTCGCGTCGTGTCCTTGTATGGTGTGAGGTCGAGCACACGCCGGGTGAACGCCTGCAGCGCTGTTGCGTCAGGCATCGGCACGATCGATAGCGCGCCCTGCAGCATGTTGCCGGTATATCGGCCGTCCAACCGGAGGCCGCCCGGCTGCGGGCCGCGGGGATTCGGTTCGCTCGTGAGCCCTTTCCCGTTCAACACGAAGAAACGTGAGCCATCGCGCGAGAACGATACCGCGGTCGGGTACCACCCCACAGGAACCCATCCCAGGACCTTGCTGGCACCGGGACTCGTCACATCGACAACCGCGACAGTGTTGTTGTCAGCGTTCGCCACCAGCAGCTTCGTCCCATCGGGCGCAAGCGAAAGACTGTTCGGCGTGGTTCCGACGGGCGCGTTCGGATAGAGAGCAACCGATATCTGTTCCTTCGCGGCTCTTGTTGCCAGATCTACCACCCAGACCGCGTTGGTGTTCGCGCACGCGACAAACAGCCGGCGGCCATCCCTGGACAGCAGCATGGCATTGGGATGTGGACCCACAGCAATCTCGGCCAGCGTTTCCAGTGTGTCAGCCGCAAACATCAGCACCTTGCTCCCGCCCCACAGCGAGACGAACAGTGTTCGTCCATCGGGAGTGATCAGCGCGGTATACGGTTCGGCGGCGAGGCTGACCTTTCTAATCTCTTTGCGCGACTGCACATCGATCGCGCTGACCGCTTGCCCGAAGACGTGAATCGCATACAGCGTCTGTCCGTTCGGCGCGATCGCGAGTCCGCCGATGAAACCCGCGTTCAGAAGCTCTCCTCCCGTTCGCCGTTCGGGAGGGCCAATCGAGATGCGGTCAGCTTCCTTCAGCGACCCGTTCGTCCAGGTAAAGTCGTACACGGTGTTTTCCGCGGCACCGGCTGAATAGAGATGTGAACCGTCCGGAGCCCATGCCAGTCCCAGCCACGCATTGTCGACGTTCACGCGACTGGTGACCTGTTCGGTTTTTGTATCGAACACCGTCAGTGTCGGACGCGTCCATCCATTGTTGGTGATAACGAGGAATCGTCCGTCCACGGAGGTGGCCATGTTGAGCGGCAAATCGCCAACTTGGATATGTCGTCCGGCAGGGGCGATGCGCCATCCGTTGGGCAGCAAGGTTGCACCGGTGGTCTGCCGACCCGGCCATCGGGACGGAACCGCTCCGCGCTGGGCGATGGATCCCACCATAGCGATGATGCAGACGCCGAACGTCAATAGGACGACAACGCCTCGACGCGATGTTTTCGTAGCGGTCGGGGTCATAGCGCGCGGATTATATGGCACGCGGGGTCTAACCAGCCTCCGGTTGAATACCAGCCACGTACAAGCCTATAGTGCCTTCGGGAACGTCGCGCATCCCCAATCTAAGAAGGACCTGTTATGACCCGTGAAGAAATCACGGTCATGTTCACGCGCCGGGAAGCGGCCTGGCATGCACATGATGCGGTCGCGTTAGCGTCCGATCATGCGCCAGATGCCGTCGTCATCAGTCCAACAGGTGGGGTCCTCGAAGGGCGCGAGGACATTCAACGAATCTATCAGGTCTGGTTTACCGCCTTTCCGGATCTTCGCTTCACCGAACGTGACCTTCTGATCGACGGCGATCGGGTGGTCCTGATCATGACGATCGCCGGCACACACGCAGGCGATTTTTTTGGCCTTCCCGCATCCGGGCGACACGTGCAGGCGATATGCGCGTTCGTCTACACGCTGAAGGACAATCACATCGTCCACGAACGGCGGATCCTGGATTTCACGGGCGTCCTGGTTCAGGTCGGTGTGCTCCGCGCCAAGCCGGCTGTTGGACTCTAAATATTGTTGATTGTTGATTGCTGATTGCTGATTGCTGATTGGCAAGATCAGCCAATCCGATCGGTGCGCCTCATTGTGAGCCGATCCGGACACGGATTGCGCCTTCCCTGGTAGATGTCTGCCGTTTCTTACACAGTCAATCAGCCTGCGGCCGACCGGTTCGCCCGGGCTGAACGGTTCCGCCATTCGGCGCGACGGTGGGTCGTCTTCAACACCGTTGGCTTTGCCGGGATGCTGGTTCAGCTCGCCGTGGTTGCCCTCCTCGTGCGGGCGTTCGGGATGGGTTATCTCGCCGCTACGGCACTTGGCGTCGAAGCCGCCGTGCTGCACAACTTCATATGGCATCAACGCTGGACGTGGCGCGATCGACCAGCGCACTCGGCGAAGACGACGGCATCGCGCCTGATGCAGTTTCACCTCTTGAACGGTGCTGTTTCGCTGGCCGGGAACCTCGCCGTCACGGCATTCTGCACTGGGGTCGCAGGGCTGGACGCGGTTGCCTCTAACCTCATCGCCATAGTCGCGTGCTCGCTGGTGAACTTCACCGCCAGCGAATCGTTCGTGTTTCGAACGGACGGACGTCGCAGACCGCTGACCCTTCCGATTGCGCTGCTTGTTCTCCTCACAATCACGCCGGCTGCGGAAGCAGGGCCAGGCGCCGCGGCTCTCGCGGCGTGGCGGACCTACGAAGCGCAAATCGATCGCCGCTTCAACGCGTCCGCGCCAGGAGAAACTTCCTTTTTCGCTCTCGATCGCGAGACGCAGGCACGCGGCTGGCGAGAGAGAGTCCTTCATGGCCAGCCCGAGTTGTTCAAGGTCGATCCGCCAGGCGTGGAGGACGGGAAGATCCATCACTGGATCGGTGCGATCTTTCTCCCTGGGATGACCGTCCAGTCGGCCATCGATCGGATCCAGCAGAATGCCGGCCATGAATCCGTGCACTATGAAGACGTGCTGGCGTCGCGACTGATCGAACGCAACGGCGACCGTCTGCGGATCTTCATGAAACTCCGGCGGACAAACCTGATCACCGTCACCTACAACACCGAACACGCGGTCGAGTACAAACGGATCAGTGCCACGCGCGCCGCCGCACGCAGCGTCGCCACGAAGATCGCTGAACTTGCCGACGTCAGCACTCCCCAGGAACACGAGAAGTCTGTGGACGATGACAACGGGTTTTTGTGGCGCCTGAATGCGTACTGGCGATACGAAGCCGTGCAGGGTGGGGTGATCGTGGAATGCGAATCGGTCAGCTTGAGCCGGGCTGTGCCAACGCTGGTGCGTCCGGTCGCGAATCCGATGGTCGATCGCGTGGCGCGGGAATCGCTCAATCGAACGCTGGTGGGTTTGCGCGCGATGTTGAGTACGAAAGCACCCGTAGCGCAGGGCTTCAGCCCTGCCATCAAGCAGCCCTAAGGACTGCGCTACTGAAATCTGATCTCGAACAGCTTCGGCCAGAGCTTCCCGGTTACGAACAGTCGATCGCCCGATGCGTCGTACGCGATGCCATTGAGGACGTCGGCTGCCTGCGCTTCGCGCGGGGTCAGGAGTCCATCGAGTTCAATCCAGCCGGTGACCAATCCCGTTTTCGGAGAGATGCGCGCGATGCGCTGAGTCTGCCAGACGTTGGCGAAAATCTCCCCTTTCACGTACTCGAGTTCGTTCAAATTTCCAACCGGCGTGCGGCCATCCTTGACCTGGAGACGTGACAGCTCTTTCAGGGTCGCAGGATCGAGGAACCGCAGGAATGCGGTGCCGTCGCTCATAATCAAGCGCTGGCCATCGTGGGTCAATCCCCACCCTTCGCCTCGATAGCTAAATGTGCCTTTGCGCTTGAACGTCGCGCGGTCGTACAAAAATCCAATTTCGGACTGCCACGTCAGCTCGTAGATCGTGTCACCTCGGACCGCAATGCCTTCACCGAAGTATTGCTGATCGAGCGACTGAATCTGCAGCACCTCGCCGTTCTCCAGGCGGACTTTTCGGATCGTCGAGCGTCCATTCAATCCGGTGCCTTCGTAGAGGAAGCCGTCGAGATACACGAGTCCCTGGGTAAACGCTTCTGGATCGTGAGGATAGACGTGCACGACACGTCCCTTGCTCACCGGCGCACGCGCAGCCGTGCGCGTCTGCGTCGATTCCGGCGGCGGGAAGATAACCGTCCCCATCAACGCAACAAGTGCGAATGCGGCGAGCTTCACGCCTACTTGAACAGATCGTCGAACGCCTTGCGCGCGCTGGCTGGTGGCGCGGACTTCGTTTCGCGTTCGACGGTGATTCGGGGCTCAAAGAACGTGCACGTGTTGCGGTGATCTTTCGGTGAGACGCGCACAGGAATCGGCTGCTGACACTCGAGAGGAGAGCCCGTATCGAAGTTGACACACTGCGCGCACGTATGGAGATCGGCGCCACATCGGCCGCAGCGGCCTTCAGCACTCCAGGCCGTCGCGACGGTCAATTCAGCACCGCATCCGCGGCAGCGGACGACCTCGCGAAACCCGGGCATGTTGAAGGTCTTCGGCGCGGTCGGCGGCTGTCCGCGCGGCGCGTATTCCTTTTTCTCCGCGGGCTTGTGTTCCGAACGTGACGGTCCCGGCTCGTCCTGGTATCCCCGCTGTCGATACTTCCGGTCGGACATCTTGGTGGGTTGATTATACAGGCGCGGCGCCGTTGGTCACCGCGCCGAGATCCGGATTCCGCCGTTCGTGCCTTCGAGCTCGATGCGCGGCCCACCACCGTTCATCTGACCGTCGAGACGGCGGCGAGACGCCTCGCCAACGGTTTCGAGGCTGATGCCGTCAGTATTGATGCCGCCGTTTGTAACCCGCGCGGAAATGGTTGCCTTCGCCGTCGTCGGCAGCCGCAACCGGATCCCGCCATTGGTACAACCGAGCTTCACTCCGGCGTCAGCAACCGCGGCGAGGTCGACTTCAACGCCGCCGTTGGTCGTGCTCGCGTCGATGGCGCCAGAGACGTCATGTGCCTTGACACCGCCGTTGGTCGTTTCCGCCTTGATCCGCCCCGCAATGCCGGCGATCTCGATGCCACCATTGACGGTGTTGAGGCGGACTTCGGTCGACGGGGGGACTTTGACCATGTAATGCACCTCCTGGTTCCACCCACCGAACAATCCACCGGTGCGCCGCTGTACTTTCGTCTCGATTCGCACGTTTGATGGAGACACCGTTTCTTGAATCTCGATTCGTGCAATCGCCTCCTTCGCTGCTTCAACCGACCCGGCGCGGGCCGATTTCTCAACCACAACTTCGACCGTCGTGCCGGTCGCCGGCTGGACATCAATCTTGCCGTTGACATTGGAGATTTCGAGCCGGCCGCGTGGTTGAAGCTCGTAGCTCTTGCGCCATTCCGCGGTTTGTTTCTCCCGCAGATCCGCCATGGCGATGTCGCAACCGGCAGCCGCCGCCGAGGCGACGACAAGCACCGGCAAAAGGAAGATGACCCTCCGGCCGCCGAGTGGATGTGTTTTCATCGAGTAGATTCTCCTCCGCCCTTATACGGGGCCAGGGCGGACCAGGTTCTACCGGGGGTTCTACGAGGTTCTGCGGGATTCTACCGACCTAGCTCGCTTTCGCGCGCGTGTCTCGTGCCAGCCGTCGCTGCAGGAATCCGAGGACCGCGGCTTCTGCCTGAGACAGGTCACTGGCCTTTCGCGATTCGCGCCGCGCCCGGTCGACGAGGATTTTCACCATCGAACCATCCATGTACGACTCGAGTATCGCTGGGTGAATGTAGCACTTGCGGCAGACGGCCTTGGTATTTCCCAACCGTTTCGCCACCGTTTCGACCGCACTCACGACGTTGCGTTTGGCCTGCGCGTCGGATTCGAACGTCTCGAACTCGTGCAGCGTTTGAGCGGCGAGCACCGTCCCCGCCCAGGTGCGAAAGTCTTTGGACGTGTAATCCTCTCCAGTAATCTCCTTCAAGTACGCGTTCACGTCCGCCGACCCGATCGCGTGCCGCTCGCCGTCTTCGCCGATGTATTGAAACAACTCGTAGCCAGGAATGTCGCGGCACGCTTTTATCGTCCGCGCGAGCCGCCGATCGTCGAGCTGAATGTCGTGCGCCACACCGCTCTTGCCACGGAAGGAAAACCGGACCTTCCCGCCAATGACCGCCACATGCCCATCGCGCAGTGTCGTCAACCCGAACGATTGATTGTCCCGCGCGTACTCGTCGTTGCCGACGCGGATCAATGTCTTCTCGAGAAGTTGAACGACGGCCGCGAGCACTTTCTCGCGCGTGAGTCGAGGACTGCGAAGGTCACGTGCAGTGCGGGAACGGATAGCCGGCAGACCCTCAGCGAACCCGATCAGCCGGTAATACTTCGTTTCGTCACGCACCACCCGCCATTTTGAGTGGTAGCGATACTGCTTTCGGCCGCGCGCGTCTCGCCCTACGGCTTGAAGATGGCCACGTACGTTCGGAGAAATCCATACCTCTTTCCACGCCGGCGGTATGACGAGCGAACGAATGCGTGCGAGTTCGTGAGCGTCACGGATCGTGCGGCCGTTGGGGTACACATACCGAAAGGACGAGCCATGGCGCAGTCGCCTGATGCCGGGGCGTGAATCGGTCGTGTAGTGCAGGCCGGCAGCGATGGCCGATTCGCGTGGGTCAATCTGTGCAGTTCTGCGCTTACGGCCGAGCAGTGTGGTAGTCTTTCCGTGCCCCCCTGAAGGATTCTTTCGCATGCAATGCCCTGCGTGCGGTTCAGCTCGCGTATTTCCGTCGCGTTTGCGGAACGCATTGGAACGACTGCGCCAGATGTGTACGGAAAAGCAGCCCTATCGCTGCCATCAATGCGGCTGGCGACGGTGGCGGGACGTGCTCATCAGCGACGATGGACCGGCGGTGCATCCCGAGGACCTCCGAACGGGTCGTGCGCCAGCGCCTGTGTCGTCCGCCGACATCGACCAACTCGATTTACCCTCTCCCCGCTCCTGAGAAGCAAAACGCGCTCCGTCAGCGCGGGCGCGGGGTCCACCGTGCGTTGTATCGCACACCAATCATCAGCCTGACGACCGCATCGTAGCTGGCGATGCCTTCGCTGACCCGGTTCGCCTTGAGATATTCGTCGTAAACGCCTCGTGCAGTGCGGCGCATCATCGGCGACGACCTGTTGTAACGCGCGACAATTGCCTGCACATCCTGCCGTGGACCATCATCAAGCGGCTTGATCGCCGAGCGATCCGCTCGAGGGATCGCAGCCAACCCGTGTTGATAAGCGGCAAGCCAGCCGCTGTACTGCTCCAGAGCCTTGCCGCGCACGCAGGTCAGCCAGGCGAGAAAATTCGCTTCCGCCTCGTTGGCATATCCCGCCAGGTGCGCCCACTCGTGCGCGACGACGAAGGAGCGTTCGAACTCGAGCACGTCCGGGTTGACGATGATCTCGAGAAAGTATGGATCGGTCATCCCATCGATCGCCGCGCGACGGAAGTAGTAATTCAACAGCGACCGCTTCGGCACGCCCGGCACTGCAAGCCGCATTGCGCCGAGCGCGATTTGTGTGTCGGCAAACGACGCCTGGAGTGCCTCGGTGGTGAACGCCGTCGCGTGCGCCGCGGCATACCCGGCGTTGACCTCGGCGACGGCGGCATTGGTAAATTCAATCGCCGCCTCGCGGGTGAGTCGAGATTGGTCGTAATCGAGTTTTTGTTCGAGCGGCACACGCCGGTAGTTGAGTCCCCAGAACGCGAGAAACAGAAGATACAACCATGCGGCCGCGCCCACAGCGGTGCCGAGATTGCGGACGAATGCGCGTTTCGGACCGAGCGCACGCGCTCTCGAGATGACGAGTTCAATCGCGACGATCAGGAGACAGGCAACCGCGATGTCGAGCCAGGCAATCGGAATCGTGTTGCTGGCGGTCGTCAGTACACCCTGAATGCGCAGATACCAGTCAGTCGAGTACACGCGTTCAATGGTTTCGGCCGGGAACGGAACAATCGCGCAAACGAGCGCAATCACCATGACACCTGCAGTTTCGACCGCGCGACTGGTCACGCTGCGGTCTCGCGCGAATCGTGACCGGTGATGAGACGAATGCTCCGCTGGTAGCTGAAGTACGCCCAAGCCCACTGGATCAGCACGAGGATGCGATTACGAAAGCCGATGAGGTTGACGATGTGAACGAAGAGCCACGCCAGCCACCCGATCCAACCTTTCAGGCGTAACCATCCGAAATCCGCGATCGCCGATGCGCGGCCGATTGTGGCCATGTTGCCGAGATCGCGATAGACGAACGTCTGGTACTGTTTGCCGGCTACGGCACGCGAAATATTTGCCGCCGCATGCTTCCCCATCTGGATCGCAACCTGCGCGACTCCCGGTAACGGCTTCCCGTCGGGGCCGCTGAACGACGCGAGATCGCCGATGACGAAGACATCAGCGTGCCCGGGAATGGTCAGGTCAGGCTGGACGATCACTCTCCCGGCGCGATCGGTGGGAACGCCAAGCGTCACGCCAATCGGAGACGCAGCGACGCCTGCCGCCCACAGCACCGTCGCCGCTTCAACCGACTCGTCGCCGATGTCGACCCGGCCGTTCGCGACGCCAGTCACGGGCTTCCCGATGCGCACCTCGACGCCAAGTCGCTGCAAATCCTTGTGCGCGGCCTCGCGCAACATCTCAGGAAATGTCGAAAGGATGGTCAGTCCTCCTTCGATCAGGATGATCCGCGCCGAGCCTGGATCGAAATGGCGGAAGTCGCGCGCGAGTGACAGGCGTGAGATCTCCGCCAGCGCGCCGGCGAGTTCAACACCGGTAGGACCACCGCCAATCACGACAAAGGTGAGAAGCGCCGCGCGCCGCGCGGGATCGCTCTCGCGCTCCGCGCGCTCGTAGGCGAGAAGCACGCGGCGGCGAATCTCCAACGCATCTTCGAGCGTCTTCAGCCCGGGCGCCGTCACGCGCCATTCATCGTGTCCGAAATACGCGTGCGTCGCTCCCGACGCCAGGATCAGAAAGTCATACGCGATCTCACCGTCGGCAAGGACCACAATCCGCCGTGCCGGATCGACGCGCTGGACATCCGCCAGGAGGACTTCGACATTCTTCTGGCGACGGAGGATCCAGCGGATCGGCGAGGCGATGTCGCCGGGCGAGAGCGCGGCGGACGCGACCTGGTACAGGAGCGGTTGAAAGACGTGGTGATTCCGGCGATCGATCACCGTCACCTGCACGTCGACATGTTGAAGTGCACGCGCTGCGTACAACCCCCCGAATCCGCCTCCTACGATCACGACGTGCACGTCATAAGGATAGTATCAGGATAGGGCTGAGTTCGACGTCACGACCTCTTCGCACACGGAACGTCCTTTGCAATGTTCCGTGACATGACCATCGCCAATCGACTCGCCAGTTGGGGAGGCGCGCGGCTGTCGCGCCGCGTGTCGCGGTCGCTGCCGTGGATCGGGGCCGGTATTGCACTGGTGACGGTGGCGTCGACGATGCGCCGGAAAGGCGTGATTAGCGGAGCGCTGGATACCGGGTTGAACGCGGTGCCATTTGTCGGCGCAGCCAAGAACGCAATCGAGGTGTTTCGCGGTCGCGATTTCTTTCCGGATCGTTACGGTCCCGGCGTCCTGCCACCACGCCCGCCGCGGTAAGGTGATCGCGGTTCAACGTCCGACGATCTGCCAGGCGGCCCAATAATAAGGAGCGCGTGTCGCTTCGGCAGTGCGGACTTCACTCGCCGCCTGGCGAAGGGCAGACTCTGGCGATTCTCCGCCCATCACGAGCCTCGTGTAAAACGCCTGCAGGATTGTCGTCGCGGCGTGATCGTCATTCGCCCATCGCGGAAGCACGACTGTCGGTGCCCCTGCAGCCCGCCATGCCCAGCTCACCACGTCCGCTGCTGACGCCGCGCCGCGCATTGACGCGGCCGTGCCATCGGTAAAGACCGTTATTGCCGGACGCAGCTCGAGATTCATCACCTCGCGCCCTTCAAGCACGCCATCATTCTCCGCCGGAGGCGCGTCACCACTTTGAGGTGTCAGCAGGATGGACGAGAAGAGGGGACTTGCACCGTTCATCCTGAATGGCGCGGCGATGTGAATGATCGCGGCGGCACCGGCCTGATCGCGGAAGGCCGATTCCGTGGCTGACGATCCGCTGAGGATCGTTGCAGGTGGGTCGTCAGATACCACACCGATCGCTTCCAGCTCTCCATTGGCCGCTTCAGCCGGTCGCAATGTCCATCCAGGCGCGACGGCCTGCAACCGCTCGCGCGTCGACTGGGCGATTTCTGGCGCCGCAATTCCGACGATCAGTGATGACGGCCGTTCCAGCCGCGCGCCCTGTGGTTGGGAGAGCGACGTTGCGGAGCCAGCGTAAACGACGCTCGTGCGATCGGCGAGGAATTT
>Ga0075421_100011326_pt1 | contig 11046 bp, 8 predicted proteins | sample SoiMetdeltSBSDD5_FD_75292 | JGI IMG/M metagenome (GOLD analysis project Ga0075421, IMG submission 75292) | Bulk soil microbial communities from a Populus tree surrounding site in Tennessee, USA - Soil MetaG P. deltoides SBSDD5 | ecosystem: Environmental > Terrestrial > Soil > Tree plantation...
CGACGGAGACCGTCCGTTGGGCCGGATCGAGGCACCAGCCTGAGTATGTACGACTCCAACCGTCCGAACGGAGCCTCCCCTGCTGCTCGACTACGGCACCGAGCTCGACTACACGGCCGCTACCAGGAATACCTGCGTGAACACCGCCCCCTTCCTCGGCTGGCGAAGCGAGTGCCTCGGCCGCGGCGGCCGAGAGCGCTGCAGGTCGTCCAGAGGGGCAGTGTCCCCTCCTCCCGCAGCCTGGCGGCTTCGAGGCCTGGGCGGGCTGGCCGGGCTGTAGGTTCGGACGAACGCAACCTTCGGGGGGACTCGTGCCAGCAATGCCCATCCACCACGTCGATCTCGCTGTCGCCGATGTCGAGCGATCCCTAGCGTTCTACCGCGCCCTGCTGGGGCCGCTCGGTTGGACAAAGGAGCTCCGATACCCGACATATCGAGGAACGGAGGAGGTCGTGTACCTGCAGGAACCGACGACCCGCACGGGGCTTGGGCTACGACCCGCCGACGAAGGCGAGTACCGCTACTACTCCGTGGGCATCGAGCACCTTGCGTTCGAGGTCGACGAGCGGGATGAGGTCGACGCCGCGTACTCGCGATGCCTCGCACGCGACGCCAACATTCACTTCCCTCCCGAGAACGATCGCGACATCGAGGACTACTACGCATTCTTCGTCTTCGATCCCGACGGGATTCGAGTTGAGGTCTTGTGGTGGCAGCGTGACGAGACGGTGGGCTAGCGGCTTGCTGGTACGCCGGGCGGCTTCTCGTGACCCGGGACCGGGGGTCTAATCCGGGAAGCCCGCCGCCTCGAGCGCCGTCCCGAGATCCTGCCCCCACTCGAAACGGGCGATCCTGCCCTCGAGCACGGTCCAGGTGTGCGCCTCTCTGTTGACGAGCTCCCGCTCGCTTCCCCGGCCGCGTATGTGCCAGTTCACGGCAGCCACGACAACGTCCCCACAGTCGTACAACTCCCGGAGCTCGTGGCGGGATTCCTCCCAGACCTCGGCGAAGCGGCGCATGGCCTGCGCGACAGCGACGAGCCCGCGGCGCACACCCGGTTCGACCGCATAGGGAGGATTGACGTACTCAATGTCGGGCGTCGCGAGCCTCAAGAGCTCCTCAGGATCTCGATCGAGCAACCCCGACTCGTAGACGTACGCACGAACTCGACGTTCCCCTCCGACATCGCGCACGCAGTCTCTCGCGAACGCCGCTTCCACGCATCTGAGCAGGCGCGGTCGCGGTCGACCTGCCGCCGGCCGCGCTTTCGCTTTCCCCTGGTGGGAGGCGTCTCGGTGCCGAGGCCCGCGCTGCCGAGATGGACGACGAGCGGAAGCTGCCACATCGCCGCTGTCGGTCCATCGTGCTGCCGCTTCCATGCAAGGCAGGAGCTGCGGAGTCGAAGGAACAAGCGGGAGGACCCGGAGCCGTCAGCGCAGGATCCGCTCGCGCCGTAGCGTGCGGATCACGATCTCTGCGGCGAGCGAGGCGCCGGTGGTGTTCAGGTGCACGCCGTCCGACTGGCGCACCCGGACCCTCCTCCCGCCGATCGGCATCGACGACCGGTAGCGGCCGCCGGGCGTGAACACGCGCACGAGGTCGATCACGCGCACGTCGCGGCGCGCCCGCGCTGCCGCGCGGCGGATGCCGGCGTTCACGGCCGGGAAGGTCTGGCGGAAGAAGCCGCCGCGCGGGGTGGGCAGCAGCAGCCAGTAGACGCGCGTGCGGCCGCCGCGGGCGTAGGTGGCCATCATCCGCCGCGCGCGGCGGGCGTACTCGGCGATCCACGCCTCGCCGCAGCAGGCGGCGTCGCCCATCGGGAAGCCGTCGTTTGCGCCGAGAAACATCACCACCACGTGGGGTCGCCTGGCGGCCTGGCGGCGGGCCTGGGCCTGCCAGTCGAGCAGCGAGGGCTTGGAGATGCCGGTCGAGATGTGAGCGTCGCTCCGCACCCGCACGCCCCGCGGGCGCAGGCGCTGCTGCAGGTAGGAGTCGATGATCTGGATCATCGAGTCGCCGGTGGCGAGCACCGTCAGCCGCCCGCCCGCCCGCACCACGCGCCGCGCCCGGCCGCCCTCGATCTCGGCGCGCACGAGCCAGCCACCCGGCCGCAGGGCGGTGAAGCGTCCGAGCAGCCCGCGCTCGCCCACGGCGCGCCGCCGGCAGCTGGCCGGGCCGCCAGGCGGCTCGACGCACACCCGCGCGCGCAGGTCTCCCAGGCGCCAGCGATCGCGCACGCGGTAGCGCACCGCCTCGCCCTCGCTCACACGCCGCGGCGCCGCGATCGCGAGCCGGCGCTCGCACGAGGGCGTGCGCACGCTGGCCGTGGCGCTGCGGCCGTCGGCGTCGCCGACCACGAATGTTCGCGTGCGCCGGTCGCAGCGCCACTCCGTCGCGCGGCGAATGCGCACGTCGACGTCGTCCATCGTGAGCTCGCGGATCCGCTCGGGCGCCCCGCCGGCGACCGTCTCGTCGATTGTCACGGTCAGCCCGGCCGCGCCGTGCACGCGCAGGCCCACGTAGCCGGTCTCGCGCGCGTCGGCGGTGATCGCGAGCCGGTGGTCTGCACCGGAAGGGCGCTCGCCGGCGGCCACGACGCTCGTGCAGCCCACCGTCATGATGAGCGCGAGCGTGCCCAGGGCGAGCCGTCTCACGGCGTCAGCGAACGCGCACGAGCGGTCCGCTCACGGTCCCGGCGCGCACCCGGTAGAGGCCCCGCCCGGCGACCTCGAAGTGGTAGCGCCCGCCGGCCGTGGTGCGGGCCGAGCCCACGTCGCGCCAGCGACCCTTCGGGCCGCGCCGCTCGATCTCGAGCACGCGGCGCCTGGGCGCCGGCCAGAACTGCCCGGCGAGGGCGTGTCCCGTCGGGGTCCGTCCCCAGCCCGCCGGGCGGGCCGAGCGCGACGGCCGGCTCGAGGAGGACACGCGCACGTGGGTGAACCAGGTGTCGCGGAGGCCGAGGCGCGCCCGCACCGCGGGTCCGGTGATGGTCGTGGAGCCGCGGCTGCCCACCACACGCGCGCGCACAACGCGCGGCGACACGCCGCGCTGGAGCACCTCGAGCCGCCTGAACGCTCCGCGCGCGCCGAGCGCCTGGCCGAGCCGGGCGCCCGAGAACGACACCTGCCAGCGGTGGTACGGCGAGCGCGTGTCGTACGGGTCGGGCACGCCCACGAGCCAGGGCTTCGAGAGCGCGCCGATGAATGAGAACTCGATGTTCTCGGTATGGCCGCCCGAGGTGGAGAAGTAGTAGGTGACCGCCGGCTGGCCGCCGTAGGTGAGGATGCGCCCAGCGGTGGCGCGAACGGCGGCGTCGCTGGGCACGCTCTCACCCGTCACGCCGCGGTAGACCTGCGAGCGGGTGTCCGGGTACTGGTCGAACGGGCCGTCGGTCTTGCGCGTAGCGAGCGCGTACGTGCGCGCAGCCACCGCCTGCACCTTGAGCGCCTCGAGCGGCCACGAGCTGGGCATCTCGCCGGCCACCACGCCGCGCACGTACGAGTCGAGGTCGAGCTCGTTGATGGCGGTCACGCCCCCGCCGTCCGGCCGCACCTCGATGGTCCCGCGATAGCGCCCATTCGACACGAAGTTGAGCGCCGGCCCGAGGAGCGTGAACGGAGCGTCCCCCGCGCCGAACCTGACGGTCGAGGGCGAGCGGCCCACGCGCCGGCCGCCGGCGGTGCTCACGAGGATCCCTCCCCCGGAGCGCTTGGCGACGTAGGTCTTGCCCGGGTCGAGCGACTGCCCTCCCACGTTCGTGGCGCCCCGCACCCTGATGTAAGGGTCGTTCGGCTGCAGCAGCACGCGCACCGGCCGGCTGGGGGCGCTCGTGAGCCGCGTGGACTTGTAGTAGTGCGCGAGGATGCCGGGATACGTGGAGCCCTCGAGCGCGTAGCCGTAGGCGCCGTACTGGCTCATCCCGATGCCGTGGCCGAAGCCGGCGCCCTTGATCACGTGGCGCACGGCAGCGTCGGCCGTGGCAGGCACGAGCGCGAAGGCGAGCAGGGCTGTGACGAGAAGGGGGCGGCGCATCGGGGTTGGTATCGACGGGTTCCCTAACCCCTCGAGGGGTTCAAGGTAGCGGTACGGGTACCTGCGGCCGGGTCAGCTCACGGCGTACAGGCGCCACTCGCCGGGCACGCCCCGAAGCTCGTGGGAACCGCGGTCTGCGAACTCGATCCCGGATCCCACCACGAGGTCCTTCACCGTTCCGGACACGAGCACCTCGTTCGCCACGGCGTTGGCCATCACGCGCGAGGCGATGTGCACCGCCAGGCCGCCGAGGTCGCCGTCCATCACCTCGAGCTCGCCGGTGTGGAGGCCGGCGCGCACCTCGAGCCCCAGCGAGCCCATCGCCTCGGCCAGCGAGGCGGCGCAGCGGATCGCCCGCGCGGGCCCGTCGAACGTGGCGAGAAAGCCGTCCCCGGTGCGCTTGACCTCGCGGCCGCGGTGCCGGTCGAGCGCCTGCCGGAACAGGGCGTCGTGGCGCTCGAGCAGGAAGCGCCAGCCACGGTCGCCCATCTCGGCCGCGCGCCGGGTGGAGTCCACGATGTCGGTGAACATCACGGTGGCCAGCATCCGGTCGGGCTCCTGGTCGTGGCGCGCGCCGGTGAGGTGCTCCTCGATCTCGCCGATCAGCGCCTCGCTGTCTCCCACCGAGAACATGTTCTCGCTCCCCTCGAGCTCCACGTAGCGCGCGCCAGGGATCCGCTCGGCGAGGTAGCGCGAATGCTCGATCTTCATGAAGGAGTCCCCGCTCCGGTGCATCACGAGCGTGGGCACCCGGATCGAGGGCAGCACGTCGCGAACGTCGAACTCCCCGATCAGCGACAGGATCCGCCTGATCGTGGCCGGGCTCGCCGCCAGGCGCTCGAGGCGCCCGGCCCACTCCTGGAACGCCGGGTCGCCGGCCTGGCTGGGGGCGACGCTCATGGGCACGAGCCCCTGGCCCCAGCGCTCGGCCTGCTCGGCCATTGCGGCGTCGCGTTCCTCGGCGGTCCAGGCCCAGTCGTAGTCCGGCGCCCAGGTGGCCCGTGCGAAGGTCGCGTACATCACGAGCGCGCTCACCCGCTCGGGGAAGGTGGCCGCGAACATCGCCGCCATCGGGCCGCCCTCGAGCGTGCCCACGATCGCGACCCGCTCCGAGCCGGCGGCGTCCATCACGGCGATCACGTCGTCCATCTGCTCCTCGAGCGTCGGCGCGCCCCAGAACGGGTCGGACAGGCCGGAGCCGCGCCGGTCGAACGTGATCAGCCGGGCGAAGCGCGTGATCCGCTGCAGCACGCGCTCGAGCGAGGGCTCCGACCACAGGTACTCCACCTGCGAGATCCAGGGAGGCACCCAGAGGAGGTCGAGCTCCGCCTCGCCCTCCACGATGTAGGCGATGTGGAGGTCGCCGCTCTTCGCGTAGCGGGCCACCGGTGCCATGGGGTGACGTTACCGCCGGGTACGCTGGCGGCGTGACTCCCCGCAAGGCCAGCGATGTGTTCGTCGAGTGCCTCGAGGCCGAGGGCGTGGCGCACGTGTTCGGGATCCCCGGCGAGGAGACGCTCGACCTGAACGAGTCGCTGTCGCGCTCGTCGATCGAGTTCGTGCCGGTCCGCCACGAGCAGGGCGGCGCCTACATGGCCGACGTCTACGGGCGTCTGACCGGCCACGCCGGGGTCTGCCTCGGCACGCTCGGGCCCGGCGCGCTCAACCTCGTGACCGCGGTGGCGGACGCCTTCCTCGACCGCGCGCCGCTCGTGGCGCTCACCGGGCAGGGAGACCTCGAGCGCATGCACAAGGAGTCGCACCAGTACATCGACCTGCTGCGCGTGATGCGCCCGATCACCAAGTGGAACGCCCGGCTTTCAGATCCGGCGATCATCCCCGAGGTCGTGCGAAAGGCCTTCAAGCTGGCGGAGGCCGAGAAGCCGGGCGCCACGCACATCGAGCTGCCCGAGGACGTGATGGCCGCCGAGATCGAGAGCGAGCCCTTGCCGCGCCGGCGCCAGGCCCGGCCCGAGCCCGCGGCGCGCGAGCTTCTGAAGGCGGCCGACCTCGTGCGCGGCGCGGTGCAGCCGGTGGCGCTCGCCGGCAACGGAGTCATCCGCGGCGGCGCGGCGCCGGCGCTGCGCGAGTTCGTGCGCGCCACCGGCATCCCGGTAGCCGAGACGTTCATGGGCAAGGGCCTGCTCCCGCCCGACAACCCGAAGGCGCTCGGCACCGTTGGGCTGCAGGCGGGCGACTACACGATGGCCGGCTTCGACGACGCGGACCTGGTGCTGGCGATCGGCTACGACCTCGTGGAGCACTCACCGGAGCACTGGAACGCGCGGCGCGACAAGCGCGTGATCTGCATCGACTCCGTGCCCGCCGAGACGGACGCCTACTTCATGCCCGACGTCGAGCTGGTGGGAGACATCTACACCATCCTCACCCGGCTCGGGGAGGAGTGCCGGCACGTGCCCCACCAGGGCGGGTCGCGCAAGCTCCACGACCTGGTGCTGGGACGCCTCGAGCAGGCCGGGCGCGACGAGGGCTTCCCGGTCCAGCCGCCGCGAGCGCTGTTCGAGATCCGCGAAGCGCTCGGCCGCGAGGACATCCTGATCTCAGACGTGGGCCTCCACAAGCTCTGGATCGCACGCATGTTCCCCGCCTACGAGCCCGGAACCGTGCTGATCGCGAACGGCCTGGCCGGCATGGGCTTCGCGCTTCCGGCGGCGATCGCCGCCAAGCTCGTGCACCCCGGCAGGAACGTGGTGACCGTGAACGGCGACGGCGGCTTCCTCATGAACTGCCAGGAGCTCGAGACCGCCGTCCGCCTCCGGACGCCGATCGTGAACGTGATCTGGGAGAACGCCCAGTACGGCTCGATCGTGTGGAAGCAGGACAAGAAGTTCGGCTCCCATTTCGGCACCGACTTCGCGAACCCCGACTTCGTGAAGCTGGCCGAGGGCTTCGGGATGCCGGCCTGGCGCTGCGAGTCGGCCGGCGAGTTCGGGGAGCGCCTGCGCCACGCGCTCGGACTCGATCTGCCGTCGCTCATCGTGCTGCCGATCGACTACTCGATCGACGTGGCGATCAGCGAGGAGCTGGGCGCGGAGACGGTGGCCACCTAGCGGACTCTTGCGCCGCGCAGGCCCGGGTAGGCTGGACCTGACATGGCTATCGCAACGCAGGAACAGACGATCGTCGACAAGGTCGAGAAGAAGCTCTACATCGGCGGCGAGTGGCGCGAAGCCGGCGGCGGCGGCACGCTCGAGGTGCTCGACCCGGCCACCGAGGAGCCGATCTGCGAGGTGGCCGACGGCACGCCGGACGACGCCATGGCGGCGCTCGACGCGGCGGTCGAGGCGCGCGAGGAGTGGGCCGCCTCCGCTCCCAACGACCGCGCCGGCATCCTTTGGAAGGCCTTCGAGCTGCTCACCGAGCGCGCCGACGAGCTCGCGCTGCTGATGACGCTCGAGATGGGCAAGCCGGTGGCCGAGTCAAAGGCGGAGATCGTGTACGCGGCGGACTTCTTCCGCTGGTTCTCCGGCGAGGCGCTGCGGATCGACGGCAGCTACAAGCAGTTCGCCAACGGCACCAGCAGGGTGCTCGTGATGAAGCAGCCGGTCGGCCCGTCGCTGATGATCACCCCCTGGAACTTCCCGATGGCCATGGGCACCCGCAAGGTCGGCCCCGCCATCGCGGCCGGCTGCACCGTGGTGATGAAGCCGGCGCAGCAGACCCCGCTGTCGATGCTGGCGCTCGGCCAGACGCTCGAGGAGGCCGGCCTGCCGGGCGGCGTGTTCAACATCCTGACCACCTCGTCGTCGGGCGGCACCACCGGCCCGCTGATCAAGGACGGGCGGCTGCGCAAGCTGTCCTTCACCGGCTCGACGGAGGTCGGCCGCTCGCTGATCGCAGCAGCCGCCGACAACGTGCTGAACGTGTCGATGGAGCTGGGCGGCAACGCGCCGTTCCTCATCTTCGACGACGCCGACCTCGACGCCGCCGTGGACGGGGCGCTGCTCGCCAAGATGCGCAACATCGGCGAGGCCTGCACCTCCGCCAACCGGTTCCACGTCGCCGAGTCGGTCCAGGAGGAGTTCGCCGGCCGGCTGGCCGAGCGGATGGGCGCGATGAAGATCGGCCGCGGCACCGAGGAGGACGTGACGGTCGGTCCGCTCATCGACCAGCCCTCGCGCGAGAAGGTGGCCGAGCTCGTGCAGGACGCGCTCGACAAGGGCGCCGACTGCGTGGTGGGCGGCGAGATCCCGGACGGGCGCGGCTACTTCTACCCGCCCACGGTGCTCGGCGGCGTGCCGGAGGACGCACGCGTGAACAGCGAGGAGATCTTCGGGCCGGTCGCGCCGGTGGGCTCGTTCGCGTCCGAGGAGGAGGCGATCGCCAAGGCCAACGACACCGAGTACGGGCTCGTGTCGTACGTGTTCACGCGCGACCTCAAGCGCGCGATCCGCGTGTGCGAGGCGCTCGACACCGGCATGATCGGCCTGAACCAGGGCATGGTGTCGAACGCCGGCGCCCCGTTCGGGGGCGTCAAGCAGTCCGGCATCGGCCGCGAGGGCGGCACCGAGGGGATCGAGGAGTTCCTCGAGACGAAGTACGTGGCCGTGAACCTCTGAGCGGGTTCCTCGCGCCGAGCCCGTGCAGGATCCGCTTCACGACTTGATCCCGCACGGGCTCGGCGGAACCATCGGGCTATGCCCCGCGTTCGGCTCATGGCCGGCGTGGTCCTGGCAGCAGGGATGCTTCTGCCGGCGTTCGTGCAGCCGCAGCCAGCGGCAGCAGCCAGCGCGAACGTGGCCGCGCTTCAGGCAGCGCTGAGGTCACTCGGCTACTACGGCGCTGCCGTGGACGGTGTGTCGGGGCCGCTCACCCGCTCGGCCGTGCTGAGCTTCCAGCGCCGCCGCGGCCTCGCGGTCGACGGGATCGCGGGACCGGCCACGCGGTCGGCACTCGGGCGGCGCGGTCGCCCTGCGCTCGGCTCGCGCACGATGAGGCGCGGCATGCGCGGCTGGGACGTTGCGGCGCTGCAGTACCTGCTCGCTCGCCGCGGCTATCCGCCCGGGGCGATCGACGGCGAGTTCGGGCCGATCACGGGCGCGGCGGTGCGCAACTACCAGTCCCGAGCGGGGCTGTCGGTCGATGAGCTGGCCGGGTCCGCCACGATCTCCTCGCTGCGGCGCGGCTCGCGCTCCGGATCGGGCACCCAGACGCCGTCCGGCCCGGTGCGCTTCCTACGGCCGGTGCCGGGTGCGATCGGGGATGGCTTCGGCGCCCCGCGCGATGGTGGCCGCCGGCTCCACAGCGGGATCGACTTTCCCGTGCCGTTCGGCACGCGCGTCGGGGCCGCGGGCGTGGGCGTGACCGAGTTCGCGGGCCAGAACCAGGGCGGCTACGGCAACCTCGTGGTGATCCGCCACCGTCTCGGCTTCACCACCTGGTACGCGCACCTGTCGTCGATCACCACCTACGTCGGCGAGAGCGTGAGCGGCGGCACGCGCATCGGCTACGTGGGCTCAACCGGCAACTCCACCGGCCCCCACCTGCACTTCGAGGCACGCCTGTTCGGCACCCCCATCAACCCGCTTCCCTACCTGCTCTCGACGGTGGCGGCGCGTGCGGCGCGAGCGCGAGCCGCGCCGGCGGCCCGGCGGGGGCACTGCTCCAAGCGGCAGCTGCTCGTGAGCTACCGCCGCGAGCGGCCGGGCTGCCGAGCCGCTCGCTGACCGGCGAGCGCCGCTAGGTCTCCGACCCGCGCGCCATCGCGCGCAGGTCGAGCGCGCGGTCGAGCGTCTCCTCGTCCACGCCCTTCTCGATCGCCACCTCGCGGATGGTGCGCTCTGAGGCCATCGCCTCCTTCACGATCTCGGTGGCGCGGTCGTAGCCGATGTGCGGGTTGAGCGCGGTCGCGATCGCGGGGGTCGACTCGGCGTGGCGCCGCAGCGTCTCCTCGTTGGCGGCGAGGCCGTCCACGCAGCGCTCGGCCAGCATGTGGCAGGCCGAGGTGAGGATGCGGATCGACTCGAAGAGGTTGCGGGCGATCATCGGCACGCGGACGTTGAGCTCGAACGCACCCTGCGTGCCCGCCACCGTGACGGCGGTGTCGTTGCCGATCACCTGTGCCGCCACCTGCAGCACCACCTCGGGGATCACCGGGTTGACCTTGCCCGGCATGATCGAGGAGCCCTTCTGCAGCTCCGGCAGCTGGAGCTCCGCGAGGCCGGTGCGCGGGCCGGAGCCCATCAGCACCAGGTCGTTCGCGATCTTCGTCAGCGACACGGCCACCACCTTGAGCGCGCCGTGGAGCTCCACCAGCGCGTCGCGGTTGGCCTGCGCCTCGAAGCGGTCGCGGGGAGCCTCGCCCACACCGAGGCGCTCGCGCACGCGCTCGGCGAACTCCGGATGGGTGTTGAGCCCCGTGCCGGTGGCCGTGCCGCCGAGCGGGATCTCGGAGGCGCGCCCGAGCGTGCCGCGCACGCGGTCGCGCCCGAGCGAGAGCTGCGCGGCGTAGCCGCCAAACTCCTGGCCGAGCGTCACAGGCACCGCGTCCATCATGTGCGTGCGGCCGGCCTTGACCAGGTCCGCCCACTCGTCCGCCTTGCGCGCGAACGACGAGGAGAGGCGCTCGAGCGCCGGCAGCAGGTCGCTCTGCACGCTGTCCACGGCCGCGAGATGGACGGCGCTCGGGAACACGTCGTTCGACGACTGCCCCATGTTCACGTGGTCATTGGGGTGGGCTGAATCGCCGGCGAGGTTGGCGATCACCTCGTTGGCGTTCATGTTCGAGGAGGTGCCCGAGCCGGTCTGGAAGACGTCGATCGGGAACTGGTCGTCGTGCTCGCCGGCGGCCACCTCGTCCCCCGCCCGGGCGATGCGCTCGGCCACGTCGGCGTCGAGCAGCCCGAGCTCGGCGTTCACGCGCGCCGCGGCGGCCTTGATGCGTCCGAGCCAGCGCACCACCGGTACCGGCACGCGCTCTCCCGAGACCGGGAAGTTCTCGACCGCCTTGCTCGTCTCCGACCCCCACAGCTCGTGCTGAACAGCCACCTGAAA
>Ga0075421_100011328_pt1 | contig 11045 bp, 9 predicted proteins | sample SoiMetdeltSBSDD5_FD_75292 | JGI IMG/M metagenome (GOLD analysis project Ga0075421, IMG submission 75292) | Bulk soil microbial communities from a Populus tree surrounding site in Tennessee, USA - Soil MetaG P. deltoides SBSDD5 | ecosystem: Environmental > Terrestrial > Soil > Tree plantation...
TAGGGGAAAGTCTGCCGGATACATTTTAGAGGAAGGCTTGCAAGATGTGATGCGCCTTCCATTGTAAGTACATACCTGTTGTTTTCTTTTTTGAAATGTTGCCCGAAAATAATTTTTCCCGCGGTAACAAAAAAGAAGATCAAAAAATACTGTTTCATTCAATAATAAAAGTAAGTTATGTGCGCGCGGCTTGCGTCTTTTTTTCTTTCTATTTCACATAAACTTCTCCCTTATAGGGGTGTATAGTTGAATAAAATGAATACCCCGCCACATGCAACAGGTAATAACCCATGATGTCGCACCAGCAGATCTCTTCCTTAAACATTTCGATTTGCGGCAATTTGCCGCGCTGGCAACTGTTTTCCTTGTCGTAGTCGTAATCGCCTCCGTTTTCCTGGCACCACTTCTCAAAAGCAACCAGTTCCGCCGGATCAGAGAAAATTATTTTGAAATGTGTGTCTTCTTTTACATCCTTCAGGTCATCGTTTAGATAGTGATGATACTTATGCCTGTGCCTGATAATTTTTGCCGTATGCATATGTTAGTTAAATATTTCTTGCGAGCCTGTGCCGGTTCTTTGCTACCAGGAAACCAACCAATGCCGCCGTTGTAATGCCTGCCACAGTCAACAACAATTTTCGGTTATGCGCCGGCGGTAAAAACTGAACTCCATCATAGTTCACGAGAGCAGGCTCTTCAATATATCTTCCCGAACGTGGTACGGCAAGTTCACGGAAATTATCCGCGAGGTGATGCAATGCCTGCCTTAATTCTGCTCCCGCCATAGGTTTGCCATGTCCTGTCGCGGCTATTTCTGGTTCGAGGTCGGCGAGCAACTTAACGCTTCTCTCTGCTGAGCCCCAGTTGTAAGTGAAATATTTTGGTGGCCCGTGCATTATCCTGTCCTGCATAAGTACCGAAAATGCCGATTCCTGGTTGGTAGTTACGAATGCATCTCCGGCTAACAAAAGCTTGTCTCGTTCACGGTATAAACTTATATGTCCTGGTGCATGTCCCGGTGTATGATAGTAACGCCACTCGGGAAGATCTGGAATGGTACCATCATCGGGTAATATCAATAACCGGTCTGAAACGTCTATTGGACCTTTAGGATATGAAAATGAAAGGAGAGACATCAGTCCTCCACCAACAGATGGATCAGGAGGAGGGTAAGACGATACACCTGTCAGGTACGGCTTCTCGAGGCGGTGTGCATAAATGGGCACATCCCATTCGTCGGCCAGTTGCCTTAATGATCCGGTATGGTCAAAGTGCGCATGTGTAAGGATAATAGCCGCCGGCTTCGACTCGGGCCAGAAAAGATGGCTGGCTACCTTGCGGATCTTACCGGCAGATGTCTTGAGCCCCGTGTCTAACAATACCCATTTATTTTCAGATGGTTTATGGATCAGGTACATGTTCACAAACAAATCCTTGATCCTCCAAACGCCCGGTGCCACCGAGTACCAATCTATATACATCTGTTTGCTGATTTTTTCCCGCTTCATATATTAGATTTTAGTAGTATGAGCAACGCTTTTAACAGAGTATAAAATCATGCCATTAAATTTGCCCGGATGAACTGGATCATCCTTATCATAGCCGGATTATTTGAAGTAGGTTTTGCATCATGTCTCGCAAAAGCAAGGGATACATCGGGACAAACTTCCACTTTTTGGTTCATCGGCTTTCTGGTGTGCCTGACCGCGAGCATGGTGTTGTTATACAAGGCGTCACAAACGCTGCCAATAGGAACCGCCTATGCGGTATGGACCGGTATCGGCGCTGTGGGCACTGTATTGATGGGAATTTTTTTCTTTCGCGAACCGATAGATACCTGGCGGCTCTTTTTTATCGGAACATTAATAGCTTCAATAATAGGATTGAAACTTGTCAGCTCCCATTAAGAATTTCATTTCTTCTCGTACTGATTTCTGACCGCAGCCTGTTAAAAAACGTTGCTCTTTCCTTCTCTCCCACCCTGCTTATCATGGTAGACTTCTGCATCAGGTTTTGAAGATTATCGAACATTAGTTCATTGAACTTGCGATCCCTGGTACTTACGAAATATAATACGCTGTGATTTAAAAATGTAACACGCAGGTCATCGGTTTCAAATAAAGCAGTGTTGTCGCCAAGTATCAGTTCATTTACAAACATGTTGTAATCTACTTTTGAACCTGCTGGCTTGGATCCGTACATAAACTTTAAACCGGTTTCCGCCTGCTGTTCGAAATGATTGATAAGATCGTTCAGCCGGTCGAACATCAGCAACGCATCCTGCTTGCTAACGAATGACCCGGCTTCATAGTGAAACTTTATTTGTCTCAATGAACTATTGATGCTTTCAATGTTCCATATTTCGGTGGTAGGAATATTGTTAAACAATTCAATCAGCTTCCTGCTCTTTTGTTCATAAACATCGTAGCGGCTATCTTTCAGATCGAACTTAACTCCTTTCATGCTGTCGTAATGAAGGATTGATTTTGTCCAAAGATAAAATTTGAATCGTGCCAGCTCAGGGACCTGGAAATGAGAGATCGGCGGTATGTCCTTCAGCAACCAGTACACACGTTTATTAGTGAGCGTATTCATAAACACCAGCTGTTTCATGAAGTGGTCGAGCCAGTCATCGAAGCTGCGCTCCTTTTCCTCCCTTAATATTCCCGTGAAAAGAAATGAATTTGATTTAAGGTGAATGAACTGGTCAATCGAAATGTTGTAATGCGCACATACCTTTTCGATTTCCTCAAGAGTGATAGGTTTTTCCCCGCGTATCCTTCGGTATGCGCTGTCAGGACTAATCTCCAGCAAATCTGCCACTTCATCAGCCATAGACAGATGCGGTGGCAGTATCGATTTAAGATGCTGAAACAATAAAACCTGTGTATTCGATTGATCCATAAATTTCAAGCTTAGAGTTAAGTTAAAGCTACCTTACACGCGCTGATCTTTAACTTTTGTTATACGGCAATTATATCCGATGGTACAGATATTGATCAGAAACGATTTACACAAACATGTTGTATGAAACCACTAATCACATTTATCATATTATCATTGGCATTTGCTGCTAACGGCGTTGCACAGACCGAACAAAAGGATCCTGTTAAGAATGCCATTGAATCCAAAATCTATATTTTCAAAGCCCGTACGGTAATGCCTGCTTCAGGCGGTACACGACAACTTACAAGTGACTACAGTCTTACGATTAACGGCGATTCAGTTGTGGCATACCTTCCTTATTTTGGAAGGGCATATTCAGTAACGCCAGGTCAAACAAACGACGGCATCAACTTCACTTCTACCGATTTTACCTATACCGTAACTGAAGGAAAAAAAGGTGGCTGGATGATTGAGATTAAACCAAAAGACGCACGCGATATTCAGCAATTGAATCTTAATCTCTCCAGGAACGGGTACGGCACGTTACATGTTAATAGTCAGAACAGGCAATCGATTTCATTCACGGGAAAGGCGGATCCAATTAATAAGTAAGTTACTTTATCAGTTCGAGCACCAGCATCTCGCTTCCGTTCAACTGCACGCTATTGGCGGTGCGCATTGTTTCACCTGTTACCACATCACGTGCGGAGCTGAAACCTTTGGTACGTTCCGCGTACCTGCTGAAATCAATATTCCTGGTGCTTGCCGATGTATTCATAACACACATAACAGTCTGCTCATTATTGTACCGGAAATATACATACACCCCTTCTTCCGGAACGTAGTGCATAAGACGCCCGGTTTTCAGAGCATCTGAACCCTTTCTGTAATTTCCGAGTTTTTTTGTTAGTTCCTGCACCGTTTTTTCACCTTCACTCAATCCGTCACCTGTAAAAGCGTTTTTTTTGTCACCATGCCATCCGCCAGGAAAATCAAGCCTCACCCAACCATCGGGATCGCTGATGCCCTTCATCAGCACTTCTGTTCCATAATACATCTGCGGAATTCCTCTTTCTGTAAGCAGCCACTGGATACCCATTTTTTGCTTTTTAATGTCTTCGTTCATCACAGAAAAAAAACGGCTCATGTCGTGGTTATCGAGAAATATGATATTCGCCATCGGGTTCATATACAAGAAATCGTTCGACAATGTCTGGTACAATTGTAATACACCATTGTCGGGTTCTGCCAGTGCAGGTTTTATTCCATGAAACAACGCCTGAAAATCAATTGTGCCGGGAAGATTTGATTTGAAGAAAGTATTATAATTGTTACGTGTAAAGTAAGCCTGGTTCGCGGTGCCGTCAACCCACGACTCGCCAACCATCGTCATTTTTGGATACTCGTCGAGCAAAGCTTTGTTGCAACGGTTCATAAAAGGCATGTCGACGTATATATAAGTGTCGATCCTCCAACCGTCAACTCCAAACTTTTCGACGCACCAGATCGCATGCTGTATGAGGAAATTAGCAACATACGGATTGCTTTGATTCAGATCGGGCATCTGCTCGGTAAACCACCCGTCGGCCATTTTCTTCTTATCACGTGCCGAGGCATACGGATCAAAATGCGTCTGATCCCTGTAATTAGGCTTTGTGAATTGAGGCCACTGGTGCACCCAGCTGTTCATTGGCAGATCCTGCATCAGAAAATTCTGCAGTCCCATGTGGTTATAAACAGCGTCCTGGATAAGCTTCATTCCTCTTTTATGAAGCTCGTCGCTTAGTTGCAGATATGCCGAATCGCCACCAAACCTCGGTTCTACCTTGTAATGATTTGTAATCGCATAACCGTGCTCTGTGCGGTCGGGCATATTATTTTCGAGCACGGGGGTAAGCCAGAGCGTTGTAACACCTAATCCCTGCAAATAATCCAGGTGATCGATAATTCCTTTAAGGTCGCCGCCATGCCTGTGAAAAATTGAATCCCGGTTCAGCGATTGGTCGAGCATGCCGGGAATTTTATCATTGGAAGTATCACCGTTGCTAAACCTGTCGGGCATCATGAAATAAATGAAGTCAGAAGAAGTAACGCCCTGCGCATATGTTTTACCATTACCTTTTCTTCGTGCCTTAAGCGGCCATTCAATTATTTTTTTACCGCCATTACTGCTGAATTCGATTTTTACATTTCCTGGCTTTGCGGACGCCGAAATGTTGATGTCGGCGGCGACATACTTCGGATTCTCGAGTAGGCGGACTTTTGTAACCGTTATTCCGGGATAGGTGATCCTGATCTTTTCATTTGCCAGGCTATTTTCACCACGAATAAGTAACTGCACCTTATTCCACTTCATACCCGTCCACCAGTTAGTGGGATAAACCTGTGCATGCTGGGCAGATAATTTCATTACTGCCAACAGTAACACAAAAACGAAAAGTTTTTTCATTGATTACCTTGTTACATAACCGATACCCGCTATTCTGCCATCAGCAACTACTTCGAGAACGATGTGGCGTTCCGGCTGGTCTTCCAGCACAAGTTTTTCTACTATCAGGCTATCTTTATTCGGCTGATCAGAAAGATGCGGGCGCAAAAAATAAATATAATCGTTGGTTTCCCAACATCCTCCCGAACATAACTGTAATGCTCTTAAAACATCGGTACGTTGAGGATATTGCGCATGCAATAATCGGATAAGGTAGTCCGGTTCAAAAGGTTTTTGAGGGGTGTTCATACTGTAGAATTGGAAGATACTTTAAAAAATGATACTTTCAGGAATTGTGGAAAAGAAGAGGATTTTCTTACTCCTTATACTGGCAATTTCAATAAACGCCCGCGCACAGCAATTCGGAGGAAATCCTCCTTCGCTTAAGTGGAAACAAATAACAACCGACACTGCCAGGGTTATTTTTCCTTTGGGACTTGAAAAACAGGCGCAAGACATTTCCACACTGGTACATGATCTCGCACTCACCACGCAAAAAACGATCGGTAATCAACTTACAAGGATAGACATTGTTTTGCAGCCTTTTCCAACCACTGCAAACGGATACGTATCGCTCGGCCCGTTCAGATCTGAATTTTTTTTAACACCCCGTCAGAATAGTTTTGAACTTGGCAGCCTCCCGTGGCATAAAACGCTCGCACTTCATGAATACAGACATGTGCAACAGTACAGCAATTTCAGGCGGGGACTATCCAAAGCATTTTATATTTTATTTGGTGAGGAAGGACAGGCATTAGCAAACAGTCTTTCAATTCCCGACTGGTTCTACGAGGGCGACGCGGTTTACCAGGAAACATTACTCAGCAACCAGGGACGTGGTCGCCTCCCATTCTTTTTTAACGACTATAGGTCGATATGGGCCTCAGGTAAAAGTTATTCCTGGATGAAACTACGCAACGGCTCATACCGCGACCTGGTTCCGGATCATTACAAGCTGGGATATATTCTTACCGCATATGGATATGAAAAATATGGCGCTGACGTGTGGAAAAATATAACAGGTGATGCTGCTTCATTCAAGGGACTGTTCTATCCTTTTCAAAAATCTTTTAAACGACATACAAACCAAACATACCACTCTTTCAGAAACGAGGCAATTGAATATTTCAAAAAAGATTTTAAAACCAGAAGTGATCGTGTTTCAACCTTTGGCCGCGCAAACACGCACTTCGCCGCCAATGAAGAGTTTCCTTACTGGATAAACGACCAAAATATCGTTTACCTTAAGAGCGATTTCCGGAACATCCCCTCTTTTTACACACGAAACGTCAACACCGGTAAGGAAAAAAAGATCAGGCAGAAAAGCATCTCAACCGACGACTATTTTTCTTTCAATAATGACAGGATAGTATACTCGGCATATGAACCAGATGCAAGATGGGGATGGAAAAACTATGAGATACTAAAAGTGCTCGATATATCAACAGGAGAAGAAAAAAAGTTAACTAATAAAACAAGATATTTATCACCAGATATTTCCCCTGATGGTAATAAAGTCGTTGCTGTTAATTCTAAGCTTACAGGTGAAAATGACTTGCATATAATCGACGCACACAACGGCAGGGTGCTTAATAAAATTCCAAATCGTGAGGGTTACATTTTCACTTATCCAAAATTTTACGGGAACAACAAAATTGTTGCAGCAGTAAGAGATTACCGTGGACAAATGGCACTCGGAATCTTTGATACCAACGGCATATCCGAATGGGTCACTGATTTTTCAATGAATGTGATCGGATTTCCGCAGGTAAGAAACGACACGATCACATTTACCATGGCGGAAGGTGGACAGGACAAATTGTTTATCTGGGTGAACGGAAAAACGTACCGCTTCGATCCCGACGCTCCAAATACCACCACGGGTGATTACCAGCTTTCATTGAGAAACGGAAAATATATTTGGAGCTCGTTCACATCTGCCGGCTTTCACCTATTCAACGGACCGGGCACATTTACGGAAATAAATATCAGCACAGGCGAAAATAATTTCTACAATCTTAAAAAATTACAGCAGCCTGTAAATTTAATAGACGACACTACAGTTGCAGCACGCCCCATTCAAAAATATTCAAACTCGTACCGGCTGTTCAACTTCCATAGCTGGAGGCCATACTTCAGCGACCCGGAGTATTCGTATTCACTGATAAGCCAGAACATCTTAAACACACTGCAAACTGAATTGTATTTCACTTACAACCGGAACGAACAATTCAAACAAACCGGAGCAATCATTTCTTATGGTGCGTTGTTTCCTGTTATCTCCGCAGGCGGCTCATACACCTTCGACAGAAGTTTCACCGACTCGGCAAGAGTAATCACGTGGAATGAATTCAATGCATTAGCAGGGTTAAGCGTTCCGCTTTCGTTTGCGGGAGGTACATTTTTTCAGAATCTGAATTTATCAGGTGCGTTCGTTACGAAACAGGTGTTCTACACCGGATCTTCAAAGACAAATTTCAACGACAAGCGTTTCAATTATGCTGAATGGTCGATCAGCGCAACGAACCAGCAGCTCCGCGCCCGACAGCATATCTTCCCGCGTTTTGCACAGTCGTTTCTTGTCCGGTACCGGCATATCATCAATAATTACACAGCACACCAGCTGCTGTTAAATTCATCGTTATACTTCCCGGGATTTTTTCCAAATCACAGCATTGTATTGCAAGGCTCTTACCAGCACCGCGACACATTGCAGCAATACACATTCTCGAATAGCTTTCCCATTTCACGTGGTTATACTGACATTGATTTTCCGAGAATGTGGAAGATTGGTGCCAATTACCATTTTCCGATCGCCTATCCCGACAAGGGTTTTGGCAACATCTTATATTTATTGCGACTGCGAGGCAATGTATTTTACGATTATTCAGAGGTAAGAAGCCTGCGTGCGCGAACTGCTTATCCCATAAAAACTGTTGGAGGAGAATTATACTTCGACACAAAATGGTGGAATCAGCTGGCGCTTAGCTTCGGCTTCAGGTATAGCAGATTGCTGGATCATGAATTGGTTGGGCTCGCGCCAAATCAATATGAAATTGTGTTGCCAATGAATTTATTGAGCCGATAAAAGATGCTTATCATCAGCGCGATCGACTGCGGCTCAGTTTGGATTAATTGACGGAGTCTTTTGAAGAATTGCAGAAGTTGTTATTTGCGTAGTTTCGGCCTTCTGCGGACTGGTTGCCGCAGTGTCGTCCAGCCTGACTCCCACGCGCAGCGCCTTCAGCCCCTTCACACCCTGCAACTCATCCAGCTCAATTTCCTCAAGGTCATCGTTCAACGTACCCTGCGCCTGCAGGTACTGTATATATTTCACATACTCCTCCACATCTTTCGCACTATGATAAATAATGGCAATTTTGCCTGTTTGTGTCAGGCGCTCACTTGTGCCTTTAATATTCACTTTGTCAATTCTCTTTTTAATGATCTGGTAACGGATATTATAAGCCCCTTCCACATCAAATCTTCTTTCATCGTTGCGGAAGCAGATATCAATAGTGTTCGAATTTGTGAATATCAGCTGTGTTGTTTCAAGATTCTTTGGAAGCTGCGGCTTAAGTAAATACGTGAGTTTGGTAATTGCAGCCATGGAAGCGACCTGCCATAAACGAAGGTTGCGCAGATATAACAAGTCAAACGGTATGTCAGGGGCAATCGACTGTCCTATATAGATATCATATTCAATTCCGTCTGTTCTGAACTTTTCAAAATAACAGGGATATGATTGTTTTTGCTCGCTGATGAACAACTCAAGATAGTTATTGATGGCACTTGTTATCATTTCCATCGACTGCTCCAGTTGCCGTCTGTTTTCATGGGCGGCACCCGTGTGTTCATCGGCCGCACTATAGTACTCATCGATCACCGAAACAGTGGCTGGATTTGTTTTGCGGAAATACGACATCAATGGATCTACTTCATTCTGCAGAAAATCGTTCACATTCATAGATTCATTGTCGGAATCAGATGAAAATATCAATGCGAACCGCCTGTTACATTTATATATAAGCTCACCTATAATCGGAAGATTGGTGATGTTCTGAATGGTGGTCAGTGTTTTGTTCAGCACATTATACAGCACCTGCAAATCGCTTCGAAGCGCATTGTTCCTTTCAACAGTAGAATTTCTGATGTCTATAGCACCGTATAATGGATATACATCCCTGAAAAAAATTGTTTCCATTTTTGGGTTCGGCCGCATGCTTGCCTTCAGGAAGTTCCACGCAGCTTCGTTGAACTTCCATTGCACTGCCGGCTGCAGTGACGTAAATTTTTCCTTGACTATATCCTCAATCTTCGCATTGAACTCTTCAATCGCCGATTGTAATATCTGAGCGATCAATGGTATTGCGGGATCCAGCCGCGGCAAAAGCTGTTCCGTCAAAACGCCTTCCTTCCTTGAATACACTTCGAGCGTGCCGGCAAGCGTATTATTATAGAATATCGGCATCAACGCATATGAATAAACCCCGTCGACCTTCAGCAGCTTCAGATAAATTTGCTTTGCTTCGTCTTCGGGTGTAATAGATTTGAAATAGAGAAGTCTGGGATTTTTAAAATAATTTTCAGCAACAGCAAGGTAAGCGGTTTCTGCAATGCCGTGATTTCTTGCAGACATGATCAACTGGCTATGCAGACATGTTTCTGAATTGAATACAAGTTTATCATTCACTTTAAGGATCGGAAGCAAGCCAAATTCAACGTCGTTACAGTTAACAAGCGTTTTGAGTGAAAGTATTATCCCGTTGTAGTATTCGTCGGTAGAGCAATTACTTTTGTTGAACAAAAAATTCTTGATATCCTCTATTGCATATTGTTCCGTTACGTCGGTGAGTGTAACTACAGAAAGTCCTTCATACATGAACATATTCAATGGTAGCAACCGAAACAACGTTTGCAGAGGTGCCGGCTCATGAAGTATTCGCTGCAACTGTTCAATGGAAATTTCCGGCAGTTTTTCTTTTGGGTAAACGTTCAGGAACCTCATATCGAAATTCAGGCGAAAATGTTTTTGAAGTCCCGTTGTGTCATCAATAATTGTTTTAACGAGTTGTGTTTTGAACGCCTGCGGAAAATGGAAAACTTTTGAAAGGATAAGTGTGTAAATTAATTCGGGCCTTTTATTTTGAACGATATCAATCTGGGTTTCGAGTATCTTATTTTTTACCTGCCCTGTTTTTTCGTCAAGTAAAAGCGAATAGATGGCATCGGTGCCGTAAAATATCAGGGGGGTAAGCGGTGCACACAGTGCCCAGAGCTGATCTTTTTCGCCTTCAACCGACACCGATAGCGCTGCATAGATCATATCTAACAGGTGGCGCCGTTCCATCAAATTCGGAAGAGTGAGCCCATCGTACAGGTCCGGGTACTTTCGGAGTTCGTCAAGAACAAGCTGTATGAATGCTGATTTCACGTTTCCGGAGTCCTGCACCCTTTCCTCCAGATAATTTTTAAGAGGTTCAAGCGTAAGCTTTATATCGAGCCCCTGTGCAGCGATGATAGATTCGTTGCCGTATAATAAATTGAGGATCTTTGTCTGCATAAAACAAAAATTAAAATCTGAAGCCCATCGTCACATATGGCAGCCAGCCTTCTCCCGAATAACCAGCAACAACATTTACTACAACCATTTGTGCAGGTGCAAAGTAAA
>Ga0075421_100011329_pt1 | contig 11045 bp, 9 predicted proteins | sample SoiMetdeltSBSDD5_FD_75292 | JGI IMG/M metagenome (GOLD analysis project Ga0075421, IMG submission 75292) | Bulk soil microbial communities from a Populus tree surrounding site in Tennessee, USA - Soil MetaG P. deltoides SBSDD5 | ecosystem: Environmental > Terrestrial > Soil > Tree plantation...
AAGAGCTGCGTCAGGCGGTCGATCTCCTCGAAGCGCAGCAGCTCGGGACGCGGCAGGAAGCGGTAGCTGGCGCCGTAGATCTCGGCCGGCATGCAGTACGGGCAGCGGAAGTTGCAGCGATCCGTGACGGAGATGCGCAGGTCGTGAAGGCGGCGGCCGAGTCGATCGAGGGGAAGCGACACGCGAGGCTCCGGGGGCGGCGCGTTCAATGTTGACTCATTCGTACACTATCGTAGGCTCCGGCGCCGATGCAGCTCCTCGCCAGCGAAGAGTACGGCCTGCGCTGCCTGCTGCGGGTCGCGCGCTCCGACGCCAAGGGCCCCGTCTCGATCTCGCAGATCGCGGAGGCCGAGGGGCTGTCGCCCGAATACACCGCAAAGCTGATGCGCGAGCTGCGACTCGGTGACCTCGTGCGCAGCGTGCGCGGCGCGGACGGCGGCTACCGCCTCTCCCGCGCGGCGGGCGACATCAGCGTCTGGAGCGCGCTCCAGGTGCTCGGCGGGGACTTCTTCTCCGAGCACTTCTGCGACTGTCACCCGGGCCAGCGCTCGCGCTGCGTACGCAGCAGCGACTGCTCCCTGCGTGCGCTGTGGCGCGCCGTCCAGGGCGCCCTGCGCGAGACCCTCGAGCGCATCAGCCTCGAAGACCTGCGCCGCGACGAGCGGGCGATGAGCCACTGGCTCGACCCCTGCACGCTCACGGCGCTCGAACCGAAGGAGACTCCATGAATCTCGACCCCGCGACCCGCCAGCGCATCGACGACCTCGTCAAGAAGAACCGCGTCCTGCTCTTCATGAAGGGCGACCGCAGCTATCCGCAGTGCGGCTTCTCCGCGACGGTCGTGCAGATCCTCGACAGCCTGATCCCCGATTACTGCACGGTGGACGTGCTCTCCGACCCGGCCATCCGCGACGGCGTGAAGGTCTACTCGCAGTGGCCGACCTTCCCCCAGCTCTACATCGACGGCGAGTTCCAGGGGGGCTGCGACATCGTCCGCGAGATGTATGCCTCGGGTGAGCTGAAGGAGAAGCTCGGGGCATCGCCCCGGCGCTAGACGGGACGGCGTTCAGCCGACGCCGCGGCCGTCCGATGAGCAGGGCGTTCCCTCCCGAGGTGTCGCCTTGGCCTCCGAACAGCCGCACGCGCTCGTGCTCGACGACGGCGAGCTGTCGGACGTGCGCGACGCGCTCGCGTCGATCGGTGTGCGCTGGTCCGACGCGCCGGGCGACTCGTCGGACCGCGAGGTCCCGCTGCTCGTGACGACGGCCGCACGCGCGAGGTCCCTCGGCGAGCAGGGTCCTGCCCCGCGCCATCACCTCCACCTGGTCGTCACGGACCCGCAGGACGGCCCGCTGGTCGGCGTGCCGTGCGACTTCGCCGTGCAGCGGCCGGTGGCAGCCAGCGTGCTGCGCTTGCTGGCGGAGCGTGCCGGCTACGAAGGTCCGGAGCGCCGGCGCAACCTGCGCGTCGCGATCGGCGCGCCGGTCGAGCTGCAGTGGGGCGAGCGCGTCCGCGAGGCGATCCTCGCCCAGGTTTCGGCGAGCGGCTGCGGACTCGTGGCCAACGCGCCCCTGGAAGCGGGGGCGCGCCTGGCGATCCGGATTCCTCCCGACCTGACGGCGCCTCGCCGCCTGACTCTGGCCGGCCGCGTCCTCGGCGCGCGGCGCACCACCACGGCCGACGGCGAGACGTGGGACATCTCCGTGGGGTTCGATCCGTTGCCGCTCGGCGACCGCGTGACCCTGCGCGCGCTGATGGCGGGCCAGCCGGTGGATTTCCGCCCGCGCGGCGACACCGGGCTCGACGAGGCCGGCCCGACCGGGCGGCCGCCGCGCCGTCGCCGCCTGGGCTCGGCCAGCGGCGGCTCGCGAGTCGTGATCGCGCGCGCGCTGTCGTCGCGGGGTCTGCGCGTCGAGCGCGATCCGCTGCTCCGCGAGGGCGATCTCGTGGTCGTCACCCTGCACGGCGGTGGCGACGCCCCGCCCGTCAGCCTGCCCGCGTCGGTGCGCGCCGACCTCGGCGGCTCGCACTGGTTCCTCGCCTTCGCCGCGGTCGATGCGCAGATGGACGCGGCGCTCGCGCGCCTGCGCGACTCGGTGGCCGGACTCGCCTTGCAGGACGGCAGCGACACGCCCGGCTTCCTGCTGGCGGAGATCCGGAGCCGTTAGCTAGAACGTCCCCGCGCCCGCGAAGAAGAGGGGAGCGCTTGCGCGACGGCGATGCCACCGCTCCGCGTTGGTTCCGCGACGCCATCGCAGTGGCTGCGGAAGATCACGTGATCCCGGTCGAGGACTGCCCCATCCACTACCTCGCCTGGGGCGAGCGCGGGCGGCCCGGCCTCGTCTTCGTCCACGGCGGGGCGGCCCACGCCCACTGGTGGAGCTTCATCGCGCCGCTCTTCCTCGCCGAGTACCGGGTCGTCGCGATCGACCTCTCCGGCCACGGCGAGAGCGGGCGGCGGGCCGCCGGCTACCCGCGCGACACCTGGGCGCGCGAGGTGCGGGCCGTCGCGCAGCACGCCGGCTTCGACGGCCCGCCGATCGTGATCGGCCACAGCATGGGCGGCTTCGTCGCGATGACGGCCGCCGCAGCCTTCGGCGAGCAGCTCGCCGGCGCGGTGATCCTCGACTCTCCCGTGCGTCGGCCCGACCCCGAGGCGGAGGAAGGCGCGCACGGCAAGTCGTTCCGCAATCCGAAGATCTATCCCGACATCGATATCGCGCTGAAGCACTTCCGCACGGTGCCCGACCAGCCCTCCTCGCTGCCGTTCATCCTCGACTACGTGGCGCGCAACTCGCTCAAGCAGGTCGACGGAGGCTTCACCTGGAAGTTCGATCCGGTGATCTTCCGCCGCGAGACGCCGCGCGCCTCGCACGAGCTGCTGCCTCAGGTGCGCTGCCGCGTGGCCCTCTTCCGCAGCGAGCACGGACTCGTGACGCCCGACATCGGCGAGTACATGTACGAGCTGCTCGGCCGCAACGCGCCGGTGATCGAGATCCCGGAGGCGTACCACCACATGATGCTCGACCAGCCGCTGCTGCTCGTGACGGGCCTGCGCACGCTGCTCGCGGACTGGGAACACTCGGTCCCGCTCGCGCGCCGCGCCTGATGCAGGCGCGTCGGCGGGCGCAGCTCGCAGCCGGCACCGCGCTCGTCGCGCTGCTCGCCTGCGAGCTGCTGCTCTTCGCGGCAGAGCGCACGAGCGGACGCGTCGCGGCGCTGCTGCACGGGCGGGCACTGCCCGACGCGCGCCTCGGCGAACGACCGAACCCGGCGTTGCCCGACCACGACGCCGCGGGCTGGCGCAACGCGGAGCGGCCGCCGCAGGCCTTCGCGGTCGCGATCGGCGACTCGCAGACGTACGGAGACGAGGTCGCCCGCGAGCAGGCCTGGCCGCAGCGGCTCGCGGCGCTCTCTGGCCGGAGCGTCTACAACCTCGCACTCGGCGGCTACGGGCCCGTCGAATACGACCGCCTGCTCCCAGAGGCGCTCGAGCTCTCGCCGCGCGTGGTGCTCGTCGGGCTCTATGCAGGCAACGACTTCGCGGATGCCTATCTGGACGCGTACCCGCGCGCCCTCGCGACGGAGCTACGAAGTCTCGACGAGGCGGTGCTCGCGCGCATCTCGGAGCTCGAGCGCGGAAGCGAGCTGAAGGACGCCTGGGAGCGCACGCGTGACGCGCGCAAGGGACGGCGCCTCGGCGCGGCCGCGCGTTGGCTCGAGCCCGTCGCGGAACGCTCGCGCCTGATGGCGCTCGCGCGCGCCGCGGGGCGCGCGTTCTCCGGCTCGAACGAGTCGCGAGCCGCCTCCAGCGCGGACGACCTCGAGGCGCTGCGGGCGCGCGCGGCCGAGGCCGGTCACGACCTGCTGTTGCCCTTCGAGCAGGCGGAGCTCTCCACGGTCTTCACGCCCGCGGCGCGGCTCGCGGTGCTCGACACGAGCGACGCGCGCGTCGAGGAGGGGCTGCACATCGCGCTCGACCGCATCCTGCACATGGCCGAGGTGTGCGCGGAGCGCTGCAAGCTGGCCGTGGTCGCCATTCCCACCAAGGAGCTCGTATTCGCCGCGCACGTGCACGCGAAAGGGACGCCCGTCTCACGCGCGTTCGCCGAGCTCGCGCTGCGCGAGACCCTCGTGTGGGAGCGCGTGCGGCGCGCGCTCGACGCCGCGGGCATTCCGCTGGTGGAGACCCTGCCGCAGCTGCGGGCGCTGCTGGCCAGCGGCACGAATCCATATCTGCCCGACTGGAACGGCCATCCCGATGCGGCGGGCAACGACGCGATCGCAGAGGCCGTGCTCGCGTCGGGCGTCCTCGACGTGAAGGACGATGGCGCGCCGCGTGATCGAAGCCAGGGCGCGCCGCGTGGTTGACGCCCTGCGCATGCGCCGTGAAACTCGCCCATGGCCATGACGCGCGACGACACGGCGCTCGGCAGCTCGCGCAAGCCCCCGTGGCTGCGCGTGCGGCTCGCGGAGACGCCCGAGCTGCTCGAGACGCGCGCGCTGATGCGCCGCCAGAAGCTCGCCACGGTGTGCGAGGAGGCGGCCTGTCCGAATCTGCACGAGTGCTGGTCGCAGCGACACGCGACGGTGATGGTGCTCGGCTCCGTCTGCACGCGCGCTTGCGCATTCTGCAACGTCGCGACGGGAAAGCCGCTGGCGGTCGACCGCGGCGAGCCGGCGCGCCTGGCCGACGCCGTCGCCGCGCTGGCGCTCCGCCACGTCGTCGTCACCTCGGTCGACCGCGACGACCTCGCGGACGGCGGCGCCGCACACTTCGTCGCCTGTATCGAGGCGATCCGCGCCGCCGCGCCCGACACCACGATCGAGGTCCTGACGCCGGACTTCCGTCACAAGCCCGGCGCGATCGAGGCGGTCGCCGCAGCGGCGCCGGACGTCTACAACCACAACGTCGAGACGGTGCCGCGCCTCTACCGTCGCATCCGGCCCGGTGCGAGCTTCGAGCACTCGGTGCAGCTCCTCGCGCGCGTGAAGGAGATTGCGCCGCGCGCGTTCACGAAGTCGGGCCTGATGGTGGGACTCGGCGAAGAGCGCGCCGAGGTGAGCGACGTGATGGAGGCGCTGCGCGGGGCCGACGTCGACTTCCTGACGATCGGCCAGTACCTGCGGCCGAGCACGCGGCACGCCGAGGTCGTGCGCTACGTACCTCCCGAGGAGTTCGAGGGCTACGCGGCGGAGGCGCACGCGCGAGGATTCCTGCTCGTCGCCTCCTCCCCGCTCACGCGCTCGTCCTACCACGCCGATAGAGATTTCGAACACCTGCGCAGCGCGCGCGCCCTGCGCGCCGGCGCAGAGCCAGGGGCCGCCAGGCAGGCATGAGCGACGAGAATCCCGACATCGATCCGGACGAGACCCGTGAATGGCTCGATTCGCTCGAGTCGGTGCTCGAGCACGAGGGCCCCGAACGCGCGCACTTCCTGATCGAGGCGTTGATCGACAAGGCGCGCCGCAAGGGCGTCCACCTGCCCCACCGCGCCACCACCGCCTACGTCAACACCATCCATCCGACCGACGAGGAGAAGGCGCCGGGCGAGCCGGGGCTCGAGCACCGCATTCGCTCGATCATCCGCTGGAACGCGCTCGCGATGGTGGTGCAGGCGAACCAGAAGAGCGCCGAGCTCGGCGGCCACATCGCGAGCTTCGCCAGCGCCGCGACGCTCTACGACGTCGGCTTCAACCATTTCTTCCACGCGCCGACGTCCGAATTCGGCGGTGACCTGCTCTACATCCAGGGGCACTCGTCGCCGGGCATCTACGCGCGCGCGTATCTCGAAGGGCGTATCGACGACGCGCAGCTGCGCCGCTTCCGCCGCGAGGTCGGCGGCGGAGGGCTCTCGTCCTACCCGCACCCGTGGCTGATGCCCGGCTTCTGGCAGTTCCCGACCGTCTCGATGGGCCTCGGCCCCATTCTCGCGATCTATCAAGCGCGCCTCATGCACTACCTGCACAACCGCGGGCTCATCGACGCGACGGAGCGTCACGTCTGGGCGTTCGTCGGCGACGGCGAGATGGACGAGCCCGAGTCGCTCGGCGCGATCGGCCTGGCCGCGCGCGAGAAGCTCGACAACCTGATCTTCGTGGTGAACTGCAACCTGCAGCGCCTCGACGGCCCTGTGCGCGGCAACGGCAAGATCATCCAGGAGCTCGAGGGCACCTTCCGCGGCGCGGGCTGGAACGTCATCAAGGTGATCTGGGGCGACCGCTGGGACCCGCTGCTCGCGAAGGACAAGAAGGGCCTGCTGCTGCGACGCATGGAAGAGGCCGTCGACGGCGACTACCAGAACTACAAGGTGCGCGGAGGCGCCTACACGCGGGAGCACTTCTTCGGGAAGTACCCCGAGCTGCTCGAGATGGTCGCCAACATGACCGACGACGACATCTGGCAGCTGAACCGCGGCGGCCACGATCCGCAGAAGATCTACGCGGCCTACGCCGCGGCGACCCGCCACGAGGGCCAGCCGACCGTGATCCTCGCGAAGACGGTCAAGGGCTACGGCATGGGCGAGGCCGGCGAGGGCCAGAACATCACGCACCAACAGAAGAAGTTCGGTGAGGACGCGCTGCGCGTGTTCCGCGACCGCTACCGCATTCCCATCCCCGACGAGCAGCTCGTCGACGCGCCCTTCTACAAGCCATCGCCCGACAGCCCCGAGATCCGCTACATGCACGAGCGTCGCCAGGCGCTCGGCGGCTACCTGCCGGCACGCACTTCGACGGCGAAGCCGCTCGAGATCCCGCCGCTCGAGACCTTCCACACGCTGACCGAGGGCTCCGGCAAGCGCGAGATCTCGACCACGATGGCGTTCGTGCGCCTGTTGACGGCGCTCTGCCGCGACAAGAACCTCGGCCAGCTGATCGTGCCGATCGTGCCGGACGAGGCGCGCACCTTCGGCATGGAGGGCCTGTTCCGCCAGCTCGGCATCTACGCCGCGGAGGGTCAGCTCTACGAGCCGGTCGACCACGACCAGGTGATGTACTACCGCGAGGACCGCAAGGGTCAGATCCTCCAGGAGGGCATCAACGAGGCCGGGGCGCTCTGCTCGTGGATCGCCGCGGGCACGGCGTACGCGAACCATGGCATCCAGATGATCCCCTTCTTCATCTTCTACTCGATGTTCGGCTTCCAACGGGTTGGAGATCTCATCTGGGCATCGGGCGACTCGCGCACGCGCGGCTTCCTGCTCGGCGGCACGTCCGGACGGACGACGCTCTCCGGTGAAGGCCTCCAGCACCAGGACGGCCACAGCCACGTGCTCTCGTCGACGGTGCCGAACTGCATCTCGTACGACCCGACCTACGCGTACGAGCTGGCAGTCATCATCCACGACGGCCTGCGGCGCATGTATGCGCAGCAGGAGGACGTCTTCTACTACATCACCGTCCTGAACGAGAACTACTACCACCCGCCGCTGCCGAAGGACGCGATCCCCGGCATCCTGCGCGGCCTGTATCCGCTCTCCGAGGGTCCGGCCGATGCGCGCACGCGCGTGCAGCTGCTCGGCTCGGGCGCGATCCTGCGCGAGGTGATCGCCGCCGCGGAGCTGCTGCACGCGGACTGGGGCGTCGCCGGCGACGTGTGGAGCGCAACGAGCTGGACGGAGCTCCGCCGCGAGGGCCTCGAGACGGAGCGCTGGAACCGCCTCCACCCCGACCAGCCGGCGCGCCAGAGCTACGTGGCGTCGCAGCTCGGCGCGCGGCGCGGCCCTGTCGTCGCCGCGAGCGACTACATGAAGACCTGCGCGGACCAGATCCGCGCGTTCGTGCCCGGCCGCTACGTCGCGCTCGGCACCGATGGCTTCGGGCGCTCGGACCTGCGCGCGACGTTGCGCCAGCACTTCGAGGTGGACCGGCACTTCGTCGCGATCGCCGCGCTCTCGGCGCTCGCCGAGGACGGCGAGCTGCCGCCCGCGATCGTGCGCCAGGCGATCGAGAAGTACGGCGTCGATCCCGAGCGCACGAGCCCCGCGAAGGCCTAGAGGGCGATGGCCGACCAGCGCGACGTCACCCTGCCGGACATCGGCGACTTCGAGAACGTCGACGTCGCCGAGGTGCTCGTGAAGGTCGGCGACACGGTCGCCGCCGAGCAGTCGCTGATCGTGCTCGAGAGCGACAAGGCGAGCATGGAGATCCCCGCGCCGTTCGCCGGTCGCATCGTCGAGATGAAGGTCTCCGTCGGCGACCAGGTGAGCCAGGGCGCGCTGATCGCGCGCATCGAGGTGGAAGCGAGCGCGGAGGAAAAGCCCGAGGCGCCCGCGGCGAAAGCGGAGCCGCCGAAGGAGGCGCCGAAGGAGAAGGCCGCGGCTCCGCCGCCACAGCCGGCAGCGCCCGCGCCGGCGCCCGCGCCTGCTCCCGCGCGCGCACCCGAACCGGCTCCGGCGCCGCAACCCGCGCGCGCCGCAGCGCCCGCCGAAGCCGAGGAGGACGACACCAAGGTCGCGCCGATCGCTTCGTCCGTGGTCGAGGATCGCGAGGGCGTCGAGGTCGTACCGCTTCCGGCCGCGCTCGTGCCGGCCGCCGGCGAGCTGCGCGCGCACGCGAGCCCGTCGGTGCGGCGTCTCGCGCGCGAGCTCGGTGTCGACCTGCGCCTCGTGCCCGGCACTGGCCCGAAGGCGCGCATCCTGAAGGACGACGTCCAGGCCTACGTCAAGAGCATGATCCAGAAAGGCACGTCTGCGGGCGTGCCGATCGCGGGCGTCGCCGTCGCCGCACCGCTCAAGTTCGACTTCGCCCAGTTCGGCCCGACCGAGATCCAGCCGCTGAACCGCATCCGCAAGCTCTCGGCGGCGAACCTGCACCGCAGCTGGGTGTCGATCCCTCACGTCACGCAGCACGACGAGGCCGACATCACCGATCTCGACGCGTTCCGGAAGAGCATGAAGGATGACGCGCAGGAGCGCGGCGTGAAGCTCACCTTCCTGCCCTTCGTGCTGAAGGCCTGCACGCACCTCCTGAAGGAGATGCCGCACTTCAACGCCTCGCTCGACCACCTCGGCGAGAACCTGATCCTCAAGCGCTACATCCACGTCGGCGTGGCGGTCGAGACGCCGAATGGCCTGGTCGTCCCCGTCGTGCGCGACGCCGACCGCAAAGGCCTGTACGAGATCGCCGCGGAGCTGATGGACATCTCGTCGCGCGCGCGTGAGCGCAAGCTCCGACCGGGCGACCTCCAGGGCGGCAGCTTCAGCATCTCGAGCCTCGGTGGCATCGGCGGGACCTTCTTCACGCCGATCGTGAACCACCCGGAGGTCGCGATCCTCGGCGTCGGACGCATGGACTGGCGCCCCGTCTGGCAGGGCAAGGAGTTCGCGCCGCGCCTGATGCTCCCGCTCTCGCTCTCGTACGACCACCGCGTGATCGACGGCGCCGATGGCGCGCGCTTCATCACGCGCCTCGCCGCGCTGCTGGCCGATCTGCGCCGGCTGATCCTCTAGTGGCGGACGCGACGCGCGCCGACGTCGTCGTGCTGGGCTCGGGCCCGGGTGGCTACACCGCTGCGTTCCGCGCGGCAGATCTCGGCAAGAAGGTGGTCCTGGTCGAGCGCTACGCGTCGCTCGGCGGCGTCTGCCTGAACGTCGGCTGCATCCCTTCGAAGGCGCTGCTGCACGTCGCCGAGGTGATCGAGTCGGCGCGCGATCTGGCGCCCCACGGCGTCGAGTTCGGCGAGCCGAAGCTCGACTTCGCGCGCCTGCGCGGCTTCAAGGACGCGGTCGTCAAGAAGCTGACCAGCGGCCTCGCGCAGATGGCGAAGCAGCGCAAGGTCGAGGTCGTCACGGGGACGGGGCGCTTCGCCGACGCACAGCGGCTCACCGTCAGCGGAGAGGCCGGCGGGCGCGAGATCGCCTTCGAGCACGCGATCATCGCGGTCGGCTCGCGCGCGACGAAGCTGCTGGGCGTGCCCGACGATCCGCGCATCCTCGACTCGACCTCCGCGCTCGAGGTGGACGGCGCCGCGCGTCGCCTGCTCGTCGTCGGCGGCGGCATCATCGGCCTCGAGCTCGCGGCGGTGTACCACGCGCTCGGCTCCGCGGTGACGGTGGTCGAGCTGCTGCCCGCGCTGATGACCGGCGTCGACGCCGACCTCGTGCGCCCGCTCCGTCGCCGCATCGAGTCGCGCTACGCGGGCGTCCACACGGGCGTGCGCGTCGAGAAGATCGAGCCGCTCTCCGAGGGGCTGCGCGCGCACTTCGCCGGCGAGAAGGCGCCCGCGCCGCAGGTCTTCGACCGCGTGCTCGTCGCGATCGGGCGCGTGCCTGCCGGCGCGCAGATCGGCGCCGAGAACGCGGGCGTGCAGGTCGACGCGAAGGGCTTCATTCCGGTGGACGCGGCGCAGCGCACGAGCGCGAAGCACATCTTCGCGATCGGCGACGTGTGCGGTCCGCCGCTCCTCGCCCACCGCGCCATGCACCAGGGCAAGATCGCGGCGGAGGTGATCGCGGGCCTGCCGGCCGCGTTCGATTCCGAGGTCCCGTCGGTGGCGTACACCGATCCGGAGGTGGCGTGGGTCGGGCTCACCGAAGAGCGCGCGAAGGCGGAAGGCGTCGCACACGAGAAGGCGCTGGTGCCGTGGGGCGTCGCCGGGCGCGCGCTCGGCATGGACCGCCCCGACGGCCTCACGAAGCTCGTCTACGAGCCGACGAGCGGACGTCTGCTCGGTGCGGGCATCGTCGGCGCGGGCGCCGGCGAGCTGATCGCCGAGCTGACGCTGGCGCTCGAGCTCGGCGCGGACGTCGAGGACGTGGCGCTGACGATCCATCCGCACCCGAGTCTCTCGGAGACGGTCGGCATTGCGGCGCAGGTCGCTCACGGCAGCGCGACGGATGTGCTGCCGAAGAAGAAGAAGCCGACGGCCTAACGCAATTCGAATCTCGCCATTCCGGCGAGCATCTGCTGGCGCAGTGCTTCGGCTTCGGCAGGCTGCGGGGGCGCGAACTCGACGCCGCAGCCGGCCGGCAGCTCGATCGGACCGGTCTGTGCGGTCGCGCGCACCCAGCGCACGTAGGCGACTACCTGGATCGAGCCGCTCG
>Ga0075421_100011330_pt1 | contig 11043 bp, 12 predicted proteins | sample SoiMetdeltSBSDD5_FD_75292 | JGI IMG/M metagenome (GOLD analysis project Ga0075421, IMG submission 75292) | Bulk soil microbial communities from a Populus tree surrounding site in Tennessee, USA - Soil MetaG P. deltoides SBSDD5 | ecosystem: Environmental > Terrestrial > Soil > Tree plantation...
CGCGCGCCGACGGCATTCGAGGCGAGCACGACGCCGCCTCGCACGTCGAGCAGCACCAGCCCGTCGCCTGTCGTCGAGCCCTTGACCAATGGAGAAACGCGAATGCGATGAAGGGACATGGCGTGTGCGGCGCGCAAGCGTCGTGCCGCATCGAGAGGGGGGAAGGATCGAGCGCTGCGCGAGATCGAGATCTGCTCGCGCACGGCGCGCGCATGCGCGCGCAGCGAGTTGGCACGACCTTTTCCCTTGTCTTCGCCTGGAAAGGCGGCTACGCTGGCCTCGTTTCCGCTTGCTCGTTCCTTACTTCCCCGCAGCTCGCGTTCTCACGCTGCGGTCCCTGGCACAACCCGCAGGCAGATGACGGCTCGAGGTGTGAACCCGACGCCTGGAGCCGGAAGCCCGGAGCCAACCGGAGGACGTATGCGTCAACGCCGATCACGCCGCGAAGCGCGCGGCGATCTGCCGGCGCCGCTGCTGCAGCTGCTGCACGCGGCGGAGCTGGAGTGCCCCCACGGTCATGCCGAAGCGCTGACCGAGCTGACTACGCTCGCCATCAGAAAGATTCCCGCGCGCGGGATCTTCGATCCGGCGGTCCACGGCGAGCCTGAACTCTTCACGGCGATCGAGGCCGTGGCGGTCCGTCATCTGTCGCTCGCCAACGCGCGAACGGCCTGGCGCGGCGCGATCGACGCGGCCGAGCTGCCGTTCGCGAAGCGCGACGATCTCGAGCGCACGGCGCAGCGCGTGCTGGACATCTCCGAAACGACGTACTTCTACGCCGGGCTCGCGTTTGGCCTCACGTTCGTGTGCGCCTACCGCGCAAACTGAATCGGCGTTCCGTCGATCCGGCGATTGCTGTGCACTTCGCGTCCGGCGCGCGTTTGGACACGATATGCCGCCCTGGACCGTCCTCACGATCGCGCACGGACGCGGCGGCCCGGATGCGCTCTTTCCCGAAGTCGACGGCGCGTCCCCGGTGATGCAAACGCTGAAGCAGCACATGCTGCGCGTCGCCGAGGATGGCGACGTCACGGTCCTCATCCTCGGTGAATCGGGGACCGGCAAGGAGCGAGTCGCCAACGCGATCCACGATCGCTCGCCTCGTCGGCGAGCGCCCTTCGTCGTCGTCAACTGCGCCGGACTCTCGCCGGCGCTGGTCGAAGACGAGCTGTTCGGACACGTGCGCGGCGCGTTCACGGGCGCGGTCCAGGATCGGGCCGGCCCCTTCGAGCGAGCCGCAGGCGGCACGGTGTTCCTCGACGAGATCGGCGATCTGCCGCTCGACCTGCAGATGAAGCTGCTGCGGGCGCTGCAGCAGCGGGCGGTGCAGCGGTTGGGCGGGCAGAGAGAAACCGCCGTTGACGTCCGGGTCATCGCCGCGACGAACGTCGACCTCGAAAAGTCAGTGGCGCGCGGACGGTTCCGCGCCGATCTCTATTTCCGACTGAAGGTCTACGAGCTGCTGGTGCCGCCGCTGCGTCGCCGGGGCGCCGACGATGTCGCCGCCCTCGCGCGCGCGATCGCGCGCCGGTTGAGCGAGCGGCGGCAGCGCGGTTCGCTGGCGATCGAGCCTGCCGTGCTGGACGTCTTCGCGCGGCACCGATGGCCTGGCAACGTCCGGGAGCTGGAGAACACGATCGAGCGCATGGTAGTGGCGTCGGGAAACGCCACGGTCCTCACGACGGAGCATCTTGCCGAGAGCTTTTCTGGCCAGGCGCACGGGTGTCGGCGTCCGTGGCACACCTGGCCGGCCGACGAGCCCCGAGAGCCGCCGACCGACGATCAGATTGCGGCGGCGCTCGCCGCCAGCGGGTTCAATCGGCGGCGCGCGGCCGAGGCGCTCGGGCTGTCGCGCCATCAGCTTTACCGGCTCGGCCGGCACAGACCGTCGCTCGCGGCGATCCTCGGCCGCGAGCGCCTGCTCTGAGCGGCGTCGACGGGCCTGCGGGCGCGGCGGTGCGATCCGCCCACGAACGCAGGCGCGCGAGTCCGCGGTAGTAGTAATGGCGGGCGCAGCCGAGCGATACGCACAGCCGCTCGGCGGCGTCGCGCAGCGTGAGCTCCTCGAGGCAGACCAGTTCGAGCGTCGTGCGCTGCCGCTCGGGCAACTGGTCGAGGCCGGCGCGCAGCAGCCAGCGCCGCTCCTGGCGCGAGAGCAGCGGCCGCGCCACATGCGAGCGGTCGGTGCGGACGTCGAGCAGCTCGATCGGCTCGCCGCGGTAGGCGGCGCGGCGCTGCAGGTCGGCTTTGCGCCGCAGCGTGCGGTGATAGGCGTACTGCAGCAGCCACACTTTCACCGTGCCGCGCTGCGGGTCGTAGAGGTGCGCCTTGCGGGAGATCTCGAAGAACACTTCCTGGGTGATGTCTTCCGCTTCGGTGGGGTCGCGCAGGATGTTGGCGGCGATACGGTGGACCAGACGGGCGTAGCGGCGCAGGAGGAGGTCGAGCGCGTCGCTGCTGGCGTGGTGCAGATCGGCGATCAGGTCCGCGTCGGACCTGACCGGAGCGGCGCGATGGCTGCAGGAACGGCTCGCCAGGAACACGCTCACGGTGGCTCCCTCACATCGGTGTTATGATTCGCCCTACAAGACCAATATCGGTGGTTCACGAACCCAGCGGAATCCGGTACACCACGGCGTGTGCCGCGACGTAAATCGGGTGTTCAGTCTCAGAAGAGTGACGCCAAGGCGGGGGTCGTCCGATTACTGGGCGCGCAGCTCCGCCGGCTCCGTGAGGATCGCAAGCTGACCCAGGAACAGCTCGCGGAGCGGGCGGGCTTGAACTACAAGTACGTGGGCCGGATCGAGCTCGGCAAGTCCGATCCGGGCGCCTACGTGCTCGTGCGCCTCGCGGCTGCCCTCCGGGTGCCGATCGGCGAACTCTTCGAGACGGTGCATCCCATCCACGCCGCGGCCGATGGCACGACGCATCGCCTGTCGCCGGCCGACGCCGACAGCATCGTCGATGCGGCGGCCGGCCTCACGGCGCTGGTGAACCGGATCCTGTCCCGCAAGCCCAACCCGCCTCCCGCGCGCCCCGCGCGCCGGCCCCGCCGCTAGTTCCGGGCCTCGGCCGCGTGTCGATCCGCGCCATCCATCGAATTAACTGCTGACGACGATACCTATTATAGATGTCATTGTCAAGCCACGAATCCGTCTATAAGTGGCATGAGAGACGAGGCGAGGCAAATGGCCAGTCGCGGATTGCGCACAGTCACCGACGCGTCGCTCAGTCGTGGTCCGGCGGCTCGGGGATGGCCGGACGCGCCAGCTCCTCCACGCGCGCGAGCACGCCGCGGAGCTGCGAGCACAGCGTCAGCTCGCCCGGCGTCACGAAGATCGCGATCGCCTCTGGAGGATCGTTCGGTGACGGCGTGTCGTTGAAGAACAAGGTGGCGACGTCGGTGGACAGCGACTCCGCGATCTTCGCCAGGTAGTCGATCGTGACGTTGACCTCGCCGCGCTCGATCTGCCCCACGTGCCGATTCGTGTTGCCGACCTGTTCCGCCAGCTCGTCCTGCGTCCAGTCTTTCAACTCGCGCAGACGCCGCACGTTCCTGCCCACCCGTTGCCTGACCGCCTCGGCCTGTTCCATCGCACCCGGAACTATTCGACATGCAACTGGCCCAGGCCACACCGTATAGCTCCCACGTAACAGCATCTCGACACATATAGATTGTTGAAGCGCGCGCTACGATGGCCTTTTCAGCCACGATGGCGCCGCACTCCTCCTCGTCGGATCCGCAGGCGGTCGCGTACGACCCGCCGTCCGCCGGCGCACGGACGCTCGAGCGCCTGCTGCTCGACTGTCTCTCGGGATTGCATCGCCTCGCCCACGGCAGGCTTCCGCGCTGGGTCCGCTCGATCGCCGACACGGCGGACGTGGTGCACGACGTCGTGCTTCGCTCGCTCGGCCGGATCGGATCGATCGATCGCCGGAGCGACGGCGCGCTGGCGGCGTATCTCGCCGAGGCGGTGCGGAACCGCATCCGCGACGAGCATCGCCGCGTCGCGCGGCGCGGGGCTGCCGATCGGCTGCCGGGCGATCTGCGCGACGATCGGCCGTCGCCGTTCGATCTCGCGGTTCACGAGCAGCTCGACGCGCGCTATCGCGCCGCGCTGGCGCGCATGACGCCGACCGATCGGGCGCTGATCGTCGCGCACGTCGAGCTCGACTACTCTCACGATCAACTCGGCCTGCTGATCGGCCGCCGCCGCAATGCCGCCCGCATGGCGCTTCACCGCGCTCTCCGCCGCCTGGCGGAGGCGATGCGCAACGACTGACGACCGCGGCGTGACGGCGGCGGTGGACGCCTTCGTCGATCGCGCCCCGATCGACTGGGCGGCGCTCAAGTCCAGGTTGCGCCTCCGCGACGATCGCGCGCTCGTCGATGCGCTCCAGGCGATCGACCGGGTGCGCGGCGCGGCCCGGGCCGCACGCGCGCGCGAGCGCCCGTCGCGGCGGCTGGCCGTCGGGCTGCTGATTGCCGTCGGCGCCGTGCTGACCATCGTCGGTCTGCCGCTTGCCGCTCCCCATGCGCTCGCCGCGGGCGGCAGGACGACCATGCAGCTGCTGCTGGGAGCGGCGTTTGCGGCAGGCGCGCTGCTGCTGGGCCTGGGCTCGGCGCGCGACGGCCGCCGCGTCCTCCTCCTCGGCTTTCTCGTCTGTTCCGCGAGCGCGTTCGCGCGGGCGCTGCTGATCGCGCTGCCGTCCGGTCCGCCGCCCTGGTCGCGGCTGTTGTGGGTCGAGATGTTCGCGCCGGCGTGCCTGTGGCAGTTCGCGCTCGACTTTCCCCGCGTCGACCGCTTCACGCGATTCGATCTGGCGGCGCGGCGCGTCTCGGTGCTGGCGTGGATGTTCGGAATCGCCACCGCCGCCGCCAACCTGTGCGTCGCCGCGGCGATCGTCCCGGAAGATGCGGTTCGCGCGGTCCTTCCCAACCATCCCAACAATCTGTACTGGCGGGCGTACACGATTGCGACCATCCTCGCGGTGGCGGCCATCTTCATTCGCGCGCATCGCGCGCCGCGCGACGAGCAGCGGAAGGTCGTGCATCTGGCCGCGGCGCTGGCCGCAGGCACCGGGCCGCTGCTCGTCCTCGGCACCATCCGGACGATGATTCCCGCGACCGATCGCTGGCTCAGCGCGGCGCCGGCGGCACGGTCATGGATCGACCTCGTCGTGGTCGCCGCGCTGCTCGCCACGCCGATCTGGATCAGCGCCGCGGTGGTCGTCGACCGCCCCTTCGATCGGCAGCAGCGGCTCGCGCCCGTCGCCCGGCGGCGGCTGCGCCGTGCGGCGATGTGGCCGGCGGCGCGTCACCGCCGGCAGATCACCACGGCGCTGACGGCGCTGCGCCGCGCGCGCGGCACTCGCGACATCTGCCGGATCGTGTCCCGCGCGGTCGCCGACGGCCTGGGCGTGCCCGTCGTCCGCGTACTCGTCCCCGCGCGCGATCGATTCACCGACGATCTGGGCTCGGCGATGTCGGCGCCGATGGATTCCGCATTCGTCGCGATGCTCCGGGTCTCCCCGGCGCCGCTGAGACTCGATTCCGGCAGCGCGATCAGTTGTGTGCTGCCCGCGCGCGAGCAGCGGTGGCTCGAGGACGAGTCGATCCAGCTGGCGGTCGCCATCACGTCGCGCGATCGCGCGCTCGCGGCGATCGTCGTGGCTGGCAGCCCGGAAGGCGCGAACACGTTCACCCGGCGCGATCTCTGGTTCGTCGAGGCCATCGCGTCCGCGGCATCCGCCGCGTGGACCGACGAGCCGCTGACCGCCGGGCCGCCGTCCGCTGCCGCAGAATCCCAGGCGGCGTTCGAGTGCCCGACGTGCGGCGTCGTCTCCGAGAGTCCGCCGATGCCGTGCGGCTGCGGAGCAGCGCCGGGGCTGGCGGCACTCCCCGCCCGCGTCGGCGCGGCGTACCACGTCGTTCGAAGGCTGGGCGCCGGCGGCATGGGCGTGGTCTATCTCGGCCGCGACGTGCGGCTGAATCGCGATGTCGCATTGAAGACGCTGCCGGCGGTGGCGCCGGAGGCCACCGCGCGTCTGCAGGACGAAGCGCGTGCGATGGCCTCGCTCAATCACGAAGCGCTGGCGACGATCTATGGGCTCGAGGTGTGGCGCGACGTCCCGGTGCTCGTGTCCGAGTACTTCTCCAACGGCACGCTCGCCCGCCGGCTGGCGAGTGGCGGGCCGCTCGCACCCGCCGAGTTGATTCGACTCGGCATCGCCCTCGCGCGCGGACTCGACTCGATGCACTCGAGCGGGCTGCTGCACGGCGATATCAAGCCGGCGAACGTCGGGTTCACGGCCCGCGGCGATCCCAAGCTGCTCGACTTCGGACTGAGCCGCCTGGTTTCTTCGGACGCCGGCGGCCCGCTGCGGCATCGCGTCGCCGGCACACTTGCGTACATGCCGCCGGAAGCGCTGCGAGGGCACGCCCCGGCTGCGTCGTTCGATCTGTGGTCGCTCGCGGCCGTGCTGCTCGAGTGTCTCGTCGGGAGGAATCCGCTCGCGCGGGCATCCGAGGCGGCAACGCGGCACGCGATCCTGACGATCGATCCCGCCCTGCTTGCCGACCCCGTTCGCGCGCGCCTCCCGGCGTTGGGAGCGTGGCTCGAACGGGCGCTCGACCCGGTGCGTGAAGCACGCTTCGATTCCGCACGCGCGATGTTGCGAGCGCTCGAGCGGCTGCCAGTCGCCGATCACCGCGAATAGCGGTCGTTCAACCACGGCTCCGCAGTGTTGGAGTAGCCGCGCTCCTCCCAGAACCCGCGCTGGTCCTGCGCGACGAAATCGATCCGGCGGATCCACTTCGCGCCCTTCCACGCGTAGAGCTTCGGCGTAATCATGCGCACCGGACCGCCGTGCTCGCGAGGCAGCGGCTGCCCCTCCCAGGTGTGGACGAGCAGCACGTCGTCCTCGATCGCGCGCGCGAGGGGGAGATTCGTCGTGTAGGGAATGTCCGTCCCCGGCGCGACGTCATAGCCCGTGCACACGACGAAGCGCGCGGTGTCCTTCGGAACCACCAGCTCGGCGAGCGCTCGAAACCGCACGCCGCGCCAACGGTTGTCGAACCGGCTCCACGTCGTCACGCAATGAAAGTCGCTGACGTCCTCGACCTGCGGGAGCGCCAGGAAGTCGTGCCAGGTCAACGTCTCGGGATTCTCGACCAGACCGCCAATCTCGAGGCGCCAGCGGTCGAGCGAAATGTCGGGCACGTCGCCGAGATCGAGCACGGGCCAGTTCTTCACCCCGTGCTGCCCCACCGGCAGCTGCGGCATCCCGTGCCGGTTCGCCGGACCGGTGCCCATCGGCTTCCTCGTCCGCGTGTCCACGTTGACCGCGCCCTTGTCGAGCTCGAGCTGACGCTGGATGTAGCGTTGCCGCTTGGCCACGAGATCGCTGCGATCGCTCATGCGATCTACTCTACCCGGCATCGGATGACTTGCCGGTGGCCGATCTGCTCCTCGATGAGGACGGCTGGCTACTTCCGCTCGTAGACGACGAACCAGCGATCCGTGAACAGCTTCACGTCGTCGCGCAGGACCAGGCCGGCGGCCTGGAGCCACTGCCCCGCCTGTGCCTTGGAGACGATCAACGCCGGATCGCCCTTGTGGGGGCTCGATTCGGGCTCCGGATCGATCACGGCGAAGCGGGCACCGGGCTTGAGGTAGGTCGCGATCTGTTTGAGGTAGGCGGCGCGATCGGAGACGTGGTGGAGGACGTCGTTCATGAACGCGAGGTCGACGGGACCGGGCAGCCCGGGATCTTCCGGCTTGCCGAGGATCGACTGCACCTGGCTCATGCCGGCGTCGGACGCCTTGCGGGCGACGTGATCGACGAGGCCGCGATCGATCTCGACGGCGTAGACCCTGCCCTTCGGTCCCACGGCGGCGGCAAACGGCAGCGTGAACGCGCCGGTGCCGGCCCCGAGATCCACGACGACCGAGCCGGGCGCGATCTTGAGCTGCGCGATGACCTCGTCGACCCGCAGCCCGGCGACGCGCGCCGGCGCGTCGAGGGTCTTGATCCATTCCTCGGTCGGGCGCGAGGCGAGCTGCTCGGCGGCAAGGCCAACGTACGCGATCCAGCCGAGGACGATGGCGACGGAGACGGTCAGTCTGGTTCTCATGTGTCCTCTGTCGTATCGGCCCGTGGCCTTGCTTCATTCACCACAACGCGATCGGGCGGCCGACCGAACAGGACTGGTCCGGGTTCCGTCACAACTCGCGCGTCATCTCGATCATCGTGCGGCGAAAGCCCAGCCGTTCGAACAGGCGCTGCGCCGCCGCGTTGCGCTCGGCGGTACCCAGCACCACGCGCGGCGCGCCCTGCTCACGCAGCCACGCGATGGCGGCTTCGACCAGCGCCGTCCCGGCGCCGGCGTTGCGTGCCGCCTCGTCGACGAGGACGTCATGGATGAAGCCGGCAGGCCCCCGCAGCTCCTTCCACGACATCGGCTCGAGGCGGGCGAACACGTATCCGACGACGCGTCCGTCGATCTCGGCGACGAGCACGATCGCCTCGTCGTCATCGAGCTGTGAGCCGAGGAACGACGCGTAGCCTGTCTCGGCGTGCGGGCCGGCGGCGAGAAAGCGCTGGGGATCGAACGCGTAGTGCGCCCGCATCAGCGCGGCGCCGAGCGAGCCGAGCGTCGCGGCGTCGCTGGCGTTGGCCCGCCGGATCGTCAGGGCCATCACCCAGCCTCTACAGCGACAGGTTCTGCCGCGCCCAGGCGATCGAGCGGTCGATCAACTCGTCCTCGAGCGCGAGCGCGGCGGCCGGCGTCAGGCCGGCGGTGCGGGTCAGCGGCTTCTTCGGCGGCGTCTTCTTCACGATCTCGAGGATGCGCGCGAGATCGCGGCCCGGCAGCGGGCTGTAGCCGTCGTCGAACGTCGCCCAGTACTTCTTCGTGAAGACGGGAATCTTCAGCGGATCGCGCGTGATCATCTCGAGCGCGAAGATCATGGTCGGGTCCTTCTGCTGCAGCGTCTTCACCATCGCCGGGATGTCGAGCATGCCGTCGCCGAGCGCCATTTCCGACAGCAGGAACCCTTCGTCGTAGGGCTCGACCGCCATGTCCTTGAAGCTGACGTAGATCGTGACCGGCGCGAGGAGGCGCAGGGTCTCGGCGGGATCCTCGCAGAGCGAGATGTTGTTGCCGAAGTCGTAGCAGGCACCCACCCATTCGCTGCCGAGGCGCTCGATCCAGGCGGCGTGCTCCGCCGCGCGCCATCCTTTGTGGTTCTCGATCGCGAGCTTGACTTTGTGCCTGCGGAGAATCGGCTCCGCCAGTTCGACCGATCGCTGGTGGCGCTCGAAGCTGGCCTTGAACGCCTCGAACGTTTCGAATTCCTCGTAGCGGCGGGCGGTGAAGGACGCGTGCGTGGTCACGGCGCCGAGCTCGCCGACGGCGCGAACCGCAGTCTCATAGTCGGCGACCGCCCCCTGCTCCTTCGGCGGCGCCAGGCTGATGATGACGCGCATGCCGTAGCCCTCGATCTTCTTCCGCAGCTGGCGCACGGCTTCAAGATCGGTCGACGGCAGGTTCATCCTGACCGCGCCGAGCCCCAGCCCGCGACAGTGCTCGAGGATGTCGAACTTGCCGGCGCGCGATCGATGCCCGAAGCCGGGCGGCTCGCCGCCCATGTTCTTCAACATCGGTCGCTGCGCGTGTGCAGCACCGCCCATCGCCGCCCACGCCAGCGCCGACCCCGTCCCGGCGAGCAGTTCACGTCGCGTCATTGCAGCCTCACGGGCCTGAAGACGATTGAGAAGCCGTCACAGTTTACTGGAGGGGAGGGAGACGGAGGTTACGGACCTCCTCGACCCTACACGGGCGGCGGATTGCGCTCGGTGAAGCCACGCTGGTGCCAGTACGGGTACGGCAGCGGCAGGTCGCTGGCGGCGTCGAGGCGAGCGATCTGATCGGCAGTGAGCGTCCACCCGATCGCGTCGAGGTTCTGGCGCAGCTGGTCTTCGTTGCGCGCGCCGATCACGAGCGTCGAGACGGTCGGGCGCTGCAGCAGCCAGTTGAGGGCGATCTGAGGCACGGTCTTCCCCGTCTCCCTGGCGATGAGATCGATCGCGTCGACGACCTTGTAGAGGTATTCCTCGTCCACGGGCGGACCGGCGTCGACGTTGGGCTGGTCCTGCAGACGTGAGACCTGCGGGCGGGGCTGCCCCCTCCGGATCTTGCCGGTCAGCCGCGCCCAGCCCAGCGGACTCCAGACCACGGTGCCGATCCGCTGGTCGATCGCCAGCGGCATCAGCTCCCATTCGTAGTCGCGCCCGATCAGCGAGTAGTACGCCTGATGGGCGACGTAGCGCGTCAGGCCGTATCGCTCGGCGATCGACAGCGACTTCATCAAGTGCCAGCCGGAGAAGTTCGAGACGCCGAGGTAGCGGATCTTCCCCGCCCGCACGAGGTCGTCCAGCGTGTGCAGCACCTCGTCTACCGGCGTCAGCGCGTCGAAGCCGTGCAGCTGAAAGAGATCGATGTAGTCGGTGCCGAGACGTTTCAGGCTCGCGTTCACCGTCTCGAGTAGATGCGCGCGCGACGATCCGACGTCGTTCGCTCCGTGACCGGTGCGAAACGTGCCTTTCGTCGACACCAGCACGCGATCCCGCCGCCCGGCGATCGCCTGCCCGAGGATCGATTCCGACTCGCCGTCCGAATAGACGTCGGCGCTGTCGAACATCGTGAGGCCGGCGTCGAGGCAGATGTCGACGAGCCGCGTCGCCTCCTGCACGCCCGAGGCACCCCACGGTTTGAAGAAATCGGTGCTCCCGCCGAAGGTGCCGGTGCCATACGTGAGCACCGGCACCTTCAAGCCGGATCCGCCAAGCTGTCGATAATCCATGCTCCGTACGATAGTCGACTCGCGCGCGGCGAACAATCGCGCGGAACCGGCTCGAGGCGCTCGCCGACCCTGGCAGGTTGCTGAAACACACTCTCTGAAACAGCAGCGATTGTCGCGTGTGACGTCTTCGCCGGATCCGCGAATGTTGTCAGGTGAGCTCCTCGCGGAGCCCCCG
>Ga0075421_100011332_pt1 | contig 11042 bp, 7 predicted proteins | sample SoiMetdeltSBSDD5_FD_75292 | JGI IMG/M metagenome (GOLD analysis project Ga0075421, IMG submission 75292) | Bulk soil microbial communities from a Populus tree surrounding site in Tennessee, USA - Soil MetaG P. deltoides SBSDD5 | ecosystem: Environmental > Terrestrial > Soil > Tree plantation...
AACGTCGGGATAGGCCTGCCCGGACAAAATCCGGCAGTAAGTCCCTCCCAGCCGGGCTGTCAGGTCGACCATCGCATTCTGCTTGACTATCTCCTCCTGCCGCTTCGGCCGGTCGGCGATAGTGAAGTCCGGCGAATAGCAGAGCATGGGCATCTCTAGTGTTTTCTCGCGAAGCTTCTCTCTTACTTTCTCGAGCATCGCTTCATCGAGCGAGTCGACAAACCCAGAGTAGAACTCCAAGCCGTCCACGTCCAGCATCGAGGCCAGCTCGATCCACTCGAAAATGGTCATCGACCGCTCGATGCACAATCGGTCCATAAAACACTTCGGGAAAGCCGCAAGTTTCGCCATGGGTCCCTTTAGTATGGTTCGCATTGTTCGCCAAGTCGAGACAGCCTCTAGAGCCTGCCGCACTGGCTTAGTTTCCGAGTTCAGGGCTCCTGGACCAGTCCCGTTGCACCGTCTTCGGCTCTAGGCTGGGAACCAAGTCATCATCAACATGGTTACTAGAGGATCAGGACTTCGAAAAAGCAGAAAAAGGCAATTGATAAATGTTCTCGATTATTACACGAGTCAGGGCTAGAGCTCTGACGACCCATTTATCAATTGCCTAACTTGGCAGGTCTCATAGGCCTTTGAAAACTGGAGCGGGAAACGGGATTTGAACCCGCGACTTCAACCTTGGCAAGGTTGCACTCTACCGCTGAGTTATTCCCGCTCTTCAACTCGATACTAGGTCAGCCAGTTTTCGAATGTCAACACGTTTTTTTGACTAGCCGGCTTTGCCATCAGTGCTCCAAGACTTGGTCTGGACTTGGTTTTTCGGCTCTCTGATTCCATTCTTGAAGACCTGTCACTCTCAGCAGGCGCATCGATCAGCGTAGGTCCTTAAAGGCGTCCCTGATCAGCTGGAAGCGCGCTTCACCATTGTCCATTTGGATACTGACAATGTCGAAGCGGAAGCTAATGTCGCGAAGACCATGGAGGGACCTATATTGACCGGCGACACGACAGATCTGCCTTTGTTTCCTTCGATTGACTGACTCTTCGGGTCGGCCATACTCAAGCCCCAAGCGAGTCTTCACTTCGACAAAAGCCAGAGTATCCCCTTCCCAACCGATCAAGTCGACTTCGCCCGTTACTGTCCGATAGTTCCTGGCAACAATGCGGTAACCATTCCGGCGCAGGAAGTGATAGGCCTCAAGTTCTCCCGTGGCCCCTTTCTTCTTGTTGAGGAACTTTCCCTGCTGCCCTTCGGCAACGCTCTTCCCCAAACCTCGCAATAGTGAACTAATACGCTTCAGAAAGGTCGAAGCCATGCCGCACCCCTATTGCCACCCCTCGGTGCTCCTCGCCGTTCGAGCGGATTGGGACGAAAGGAGACCTAGCCGACTCATCATCCCTTGTTGTTTGAGAATCAGAAATCTAAGATGACCCGCCACCTACTTGAACTCCGAGAACACCTCGTCGAGGATCTCCAGTGCCACGTCAGCCTGATCGCGATTGACGATCAGCGGTGGCATCAATCGCAGCGAGTTTTCGCCACACCCGAGAACGAGAAAGCCCTTCTGAAAGCACCTCTGCACTGCCTGATCTCGCCACTCAGTGGCCTTCTCCCTAGTATGACGGTCCTTCACCAGTTCGATTCCGATCATCAGGCCAAGGCCGCGCACGTCGCCAATCACCGGACGTCGTTCCATCATTCTTGACAGTGACAGCATCAGATGCTGTCCGACTTCCGCAGCATTGCGGATGAGGCCTTCCTCAAGCAGCTGGATTGTCTCCAATGCTGCTGCGCAGCTTACGGGATTACCGCCGAACGTTGAGGCATGAGACCCAGGTGGCCAGCTCATGAGCTTCGCCGATGAAACGATAGCGCCTAGCGGAAGACCCGAAGCAATGCCCTTGGCAATGACAATGATATCGGGCTCCAGACCAAAATGCTCCACAGCAAACATCTTTCCAGTCCTCCCCATGCCTGACTGAACCTCGTCTGCAATGAGAAGAATGCCGTAGGTCTTGGAAAGACGGTTCAGTTCATCAAAGAACTCGGGCGGCGGAACCACATAACCGCCTTCACCCTGAATCGGCTCAAAGACAATAGCGGCGACTTCGTCGGGACTCAAGATCGTCTTGAATAGCTGGTCTTCGATCGTTCGAAGACAGGCCGGATCGCACTTGCCCTCGGCCCGCCGCATGGGGCAGCGGTAGCAGTATGGATATGGAACGTGTGTAATCCCTTCCAAAAACGGTCCGAAGCCCCTTCGCTGAACCGGCTTGCTGGCCGTCAGCGACAAGGCGCCCAGGGTTCGGCCATGAAAGGCACCATAAAAGGCGATGAATTTCTTCCGGCCGGTCGCATAACGGGCCAGCTTCAACGCTGCCTCAATCGCTTCTGTCCCTGAATTACCAAAATAGGCCTTCTTGTCCGAAGGGCCAGGCGTGATTCCAGCCAGCTTCTGGGCCAATTGCGAGAGCTGAGGATAGTAGAAGTCGGTGCCCGACAGGTGGATCAGTTGTGCCGCCTGTTCCTGAATCGCCCTCACGATCCGAGGGTGGCAGTGCCCCGTCGCACAGACAGCGATGCCCGCCGCAAAGTCCAGAAAGGTATTGCCGTCGACATCTGTGACGACCATGCCTTCGCCTTTTCTTGCGACGAGTGGATAAGGCCGGCTATAGGAGGGTGAAACGAATTTGCGATCCTCCTCTAAGAGTCCTCTGGCTATCGGTCCTGGCAAAGCCGTCTGGAGGTTAATCCAGGGATTCTGGGGCATGAGTTGCGCGGGTGATCCGCAAGGATGATGTGAGTAATTGAGTGTCATGAGCAACGAGTCATGCGTGGTTGCCAGTTACTCACTCGTCACTCTTTACTCACCGCTTCTTCCAGCGGACACCCTCCTTAGTATCCTCGATTGCGTAACCTAGCCGATAGATTTCATCTCGAATCTGGTCGGCCAATGCAAAGTTTCGCGACTTGCGCGCTTGAGTTCTTTGGTCGATCAGATTCGAGATGGTTTCGTCCAATCCGGACTGCTCCGGGCGCCACAACTCAAGCACTTGATTGAAGTCTGCCAAGGTCTGCAGAGCCACTTGCCGATCCTCTTCAGTCAGTGCGTTTTCTGATAGCATCGTGTTCAGGTCGCGCACCCAGTTGAAGACCGCCGCCAGAGCCTCCGCAGTATTCAGATCGTCATCCATCGCCTTCTCAAAGTCCTGAAGCGCTGCAGCGGAGGCTCGTTGGACTTCCTCATTTTCATTGCTGCCTTGTTTCAAGGGTTCAGTCCTGAGCCGAAGTTGGAAGTCCTCCAACCGTTTGAGCGAACTTTCTGCCTGCTTCATGACGTCAAAGGTGAAGTTCAGTTGACGTCTGTAGGGCACGCTTTGCAATGCATATCGGACTGTCCGAGGATCAATTCCCTTGCTAATGAGATCTCGCAGCGTGTAGAAGTTGCCTTTCGACTTCGACATCCTCTCGCCTTCAATAATGAGATGCTCCCCGTGCATCCAATAGCGCACGAACGGCCTCTCAGTTGCGGCTTCGCTTTGAGCAATTTCATTTTCGTGATGAGGGAAGACCAGGTCGATAGCTCCGCAGTGTAGATCGAAGGTCTCGCCCAGATACTTCATGCTCATCGCCGAACATTCGATGTGCCAGCCAGGCCGCCCAGGCCCGAAAGGGGAATCCCAATGAGGTTCGCCATTCTTCGTGGCCTTCCACAACACGAAATCGCGCGCATCCTGCTTGTCGTATTCGTCGACGTCCACGCGAGCACCAGACAGAATCCCCTCAGGGTCAAGCTTCGACAGCTTGCCATAGTCCTTGAAGTTGGAGATTTTGAAGTAGACCGACCCTTCTCGCGCATACGTGTATCCCTTGTCCTGCAACCTCTGAATCAGTTCCACCATGTCCGGAATGTGATCGGTGGCATGTGCAACGACATCTGGCCGCTGGATGCGGAGTTTCTCGCAATCTTCAAAGAAAGCCCGGGTGTAGCGGTCCGTGTACTCGCGCAGCCCACCGGGCTCTGAGGCGCCTGAGTTGCGGATGGTTTTGTCATCGACGTCTGTGACGTTCATCACATGGCGGACCGCGTAGCCCTTGTAGCGGAGATAGCGCTTCAGCACATCCTGAAAGACAAAGGTGCGAAAATTCCCGATGTGGGCGTAATCATAGACCGTAGGACCACAGGTGTACATTCGGACCAGATTATCCTGCAGCGGATTAAATTCCTCGATCTTGCCAGACAGAGTGTTTGAGATTCTGAGCACGTCGTTTAGAGTCCTCTCAAAAGCGTTTTGAGAATAGACTCCCGTGCCTGAAAAGTCAAGACAGACGCGCCGTCCGCGAGTTTCTTTACAGCATTTTTTGAACTATGCTAGACTTCAGCGTTTTTTGAGAAGCCGGATCGAGTTGAGAACGTTTTGAAGGGCGCTCCCTCGATTTTTCTATCCTGAAGTCATCCTTAACAAGGTGAAGTGGAAGACCTTCGGGGTTGTCCTGCGGGACCGGGAAGCCGTCAGAACACCCCGACCCTTCGGGCTATCTCCTCTGCCCAAAGGGAATGCGTCTTTTTCTAGCTCCACGTTTCTCGCCTGGGAAGTAGGTGTCTTGCTTAAGCTGAAAAGAATCCAGATCCAAGGTTTTAAATCCTTCGCCGACAAAATGGAGATGACGTTCGAAGGTTCTGGAATTATCGGAATCGTTGGACCGAACGGCTGCGGAAAGAGCAATGTTTCCGACGCCATCGCCTGGGTTCTGGGCGAGCAAAGCGCCAAGTCTCTTCGCGGAGGCCGCATGGAGGATGTCATTTTCAACGGCACGCGCTCCCGGCTTCCTATCGGTATGGCGGAGGTCAGCCTTACGCTGATCGACCCTGAGGTTCAGAAGGAGGCCAATCTGGCATTCACTCCCCAGCTTGAGCCTGTCGAAGCAGCCAGAGGCGACGGTATTATCGACGGTGATCCCTTCGAAGCCGAAGAAACTGCTGCTCAACAACCCGTGGAAACCATAGAAGTGCCGGGCGTACCGACGCCGGGAACGTCCACCGCAGCGACCGTGAAACGTCAGCGGCGTCCGAAGTTCCAGCCGAAACCAGGAGAACTCGTTGTCTCGCGACGGTTGTTCCGCTCAGGCGAGAGTGAGTACCTTCTTAACGGCAAACAGGTGCGCTTGCGAGATATACAGGACATTTTTTTCGGGACCGGCCTGGGTCCCGATTCCTACGCCATCATTGAGCAGGGCCGCGTGGGGATGATCCTCAGTTCGAAACCGTCGGACCGCCGCTCGATCATTGAAGAGGCTGCCGGCATCACAAAGTTCAAATCAAAGCGAAAACTGGCAGAGTCGAAACTCGAGCAGGCCAAACAGAACCTGCTTCGGGTCAATGACATCACTGAAGAGGTCTCCAAGCAGCTAGGCTCGTTGAAGCGTCAAGCCGCTAGGGCTAAACGCTATCGCGAGCTGCGCGAAAGCATGCGGGAACTGGCCAAGAATCTGTTCAACGCTCGTGCCGTCATCCTCGATGGCCAATGCAGGCGTAATACGCAGCAACTGGAGGAGGTGACCGAACGTTCCCGTCAAAGACGCCAACACATCGACGAGCAAGAAAGATGTTACCGCGAGACAAATGCGTCCATCTTTGATTTGGAGAACCAGCTGAAAGAATTGCGCCACCAGCTCTCCCAGCTGAACCTTGCAGCCGATCGCGGTCAGCAGCGCATCGAGTTCCAGAAAGAGCAGCTCAAGGAACTGGACTCTCGAACTCAGGAAAACGTCCGCGAGATTGAAAAGCTCGTCCAGCAGGAGGCTCAGTATCAGAGCGAAGCCGACCTCAAGAAACAATCTTTGGCTGAAGCGACCGAACAGTTTGACCGCATTCAACAAGACTTTGCTTCGCAGCAGTCGAGCTACCAGGCAATCCAGAGCCAGGTCGAGGACCTGGAGACCTCCAACGAACGGCACCGTGTTGGACTGCTGGCGTATGTGAGCCAGGCGGCGACACTGCATAACCAGCTGCAGCAGCTCGACGACCTCAAACTCCGGCTGGAACACCAATTGGAACGGCTCCATCAGGAACGGGATGAGTCAGCCTTGCTCCGCCTGCGGCTAACTGAAGAGCGTGAAGTTTCCGCGCGCCAACAGGAGGAGCAGGAACGCCAGCTGACAATGCTGAAGGACGAAATGGTCACCCTTGCGGCGGCTCTATCTCAGCTCAAAGGCGAGGCGGCTGCCCACCGCGACGTTCTCACGGAGACCAAAGACCAGTTGAGCGCAGCAACTCATCGCCTGCAATCGCTCGAGGAACTGGCGGCCCATCGAGCCTATACAACCGAGGCCGTGCGCATGTTGCTTACCGCTGCCAGCGAAGGCATGCAAGAGAGTTTTGAGACCCCCGGCATCCTGGCCGATTTGTTCGAAGTGGAGGATCCGTACGAAGCGATGGTTGAAGAGTTCTTGAAGCAGGAGTTGGAGTTTCTTCTGGTCGAGACACCGTCCACGGCCCGGAGAGGGATGGCCTTGCTGAATAAGAACAACGCCGGACGTTCGACATTTCTTGTGTTTGGTGACGGGCAGGTGTCACGGTCAAGCGGATCCAGTGAGGCGGCTCGAGTAGCCCTTCAATCTGATCCATCGCTTATTCCGCTCGCGAACGTGATTCGAATCTCAGCTGACTACGCGGCTGTGGTGGAAGAAGCCCTTCCTCAACTGACTTGTTCCTTTATTGCATCCAGCTATGATCAAGCCGTTCGGCTCGGAGAACAATTCCCCCAGTTCATTTTTCTGTCTGCCGGCGGAGAGGTGGTTCGGGGCCGGCTCATTTCCGGTGGCGGCAAGGCCTCAGTCGGGCATCTGACCTTAAGGCGCGAGATTAGAGATCTGCACCGAAGGGTCGCGTCTATGGAAAAAGACATTCTGGCCCAGCACGAAAAGCAGGAGGCATTGGTTCAATCGATAGACTCCCAGGAGCATACACTGGCCGGAGTGCGGCAAAACGCGCAAGAGTTGGAAAAGAACCTCTTCGCCACCGACTTGCGGCTGAAGCAGATCGAGAACGAGCTGGAGAGAATTGATCAGCGGCATAAGCTAGCCGTGCTGGAGTCGGAACGAACGGAGGCCGAGATGGCCCAGATATTGTCGAGACGTCTGCAGCATGAGCATGATATTGCGAGTGCCGAAAACCACAAGCTCGAGATAGAGGCTCTGATTGCCTCGCAATCCGACAACCTGAAGCAGCTGAAAGACCAGTCTTCTCAGGAAGCGCAGAACCTCAGTGAATTGCGTTCTGAGTTGGCAACGTTTCGCGAGCGCAAGTTGGCCGCCGAAAGTGAACTCGCACGTCTTGCCTCTAGTATGGAGGAATGCCGGCAGCGCCGCGAGCGCCTAGAAGCTCAGAAAACGGCTTGGATCACTCAGACCGGCGAGATACACGCCTCAATCCGCCAACTGGAAGAAGCCCTGTTTCATCAAGCGGTACAGAAAGCCTCGCTCGAAGCTGAGATCCGCTCGAAAGAGAGTGATCTCTTTGAGGTTCGCGCCCTGCAAACCACCTTAGAGCAGGAGCTGCAGGCACTGCGCGGAGAGCTGGAAGCGATTCAGATTGAAAGGACGCAGCTGGAAATCGAAAGGGCGAAGCTGGGCTCCGATCTCTCCCACTTGCAGGAAACCTGCTTGGACGAACTGGGCCTGAATCTAGAAGACATTCAGCCCGAGACGGTGCTTGTCCCGGAAGAAGGGGAATTGTTGCGCCTCACCAAAGAGTATCAGGAGCTGAAGGAAAGAATCGAGGCCATGGGACCAGTCAACATGATGGCGCTGGAAGAGTATCAGGAATGCGAACAACGTTTTCAATTCCTCACCGCCCAGCGTCAGGACTTACTGGATTCCATCGAAGACACCACCGCCGCTATCAAGGAAATCGATCAGGTGTCGCGTGAGCAATTCCGCGAAGCTTTCACGGCCATCAATGCGAACTTCCAGGAGAGCTTCCAGACGCTTTTCGGTGGCGGGCATGGAGAAATGAAACTGCTGGATGAGCAGGACGAGCTGGAGAGTGGTATTGAAATCATCGCGCAGCCACCGGGAAAGCGACTACAGAACGTTCTGCTGCTTTCGGGAGGTGAGAAGGCATTAACAGCGATTGCCCTGCTGCTCGCAATCTTCAAGTTCCAGCCAAGCCCGTTTTGCGTTCTGGACGAAGTTGATGCCCCACTCGATGACGTCAATACGGTACGCTATGTCCACATGATCAAGGCCATGAGCCAGGGTACTCAGTTCCTGTTGATTACTCACAGCCAGAGAACGATGGAGATTGCAGACACACTTTACGGCGTGACGATGCAGGAAGCCGGTGTATCGAAGATTGTTTCTGTGCAGTTTCAATAATTCCCAGGCGTCTGCCAAAGAGCATCGAGTCGTCCGTTCGTCACTTGCTAGAAGAAGATCAAGCATCTGGCAGCGATCGCCTGGGAGCGTGGGCTGTCAGCCTGCAGCCGGCTGGAATTGGGCGCTCCGAGGCAGAATTCGCTTACGGTGAACGACTGTTCATTCGAGTTGTCAAGCCTGTTGACAAGCCCCATTTTTGTTCTACAATGGCGGCTCGTCTAAGTTGTGCGGCATTTTCTTTGGGTTCACTGGCGTCAACCTTAACTTTTTCCCTCAAAGTCCCGCAGACATCCCTAACTTTCATTTTCATACGGGCTCACAATGGAGCATTCCTCAGTCCAGTTGAAGGTCGTGTTGCCTGAATTCGAACTCGTGGGCCGCGGTAAGGTGCGCGAGATTTATGCAGTAGACGACAGCCTTCTGATTGTGGCGACCGATCGGATTTCAGCCTTCGATTTCATCCTGGGCAGTGGCATTCCCCACAAAGGAAGAGTCCTCACTCAGATGTCGCTCTTCTGGTTCAAAATGATGCAAGGGCTCGTACCAAACCATCTCATCAGCGCACGCCCCGAAGAGTATCCCGAATCGCTGCGGAAACACGCAGACCGGTTGCACGGACGGTCGATGCTGGTAAGGAAGGCCCAACCCATTCCCGTGGAGTGCGTCGCACGCGGATACCTGGCGGGCTCGGCATGGAAAGAGTATCAACAGAAGCAATCCATTTGCGGTATCCCTCTGCCCGGAAGCTTGCTGGAGTCCTCTAAGCTTCCAGAGCCTCTGTTTACACCTGCGACCAAGGCCGCCAGCGGTCACGACGAAAATATTTCCTTCGAGCAAATGATCGAACTAGTTGGCAAGGGAACGGCTGAGCGGCTGAAAGCCCTAACTTTGAACGTCTATCAGAAGGCCGTAACCTACGCAGCCGCACGCGGAATCCTGATTGCCGACACCAAACTTGAATTTGGACTGCACCGGGGAAGTATCATTCTGATTGACGAAGTTCTCACTCCGGACTCGTCGCGCTTTTGGCCGGCAGCGGAATACATCCCAGGGAGAGCGCAGAAATCGTTCGACAAGCAGTTTGTCCGCGATTATCTGGAAGCAAGCCGTTGGAATAAGCAGCCACCCGCTCCCGCTCTGCCCGATCCGGTGATCCAGGCAACCAGCGAAAAATACATCGAAGCCTTTGAGGTCCTGACGGGGTTGAAACTAGAGATGTGATTCGGCACCGTCATCTTGATCGCGCGTGCTGCAGATCGGGAGTCCCAATGTCTTTTCTCAGGCAACTCACTGTGCTCGATTGGATGGTGTTGACGATCCTGCTGGCTTCGATCGTGAGCAGTGTCCTCAAGGGCTTCGCCAGGGAAGCCGTCTCGCTGGGTTCCGCTGTAGCAGGGCTCTTGCTGGCATCGTGGTTTTACAGGTCGGCAGGGAGTTTGGTGGCCCCTTACGTCAACACTGAAGATATCGCTTCGATGTTTGGTTTCGGTTTGATTTTCTTCGGGATCTTGCTTTTGGGAGTCGGTATTTCCCTCGTGATCAATAAGCTATTGGATGCCGTGCGTCTTCTGTGGTTCGACCGCCTTCTGGGTGCGGCCTTCGGTTTCATGCGCGGCTGGGTCATCGGGTCCGTTCTGTTTTTGATCCTGACTGCGTTTCCAGTTCAGATCGAGAAGGTGAAGGAGGCTCGGCTAGCACCTTACTTGCTTGTCGGAGCGCGCGTTCTAGTCACTGTCACGCCATCCTCCCTCAAAGCAAAATTCCTTGATGGATACGATAAAGTCCAGAAACTCTGGGCGCGCGAGGCTATCCAACATTCTGTGTTGTGACCACGGATGGATGGACAACATGGCTCTGCTGTTTTCATTTGTGCCGAACGATCTGACCAGCGCGGATCGACTTCAAAAACGTCCTGATACCAGTTCTGTCTAGTTTTCGGATGGGAGTTGGCTGTGAAGAATCAATTGGAATCCTTGGTGACTGAGATGATCGACCGCGGGTTGTTGTATGAAGAGGCCCTCCAGGAGTTCGAGAAGAAGTTCATTCTAATGGTCCTGGAAAAAAACAACGGGAACCAGACCAAAGCAGCGAAAGCGATGGGAATTCATCGCAACACCTTGAACAAGAGGTTAGCTGCTTACAATCACAACAAGAGGAAGCGAGCGAGTGCGCGCTTCAGTGTCTGAAGCCAAGCTCCAGTGTGGAATCCGGAACGGTATGTATTCTACCAGGTCGGCTCGCTGAACCTCTGCTGATGCTTCCCTACCTCTTGGGTCTCAAAAACTCCCTTGACACGAACAAGTTGATTGCCTAATATTGGCACTCGTCGTCAGAGAGTGCTAACATCTAGTCTCTTTTCAGCCCCTCTAAATTCACTCTATGGAAAGGAGCAAAACCCCATGAAAGTCAAACCGTTACATGACCGCATCCTGCTTAGGCGGGTTGAGGAGAAGGAGAGTATCAAGGGAGGCATTATTATCCCCGACACCGCCAAAGAAAAACCACAGGAAGGCGTGGTGGTGGCCGCGGGCAACGGCAAGGTTCTGGACAACGGAACCAAGATCAACCTCGATGTGAAAGAGGGCGATCACGTCTTGTTTGGCAAATACTCCGGAACAGACATCAAGATCGAAGGCGAAGAATATCTGATTATCCGCGA
>Ga0075421_100011333_pt1 | contig 11041 bp, 9 predicted proteins | sample SoiMetdeltSBSDD5_FD_75292 | JGI IMG/M metagenome (GOLD analysis project Ga0075421, IMG submission 75292) | Bulk soil microbial communities from a Populus tree surrounding site in Tennessee, USA - Soil MetaG P. deltoides SBSDD5 | ecosystem: Environmental > Terrestrial > Soil > Tree plantation...
CCCGCGCTCCGGCGCCAGCCGGTAGCGCAGATCGCCGCCGCACCCCGCGGGATAGGGCCAGGCGCGCCGCAGGTCGACCCGCCAGCGCAGCGTCAGCTCGGGAGCGATTCGCAATCCCCGCGCGCGCCCCACCTTTTCGGGACGGTAATCGAGCAGCGCGATCGGGTGCTCGAGCGCGGTGGTGATCGCCTCTTCGACGATTCTGGCCCGGCTCACCAGATGGCGCTGGATCAGCACGGGGGTGATCTGGGCATCCCGGACGAGCGGCGTCTCTCCACCGAGGATCACGGTGAGGCCCTGGAGCAGCCGATACGGATGAGCCCAGATCTCCTGAATCCCGCGCTGCTCCCCGCCCGTCACCAACATCCGCCGGCCGGCGAGGATCACGGCTTCGTCGGACAGAGCGCGACTCGCCACGTGCAGCGGCGATTCGAGACCGGGCAGCGGTCCGTCCAACCGAATCCGGTCGGGTAACACCAGATTCCCATCCTCACGGGCTGTCGTGCCCGCTTCGGGCCACGCCGCCGCCTCTGCGGTGCGCGTACTGTGGGGAATGCCATCACCGCGTAAGGCGTTGGCGAGCATGGCCCGAAGCTGGCGGGCGAGCAGCGGGTCGCGGGCGCCTGGTGCCACGAAGGCACCGATACACAGCACGCCCCCTTCCCCGATCGCGTATTCCCAGGCGACGATGCGGCCGGGGTTGAGATGGATGTAGGATCGCTCGCACGCCACGACCGCGCCCCAACGCGGCCGCCGGCCCCGCGCGTAGGTCGCTTGCCCGTAGCGCTCGCCTTCGCTCGGCGCCCAGGTGTAGGTCCCCTGTCCCAATCCGGCGAACAACGGATGCGGTCCGTAGGCGGCAAGGCCACGGACATGAGGGAACTCGCCGAACTTGCGGAGCTCGGGGAATCTCAATTCGTCGTCGTGGTTACGCCACGAGCGAACGATGGTGTCGTTGGGACCGTCTGCCTCGAGTCCGAGACCCACCACGCACGCCGCCGCCCGCTGCGTGAGCAGCAGGCGCCCGCCACGTTCCACCCAGGGGATGAGGAGATCGGCGGGGAGCGGCGGAGGCTCCTCTTCGGTATGCACCCAAAGCACGTCCGCCTGTAGAAGGGGATACGCGTCGGAGGTTGCGCGTATGGGGGGAAGCGCGATTCCCTCGAGCGCCGTGAGCAGCTGCCACGCGGCGTCGCCCGTCGCGCCGGTCGATAACAGCGCCACGCGCCGCATCAGAAGCTCACGCTCACGGGCTCCCCGAGGCGCCCGCGGCCGGCGCGTCGCCCATCCACGGCCAGCGCAAATCGGCCGCCCCGAATCGAGACATCGATCGTGTGTCCGGCGACCGGCAGCCCCTCCGCGCGCGCAGCGTTTACCCCCAGCCGCAGCGGATGCACCGTCAGGCCGGTTTCGCCGTGCGGCAGCACGCCCAGCAGATGGGACACGATCAGGTCATTGATCCACGAATGCTGGTAGTCGTCGATCCCGCGATACAAACTGCCTCGTCCGGTGAATGGGTGATAATGCTCGAAGCAGTTGGGACGATCGGCCCGGCCATCGAACGTCATCATCCGGGCGAATTGGCCAAGCAGGTGGCCGAGCCTGCGCGACCAGCCGGGGCGAAACTCCCGCACCACTCGCCCCAGCGCATCGATCACGTGCGAATTGGTCATCGGCCACACCCGTCCGTTCCAGGGACAGTTGAAGCGCATGCCGTTCCATTCAGCGTCCGGATTGAAGCGCGGATCGTCACGACTCGAAGAAGGTACTGGGAACGGAGTCCAGAATTCTGCCGGGTTGAATAGATGGGCGGCCAGTCCAGCCAGATGCCCTTCATCCGAGAGATCGGTGCCATAGGGATAGAAACACACCGCGGCCTTCACGCCCGTGCGCCGCCCGCTCACGGGATCCACATCGGAGAACAACCCGCCGGCCGGATCCCACATCTGCTCGCGCACGGCGCGGGCGGTGCGATCCGCCCGCTCGCGCCAGCGATCCACCGTCTGGGGAGCGGCCTCAGCAGCGAGCGCTTCGACGGCGCGCAACAGACGGTAGGCGTACACCGTGACATCGATCCCCTGCAACCGGAACCGGCCCTCCCATCCGGCGGTGTCGGCATCGGCGTCGACCACCTGATAGCGGGACATGTACTCCTGTCCCGTTTCGTACTGATTCCTTACGTCGATCATCCCCACGCCATCCGGATCACGGGTACGCAGCAGCCACTCGGCGTAGCGCGAGAGGGCCTCGAAGGCCTCACGACGGAACGTGGCGTCGGGGTGCACGGCCTCCAGCGCGAGGACGGCACCACCCCAGTCGGCATGATAGAAATCCGTCCCCTCGAGGTGGTCGGCGTACACGCGACCGTGGAGGCTGCCGTCGGCGCGTTGGTGATCGAAGCAGGTACGGAACACTCCGCGCGCCCATTGCGGGTCCGGAAACCACCGCAGCTCACGCATGTGGCCCGGCGCGCTATAGGTGATCGGAACGTGAAAGTATCCGACGCCTTCGCAGACGCCGTAATGACGGTAGTTGGGCGCGCGCCCGGGGGCGAGGGCATTGAGCCGCAAACCGTACCAGCGATGCGACCAATGGCGCTCGAGATAGGGATCACTGCACCGGAATCGGGGCGCCGTGGCGAAAAAACGGTCCGCGCGCGCGAGGATGCCGGGCGCCCGCCTGCGATCGGACGGGTCGAGCGAGAGGGAGATTGTGGCGCTGAAGCGGACGGACCCGTGCACCGCTACCCGCAGCCGCCGTTGCATACCGAGGAATGCCGTCGCGCGATCCGGGCGGGCGGCGGCGCCCACCGTGTCGCCGAGACGTCCGGAGCGATGCCAGCGGTCCCAGAACGGCGTCAGCTCGAAGCGAGGCACGGCGGCGGTCGGCTGCGACCAGGAGACGGCGTGAGAGTGCGCCCGGGCAAGCGACAACGAAACGGTCACGGACGCGCGGTGCCCACGGCGATCGGTCACGTGGCGCACGAAGTGCAGCGCGTGATCCACCACGCGAACCGCAGCAGGCAGCAAGGCGGCATCGAGCACCGACCACACGACGACGTCCAGCACCACCACGCGGCGGGTCGGGTTGCGCACTTCCCACTCGGAGGTCAACGCCCCACCTGGGGCAGTGCGCGTTTCGCGAGCCACGAGGTTGCCGATGTCATGGGCGAGCGTGAGCCGGTCCGGTGTCCACTCGCGCCTGCGACAGCGCGACGGTGCCACGCGACCGTCGATCACGAATCCGACCGCAAACAACGGGCTGACGGGATACTGAAACAGATGCGCCTCGTCCCAGAACCCGGGGGCGTCGAGCCAGGTGGGGAACGGCGGCGCCCAGACCAGTCCGTCGCCGGCGCCCAGATACCACTTGTCGGGTCGCACCAGCCGACGGAGCGGATCGTTCAGAGGGACGCGATCACCGAGGAGGACTTCGTACAGCCAGGCGCAGGCTCTCCAACGCGCAGCGACATGACTCGACCCGCCGGGTGGGTGGGGACAAAATGTCGTCGCGGGAACAACGGGACGCAACGGGCGGTTTGAATTCCGTCGCGCGGCGCGCCATAATGCGTGGCGCCGGAAACCCGCGGGTCAGGACCACCACTCTGGAGTGACGAGCTCATGCCTCATACCCTGCCGCCGTTGCCATACGATGTCGCGGCCCTGGAGCCGCACATCGATGCGCAGACGATGCAGATCCACCATGGCAAGCACCATCAGGCCTATGTCAACAATCTCAATGCCGCGCTCGACAAGCACCCCGAGCTCCACGACAAGGGCCTCGAGGACCTCCTGAAGGGGATCAACTCGGTCCCGGAAGACATCCGCCCTGCCGTTCGCAACAACGCCGGGGGCCACCACAACCACTCCCTGTTCTGGACCATCATGGGGCCCAAGGCCGGTGGAGAACCCGCCGGAAAGCTGGCCGATGCCATCACGAAACAGCTCGGGGGGTTCGCCAAGTTCAAGGAGACGTTCGCCAACGCGGGCACGACGCGGTTCGGGAGCGGCTGGGCGTGGCTCCTGGCGGGCGCGGGAAAGCTCGAAATCATCTCCACGGCCAACCAGGACAGCCCGCTGATGGACGGTAAGACCCCGATCCTGGGGCTCGATGTCTGGGAACACGCCTACTACCTGAAGTACCAGAACCGGCGCCCCGACTACATCGCCGCCTGGTGGAACGTCGTCAACTGGGGAGCCGTCGCGCAGCGATTCGACGCCGCGCGTTGAAACGACCGGCGGTGGTGGGCTAGAGCGGCTCGGCGCTCACCACCGCATCCCCGCCGCCGTAGCGCACGGTCACGCGCCACGGCCGGCAGCAAACCTGGCAGTCCTCCACATACTCCTGCCATTCGCCGCCCCCTGGGTCGAGGCCGATTTCGTTAATCTCGCCGCAATGCGGGCACTGGACGGACGCCACGTCGTCGGCGGTGCCGTCTCCCAGCGGGAACTCCTCGTCCATCGAATCGGGATCGTCGATCATTTTCTCCTCATGCGGTCGCAACCCTTCCGGAGACCGCGGCATCTAAGCTGACAAGAATCGCTGAACGAAGCTAACAGTACCTGGGAAGGGACGACACCATGATCGCTCTCCATACGGGGTCGTGTTCCGCCGTGTCGCGTGCGCCGTCGCGCGGGCCCGCCCCAACCGTCACGAGGCTGGGCGCCGAATACTGCCTCCATGACGCAACCGGCCGGCCGGTGGGCACCATTCCGTCTCCGGCCGTACGCCCCAGCACCGGACGCTTTGCCCCGACGTTCTACCTGCGCCGCAGTCGCTGAATCCGTAGTGCCGCGGGGAATCGCCACGGCGCGGGCGATTCCCCCGTGATCCCCCTCCCCCACGTCTTCCCAATGGATGCCACTGTACTACACCTTCCATGTCGCACGAAGGTCCATGCCGCTTCCTCCGCATCCAGGGAGCATGCCCCATGCACCTCCATCCACTGTTGGCGCAGGCCGAGTCGTTTCTCCCCCACGGCTACTGCTACCTCTGGCGTCCAGGAGTGCTCGGCCTGCATCTCGTTTCGGACTCGATCATCACGCTCTCGTACTACTCGATCCCCATCGGCCTGGTGTGGTTCGTCCAGCGACGGCGTGATCTCCCGTTCAACTGGATGTTCTGGTTGTTCGCGATCTTCATCGCCGGGTGTGGCACGACGCACCTGATGGAGATCTGGACGCTCTGGCATCCGGATTATTGGCTCGCCGGCGCCACCAAGGCCGTGACCGCCCTCGCGTCCATCGGCACGGCGGTGGCACTCGTACCGCTGCTCCCGAAGGCCGCGCGGCTGCCGAGTCCCACCCAGCTCGCGGACAGCAACCGAGAGCTGACGCGTGCCAATCGTGAGCTGGAGACGTTCAGCTATTCGGTATCGCATGACCTCCGCGCGCCGGTCCGCGCCATCGACGGATTCGCCCGCATGCTCGAGGAAGATCACGGCGCCACCCTCGCTCCCGAAGGCGCTCGGCTCCTGGCCGTCATCCGCGACAACGCCGCGCACATGGGCAAGTTGATCGACGACCTGCTCGCCTTCTCGCGCCTGGAGCGCAAGGAACTGGACCGCAGCACGCTCGACTTCACCGAGATGGCGCAAGGCGTCGTGAACGAGCTGCAACGCGGGCACCAACCCGTCGCCGTCGCCATCGGCCCCCTCCCCGCGGCGCGCGGCGACCGCGCCCTGATACGCCAGGTGCTGATGAATCTCATCGGTAACGCCTTCAAGTTCTCGGAACGTCGCCCCGCTCCTCAGATCGAAATCGGGTCGCAGCACGCGGACGGCGAGACGGTCTATTTTGTGAAGGACAACGGCGCGGGGTTCGACATGCAGTACGCCGACAAGCTGTTCGGCGTGTTCCAACGCCTCCACCGTGCCGAGGAGTTTGAAGGGACGGGCGTCGGCCTCGCGCTCGCCAAACGCATCATCCAGCGCCACGGCGGGCGGATCTGGTGCGAGGGTCGCGTGAACGGCGGGGCCACATTCTATTTCACCATCCCCAACTGAGGGTCGCCCGTGAGTGACGGCCAGCCGGTCGACATCCTGCTCGTCGAAGACAACGCGAACGACGTCGAGCTGACCCTGCGCGCGCTCCGCAAGCACAACCTGGCCGACAAGGTCGAAGTGCTGCGCGACGGCGCCGAAGCAATCGAATATTTCTTCAACCCCGAAGCGGTCGCGGAATGGGAGACGAGACGCCCGAGGGTGGTGCTCCTCGACCTGAAGCTGCCCAAAGTGGACGGGCTCGAAGTGCTGCGGCGAATCAAGGCCGACGAGCGCACCCGATCCCTCCCGGTGGTGCTGCTTACCTCGTCCCGCGAGCTGCCGGACGTCGCCGCCGCATACCGGCTGGGCGCGAACAGCTACATCGTCAAGCCCGTCGACTTCGAGGCGTTCGCGCAGGCCGTCTCCAAAGTCGGGCTCTACTGGGTGGTGCTCAACGAGGGGCTGCCCTAGCCGGCGTCAGTGGGGCGCGGCCTCCCCAAGTCGCTGACGGGCCAGCTCGACCTGGCCGGCGAGAGACGCCGGAGCGATCTGGATGAAGCGCCGGTAAGTGGCGATCGCGACCGAGTCCTTGCCTTCGCTCTCCCGCAGATAGGCCAGCGGAAAATACGGTTTGGCGAAGTACGGCTCGTCATCCACGGCCTGCTGGAATTGCTCGGTGGCGGCTTCATAGCGCTTCAGCGTGAACAAGAGCACGCCGTATTCATAGTGCGCCACAGCGTCCCGGGAATCGATCTGGATCGTCTGATCGAACTCGGCTTGTGCCGCCGTCGAGTCTCCCATTGCCAGGTCGAGTCGAGCCAGGGCCAGGTGGGCCGGATAGAACGCGAGGTTTTCCGTAAGCGAGCGCCCGTAGGCTTCTCGCGCGCCCGGCAAATCACCCTGCGCCTCACGGATGCGTCCGATGGTGAAGTGCACCAGCTCCTTGCTGTTGTACACGTGCACGAGCCGCTCTTCTTCCGCTTGCTGCTGTAACCCCAGCAGCTCGTTGTACGCGGCGACGGCGCTGTCGTACTGCATCAACGGCAGGTACGCTCGCGCGCGGTCGGCGCGCAGCCCGTACCACTTGGGATGGCGTTTCACGGCGATGGAGTACTGCCTGATCGCGTCGTTGAACCGGCCGCGGCTGTAGGCCCACCACGCGGCCATCTCCGGCCCGAACTCCGATGACAGCTCCTGAATCGTCAGCTCGCCCTGCGTCACACGGGAGAACCACTCCTCCAACAGGACCGCATCGAGCGGCAAGTACATCAGGGGATTCCGGATCAACGCCTGGTAGCGCAGCGAATCGATGTGCTGGAATTGGCGATCCTTGGCGACGTAGGTGGCGCCCAGCAGGTAGTCACCGAGGGCGCGGGTCGGTTGCGCCAGGGACAACGCCGCCGACAATCCCAGCCAGGGTTCCGGGAGCGCGGGCTCGAGCCGGGTGGCCCAATAGAACGCATCCGCGGCCCGTGCCGGAGACTGGCGCAGCTGATCCATGCCATACGCGTAATAGGCGCCCGCGCTGTTGGTGTCCTGCCCGGCGGGCAGCGGTGGACGGTGGCGCTCGGGCGCGGTCTGCGCCGCGGCGGGCCTCGGCAGCAAGGCGGAGGCAACGAGAGTCACCGACACTCTCAGACATGCGACGGTCGACATGTCCCGAACTCCCGGATGGCTGGCGTTTTTCAGTATGGTGGATTTGGGGATTGGCGCCAGGGCTGCTACAGCCTTGCCCGCTTCAGGCTGGAGGCAGAGCTTAGGCGACCCATGAACCCGGCCACCACCCCCACCCCCACCCCCAGCGGCTCGCTCACACGCGAGCTTGGCCTGATCTCGATTACGGCCCTCGTCATCGGCGAGGTCATCGGCGTCGGGATTTTCCTCACGCCGGCGAGCATGGCCCGTTCGCTGGGGTCGCCCTTCTGGCTGCTGGTGGTCTGGTTGGTCATGGGCGCCATGGCGCTCTCCGGCGCGCTGTGCTACGGTGAGCTGGCCGCGCGGTTTCCGGAAGCCGGTGGCGGGTATGCCTACCTGCGCCGGACGTTTGGTCCTGGCGTGGCGTTTCTCTACGGTTGGAAGTGTTTGCTGGTCATGGATCCGGGCATCACCGCCGCCCTGGCCGTGGGGCTCGCGAGCTACGTCGGGTACGTGGTGCATCTCACCGGCCCCGCACTCAAAGCCGTCGCCATCGGAGCGATCGTCGTGCTGGCGGCTGTCAACGTCGTCGGGGTCCGGCTCGGCGCGCGCCTCATGCAATGGCTCACCGGCTTCAAACTCGGCGCCCTCGCGCTGATCGCGATCCTTGCGTTGGCGCTGCGCCGCGGGGACTGGTCGCACTTCGTGCCGTTCTTCGCACAGCACGCCGGCTCGGATCCGCTGCCCGCCGCCCTCGCTCCGGGCCTGGTCGGCGCCTTCTTCGCGTTCGGTGGCTGGTGGGAGATCGCAAAGCTCGCCGGAGAAGCCCGGGACCCCGCCCGCACTCTGCCGCGCGCCCTCGCGTTCGGCGTGGCCACAGTCACCGCGATCTACATCCTCATCAGCGCGGTGTTCATCTACCTCGTCCCTCTCGAACGCGTAACGAGCGGGGAAACGTTCGCCGCTCAGGCGGGCGAGACGTTGTTCGGCCGATCCGGCGGCGGCCTGTTCGCCGGTATCGTCATCCTCGCTGTGTTGGGAAGCTTGATGGCGTTGCTCATGGCCCTGCCCCGCGTGTACTACGCAATGGCGCAAGATGGCGTATTCTTCAAGCCGGTCGCCGCCCTCCATCCGCGGTTCGGAACGCCGGCACGGGCTATCGCGCTCCAGGCGGGGCTCGCTTCCCTGCTGGTTCTTCTGGGAACGTTCAACCAGATCCTCTCATACTTCATTTTCATCACCGTGCTGTTTGTGGGTCTTTCGGTCGTGGGGCTGATGGTGTTGCGACGGCGGGAGGGAAACCGCTCGGCCTACCAGACGCCAGGCTATCCGGTCACACCACTGCTGTTCCTCTTTTTGGTGATCGTGCTCCTGTTTCTGCTCGCGGCGCACAACCCCGTTCAGGCGGGTCTGGGGGCAGGGATCGTAGGGCTGGGTGCACCGGTCTACGTCTTCGTGTTTCGGCGCCGGCTCAGAATCCAGGATCGGCCACGTATCGATTGATCAGTGCGATTGGGCGGCCGCCACATGCCGGCGGGCCTCCTCGACTTGTGCATTGAGGTTCGCCGGCGCGATCTGGATGAACCGCTGGTACGCGGCGATCGCCACCGAATCCTTGCCTTCGGTTTCCCGCAGCAAGGCCAGCGGGAAATACGGTCTGGCGAAATACGGCTCGTTGTCCACGGCCAGCTGGAACTGCTCTACGGCCGCCTCATAGCGCTGCCGCCCGACCAGGAGAATGCCGAATTCGTAATGCGCTTCGGCGTCGGTCGGATCGAGCTGCACCGTCTGATCGTATTCGGTCTCCGCCCCCGCCGAGTCTCCCGTTACGAGATCCAGCCGCGCCATCGCCAGGTGGGCCGGGTGGAAGGCGAGGTTCTCCGTGAGCGCGCGGCCGTAGGCTTCCCGAGCAGCCGAATAATTCCCCTCGGTTTCACGAATGCGGCCGATCGTGAAATGCACCAGCTCCTTGCTGTTGTAGACGTGCACGAGCCGCTCTTCCTCGGCGTGCTGCTGCAGCCCCAGCAACTCGTTGTACGTGGCGATGGCGCTGTCGAACTGCATCAACGGCAAGAACGCGCGCGCACGATCGGCACGCAGCCCGTACCACTTGGGGTGCTGGGCCACGGCGATCGCGTACTGCTTGATCGACTCCACGAATCGGCCGGTGCCGTACGCCCACCATGCCGCCATTGCAGGACCGAAATCCGACGACAGCTCCTGGATCGAGATCTCGCCCCGGGTCACGCGAGAGACCCACTCCTCCAGCACCAGGGCGTCGAGGCGCAGATACAACATCGGATTGCGGATCAGGGCCTTGTAGCGCAGGGAATCGATATGCAGGAACTGGCGGTCCTTGGCCATGTAGGGCACGCCGCCGAGGTAGTCGCCCAGACGTTCCGGAGGCTCGGCCAGGGACAGGGCGGCCGACAGCCCATACCACGGCTCGGGCATGCCCGGTTCGAGCCGGGTGGCCCAATAGAAGGCGTCCGCCGCCCGCGCCGGAACCCGACGGAGCTGATCCAGGCCATAGCCGTAGTAGGCACCGGCGCTGTTGGTGTCCTCACCCGCGGGCAGCCGAGGGCGTTTGCGCTCCCGCTCGGTGTGTTGCGCGGCCAGCACCGGCAGAAAGCCGAGCACGACGAGCCCCAGCGTCCCTCTCAGCCATGCGACGGTCGACATGCGGAGTTCTCCGCTCGAGACAGTCCGTTCAGTATGCGGATTCGCCGGGCCACCGCCAGGGGCGATTTTGCGACACGAAGGGGGTCGCAGGCGTCAGTGACAGGTCCCGCTGCCCGAGTCGGTAAAGGAGCTCCCGGCCACGGGGACGAACTGCCAGCTGTAGGTACCTGACCCGAGCGTGAGCTTCAGCACCCCGAACGTATTGTCGTTGGATACTTCGCTGTTCTGGATGGGTGTCCCCACGGCATCGTGGTTCCTGCCTCCGGTCCCCACCACGAACTCCCGAATCCCCTTCGCCGCATCAGGGGCGCCGGAGGGTGTTTGGGGAGCGAACCGCTCGTACTCGTGGTCGTGGCCGCTCATGACGATCTCTGCGCCATGGTCGTACAGCGCCTGCCACAAGGGCTGTGCCTCCACCATGCTACCGTGACTGGTGCCGCTCGAGAACCGCGGCTTGTGCCAGTACGCCAGCGTGCATTGCTTCGTGCTGGCAGCCAGGTCGGCACGGAGCCACTGCTCCTGTGCCGAGCCGGCGCTCATCGAGACCTCGCTGTTGAGCGAGATGATGTGCCAGCTGCCGAGATCGAAACTGTAATAGCCTCGGCCCGATGGCCCGGCCGCAGCGCCGAAGTAGCCGAAGTAGCCCGCTGCGCCGCTCGTGTTGTAGTCGTGATTGCCCGGCGAGGGATAGGTGCGGGACTTGTGTCGCCCCCAGGTCGGATCATAGCAGGAGGAGAATTC
>Ga0075421_100011334_pt1 | contig 11040 bp, 9 predicted proteins | sample SoiMetdeltSBSDD5_FD_75292 | JGI IMG/M metagenome (GOLD analysis project Ga0075421, IMG submission 75292) | Bulk soil microbial communities from a Populus tree surrounding site in Tennessee, USA - Soil MetaG P. deltoides SBSDD5 | ecosystem: Environmental > Terrestrial > Soil > Tree plantation...
GACGAGATGCTTCCGCTCCGTCATGAGCCCGCTACGAGCCTTGCATGAGCCCCCGGCGCACCGAGAAGAGCGATCTGTCGATCGAGAGCTTCGCCGAGGCCCTGGCGCAGGGGGCGCGTCTCATCGGCATCGACGTTGGTACCAAGACGTTGGGCCTTGCGCTCTCGGACACCACGCGCAAGATTGCCTCGGCGCTCGTGACATTGCGCCGCACCAAGCTCACCGCGGATTTGGGCCGCCTGCTCGACCTTGCCGCCGAGCACGGCGTCGGCGGCTTCGTGGTGGGTCTGCCGCTCAATATGGACGGCACGGAAGGGCCGCGCGCCCAGGCGACACGGGCCTTTGTCCGCCATCTGGCCAAATTGACAGCGCTGCCCATTCTGTGCTGGGACGAACGCCTGTCGACGGCGGCGGCCGAGCGCGTGCTGCTGGAGGCGGACGCCTCCCGCCGCCGTCGCGCCGCCGTGATCGACAAGCTCGCAGCGACGGTGATTCTGCAAAGTGCTCTGGACCGCATGAACTACGCGCCCCGTCCCTAGCGGGCGCGAGCGCAAGCTTGGCTGGAAGCCATGCCGCCAGCGGGCCGCTGTCTTGCGCGGAACACGGTGAGAAATGTGACGGGAAACCGTGAACTTGTCCGTTTTGGGAGAGATCCGGTGGACTGTGCGCCCCCGGAGCGCTAGGAAGCTTTTTTAATACTGTTCACACATAATATTCATGCGGCTGGACATCTGAGCGTATTCTTACCATCTCTCACCTGACAACCGCCACGTGGAGACCGTACACACATGAAAGACACGCAACGCTCAGGCCCCCTCGACACGTCGGCTCTGCATCTTCTGCACCGGGCCGGACAGTGCGCCGAGGTTCTGTTTACGAACGAGGCTTCCAAGTCGGACCTCACGCCGCGCCAGTTCGCGGTTCTCGTCTGCGTCGGCCAGAACCCCGATGTGAGCCAGACCGGACTCGTCGAGCAGACCGGCGTGGATCGCTCCACGCTCGCCGACGTGGTGCGGCGCCTGGTGAAGAAGGGGCTCCTGCAGAGAAAGCGCACCAAGCGCGACGCGCGCATGTACGCCGTGCGCCTCACCCAGAGGGGCCAGGGCATCCTCAACAGCGTCAAGCCGCTGGCCACCAAGGTCGATCAGCGCATCCTCTCGGTGCTGAGATCGGATCAGCGCGGCAACTTCATCGAGGCGCTGGGCGAGATCGTGCGCGCCATGAGCCGCTCCGCGGCAACGTCCGGTCGCGCGGCGAGCTGAGCCGCGGCGCCCGCGCCCGGTGTCTGGCCGCGCGGAAGCCCGTGTCCCCGAGCCGCCCCTGCCTCAGGCGGGGAGGGCACGCTCGACGATGGCGCGCGTATCCGCCGTGTCGAGCCCGTGACCGTAGGTCTGGCGGGGTGCGCCCGTCAGCCGCGTGGCGATGAAGGCGTCGGCGACTGCCGCCGGCGCGTGCGCCCGCAGGATGGTCCCCGCCGCCAGGGTCGCCAGGGATTCGGTCAGCGCCCGTCCGCGCTGCTCGAGCAGGCGCGGCTCGTGCAGCAGCTTCTGCACGCGCGCAAGGTGCGCCTTGAGATGAGGGTCGCCGCCGGCGGTCGCCGCCAGATCGTCCATCACCAGGGCGGCCGTCTCCGGCTCGCGCTGCAGCACGCGCAGGAGGTCGAGCGCCATGACGTTGCCCGAGCCCTCCCAGATGGCGTTGACCGGCAGCTCGCGATAGACGCGCGCGGCGATGCCCTCCTCGATGTAGCCGTTGCCGCCCAGGCACTCCATGGCCTCGTAGGCCAGGGCCGGCGCCATCTTGCACACCCAGTACTTGGTGACCGGCGTCATCAGCCGGCGCCAGGCCGCCGCATGCGGGTCCGAGGCCCGGTCGAAGGTGCGGCTGAGCCGGAAGGCGAGCGCCGTGGCGGCCTCCACGTCGAGCGCCAGGTCGGCCAGCACCTGGCTCATCAGCGGCTGGTCGATGAGCTTCCTCTGGAAGACCGTGCGGTGCCGGCAATGATGGATGGCATTGGCGAGCACCAGCCGCATCAGGCCGGCGGAGGCCACGGCGCAGTCGAGGCGGGTGCCCGTCACCATCTCGATGATGGCGGGAACGCCGCGCCCTTCCTCCCCGATCAGCCAGGCATGCGCGCTCCTGAACTCCACCTCGGAGGAGGCGTTGGAGCGGTTGCCGAGCTTGTCCTTGAGCCTCTGCAGGTGCAGCGCGTTGACCGACCCGTCCGGGAGAAACCGGGGCATCAGGAAGCACGAGAGCCCCTTGGGCGCCTGCGCCAGCACCAGGAAGGCGTCGCACATCGGGGCCGACATGAACCACTTGTGGCCCGTGAGGAGGTACTCCCCGCCCGGGCCGCCGCCGGCCGCCGGCAGCGCCCGCGTGGTGTTGGCGCGCACGTCGGTGCCGCCCTGCTTCTCCGTCATGCCCATGCCGACGGTGGCGCCGCGCTTGGCGGACAGCGGCGCGAAGCTCCTGTCGTAGACGCGCGCCAGCACCTTGGGCAGCCACGCCGCGGCGAGCTCGGGTTGCAGGCGCAGCGTGGGTACCGCCGCGTTGGTCATGGTGATGGGGCATTGGTGCCCCGCCTCCATCTGGATCGCCATGTAGCAGCCGGCCGAGCGCATCACGTTGGCGCCCGGCTGGGGGGCCTTGCCGCCGGCCTCGGCGAGGTGGTCCCAGGCCGAGCAGTGCAGGCCCTCGGCGACGCTGACGGCCATGCACTCGTGGTAGGCGGGGTGGTACTCGACCACGTCGAGCCGGTGGCCCTTGCTGTCGAAGGCCTTGAGGCGGGGCGGGTTCTCGTTGGCGAGCCGGCCGCGCTCGAAGGCGGCGGCGCTGCCGCAGACCTCGCCGAAGGCCGTGAGCCGACGCACCGCCGAGCCGCCGCCCTCCCGGTTGACGGCCTCCGTCAGCGCCCGGTCCGAGGTGAACAGGTTCACGTCCTCGAACGGCGGGCTCTGGTTGAGCACCTCGTGGGTGGCGAGCTCGTTCATGTTGCATGAGCCCCGGGTTGACGCGTTGGCGGGGCGCGGATTGTGCGTCCCGCCGGCCGGGATTGGCAATACAAATGGAACGGAGCAGGACTGTTCGAGCGATGCAGCTGCATCGCGCAGGAGCGCCTGCCGCGGCCCAGGAGCGGCCTCGACGCTGGGTGGCATCTCGGAGGGCTGTCTGCCGCTGGCGGCCGTCCAGCGGCTTCCTGGGCAGCCGCAGAGGCATCCTGGGGGCGGGCCGCCTCCCAGGCCGGAGCAGGGCCGGAGCAGGGCCGGAGCAGGCAGGAGTTGCGCATGCTGCCAATGCGTCAGGTCAGGGTGCGCGACCAGATCCTTGCCGATGTCACCTGGAAGCAGGACGCATCCGCCTCGCCCTACTCCACCTTCTTCGCCTCGATGGCCGCCTCGAGGTCGAGCAGGACGGAGCGGGATACCAGGATTGTCCTGGAGGCCGGGCAGTCCGCAGCCTTGAGGCGCTCGTAGAGGGGCCCGGGCTCACCCTTGAAGCCCTGGCCGGCGGCGCGGCGGGCGACCCCCATCGCGACGGCGCCGTCGGCGAAGCGGGCGCGGCAGGCGAGCCGTCCCAGCTGCTCGGTAAGGCGCGCGCGATAGCCGTCGGCCATCGCGGCCTCGCTGACGCGCAGGAGCGCGCTCCACGCCTGGCCGTCGGCAGAGCCGCCCCAGTCCGCCCCGGGCTGGTCGGGGGTGCCGGGCGCCTGCTCGCCGGCCGGCTGCTTCTGGGCTTTGGCGACGGCCTTGAGAGCTTCGACGTCGTCCTTGCCGGGCAGGCGCGTCACGATGTTGGCGAGGTCGGCGAGGGCAACCGCGTCGCCCGCCGGAGGTTGCGCACGCCACACCAGGGCACCGGCAAGGTCCGCGCCCTGCAGCCTGGCCCCGCGCAGGTCGGCGCCGTAGAGCCTGGCCGACTGCAGCTCGGCCCCCTCAAGATCCGCCTCGCGCAGCACGGCGCCCGCCAGATAGGCCTGCGCGAGGTTGGCGCCCGTCAGGCTGGCGCCCGAGAAGTCGGCGCCCTGCAGCCTGGCGTCGGCGAGGCTGGCACCCTGCAGGCTGGCGAGGACGAAGCTCGCTCCTTGCAGCGACAGCGCGCCTTTGAGATCGGCGCGCTGCAGGGAGGCCCGGTCGAAGCCCGCACCGGAGATGAGGGTGCGGCTCAGGTCCGCGCCCCTGAGCTCCGCATCGTCGAACTTCGCTCCACGCAGGTCGGCGCCGGCGAGGATCGCGCCCTGGAGACGCGCGCCGTTGAAGTCGGCGCCTCTGGCACTCGTGCATTGCGCCTTGCCGCGGTCGTCGGCAGCCTGCGGCGCCGCGCCCCCGGCGCAGCCCAGGCGCGCACCATGCAAGTTGGCGCCGGCGAGGCTCGCGCCGTCGAGGTTGGCCCCCGACAGATCGGCAGAGCTGAGGTTGGCGCGATCGAGCCTGGCAAAGCGCAGGTCGCGGCCGCGCAGCCGGACTGAGACGATCTTCCCGGTCCACAGCCTGCCGTCCAGCTCGCGCACGAGATCGGCATCGGCGACATCGAGGTTGCGCGGGAACAGGCCGAACAGCGGGCCGCCCGCCGCAGCCGCGGCCGAGGCGCGGTCGTCGCTCGCCGGGCCGCCGGGGATGGTGGCGAGGAACAGCGAGACGAACGCCGCCCCCGCGAGCACCGCGACGCCGAACACCAGGCTTCCCGGGTTGTGGATGCCGAGCCGCAGGAAGGCGCCGATCCAGCCCGTCTCTGTGCGCAGGAGGAACACGCCGAGGAGCGCCAGCAGAACGGCGTCGACGACCAGGATGGCCTGCTGCGCCAAGGCGATCGCGGCATCGTGAACGGGCAGGAACGCGACCTGCAGGTAGAGCAGCAGGAAGAGGGGGAGGACCACGACGGTGGCCCAGCCGATGGCATTGAGGAAGCCGCTGACGAAGCGGCTGCGCTCGGGCCCGGCCAGCGCCTGCACGAAGAAGAAGCTGTCGACCTCGAGCCGCAGCGGATGGGTGCGCCGTTCCGTGCTCTCGAGCAGGCGCAGCGCGTTGTGGAACTCCAGCGTCTTGCGCGCGAGCAGCACGAGCTGGGCGAGGAGCCCCAGATGCAGGAGCGCCAGCCCCGCGGGTGCCAGCACGAAGAAGCGGGCAAGATCGATGCGGGCCTGCAGAAGCGGCAGCACCACGCCGCTGTCGAGCAGGAGGTCGCGGTGCGTGACGCCCGCCGCCGCCACCAGGAGGTAGGCCATGACAGCCAGGAACATCAGCCACAGCGCGCTCGTTCGCGCGCTCGCGGCGTTGAGCGCGTCGAGCAGGCTGTAGGGATTGACCGGCGCCTCGACGTCGAGCGCGGTGCGCGTATTCTCGTCCATGCCCCTCGTCTCCCCCGAGGTGTCGGACCCCGGCCTGCGCCGGGGCACGCCTGCGGGTCCGGACACCGTTGGTACACCGCCCGTACAGGCTGTCCAAGTCGAAATCGGGGCCGGCCGTCATCCACCCGTCATCCCGGAAGCTGAGGCCCCGGCCGCCGGCCGAGGCCGAAGCTATCCGGGACCTCGTCGAGCGAGTCGAGCCCCTGCTTCCCGAGGTCCCGGATCGGCGCGCTGCCCGCCTGCGGCGCGCATCGCGCCGTCCATACATGACGGGTGCACCGACACCTAGCCCCACACCTCGCGGGCGGTGTCTACGATAAGCTCGAGCTTCCTCAGCTGGTCGTCGCGGGTCATGGTCTCGCCGCCGATGCCGCTGGCAAAGCCGCACTGCGGGCTCAAGGCGAGCTGCTCGAGGGGGGCGAAGCGGGCGGCCTCCCCGATGCGCCGCTTCAGGTCGTCCTTGCCCTCCAGCTTCGGGCTCTTGGTGGTGACGAGACCCAGCACGGCCGTCTTGCCCCCGGGGAGGAAGCGCAGCGGCTCGAAGCCGCCGGCACGCTCACTGTCGTACTCCAGGAAATAGGCGTCGACGCCGATGGCGTTGAAGACCAGCTCGGCCACCGGCTCGTAGCCGCCTTCCGCCACCCAGGCGCCGGCGAAGTTGCCGCGGCACATGTGCATGGCGACCACCATGTCCTCGGGCTTGCCGGCGAGCGCCTCGTTGAGGAGCCTCGCGTAGGTCGCCGGCAGCGCATCCGGGTCCTCGCCGAACCCCGCCACCTCCGCCCTGAGCCTCGGGTCGCACAGGTAGGCGAGGTTGACCTCGTCGATCTGCAGGTAGCGGCAGCCGGCCGCGGCGAGGTCGGCGATCTCCGCCCTGTAGACGGCGGCGAGGTCCGCGTAGAAGGCGGCGATGTCGGGATACGCCGCCGCGTCCACGGCCTTCCGTCCGCCGCGGAAGTGCAGCACCGTGGGCGAGGGCAGCGTCACCTTCGGCGTGCGCGAGGCGACCGACCTCAGGAAGGCGAAGTCGTCGACGAAGATGCCGTGCGGGCGGCCGAGCCTGCCGGTGACGGCGAGCGTGGGCGGGGCGTGGTCCCTCGTGCCGTCCGCGGTGTGGAAGCGCACCGCCATCCTGGCCGGCACGAGGGCTACGTTGTCGAGCTTCAGGAGGAAGTCGCGCTGCCACGAGCTGCGGTTGAACTCCCCGTCGGTGATGGAGCTGAGCCCGATCGCCTCCTGCAGGCGCACCACCTCCCGGATCGCCTCTTCCTGGATGCGCCGCAGCGCCTCGGCCGCGATCTTCCCCTCCGCGACTGCCTTGCGCGCCTCGACGAGCACCGCCGGACGGATCAGGCTGCCGACATGGTCGGCGCGGAACGGCGGGACGGTGCGGGCGGCCATCTGGGGCGGTCTCCGGCGGGGTGGCGGAAACGGGGCCGGGCCGGATCAGACCCCTCGCCGCCGGTAGCAGTGCCGCGCCCGGAGACTGTCCAGGGCGCCGACGCTACTGCTTCTTCTTCAATCCGGCAGCGTCGACCACGGCCGTCCATCGCTCGGTCTCGGCCGCGATGGTGCGCCTGAAGTCCTCCGGGGACCCGCCTATGGGCGAGATGTACTGCGCCTTGAACGCCTGGCGGACGTTCTCCGATGCGAGCGCCTCGGTGGCCGCGCGCGACAGCGTGTCGATGACGGCTTGCGGCGTTCCCGCGGGCGCCATCAGGCCGAACCACAGGGCCGCCTCGAACCCCGGGATGCCGGCCTCGGCGATCGTCGGCAGCTGCGGAAAGAACTCGCTGCGCCTGGCGTCGGTGACGCCGAGCGCGACGAGCTTGCCGACCTTCACATGCTCCCACACCGAGTTCGCCGGCGCGAAATAGCCGTGGATGCGGTTCGCCAGCAGGTCGGTGACTACGCCGGGGCTGCCGGTGTAGGGCACATGGGTGATCTTGACCTTGCTCGTATACTTGAACTGCTCGAGCGCCAGATGCGTGGAGCTGCCGACGCCGGACGAGCCGAACAGCAGCGCATCCGGCTTGTCCTTCGCCAGCTGCAGCAGGTCCTTGACGGTCTTGGCCGGGGCCTCGGTGCCCACCACGAGCACCACCGGCGTCGAGGTCAGGAGCGTGATCGGCACGAAGTCCTTGGCGAAATCGAACGTGAGGTCGGACCGCATGGCCGCGTTGACGATGTTGGCGACCGAGCCCATGAAGAGCGTGTAGCCGTCCTTGGCGCCGCGTGCGACGCCGGCTGCCGCCACGCTCGACGCCGCGCCGAGCCTGTTCTCGACGATGAAGCTCTGGCCGAGCTTGGCTTCCATCGCCTTGCCGACGATGCGCGCGGTGACATCCGCGGTGCTGCCGGGCGCGAAGCCGCTGACGATGGTGACGGTGGACTTCGGATAATCCTGCGCCCGCGCCGGAGCCGGGGCGGACGCGGCGGCCGCTGCGAGTGAGATGGCGAGTGCTGCCCGACTGAGGATGGTCACGGCTTTTCCCCCTGTGTGGATGCCGAAAGGCCATGCGACCTTCAGCATGGCGCGCAACGGCGCCGTCGTGCACGCGCTCACGGGCCAAGCCGGCCGCCTCGAACGCGGACAGCGGCCGCCCGAGGCGAACGCGAAACCGGCTCACGCTACATCGCGGGTCGGGCCCGAGGCAATGGCTCCTCCCGAGGTGCACCGAGGTGCAGCGGTGTTGGCCGGCCTCTGGACGCTGGGCTAGGATGATCGCCGACAATGGACCGACGACATCGCCGGGGACTGCCGGGGAGGACAAGCCGATGCGGCTGCAGGCGTTGGGCTATGTAGGGGTCGGCGCCAGGGACCTCGGTGACTGGCGCAGCTACGGCACGCGGCATCTCGGGCTGCAGATCGTCGACAAGGCCCGGAACTGCGTCGCGTTCCGCATGGACGACCGCGCGCAGCGCATCATCGTCGAGGCCGATCCGGGGCACGACCCCGACAGGGGCGTCAAGCTCTGCGGCTGGGAGGTCGCCGATGCCGCGGCGCTGGACGGGATCGCGGGACGGATCGAGCAGGCAGGCATCCGCGTGGAGCGGGGCGCGCGGGCCCTGGCGGAGGAGAGGCGCGTCGAGGATCTCATCGTGCTCGCCGATCCGCTGGGATCGCGGGTGGAGATCTTCCATGGGGCCGAGGTGGCAACCGAGCCGTTCAGGCCCGGGCGCAACATCTCGGGCTTCCGCACCGGGCCGCTCGGGGTCGGCCATGTGGTAATGACCGCGGAGCGCATCGATGCGGCCGTCTCCTTCTATTGCGACGTGCTCGGCTTCGGCCTCAGCGACTACTACGACCGCCCGTTCCGGGCGCGGTTCCTCCATGTCAACGGGCGCCATCACAGCCTCGCCTTCATCGAGACCGGGCGCACCGCAGTGCATCATCTGATGCTGGAGCTGTTCAGCTTCGACGATGTCGGCCAGGGCCTAGACCTGGCGCTCGCCGAGGAAGGACGGCTCGCGGTCACGCTGGGGCGCCATACCGGCGACTGCATCACCTCGTTCTATACCCACACGCCGTCGGGCTTCATGGTGGAGTACGGCTGGGGCGGCAAGGCCATCGACCCTGCGACCTGGGTGGCTGCGGAGCGGACCATCGGCCCCAGCCTGTGGGGTCACGAGCGCAGCTGGCTGCCGCCCGAGAAGCGCGCCGAGACCCTGGCACTGCGCCTCGCGAACGCGGAGGCGGGAGAGCGGCGGCCGGTGCAGGTCATGGAGGGCAACTACGAGCTGGTGCCGGGCGTGTGCCCCTGGTGGGACGGCCTCTCAGGCGCCAGATGAGGCCCGCAACCGCAGGGGCGCGGCATGCTCCAGCGGGAGGGATGCAGCGAGCTGCGCCATTCCGGGCGCGTCGCTTCTTCCGCGACGCTTGCTCTGCAACTGGTTGAGGATCAATCCGCCGATCACGGTAGCAAGAATTCCCGCGACGACAGCGGCAATGAATTTGGCCATCGCCGGCCTTCCTCCCGGTCTTTGACTGCACCTGTCAGGCCCGATCCATGGCACGCCCCGCGATCGCCATCCCAGAGCGTCGCCCAGGGGTCAGACGCGCGGGGTCCGACCCCGATCGAGACGAGCCTCACGCCGCCTTGGCGAAGTCCAGGGTGAAGCCGTGCGCGTCGGCCAGCGTGCGCACCGCCTTCTGGGTTTCCGCTTCCGGCAGCGGGACGAACGGCGGGCGCACCACGGCCCAGCCGGGGTCCTCCCGGTAGTGCGCGATCACCGCCTTGAGGGCCGGGATCATCGGGTAGGCCTGGATCGCCTTGCGCAGCGCGGTGATGCCGTCCTGCAGGCGCTGGGCATCGGGCGCCTGCCAGCTGTCGTAGACCTTGCGGATGGCGTTGGCGCTGACGTTGCAGGTGGCGGAGATGCAGCCCTTGGCCCCGTGCTTGAGACCGTCGAGCAGGAAGATCTCCGAGCCTGGGAAAACCTCGAGCTGCGGATACTCGGCCAGGATCGCCGCGGTGTTGCTCCAGTCGCCGGAGGAGTCCTTGAGGCCCGCCACGGTGTCGGGATATTCCTTCAGGAGCCGTCCGATCAGGGGCAGGGAGAAGCCGACCTGCGCCACCGGCGGGATGTGGTAGAGGTAGACCTTGAGCCGCTCGTCGCCGACGCGTTCGATCACCTCGGCGAAGAAGCGGTAGAGCCCCTCCTCGCTCGGGCCCTTGTAGTAGAAGGGCGGCAGCATCAGCACGCCGCCGCAGCCGAGCTCCACGGCATGCTCGGTGAGCACGACCGTGTCGGCGATGGAGCAGGTGCCGGTGCCCGGCATCAGCTTGGCGGCATCGACGCCCTCGTCCACCAGCTCCTCGAGGAGCTCCAGGCGCTCCTCGATCCCCAGCGAGTTGGCCTCGCTGGTGGTGCCGAACGGCGCCAGCGCCGTGCAGCCCTCGGCCATGAGCCACCGGGCGTGCTCGGTGAAGCGGTCGGCGTCGGGGTCGCCATCCTCGTCGAAGGGCGTGAGCACCGGAGCAATGACGCCTGAGAACTGAGCTTCTTTTGCCATGGCGAACCTCGCTTGGGCCTTCTGCCGTCTCACTCCGGCATCGGAATGCCGGGCTGCGGGACGGGCACGTGATATCCCTTCTGCACCGCGGGGCGCGCCGCGATCGCCTTGTACCAGCGCGTCACGTTGGCGTACTTGTTGAGATCGACGGTCTGCCACTCGAAGCGCGACACCCATGGCCAGGTGGCCATGTCGGCGATCGAGTACTCTTTCCCAGCGAGATAGTCAGCCTCGGCCAGCCGCCGGTCGAGCACGCCGTAGAGCCGGTGCGCCTCGTTGAGATAGCGCTCCTCCGCGTAGGGCGCCTTGCCCTTGTTGTACTTCACGAAGTGGTGGACCTGGCCGAACATCGGTCCGACGCCGCCCATCTGCCACATCAGCCACTCGACCGTGCGCCAATGGGCGTCCGCGTCCTTGGGCCAGAACTTCCCCGTCTTCTCGGCGAGATACATCAGGATGGCGCCGGACTCGAAGACGGAGCGGCCGTTGTCGCGGTCGACGATGGCGGGGATGCGGTTGTTCGGGCTGATCTTCAGGAACTCCGGCTTGAACTGATCGCCCTTGCCGATATCGATGGCGTGCGCGGTGTAAGGGAGGGCGCACTCCTCCAGCATGATGGATACTTTGCGGCCGTTGGGCGTCGACCAAGTGTAGAGATCGATCATTCTCGCGTTCC
>Ga0075421_100011337_pt1 | contig 11038 bp, 10 predicted proteins | sample SoiMetdeltSBSDD5_FD_75292 | JGI IMG/M metagenome (GOLD analysis project Ga0075421, IMG submission 75292) | Bulk soil microbial communities from a Populus tree surrounding site in Tennessee, USA - Soil MetaG P. deltoides SBSDD5 | ecosystem: Environmental > Terrestrial > Soil > Tree plantation...
CTGAGCTATTCCGTGCAAAGCCGCGCAAAATAGAGCAGTTATTTTCAGACGACCGAGCCTGGTAGACTCCGAAATTGTCTCTGGATACGAGGATTTAGCGCAGAAGTGTGATCATTGACACGACTTTAGCGGACTTTGCCGTTGACCTTAGTCAATCCAAAAAGGCAGACTTATTACCTCCTGCTTATCTGAGAGATTTGGAGTTACCTGAAATGTCGACATTGTCCTCACCCAGAACGCCTCGCAACCTACCCCTGCTCCTTGGTGAAAGCGCCGCGATCACATCGCTCCGTCGAGAGATCGAGGCTGCCGCGCGCACGGACGCTAAGGTTCTGGTGCTTGGTGAGACGGGCTCTGGCAAGGAAGTCGTCGCTCGGCTGATCCACGAGCACAGCTCGCGCTCATCGCGAGCGTTTGTTGCCGTGAACTGCAGCGGTATTCCGGAAACACTGCTCGAGTCGGAGCTCTTCGGCCACACACGCGGAAGTTTCACGGGCGCATACCGTGATAAGCCCGGCCTGGTTCGACAGGCCGACCGCGGAACGTTGTTTCTCGACGAACTCGGCGAGATGAGCCTCAGAATGCAGGCTGTCTTGTTGAGATTTGCAGAGACCGGAGAGATTCAGACGATCGGTGTTGATGGCGTCACAGGCCGTTCGGATGTCCGCCTGATCACGGCGACGAATCGCAATCTGCGCGAACGGATTGACGCCGGGGTGTTCCGAGAGGATTTGTATTTCCGCCTCAACATCATCCAGATTCACGTTCCACCTCTGCGTGAGCGACCCGAAGACGTGATGTTGCTCTTGCGTCACTACCTTCGGAAGGCAAGTGAAACGCATCGGCTTCATTGCCCCGAGTTGACACTCGATGCCGAGCAGATGCTCAGCGTGTATGCCTGGCCGGGGAACGTTCGCGAGTTGAAGAATCTCGCAGAGCGCCTCGTGGTTCGGGAATGGGATCGAGCAATCGCGTCCGATGATCTGCCGACGGAGATCCGTGGCAGTCGCGATACCGTATCCGCCGCGCCGAGCACGAACGTCATGTTCAATCAGGAATCAGTGCCCACCGCGCGTCGCCTCGAACGCGGCTCTGGCGCTGCTGATCGACTGTGGGATCGCTTGATTGCTGGCGAGAACTTCTGGACCGTCGTCCATCAGCCTTTCAAGGCGCACGAATTGACGCGAGACGATCTCGCGGCGTTGATTCATCGAGGCCTCGAGCACACGCGTGGAAGCTATCGCGCGCTACTTGGCGTGTTTGGGCTGCCGCCGACCGACTACAAGCGGTTTCATGCGTTCTTGTATCAGCAGAACTGCAACTTGCCGGTAGGTCCGTATCGTACGGCGCGAGCGACCATGCGTCGCCAGGACCGACCAGTGTCGGTCTATACACCAGCCTGCTGATCGGCGCACTCAGAACTGAATGGGCGAGCACGCACCGCGTTCCTCGCCCGTTCGTCACATTCCCTCTTCTTCGATCAATGTATTGAGCCCGGCGTGGCCGTCTTGCACGTCATAGTCGTACATCACGGCCTGTTCGAAGCATTCAAAGAAGCGCGATCCTAGGTCAGTGTGCGCAGGATGTTCGAGATACGCCTTCAGTCCTGCGAGATCATCGAATTCGAGTATCGCCGCGTGCGTGTAGTCCTCACGCATGAGTTGTTCGTACGGTCGGCCGTGTGTACGTCGACGGCCGATTCGCGCTCTCTTGATCGAGCCAATCCCGTCGATAGCGTCTGCAAACGCCTTGGCCAATCCCCGACGGGCATCCGCATTCAATTCGCGCTTTGGTCTGAACAAGACGACATGAAGGATCATCGCCGGCGCCCTCCCTTCGGTGGCTGGCGTGGTTTTGGTGGAAGGGCAGGGGCCGTTTGTCGCCGCGGGCGAAGTCTCTGCCGATCAGGACTAAGGCCTTCCGGCTTTTCGTCTGCACGACCATGTTTTCTGACGAACCGCTTCTGACGAAGAGCTTGGTTCCGCTCGCGTTTGGCCTTCTCGAACGGTGCGCGCGGGTCGCGGTGCTCTCCACCAGGCCGCCAGTCGCGTCCACGGGGGACGCTGGTCCGCTGAGGGTCGGCGCGCGCTGCTTCTGGCGACTCCCAAAGCTTTCCGCGCTGAAACCACTTCATCTCGGCGTCGGGATGACGCTCCTTCAAACGGCGCAGAGTCGGAAGCAGGTCTTCGCGATCGGCTGCCCGGAATGACGTCGGCAGTCCGCCAGCGAGGATCGTCCAGTACGAAAATCGTGGTGGCATGGCTCATTACTGTTTACAGCCCAAATCGCTTGAGCTTTTCGACGAGAGTCGTACGCTTGATGTGCAAGAGTTCGGCGGCGCGATTGCGGTTTCCCCCAGTTCTGTCCAGAGATCGCTGAATCAGATCGCGCTCGATAGCGGCCAGATAGGACGGCATGTCCAGGCCATTCTCGGGAAGCTCCACGAAAGGCGCTTGTGTGGATGACTCATCGACATGTACCTCGACGGGGAGATCCGACAGTTCGAGCTGCTGGCGACCGGCACTCAGTGCCACCGCGCGTTCCACTGCATTCTCGAGTTGACGCACGTTTCCGGGCCAGGCGTACGCCATCAGAGCTCGCATTGAATCCTGGGACACTTGCATCTGCGACGTTGGTGAGAACTTTTCCAGGAAATGCTGGACGAGCACAGGGATGTCATCCCGACGATCCCGTAGTGGTGGCAACTGCACTGGGATGACGTGAAGTCGGTAGTAGAGGTCCTCTCGAAACGACCCTTCGGCCACCATTCGTGCGAGATCCGAATTCGTGGCGGCGATAACCCGCACGTCGACCTTGATGGTTTGACTGTCCCCCACGCGCTCGAACTCACGCTCCTGGAGCGCCCTCAAGAGTTTCGTTTGGAGCGCGCTACTCATTGTCCCGACTTCATCGAGGAACAGGGTGCCCTTGTGCGCTTGCTCGAATCGTCCCTGGCGGGCGCCGACGGCGCCGGTAAACGCGCCCCGGACGTGACCAAACAGCTCGGCCTCCAAAAGGGTCTCGGGGATCGCGCTGCAGTTCAGCGCGACGAATCGATGGGTCCGCCGCGCGCTGTTGTGATGAATGGCCCTGGCGACGACCTCCTTACCCGTACCCGTTTCTCCAGTTATGAGAATGGTGCTGTTCGATCGAGCAACGGTTTCGAGCAGGTGAAACAGCTTCTGCATTGGCCGGCTTCGCCCAAGAATGCCTCCGAACTGGTAGCGCTCTTCGAGTTGCGACCGAAGATACGCGTTCTCAGAGCGTAAACGTCTCTGTTCCAGGGCATTCTGCAGAACGTGGAGGAGCTCGTCGAACTGGAACGGTTTCGCGACGAAATCGGACGCCCCCCGTTTGATCGCATCCACGGCATCCTTCACCGTCCCGAAACCGGTGATCACGATGGCCACGATGCTCGGGTACCGGTCGCGGGCCGCCTCGATGACCCGAGCCCCGTCAATGCCTGGCAGTCGGAGGTCCGTGATCACGATGTCGAACGCAAATTGCTCGAGCAGCTCCAACGCCCGCTCGCCGCTGTCGGCTTGAACGACCTCGAAGCCTCGCTCCGCCAGACGCTCCGCCATCAGACCACGAAGAGTGGTCTCGTCATCGACGATAAGGAGGTGAGGTGCCGACCCGGGTGATTGCAAGGCGCCAATATCTTGACACAGGCAAAACCTAACGATCAGTCCGCAGCGACCGATACAGCGATCGAAGCAGTACGGCGGGCCATGTGGCTCGCAGTGAACAACTAACAACGGCCGTCACCAGGAGGCCTGTGAGAGCAATATGGACCGCCAGACCCTCTCGATCATGAAGGCGTGCGAGGCAGTCGGAGTGAGCCGACGCACCATCTATAATTGGATTTCCGCGGGAAAAGTCGAGTACGTGCGAACCGCTGGAGGATCCATCCGGATTTTTGCGGATACGCTGTGGCGCGACGCGGCGGCACCGGCACGCACCGAGGAGCCCGACTCCCGGGCCGTGTCCGGCTCGCACGCGTGAGCGGGCCTGAAAAGGCCGCTCACACCGATTCGCAGCCAAGCCTCGACCTTCAGGCGCTGTTTCATCGCCTGAACAATCAACTGGGAGTCCTTCTGGCGCAGGCCGAACTCCTAGAGGCCAAGTCCGCAGACGATGCCAATCGTGTGCGAGCGACGCAAATGGTGAGCAGCACGCTCGCGGCGCTGGGAACCGTTCGCGAGATCCGCCAGCGCACAGAACTCCCAGCAGGTTGATCCCGCAGCATACAGTCCCAATAAGGGTCGGTACCTCCCGGCCTGGCTCAATCTCAGACACCAACTCAAAATCGTAATTTCAGTGTCAGCTTCTTGGCGAGCCCTGTTGGCATTTCGTCAACGTTTTGGCGTTTTTTGGGGCCACCCTCTCCCGCGTCATCCCGTGGCGCATTGCGAAGAAACTCATCCAAGTAGTTGCGCGGACAGCAACTTAGAGCGAATTCCATCACGCGATTGCACTGGGATGCGCGTCGATTCGTCGCGCTGGTACCGCGGTTGCCTTACATGGCGCCGGAGGTCACATTCATGCGCCCCCAGATTGTTTCAGAGAATCCGCGCGTTATTGCCAGCATTCCCTTTGTAGAACAGCTCGCCCGACGTGTTGCGGCCACGATGCCCCACTCGATCGACATCGGAGATCTTGTCCAGGACGGTGTCATTGGGCTCATCGACGCAGCGCACCGGTTCGATGAGGCGCGCGGCATCAAATTCGAGACGTTTGCTGAACGTCGCATCCGGGGGGCCATGATCGACGCTCTGCGCAAGGACGCTTGGCCCCGCGGGGTCCGTCGCCAGCGCCGTGAGCTCGAAGCCGCTCGCGAGGAGTTGAGACGCGAGTTGGGCCATGAACCGTCCCTGGCCGATCTCGCCGCCAAGGTCGGATCCGACGAAAAGCGTCTCGGCCGAACGATCGTCCGGATCAACGCGATTGAGTCGACTTCGCCATTGGCGAACAACGAAAACCTCGACGAGTCGTCGCTGCCCACCGCCCTGATTCCCTCCGAGCCAGAACAACCCGACACCGCTTACGAACGGCAGGAAACCAAAGATCGGGTGTGCGCCGCGATCGCGTCGCTGCCGCCCCGTGAGCAGAAAGTGATCGGCCTCTACTACTACGGTGAGGCCACGATGAAACAGATTGGCGCCGAGATTGGCGTGAACGAGTCGCGCGTTTCACAGCTGCATGCGCGTGCCATCCGTCGCCTCCGCGATGCACTCGCCTCGATGATGCCTGGTGTCGAGGTCGCCAAGGTCATGCGCACCGCGATTCTGGAGTTCCAGCAGAAGCCGCGCATGGCGAAAGCCACGCTCGACAGCCGGACCGCGATGGACGGTGCATCCAGACCTGGTGTGGTCGTGAACTACGCCAGTGCTTCGCGCACGCTCCGCAGCAATTCACCAAGCCGAAAAGGTTTGGCGAGCCAGCGGCAGCCACTCTCCTCGAGGAAGCGCTCGGCGTCGGCACCGGCGACGTCGCCTGTTACGAAAATCACGCGCCGGGCTAATACCGGGCTGGCTGCAGCGATCGCTCGATAAAGAGCCATCCCATCGACTCTCGGCATCTTGAGATCGCAGATGACGAGGTCGTAGGTGTTCTGACGCACGCGGGCGAGGGCCTCTTCGCCGTCGCCCGCGTGGTCCACTCGCAATCCTGCGTCGATCAACGCCTCACTGACAGCCAGCGCCAGGGGCCGTTCATCCTCCACCAGCAACACACACCTGCCGCTCGACATCTCCCCGTTGGAGCTCGAGGGACGACGAGCCTTCGATAGCGTGTCTACCGAGCTCACTGGCAAGTCAACTGTGAACGAGGCCCCGCCGTCCGGTGAGGAATCGACTCGGACGCTGCCACCATGCTCCTGGACGATGGCGTAGGCAACCGTGAGACCGAGCCCCGTGCCTTTCCCTGTCTCTTTGGTCGTAAAGAACGGGTCGAAGATCTTGCTCTTCACGTCCGGCGGTATTCCCGGCCCGTCGTCACTGACCTGGAGCACCACAGCTTCGTGTTCGGCGTCGTGCCAGGTTCGAATCACGAGTGATCCGCGACCATTGGCCGCGAGCATCGCCTGTTCGGCGTTGATAACCAGATTGAGGAGAACCTGCTGAATCTGGTGTGCGTCGGCAAAGACGGGCGGGAGACCGGACGCGAGAGCGCACAGCACTTCGATGTTGACGCTGCGTTGCTCGTATGAGCGCAACGCGATCGTTTCTTTCACAACCTGATTGATGTCGATGAGCGAACGCGTCGACTGACGTTTTCGTGCAAACGTCAGGAGATTGCGGACGATACGAGCCGCGCGCTCCGACTCGCCCAGAATCACGTCCAGGCCCCGTCTCGTCGTGTCGTCCCCGGCCTTTTCAGCGAGTCGTTCTGCCCAACTGAGAATTGTTGCGAGCGGGTTGTTCAGTTCGTGCGCAACACCGGAAATGGTTTGCCCAAGCGCTGCCATCTTTTCGGCTTGCAGCAACTGCAGGTACAGATCGCGAGACTGATCATCGAGTCGCTTTCGTTCGCTAACGTCCCGCAGCAACGCCTCGACACGAAGAGACGTACCCCGACCAACGCGGTCGGCGCGAGCCGTGACTTCGACCCAGACGGACCCACCGTCGCGCCGTGCGAGACGCAGCAAATAGTCAGTCACGGCCCCTTCGTTCACCAGCCTGGTGAGAAAGGCGTGACGAGCGGTGGCATCCACGAAGCGCTCAGGCCGGAACAGGACCACCTCTTGGTCGGGCGTCTCCGGTGGATAGCCGAGCATGATCTTGAGATGTGGATTGGCGGCGACCGTCCCTCCGCCGTTGGTCTCCGGTTGACGCGCGATCGTGCCGATGTAGACGCCCTCGTGCACCGCCTCGAAGAAACGGGCGAACGCGGTGGCGCGCTGCCGATCAGGAATGCGTTTCGAGTCTGCGTGCACGTCGAAGCGATTATAGGCGGCGCTGCGCGTCCGCCACCCGACTAAGGTCGGGGCGTTGGTGTCGATGACGGAAAGTGTGAAGCGTACTTCTTCTCAATCTGTGCCCGGATCTCTTTAACCGAGGTACCCGCATTAAACAACGACATCGCGTCTCTGCCGACATCGAGACAGATTGCGCACCCGAGGCCGTGCGGTTCCCACTCCGTAACCGTACCGCTGGCCGTCCGCGCTTTGACGAAGCAGTCATGATTTCCGTTGTGGCCTATGCGTTCGCATCCGCAGTAGCACGGCACGTGTTGCAACACCTCTGGATGACGGGCGGCGAACTCGTACACCTGTTGAACGATGGCCATCGGACGCGACGGTGTGAACGGGACCGGGGGCAACGCCGGCAGCGGCCCGGTATGAGCCTTCATCGGCGCGATGCGACTCGGTGCGCCGGCGGCTGCCTGAGAGTGCACGTGTTGGCCCGCCAGTGCGATCGAGGCTGGGAACGATGCCGCAAGGAGCATCCATACCAAAGCCATGAGACCACGAGTATTCATACGTGGATGGTAGCCCATTTGGAGGTCGGACGGGGTGGCATGAAGGGCGTCCTGACAGGCGCCGATAACCGGGGAAGCAGGTAAATCGCGCGGGGGGGAAGGCTCCCGGCGCGTTGTGGGGCAAACGCTCCGGTCAGTGTGAGGACCCATGCGATTGATGGGGCGCAACGACGTCGTCCTGATGATAGGTCTGACGGTTGCGCTATTCGTAATATTTTCGGGCCCGGTTTCGCACTTCCTCGACTACGTGAGGGAGATCGAGATGACGCGAGGCCTCCATCTCTTGCCTGCGCTCTTTATTCTGGCGACTGGTTTCAGTTTCCATCAGCTTCGCAAGCGGCAGGAGATGCGCGACGAGACCGAGAGCGTGGCGCAGGCGGCGCGAGAAGCCACCGAACGCGCATCTGAAATGTCGAGACTCGTGGCGTTTGGCCATGCGCTGGCCCGATCGATGGACAGCGAATCCAGTGATTCGATTGTAGATGTCGCGGCCGCCCAGATCCCGTTGCTCGCTCCAGGTCGCGGCGCTTGGGTGATGACTCGCACGCGGGGCGGCCATTGGGAGTCGATGATGGCTGTCGGTGAGTCTTCATCGGCAGATCGAGAGCGTGCAGCGCGGCGAGCCTTGGGTGAAGCGGAGCCGCTCGTTGCAGCCGTCTCCAGCGAAATCTGTTTTCCCATGATCGTGGCCGGTACCCCGGAAGGCGTTCTCGGCGTTGCCCCAGAGCCACCACTGACCGATCATCAGCGCAGCATTCTGAGCGCCGCTGCGGCGCTGTTGGCAGTGTCGCTCAAGAACTCTCAGCTGTTTCGTGAGGTCCGCGAAAACAGCGTCCGCGATGCGTTGACGGGATGTTTCAATCGCGCGCACGCTCTCGAAGTACTCGACGCGGAAATTCGTCGCGCGCGGCGATCAAAGCTTCCACTGTCGTTGATCATGTTCGATCTCGACAACTTCAAGGCAATCAACGATCGCCACGGGCATCTCTGTGGCGATGCGGTGCTTGCAGCTGTCGGCGCGAAGATGAAATCGGAGTTGCGCGGCAGCGATCTGAAGTGCCGCTACGGCGGTGACGAGTTCATGGTCATTCTGCCTGACACGCCTCTCGGAGGAGCCAGGCAAGTCTCCGAGAACCTGAGGACGGCGCTCGACTCACACCTGATTACGTGGAACTCGGATCACGTCAAGGTCACCGCGAGTTTCGGCGTGGGCGTCGTGAACCCAACCGACCAGGATCCCCTCGCTGCGGTTGCTCGGGCCGACGCGGCGTTGTATCGAGCGAAGGAGCGCGGTCGCAACGACGTCGAGGTCGAGGGACAGCCAACCCTCGCCTAACGGAGGGTCTCTTCCGGCGTGGCCCGGGCAGGGGGGCCGAGCGCAAATGTCATCGTGCCGGCGACAACCACGCGCCCGTTCACGCGCGCGAAGCCATCCAGTTGACCGACACGGCTACGCAAGCTCTTGACCCGCGCTTCGATCTCGACCACATCGCCCGCATACACCGGCCGCCTGAACCTCACCCGTTCGATTCCTCGGAAGAGCGGAATTCGTCCGCGATTCTCGGGTTTGGACAGAATCAGGATAGCGCCTACCTGCGCGATGCACTCGGTCAGGATCGTCGGAGGGAGGGCAGGCGGTTCGCCGGGCTGATGCGAAAGATAGCGCTCGTTGAGCGAGACGTTCTTGATTCCGACAATCCGCTTGTCGGGCTCGAGCTCGGTGATGCGATCGACCAGCAAAAAGGGGTAGCGATGCGGAAGGATGCGCTCGATGACCGCGTAATCCAGCGGAAGGCTCAGGGGATCCATGAGTGCCCAGTATAATTCGCTAACCTGCCCACAGCCGGCCCATCCAGCCACCGATGACTAATCACCCCCCGGATCCACCATCTGATGCCCGCCAGCAGGGCGGCGCGCGTGTCGTGACGGCTACTGAGCTCCTGTCGACGTTGTTCGATCTGGGACGTGAGGTGACCTCGGTGCTGGACCTCGAGGAGTTACTCGCCAAGATTCCACAACTTATCGCCAGGCTCACACAATTCAGTGCCTTCTCTGTGTACCTCCTCGATGAGAAACGGCAGGAACTTCGGATTGCGTATGCGGTCGGGTATCCCGACGACGGCGCGAGCATTCGGCTCCGAATCGGCCAGGGCGTTGTCGGCGCAGCCGTGCAGGAAGGGCGCCCCATCCTGGTGAATGACATACGCCGCGAGCCTCGCTATAGAGGCCCGCTTCGCAACATGCTCTCTCAACTCGCCGTACCTCTGCGTCGCAAAGGGAAAGTGATCGGAGCGCTGAACCTCCTGAACGAAGTCGAAGGTGCGTTTACGCCACAGGACGAAGCGCTTCTGCGACAGTTCGCCGCGCACGTCGCGGTGGCGATCGAAAACGCGCGTCTGTTCAAGTCCGAGCGCCACTATGTCGACACACTTGAAACGCTGGCCGAGATCGGGCGCGAGATGTCCTCGATTCTCGATCTTGACGCGCTGCTGACTCGTATCGCCAGCCTCACCAAGCGTCTCATCGACTACCGCACGTTTGGCATCCTGCTGCTTGACGAAGACACGCAGCAGCTGGAAATGAAACTGGCGGTTCGTTATGGCCAGGGTGCGGAGACGAAGAATTTCCACCTGGGTGAGGGTCTCGTCGGGTGGGCCGCTCAACACAAGGAGCCCGTGCTCGTCTCCGACGTCTCGCAGGATCCCCGTTATATCAACCTCGTCGCCGACGCGCGGTCAGAGCTCGTGATCCCGATGCTCATCAAGGACCGCTGTATCGGCGTCTTCGATCTCGAGAGTCCAGAGCTGGATGCCTTCAGCAAGGAGCACCAGGAACTCTTGACGCTCCTGGCGAGTCAGGCGGCGGTCGCCATCGACAACGCGCGACTCTACGAAGAAGTGCGGCGGAACGAGGAGCGGATCGAAAAGGAACTTCGTTTTGCCCGGCGGGTTCAGCTCGCGTTGTTGCCGACCGAGCCTCCGAAAACGGTGCGCGATGCCGACGTCGCCGGTCGATTCGAGTCGGCGTACGAGCTGGGGGGTGATATTCACGACTTTCTCGCGCCTGAACCGAAGGCGCTGGTCGTGGCAGTTGGGGACGTCTCAGGCAAGGGAGCGCCCGCCGCACTCTATGGCGCATTTGCCGCGGAGCTCGTTCGCTCGCGGACGATGCGGCGCCGCTTTACTCCAGATCGCTTCAGCGTCTCAGGCGTGCTCCAGGCGATGAACACGACGCTCCATGAGCGACAACTCGAAGAGTACTACTGCACTCTCTGCTACGCCTTCTTCGATTTCTCACGACGCATCGTCACGCTGTCCAACTCCGGCTTGCCGTACCCGATCCACTGCTCCTCTAGTTCATGCGGGCAGATCGAGCTCCCGGGAGTGCCACTGGGATCGTTTCCAAGAGTGACTTACGACGAGGTGAGCATCGAGCTGAAGCGAGGCGATGTCTTCGTGTTCTGCACCGACGGTATCTTCGAGGCGCTGAACGAAGAAGGCACTGAATTCGGAGCCTCCCGTTTGACGGATGTGGTCAGCCGTACCTGCGGACAATC
>Ga0075421_100011338_pt1 | contig 11038 bp, 8 predicted proteins | sample SoiMetdeltSBSDD5_FD_75292 | JGI IMG/M metagenome (GOLD analysis project Ga0075421, IMG submission 75292) | Bulk soil microbial communities from a Populus tree surrounding site in Tennessee, USA - Soil MetaG P. deltoides SBSDD5 | ecosystem: Environmental > Terrestrial > Soil > Tree plantation...
CTCGATGCCCGCTACCACCATCTGTTCAACTCGTACTACCAGAGCGTGGGTCGTCCGTTCCCGCGGCCGGAGCGCGGTCACCTCTCGCGCCCGACGGTGGCCGAGGTCTACGCGTATCGCGGCCATGTCGACAAGGCGATGACGGAATTGCTCGACGGCGAACACGATAGCGGCGCCAAGCTCGATGCGATCGTCGAGCTCGGGCTTCATCACGAGCAGCAGCACCAGGAGCTGATCGTCACCGACCTCAAATACAACCTTGGCATCAACCCGCTCGCGCCGGCCTACCAGACGCGGCCGATCCCGCGAGGCCGCGCGCGCCCGCTGACGTTCGTCGAGTTCACGGGTCGGCGCGTGGCCGTCGGTCACGACGGCCCCGGCTTCGCGTTCGACAACGAGTGTCCGCGCCACAATGTGTGGCTGGCGCCGTACCTGCTCGCCTCGCGTCTGGTCACGAACGCCGAGTACATGGAGTTCATGGAGGCGGGCGGCTATTCACGTCCCGAGCTGTGGCTCTCCGACGGGTGGGCGACCGTTCAGGCGCAGGCATGGGAAGCGCCGCTCTACTGGCAGCGCGACGACGGCAGATGGCGCAGTTTCACGCTGTCCGGTCTCGAGACGATCGACGAGCACGCTCCGGTCGTGCACGTGTCGTACTACGAGGCGGACGCGTACGCGCGCTGGCGAGGCGCGCGTCTGCCTACCGAAGCGGAGTGGGAACACGCCGCGCACGATCATCCTGTGACCGGCAACTTGCTGGAGTCCGGGATCCTCCACCCCGTCGGTGCCGACGAGGGGGAGCTCGCGCAGCTCTTCGGCGATGCGTGGGAATGGACGCAGAGCGCGTACGCGCCCTATCCGGGATTCCGGCCGCTGCCGGGTTCGGTGGGTGAGTACAACGGCAAGTTCATGGTGAGCCAGCTCGTCCTTCGCGGCGGCTCCTGCGCCACCCCGCAATCCCACGTTCGCGCGAGCTACCGGAACTTCTTCCCGCCCGGCGCCCGCTGGCAGTTCAGCGGCATCCGCCTCGCCGCGGACGCCTGAGCGCCGATGCGATTTCATCTGCAGGCGCACCGGGCGCCCGATGCCCGTCGCCGGGAGCTCGCGGACGACGTCCGCCGCGGCCTCGGCGCGCGCGTGAAGGCGCTGCCGCCGAAGCACTTCTATGATGCGGCCGGCTCCGCACTGTTCGAGGAGATCACGCGTTTGCCGGAGTACTACGTGACGCGCGCCGAGCAGGCGCTGCTGCGCGCGTGCGCCCCGGATGTGGTGGAGCGGGCGCAGCCGGGTGAAATCGTGGAGCTCGGGGCGGGCGGCGTGGCCAAGGTCTCGACGCTGCTCGACGCGCACAATCACGGAGGCGACGTGCGCTACGTGCCCATCGACGTGGATGGCGACGCCATCACCCGCGCCGCTCGCGCGCTGCTGGACGCTTACCCGTCGGTCACCGTGCACGGCGTCATCGGCGACTTCGAGCACGATCTCGGGGAGCTTCCGCCTGCCACCGCGCGCCGGCTCGTCACGTTCTTCGGCAGCACGATCGGCAATCTCGACGCCGAGGGACGCCAGCGGCTGCTGGAGGCCGTGCGCGGGCTGCTGCGAAACGGTGATCGCTTCCTGGTCGGGGTCGATCTCGTGAAGGACCGCGCCGTGCTCGAATCCGCCTACAACGACGCCGCCGGCGTGACCGCCGAGTTCAACCGCAACGTCCTCCACGTCATCAACCGCGATCTCCGCGCCACCTTCAAGCCGTCGCGCTTCCGGCACCGCGCGTTCTACGACGACGCCAGGGCACGGATCGAGATGCACCTGGTGGCGGAAGCGCCGCAGCATGTGGAAGTGCGCGACCTCGACATGAAAGTGGATGTGGCAGAGGGCGAGACGATCTGGACGGAGAGCTCCTACAAGTTCACGCCGGACGGCGTGCGGCGGATGCTCCGCGACGCGAAGCTCGACCTCGAGCACTGGTATACCGATCCCGAACACCGCGTCGGCCTCGCCCTCGCCGCCGCCGCGTGACTGTTCCCACTCCCCGCACGCTCTACGTCCACGACGATCTCGTGCCGCCGCTGCGGGCTCGCTTCGGCGATGCCGCGCCCATCACCAAGCTCGCGCGCGAATTGCTGGAGCGCGTGGCCGGCGACGGCGTGGTGCTGCTGTCGCTCGAGCGCCAGCTGGAGGCGGTCATCGGGCGAGGCGGGCACGCGCCGTTCGACGCCGCGGTCGGAATCGCGGGTGCGGGCGAGGTCGTCGCCCGTCAACTCCACGCGCGCACCGCATGGTTCCCGCTCATTCACCGTGTGGAGGTGACGCGCGTGGAGGATGCCGCCGGGGGCTACGTGCTCGAGACCCAGCGTCGCCCCGCGCTGGCGGCGCAGCTGGGGGCGCTCGATCTCGGGGACCGCGTCGCGGTCGTCGATGACACGGTGTACTCCGGCCTCACCATGCGCGCCGTCCTGTCGGCGCTTCCCGGTGGCGTTCGCGCGCACGCCTTTTGTCTGCGTGGTGTCGCCGACAGCATCGCCACCGTCGCCGCGCTCTGCCCGATCGCGCCCGGGTTCGTCGCCTCGGGACGCCTCGACCACGACGTCAGCTTCATCAACGCGAGCGGCCTCGTGCGCCGGGGCGCGATCCGCCGCGCCGGCGCCGCGCCGCTGGCATTCTTCGAGCGGCCAGAATGGCTGCGCGCCTGGTTTCCCGGTCGCGACGCCGCGATCGTGGAGTTGTGCCGCGATCTCCACGCGCTCTTGGACGAAGCGGGTATCGGGGACCTCTAAGGCGTCGAAGTGATCGCCGCCACGCGATTCAGATCGCGCCGCCGACGCGCGCCGTGGCTACACTGAAGGCGTGGCCACTCGTCTCCTGGCGCTCGTCGCGCTGCTGATCGTGGCGATCGGGCCGGGCACGGTTGGTGCGAGCTCCGACGCGGAGCTCTCCGGCGCTGAGGGCCATCCGCGCGGCCGTTTTCCGCTCGCAGTGTATGTGCCACCACACGAAGACCCGGCGCTGGAGGGTGCGGTCACGCGCGCCGTTCGCGACTGGAACACGCTCTTCGAGGCGGCACTCGGCGTGCGTGCGTTCACGCCGGTGACGCGACCGGACGATGCGGCGGTCGTGCTGAAGTTCGAGACCGCACTGACATCGGGAGCGATGGGCGCGACGTCCGTGAGCACCGACACCGCCGGTGTCATCACTCTCCCGGTACGCATCGTGCTCGCGGAGCCCGCCGTCCGCGGCCGCACAGTACGAGACGTGGTCCTCTACCAGGTGGCCGCGCACGAGCTTGGCCACGCCCTCGGACTTCCCCACACGAGGGACCCGCGCTCGATCATGTGCTGCGTGGAGGGCAGCATCGATTTCGGCGACCCGAGCGTCCGCGAGGCGTACATCGCCGCCCGGCGCCACCCCGATCTCGCCTCCGTGCGGGCCGAGGTGCTCACGCACTACCGCCGCTTCTGGCGTCAGCGCGGGGAAGAAAGCTCGGAGCGCTCATGCACGACGGCGTGTCGTGGCGGGCTCCCGCCCTTAGATGAGCTGTGACCGTTCCCCGCCCTCACGGTGTCGCGACTCCACGGGAGCCGACGCCGCCAGCCTGAGGACGTCGGCGTACCCGCGCTGAAGCTCCATCCGCGGGCCGTAGCCCTTGGCGAGCAGCAGGCGGTGGGCCGCGGGAAGCCGCCAGCACGGCACGAAGATGAACAGATGGTGCTCGAGGTGATAGTTCACACGGTAGGGCGCGAGCACCAACCGCACGAGCCACCCTGCGCGCGTCGTGCGCGTGTTCAGCAGCGGATCGTCGTCATCGCGCACCACCGCATGCTCCGCGATGTTCCGCACACGCGCGATGAGCTGATACCACGTCGCGATCGGCACCAGCCACAACAGCGGATAGAGGTACCAGTAGCCACTCGCGGCGAGAACGACCGCCATCAGGACGTTCACGGCAAACGCGGCGCCGAGACGCGCCCGGAAGCGGCGCAGACGCTCGGGCCACGGCCGCCCGGCAGGGCCAAGCGCGTCCTGGAATTGCATCCGCCGCCGCTGGAAGAACGTCTGACCCGTGAGGTCGCGTATGAATTTCCGCCGAAGGCTCGCGCGGGTGATCGGGAACGGCGCCGAGAGCACGAGGTCGGGATCGTCCGCCTGCTGCGTGAGCCGATGATGCGTGAGGTGGTACGGACGGTACGCGTCCATGTCGGTCGCCACCGGATACGCGCACAACCACCGCCCCACCCAGTCGTTGAGACGGCGATTACGGAAGAGCAACCCATGCGCGGCGTCGTGCATGAGAATGGCGAGCCCGAGCTGTCGCCCGCCCACGACGACGACGCCGATCAACAGCGTGAGCGGATTTGGCCACAGCGCCACCAACGCCATCGCCGCGCCGATGACACCCCACGCGTGAAGCACGAGAAGCGCGCCGACCACGTTCGACCGCCGGCGCAGCCGGCCGATCTCGTCATCGGTCAAGAACTCGCGGGCGTTCACCATGGCCGGTAGTTTCTCACGACGCGAAATCGCGTGCGCGACACGGCGGTGACGGCGCTCAGGCGCTTCGGACCGGTCGCGCCTTCCAGAAGTAGTTGTGGATCGACCCCGCGGTCAGCAACCGCCGGAACGTCATCTCGACCCGGTCGCCGATCTTCACGGCGGCGGGATCGACGTCGGTCAGCTCGCACTGGTAGCGGCCACCCCCCTCGAAGTCGATGACGGCCACCACCATTGGCGGCGACGGGGAGAAGGCGAGGCGATCGACCGTGAACGTCGCGATCGTGGCGGGCGCCTCGGCCAGACGCTCCGGGCGCATGCGATCCACGGCGTGGCACTTGACGCACACGCGCTGGGGTGGGAGATGGCGAGTGCCGCACGTCTCGCAGCGGCTCCCGGTGAACGCGAACTTCCACGCCTCACCGCGAAAGGCGGGCGGCGCTTCCGGGGGCTGGGGGTCCGGGCGGCGCGGAGGCTCGCGACGGAGGAAGCCGCGCCACGTGAGAAAGCTCGGATAGGAGACGCGGCCACGGCCGGACGCGATCTGCGCCGCCACACTCAAGCTCGGCCGGTGCTCGCGGAGCGCGCTCGTGGTCCGCCATACGGTCGCGTCGGCGCCGTCGGCAAGCGAGACGACGGCGATGATCTCGTCGGGCTCGGCGCGATCCAGCGCGTCGGCGAGCAACAGACCCGCGTGGGCGGTGCCGGTGTTACCGATCACGCTCGTGAGGTCGTCCGCGATCGCGTCCTTCCTCACGCCGACACTCGCGGCGACGCGCTTCACGGCGCGCCCGTGGGGTCCCGCCACGACGAGCCGAGTCACCGCTTCCGCCGTGACGCCTGCCTGCTTGAGCGCCTCCGCGAACGCGGCTTCTCCGAGGGGGACGTAGGCGGCCTCGCCGAAGCGTTCCTCCCACTGCCGCGACGCCGGCTCTCCGGGCAGGCGCCACCGGTCGAGGAACTCCGCGGTCGCGGAGCCGAAGCCGAGCGGCTCCGCCAGCAAGCGGTGAGCGACGGATTCCTCGCCACAGAGAAAGGCCACGGCGGCGTCGCCGCCCTCTCGTTCGTCGGCGCCGCCTGGAAGCCCCGTGCGGACGTCGGCCATGGCCGCGAGTGCGTTGCCGCCCGCGTCGAGGGCGGCACGGAGCGCTCCCATGGCGGAGCGGATGGAGCCCGCCATGTCCACCGCCATCGCGGTGCGCGGGAGGTCGAGGGCCGCGTGAATGGCGGTCGCGTTCGTCTTGTCGAGATAGGCGGGATCCGCGGTGGCGAAATAGACGGCGTCCGGCCGCGGGCGACGCGGACCGCGGAGCGCCGAACGCGCGGCCTCCACTGCCATCGATGTCGTGTCCTCGTCGTAGGACGCGACGGCGCGCGTGCCCGCGCCGCCGGGCGTGCCGAGGGCGCCGCCGATGGCCTTGCGCTCCAGCCGCCAGTACGGGACGTAGGCGCCGTAGCTCACGATGCCTCGCATGGCCGGCTATCTTACACTTTCATCACCCCATGAATCGCTCGGCCTGCCAGCTCTGCCGCGCGGAGCGGATCACGCCCTGGTATCACGAGGACGACCTCTGCTGGATCGCGGAATGCGAGATCTGCGCGGTGCCGATGGTGGTGTGGCGGACGCACGGGACGGACCCGCCGGCCGCGGATCTCGCTCACATGCGCGGGTGCCTGGCCGACATCGCGACCGCCCAGCTCGGTGAATTCTGGGTGGACGAGCACATGCGGAACATCCCGGACCACTGGCACGCGCACGCCCGGCCGCGCGGCGGATTTTTCGGGCGGCGGCGGTCGTGATCGGACCACGCGGGCTGAGAGAGAACGCGGCGCTGACGAGACCGGCTACGGGACCGCGATCGGACTCAAACGAGAACGGGCGTGGGCTGGAGCGCGGCGAACGCGGTGCGGGCGAGGCGCGGCAGCTCGGGGTCGCGCGCGCCCATGATGAGGACGGTGTCTCCTGGCCGCGCCTCGCTCTGGATCCACCGTACGGCGGCGGCGTGATCGGGGGCGTAGCCGCAGCGCAGGCGCGGCGGAAGATCACGGGCGAGCATCGCGCTCGTGATGTCCTTCTTGATCGTTCCACCCGCGTAGAAGATCTCGGAGTAGCAGAAGCGGTCGTGGGGGCGGAGCAGCTTCGGCAGGAGCTGCTTCAGCTCCGGCCGCAGGAAGCGCGCGGGCCCGAAGCCATGCGGCTGGAAGACCGCAACCAGCCGCTCGCACCCGGCCTGGGCGGTGGTGATGGCGGCGCGGAGCTTCTCACCGTTGTGCGCGTAGTCATCGACGACGCGGACCCCGCACGCGGTGGTCCCGATGACCTCGAAGCGCCGGGACACGCCCGGGAAGCGCGCGATGAGCGCTTCCACGGTGGCGGGTCCGATGCCGAGCTCGATCGCCACGAGCGCGGCGGCGGTGGCGTTCTCGAGGTTGTGGAGGCCCGGCTGCGGGACGTCGAGCATGACGTCGCCGCTCGTCAGGTGGAGCACGCCGAAGCCGCGCTCGGGACCGACGCCGATGACTTCGAGCCGCGCCACCGCGTTCGAGCTGTCACCATAGTTCACGCGCTGCGGACACTCGAGCACGGCGGCTTCGGGGCAGCCGACGTTGCGCAAGAGTCGCCCGCACTGCGAGGCGAACGTCTCGAACTGCCGCCGCACGGCATCGACCTCTCCATGGTCGCGGCTGACGTTGTGGACCACGCCGATCTCAGGCCGGTACCCCGTCAACGTGCCGTCCGACTCGCACGCCTCGGCCACCACGGGGCCGTCCTCCGGGCCCGCGATGAAGCAGCCGCCGGGGCCTTCGCCGACGAGGGCGGCGCCGCCCAGTACCGTCGCCGGCATTCCGGCCTCGCGGAGGAACCACGCGATCATCGCGGTGACCGTGCTCTTGCCACTGGTGCCGGCGATCGCGACGCCCGGGACCCCGCTGTTCACGACCTCGGCGAGCAGGGCCGGCCGCGGAAGCATCTCCACGCCGAGCTCGCGGGCGGCCCGCATCTCCGGGGTGTCCGTCTCCACCGCGGTCGAGTACACGAAGCGATCGATGCCGCTCAGGAGGGCGCTGCCGTCCTGGGGCTTCACCTCGATGCCGACCGTTCGCAGCCGGTCCGCCGCCTCACGGTTGCGGCCCTGATCAATCGAGCGGTCGGAGCCCTGGACGTGGTGCCCGCGCGCCCGCATCAGGTAAGCGAGGGGGTTCATGCCGGCGCCGGCGATGCCGGAGAAGTGGTAGCGCAACGGCGAGCGCGGTCCCATCAACAAAGGGCGTAATGCAGCAGGAGTGCCAACGCTCCAGGGCCTGCTTTCGCCGATTTTGCGGGGATTTTCGCCGCGGTGGAGATACTGCGGGGGTGCTCCCGGCGGCATCCGGGTCAGGCTGTCGCCCACCCGTCGACGTGATGACACGGAACCCGACCGGGCATCCCCTGCATCATCTACGGTATGTCTCGGTCGACCAAGCTCTTCGTTACGCCCTTGCTACAATGAGCCCGCCATGAAGACTCAGAGCAGCGGTCTCCTGTCGGCCTCGACGGATCTCCAGGCAGCGAAGCAGGCGCAACACCGAGCCTACCCGTTCCGCTCCGAGCTGAGCCTCGCGCCACTGGTGGCGTTCTGGACGCGGACGTCCGCTACTGAAGGGTCGACCAAGGCTGCGCTCGCCCGGATCGTGGCCGACGAGGTCCAGAAGGCTCCCGAGCTCCTCGGAACGATCGACGACCTCGCCGTGATCGCGCGCCACGCCGAGCTGGTGGACCTCCTGATGACGGCCGTCTTTCCGGCGGCGCAATGGGAGGAGGCGTACGGCGCGGCGCTGGTACCGTTCCAGCTCCGCGCTTTCTACGCGACTCCGTCCACGGGGCGGCTTCTCATCTCCGGCGACGGCCTCGTCCGGGGCCGCGTGAACCTGGACGAAGCACGGGTCATCGCGGCCAAGGCGGCATACGGCTATGCGCTGATCCTGCGCCGTTTGTACGGCCTCGATGTCCATCTCGACTTCCCGGTCGTCCTGACGGTGCCCGATCCCGGCACCGGTCTCGACCGGCATTTCCGGCTGCTCTTCGATTGGCAATTCGTCGACGTCGAAAGCGTTGGCGACCTTCCCGAGCTTCCGGACGAGATCCGCCGCAATCCGCAGGCGAAGCTGCTCGATCCCGCCTCGCTGCGCGATGTGCTGCCACCGGACCGATTCGTGCTCCGTGGCGTCACCATCATGAAGGCGCTCGAGGTGACCGATCAGGAGGTCCTGTCCGCGCTCAAGCGCGACCTCATCGACCGGGAGTCCATCGTCTCCAACGACCAGTTCCTCGGGCTCCAGCAAGGCTTGCGCACCCTCTTCCGCCGGCCGGACTTGCACCTCGGCCTCACCGCGATCGACGGCGAGCGCGTGCTTCTCCTGAACGAGGGCTCGGGTCACGCGCACGCGTGCATCTTCGCCGACTCCGCCCACCACCGGACCTCGGAGTTCGCGGGGTCCTTGTTCGAGCGCGCGGTGCGGACCGGCCAGCCCGTCGTCATCGACGACGTCGCGGCGTTGCCGTCGCGGACGTGGATCGAGGATGAGATGCTCCGCTACGGCAAGCGCAACCTGGTCGCGGCGCCGCTTCACTACCAGGACCGGATCATCGGCACGTTGAATCTGTCGTCGCCGCACCCGGGCGACATCGACGCCACACACTTGCCGAAGCTGGCCGAGGTCCTACCGCTCTTCTCGATGGCCGTGCGACGGAGCATGGACGAGCTCAACGCCCGCATCCAGACGCAGATGAAGGAGAAGTTCACGGCCATCCACCCCGTGGTGGAGTGGCGGTTCCGCAAGGCCGTGCTCGACACGCTGGAGCGGGAGGGCGACCTCTCGAGCCTCGAGCTGAACCCGATCATCTTCGACAACGTGTACCCGCTGTACGCGCTCGCCGACATCCGCGGCTCCTCGACGGAGCGTGAGATCGCCATCCACGCGGACCTCCAGGCTCAGCTCGACCTCGCCCGCAACGTCATCCGGGCCGCGCACGACGCGCGCCGGCTCCCGGCGCTCGATCATCTCCTGTATCTGATCGACAAGCAGGCGGCCGAGCTCGACCACCACGCCGCCGGTGGCGACGAGGACGTGGTCACGTTCCTGCGCACGGACGTGGAGTCGCTGCTGGATCACGTCGCGGAGTTTGGACCGGCCGTGCGCGCGCACGTGGAGGCCTACCGTGGCGCGCTCGACCCGCACCTCGGCGTCGTGTACCAGAAGCGGCGCATCTTCGAGGAGAGCGTGACGACGGTGGCGGAGACGATCGGGGCCTACCTTGACCTCGAGGAGCAGGCGGCGCAGGGCATCTATCCGCACTACTTCGAGAAGCAGAAGACGGACGGCGTCGATCACCAGCTCTACGTGGGCGGCTCCCTCGTCGAGGGGAACCAGTACGACCCGATCTATCTGAAGTCGCTGCGGCTGTGGCAGCTCATGGTCGTGTGCGGCGTCGCCGCGCGTGCCGATCGCCTCACCGCCACGCTGCCGGTGCCGTTGCGGACCACGCATCTCGTGCTCGTGCAGAACACGCCGCTCTCGATCCACTTCCGCTTCGACGAGAAGCGCTTCGACGTGGCCGGCGCCTACGACGTCCGCTACGAGATCGTGAAGAAGCGCATCGACAAGGCGCTCGTGCGCGGCAGAAACGAGCGCGTGACGCAGCCGGGAAAGATCGCGATCGTGTACTCTCACCCGACCGAGGCCGTCGAATATCGCGGGTACATCGAGTACCTCCAGCACCTGCGCTACCTCGGCCCGGAGGTCGAGGATCTCGACCTGGAAGAGCTCCAAGGCGTGCACGGCTTGCGTGCGCTCCGCGTGACAGTCACGCTCGAGTCGCCGGAGTCCGAAGCGCCGCTGGCTGCCCACGCCCTGCCGTCCGCGGAGCCCGGCACCACCGCCGCCTGGCGCTAGTTCGAGGCTGATGTCCAGGCTCACCGCCGTGGTGTTCGACCTCGGCGGTGTCGTGCTCGACTCCCCGCTGGCCGCCATCGCCCGCTACGAGCGCGAGCACGGCCTGCCTCCGAACGCGATCAATCACGCCGTGGTGGCGGCCGGCGAGGCCGGCGCCTGGGCACGGCTCGAGCGCGGCGAGCTCACGGCGGAGACGTTCTGCGCCCCGTTCGAGGAGGACTGCCGCGCCCACGGCCTCGACATCCGCGCCGATCGATTGATGGCCGACATCGGCCGCGCCACCGTGCCGCGGCCCATCATGGTGGAGGCGATCCGGCGGCTTCGCGCCCACGGCGTTCGCGTGGGCGCCCTCACCAACAACTGGGTCACCGAGGGCGCGCGCCCGTGGGACTCGCTGCGCGAGCTGTTTCACGCATTCGTGGAATCGGCGGCGGTCGGCATGCGGAAGCCCGATCCTCGGATGTATCAACTGATCTGCCGCGAGCTCGGGGTGGCACCGTCGCAGACCGTGTTCCTCGACGACATCGGGACCAATCTGAAGAGCGCCCGCGCCCTCGGCATGACGACCATCAAGGTCGAGGATCCCGAGCTCGCGCTCCGTGAGCTCGGCGCGCTG
>Ga0075421_100011340_pt1 | contig 11037 bp, 10 predicted proteins | sample SoiMetdeltSBSDD5_FD_75292 | JGI IMG/M metagenome (GOLD analysis project Ga0075421, IMG submission 75292) | Bulk soil microbial communities from a Populus tree surrounding site in Tennessee, USA - Soil MetaG P. deltoides SBSDD5 | ecosystem: Environmental > Terrestrial > Soil > Tree plantation...
AGGGGGAGAACTGCAATAATGATTATGACCCTGATTTGATTCAACCAGGTCAAATCTTTATCAGAAAAGGAGTCCCCCATGTTTACAAGAAGAGTTTTTGTGTTGACCGCAGTAACTATTGCCGCGTTGATACTCTCTCTGACTGGCCCGGCAACCGGTGTGACTGCCGCCAAACCGCCAACGCCTACTCCTACACCAACGCCCGGGGCGCCGACGCCCATTCAAATCTACGGTGCCTGGCATTGCGGAAATGATGCCTGTCTTTGGGCAACCGTGCGTACCGTTGCTGAATTCGACTCAATGAATCACTGGCTGATCGATCGGGGCGACGGTTCCGGCCTCCCATCGGTTAACGTGGTAGTTTTGAGTTTCGTCAACCCCCTAAAACTTCTCAACCAGACCAATGATGCCGGGACTGTAAATGGTGTGCCTAGAGGAATGACTCCCGAAATCGTGAACTACTTCAAGAGCAGAGACATTCGAGTCATGCTTTCCATTGGTGGAATTACGTTTGTCAATGACTGGAATACCGCCCTGGCAACCAACCCAACCCAATTCGGTCTAAATGCAGCGGCGGTAGCGCAACAACTGGGCGTAGGTATTGAGATCGATTACGAAGAGAATAACAATCCAAATCTAACCGGGCTGCAGGCATTCATTACTGCCTATCGCTCGGTCCTGCCATATGACGCTACGGGCAATAACCATGCAGCGCGTCTAACCATCGATCTGGGTGCTGGCAATCGCTGGCTGGTGCCTCTCAATCAAAAGGCCAGCGCAGATTGGCTTCACCCGTCCAATCCCGTCCTCGATTATGCCAATGCCATGGTGGCCGCCAGGCCAGATAACGACCCTACGACTGTAACTAACCGTTGGAATGAACACATCTCCGGCTATCTACAAACAGTACCACTGGCTCCAGCCAAACTCACAGGCAGTCTTTGGTTGCAACACAGGACCACGCTCCCGGAATGTGTGGACTTCAATAATTCCTTGCAGAAGAGCACGGGTCCGTATGTTCAAACAGTCCCACCCGCTGGAACCGGGACAACGACCGGAATGTTAGGCTTTATGTTCTGGGCGGCGGAGGTCGAGGGGACGCGGACGATCACTACACAACCTCCCAACACATGTGAAAATGGGATGGGCGGTGCCGCCAGTTTCTACAACATTCCAATTCCCATGCCGCCATTGCGACAACAATAAACCTATCGGCTACAATAAGCCCTGTGAAGTAAATTTCGCAGGGCTATTTTTGTATCGGTATCGCGCTGAGAGGAACAAGCCCATAATGCGAGTGCAGTCGACACTTGCCCCGAGCGCAAGTGCCGGGGAGCGCGAATAACCAGAAAAGATAAGCTTTCAAAGGTGCCTCGTTTCGTCTGCGTTCGACCCAACGGACACGGATCTCACTCCGCTCAACGCGAGAAACGTGAGGAATAGGAACATAATGAACAACAAAACACTCAACTGGGGACTGCTTTCCACGGCACGTATCAACCGCGATTTGATCACACCTCTGCGAGCTTCAAAACGAAATCATCTTCTTGCTGTAGGCTCGCGTTCACAAGAGTCTGCCGATGCTTATGCGCGTGACTGGAAAATTCCTCGCGCACATGGCTCATATGAGGCCTTGCTCGCCGACCCTGAAATTGACGTGCTCTACATCTCGCTGCCAAATCACCTGCATGCCGAATGGACAATCAAAGCAGTGGAGGCCGGCAAGCATGTGCTGTGTGAGAAGCCGCTGGCGCTAAGTGTGGAGGAAGTGGATGCCATCCGATCAGCCGCGCGCCAACACGGACGCGTGGTGGCGGAAGCGTTTATGTATCGTCACCATCCGCAGACTCTCAAGGTGCAGGAATTGGTTAGAAGTGGTACCCTCGGGACGCTGAAACTGATTCGCGGAACTTTTAGCTATGTCCTGTCCGGTGAGGGAAATGTGCGTTTGAATCCAGAATGGGGAGGCGGGAGCATTTGGGATGTGGGCTGTTATCCGATCAGCTACACGCGGACCGTCGTCGGGGAGGCGCCGCTGGAGGTCTTTGGCTGGCAGGTAACGGGTCAGACAGGAATCGATGAAACATTTGTAGGGCAGATGCGTTTTGACAATGATGTCCTGGCACAATTTGACTCCAGTTTTGCGATTCCCTTCCACATGTTTATGGAAATTATCGGCAGTGACGGGACTTTGAATATTCCGAATCCATTCAAGCCGGGCGTGGATGAGAAACTGTATCTGACGCGCGGCGATAAGGTTGAGACGATCAAGATCAAGGGCCAGGAATTATACATCGGCGAAGTGGAGGATATGACGGATGCGATTCTGCTTGGGAAGGATTCGCTGGTTTCGTTAGACGACAGTCGCGCCAATGTGGCAGTAATTTCGGGCCTGCTTGAGTCGGCGCGGTCGGGCAAGCCAATCCGAATAGGTGTCTCTTGACCCGTGATGCATGTAACTAGACAATCCCGCATCCCTGGGCTACACTTGCGACATACTTTTTCGGAGGCTCCGCATGGATTTTCATAACACAGACGATTCCGTGACCCGCCGCGTTAGGGCGTTCACGGACCGGGTTGCAAGGCTAAAGGCAAACGATCTACACTATTTCAATATTCCTGTGACTGATATTCTGCCGGGGATGAAAGTGAGGGTGAATGGACGTGAGATGGGGATGTATGCTTCTTACAGTTACCTCGGCCTGGTTGGACACCCGCGTATTAACGAAGCCGCGAAGAAAGCCGTGGATAAATTTGGCACGGGCACCAATGGCGTGCGGATGCTGGCTGGCACCTTGACGCTCCATAAGGAACTCGAAGAGACAATTGCTAATTTTAAACACGCCGAAGCCGCAGTTACCTATTCATCGGGATATGTCACCAATCTGACAGTCATCTCTGGGTTGATGGGCCGCGGCGATTACGTGTTTTCGGATAAGTTGAACCACGCATCCATTGTGGATGGTTGTTTGATGTCTGGCGCCGAGTTCCGCCGTTTCAGGCACAACGATATGGAACATCTGGAAGGTTTGCTCAAAAACGCGCCCGCGAATGTTGCCAAAATGGTGGTCGCAGACGCCGTGTTCAGCATGGATGGCGATATCATTGACCTGCCGAAGTTGGTCGCCTTGTGCAAACAATACAATGCGTGGCTGATGATCGATGAGGCGCACTCTGTAGGTGTGCTTGGAAAAACAGGTACAGGCATCGAAGAGCATTTCGAAATGTATGGCGCGATCGATATAAAGATGGGCACGTTGAGCAAGACTATTCCGTCTGTCGGCGGATACGTTGCCGCAAATAGTGACATCATCACTTATTTGAGCCATGCCAGCCGCGCCTATATTTTCTCGGCTGCATTGCCGCCCGCCCAAGCCGCCGCTGCCAATGAAGCCTTCAAGGTCATCCTCGACGAGCCGTGGCGCGTCGAACGATTGAATCAGAATTCAAAACAATTTATTGGCGGACTCAAGAGCATGGGCTTTGATACCATGCTAACCGAAACCGCAATTGTCCCTGTATTGTGCGGGGAGGATGATACGGCCTTTGCAATGACCCGCGAGGCACATCACAACGATGTGTTTGTGTTACCTGTGGCTTCACCTGCCGTGCCGCAAGGGCAGGCACGCCTGCGTGCTACGGTCACTGCCGCGCACGAGCCAAGCGAGATCGAACGTGCCATGGATGTGATCGGCGAAGCGGGGAAGAAACTGGGAATAATCAAGTAGAGACAAGATGATCAGAGCATAGAGATCAGCGCGCGAGCTCGACCTGCGCGCTTTTTGTTCTGTCAAGATTCCTTGATCTGGTAGAGGAGATTATCTTCCACCTTATACAACAAAGGCGCGACTTGAATCTTTGGATACCGCAAACGCAGGCGTTTTGCTTCGCTGAGCACAAAGTCCACTTCGTTGCCGATCTCGAACATCGGGGCAAATTGATTGAAATGCTGTTCTGCCCAGTTCCGATCCCAGCCGGCGTTTTCAACCAGGCCGTCGATAAATAAGTTCTTGCGCGCCATGAGATTCACCATGCCGCACTGGTTATGGCCGATCAACGCAATGCTTGTCACACCACCAACTGCAATGGCGTAGGAAACCTTGAACTCGCTATAACGCAGGTTGGCACCTCCCGCCCGGATGATGAATGCAAAATTATCAGGGATATGTAAATGTTTGCGATTGTCCATGCACATGCCAATAAGTAATTGTGCCTGAGTGTAGGGTTCATATTCACGACCCAGGTTGTGATATTCTAGCAAGAGTTCCACCGGGGTATCGCGATGTTCAGGAAAAATATCTTCTTTTGAAGAAATCGATACAAGACGGTACATGGCTTGTCTCCAGCTCCTCACAAAATCCCTTAGATTTCCTGGTCCAGAATGGATATTAGCTCTTCCTGGCTCAATGCAATCGGATTTCCTTTGAAGCTATTGGCATTCATCGTTTTCTCGACTGCTTCTGAGAATTCTGCTTTGCTCATTCCATAGGCAGAGAGCGAGGGTATCTGTAGCGTGCTCACCAAAATACGAACCCATTCCAGGCCATCAAGCGCATTTGCATTTTTATGTCCGGTCAAAATCTGTGCAATTTCAGCATAACGCGCGATTGCTGGATGCTCGGGTTGGCGCTCTTCTAGAGCGTTGATATTCGCTGCCATTACCAGGGGCAACAAACGTGCACAGAGTGCTCCATGCGGCGCATGCAACATGCCACCTAAAGGACCGGCAAACCCATGCACAGCACCCAGAGAGGCGTTTGCCAACGCTAACCCTCCAAATAGGCTGGCCAGTGCCATTCCTTCACGTGCCTCTTTGTCCGTTCCATTTTCATAGGCCCTCCGTAGTGACCGCGCCGCTTGCGCAAGCCCTTCCCGGCAAATGGCATCTGTCATTGGGTTTGCCTTTATCGAAACAAAGGGTTCAATCAGTTGTGTAAGCGCATCCAGCCCCGAGCTGGCCGTGATCTTGGGCGGGAGGTTATATGTTAATTCGGGATCCACCAACGCGACTCGTGGCAACATCAATGGGCTACGTAAGCTTACTTTTACATTTTGCTTGGTAGACTCAATGACGGCGTTACGTGTTACTTCTGAGCCTGTGCCTGCGGTGGTCGGGATCGCAATATAAGGCAGCGGTGCATTGACTAAGGGAAGTCCTTTGCCGATGACTTCCAAATAATCAAGCACATCACCCTGGTTCGTTACGAGCACCGCAATTGCTTTGCCGGCATCCAATACGCTCCCACCCCCTAGACCAATCACCACGTCGCAACCATGTGCGGCATGTGTGCCATCACGGATGACACCGACTGTTGGTTCCCCATGAACTTGAAATTCTCTGACCGAGACAGAGAATCCTGAGAGCATCTCTCTGACGCGCGGAATCGCGTCTGACGAATATCCACAGACCAGAAGCACACGCTTCGCCGAAGGTTCCCCAATCTGCTTTGCCAGCTCATTGATTTTCCCTGCACCAAAGATGATTCGACTGGCTGTGGCAAATTCGAAGGAAATCATTGGCTTACCAGTTGTCGTCACTGGGGAAGATATTGGTGTACTTGATCCCCTGCCTTGGCTCGGCCATCATCTCCGCGACCGTGTCTCGCCAACGTGCATAGTGCGCAGTCTCTTTGTGCGCGGCTGGAGCATCCGCTGTTTTATAGACTTCAACGAGAATAAATTGGGTCGGATCTTCCGTTTGCTGGATCACGTCAAAGCGTGCCACGCCTGCTTCCTTTATGCTATGGCTGGCATTCTCAATACTCACTTCTTTGAAAGCCTCAATAAATTGCGATTTGACATTCACATGGACAAGGACGATTTGCATATTACACCTCTATCGATTCATCATCTGACTTTTGATTCTCCCCACCTAACAAAGAGCATATTCCTGAAAGAAGCTTTATACTCAGCCATTCTTATGACCAGGCAAATTGTCATATGACCGTATTGCACGCGAATTATAAACAAAAAGACCAAGCTTTGTGAGAAGCCTGGTCTTTTACTGTCAATTCCTAACTCGCCATCTTCACGACAAAATTCGCCACTCGCCAATACAGGTTATATAAAGGCTGCGGCCAGCTGGTCTTTGGTAAAACCGGCGGGAAGGACGAAGAAACTTCCTCGTCGAAATAATTGTCCGCTCCTTTGGTGTCCCAGACAATATCGTAGCCCTGGCCCAACATATCTTTCACAAACGGATCGGCATCATAGCCATTGTTCTCGTATATGTTGTCGTGTGCAAATACATGTTCAGGATTCGGACCAACATCAATCTCATTCGTGGCGAAACCGATGGTCAGATTGAACACTGCCAAACCGCCGGTCTTGTTGCCCTTGATCAGGTTGTTGTAAATCTCCACTTCATCTGCCGCAAGAATCAATATGCCTGTACCTGGGGGAATCAGAGCCGGTGAGGAACCTGGCTTGGCAAAATTTTCGCCGTTGTTGTTTTCAGCGGTATTGTTATATACCTTGGTGTACAGGGAAACCTTGGAGGGCAATTGCGGCAGCAGATCGACGAAGATACCCACGGTGTTATCGTGTGCTACATTGTCATAGATTTCGCCGTTGACCGTGTTCTCCAGTTCGATGCCGATCACGTTGCCGTAGGTCAAGGTATCACGGATGATGACGTTTTCAGACTTGCCCGCATAGATCGCGGCGTCATTCATTAGCGTGGCTTCGATGCGCTCCATCACCACATCAGTGCAGCGCACGGGGTACACGCCATATACGCCGGTGTTTTCTATATACAAATCATGCAAATACACGCTGGTCGAGCCTTCCACCAGCACGCCGTTCGACGTGTAATTCTTCACTGTAAAGTTTGCCATCTCGAAGTTGTTACCCGACGCGATCACACCATCTGAGCGTGTCCCTTCGCCATCCAGCACAGGCCATTCACCTTTATCGTTCGGGATGCCAATCAGCCTGACGTCGCTCCAATCGAGCACCACCGCTTCGTGATAGATGCCATACGGGACTTCAATGGTATCGCCCGGGCCAGAGCGATCAATGGCCTGTTGTAACGTCTCATTTGGACCCATGCGGACAATCGTCGGTGCATGCGCAGCGATGCCTGATTCTGGCACCTCAGCGTTATACTGTTTGACGACTTCGCGCGCCGGGTTGGCTACCTGTTCCACCACCGGCAAACCCGATGGCACGGATTGCGGAACTTCAGGCAGTGCGCTTTCATCGGTGAGTGCATGCAGGAAGGCAACCAAATCGTCTTTCTCCTGAGCACTCAACTCAAACGGGACAATTTGTCTGTCTACTTCAAAACCGGCATCGCGGCCGCCACCTTTGGAATAGAAGTCAATTACTTCTTCGAGCGTGGCAAATGCGCCGTTGTGCATGTAGGGTGCGTTCAACGCGACATTGCGAAGCGTGGGCGATTTAAAGGCGCCATCCTTGCCATCGCTCGTAATCGCGGCGCGCCCCGCATCACGTACCTGACCATCCAGCTCAGGCACGCCGGTGACGAAGAAGTTGTCATTGCTGAAGGTGGGCGCGGCATGACATTCAAAACAACGCGTTGCCGCGGAGCGGAAGAGATTCAAACCGCGGCGTTGCTGCGCCGTCAGTGCATCGAACTGACCTGCGGCATATTTATCGAATGGACTATCCTGGCTTACAAGTGTGCGCTCGAATGCGGCGATGGCAGATTGCACGTTTTCAATGGTGACCGAGTCTGCTCCACCGTTATAAGCTTTATTAAAGAGGTCCACGTAGGCGGGAATCTCTTTCAGCCGCGCCAGGATCTCTTCATCGGAACCAGCCATTTCATTTTCCCCGTGCAGCGGCACAGACATCTGTTCTTCGAGTGTCGTGGCGCGCCCGTCCCAGAACAATGTGGTCTCATATCCGGAATTCCATAAGCTCATCGTATTGCGCGGGAGTGGGCTGCCATTCAATCCGTTGGCGGTGGGAAGGCCATCGCTGAAGCCCAGGCTCGGGTTGTGGCAGGTAGCACAGGATGTATCCAGGTTTTTGGAAAGGATGGGGTCGAAGAACAGCATGCGCCCCAGCTCGGCTTTTTCGGGAGAGGTCTCCCCGTTTAGCGCGGGGAATTCACGTTGCAAACCGCTATAGGCCGGGAGTACGCTGCTGGCGCCCGCACCCCATTCTTCTTTCGGTAGAACTTCATCATAGGGCAGGGGCTTGAATGCAGCGTAGAACATGCCCAGGAGGGCAAGCAGGCCCAGGCTTAGAAAGGTGCGTTTCAGCCAGATTTTCATTTCTCCTCCAAACTGTTGTTATTTCAAAGTCATCAAATAAGCCACGACCGCGGAAAACTCGTCGCTGGTCAGGTCCTTACCAAAGTTGGTGGGCATCGTGTCAGTAAAACCTTCCACCAAATATTCTTTCGGCGAGAGAATGGAGGTTTCCAGATATTGCTCAGCACTGTATCCCTCTATACGCGTGGAGGCGCGCGTGGCAATACCAGCCAGAGAAGGACCAATTACAACTGTATCCGGCGTAAGAGCATGACATTGGGCGCAACGCAGTTTGAAGACGGCCTGCCCCTGTTGCTGGGTGGCATCCTGTGTAGGAGTTGCTGACGTTTCAGGCGTGGTGGAACAAGCCGCCAGGATTACAGCAGCGAAGGTCCAACAGAGAGAACCATATTTCATGGGGGGAACTTTTTCCTTGATGTGAAGTCGGCAAATTATACATTAGTACCGCAACGTTCAGTTTTTCGGGCTGCAAGTGTAAGCAATGGACTCCAAATCGCTGGCGAGTAAATGTATCCGCCATAAGATTTTTTGGCCATTACGATGAATCAATTTTAGGTAGTGGGGTTGCTTTGACTGCGAACGTTATTCGGTGAGTTTGATGAGTTGGGGCCTTGAATTAGGCACGCGCTTGATCTTGCCTCGCGCCTCCAGGTCCAGGTTGACGGTCGTCACGTACCACATGACCGAACCATTAAATGAATTGCCCACCTGTTTTTCGACTGCACGCGATAATTTCATGAAAGATATTTCCCTCTGTGTATGTAATGTGGAAAGGATCGCCTTCCGGATAATTTCATATTTTTCCTTGCTGATGTTCACGCCCTGTTTCTTCTCAGGATGCAGCGTGCGAATCATGTCTTTCATTCAAACCTCCTCCTGTTTGATGAAGAGCCTCTCGCCATAACACGTGCCTCAAACGCAATGTGGTACACGTGCAGCTGAATTTGAAAGTGACTGCCCCTGGATTTGGCGAACTTCTCCGGCGGCTGTGTTCCTGTTGATTTTAGACCAGAATTTTACTCCCAACCCCGTACATTGGTGGGATGAATTCGAATCGCCACCGAATATTCCTGCGCGAATTGTTCGGGGGTCGCGTTCAGGTCACTGATCCCACCTTTATACTTTCGCATGTATGCCCGGATTCTATTGGCCGGTGGACTATCGCTGTCAATTGTCGCTGTACCGGTGAAAACGATCAATCGTTTTTCCCCTTTCTCATCGGCTGTGTTGAAATGCAATGATACATTCGGATTTTTCTTGATATGTTTCAACTTATGGGCTTTTGCCTGGCTGAAGATCAGGAATGAATCTTTTTCCCAAATAAACCAGACCGGTTTTGGCTGAGGGGTTCCGGTGGAGTCAATGGTGGTTAGCCAAATGAAATATTCCTTTTTAATGTGTTTGCTGGTGAAACGCCCGAATTTGGTATTGAAGTCGATCATCTTACATTCCTGAATTCATTCTCTCAGCGACTATCTCCGCCACATCCTTGACCTGGATTTCCCCACCATCTGCTTTGGATGCATCCGTCAGCATCGAGAGACAGAATGGGCATCCTACCGCGACCGTATTCGTACCGGTCGAAGGCCCTGCATTAAACAAGGTTGCTTTGGCCTCGTTGAAGCGGGCGGTATTGACGCGCATCACACCGTTCTCTTCTTCCTTCCACATTTGCGCGCCGCCCGCGCCGCAGCAAAAGGATTTGGCAGAATTTCGCGGCATTTCGATCACTTCCAGCCCTGCGGATTTCAAGTCATCGCGAGGGGCATCAAAAATCTGATTATGCCTGCCCAAATAACATGGATCGTGGAAGGTGACCTTCATATTGTCGCCTTCGATGTTCATCGAAATCTTCCCCGCGCCAACCAGTTCGTTGATCAGTTGCGTATGATGAATAACGGTGTAATTTCCGCCAAAGGCAGGGTACTCATTTTTAATGGTGTGCAGACAATGCGGACAAGTCGTGACAATCCGTTTGGGCGCAACCTCATTGAGGATTTCCACATTTTGTGAAGCGAGACCAAAGAAGATATCTTCTCGGCCGGCGCGGCGCGCCGAGTCACCGTTGCAGGCTTCGTTCCTGCCAAGCACTGCATAATTAACTCCAGCCGCATTCAGAATCTTCGCAAAGGCTTGCGCGGTTTTTTGGGCGCGCGCATCCGTTGCGGGCGCACAGCCGACCCACCATAGAATTTCAGGTTCGGCATTTTGCTCTATAGTAGGAACGTTCAAACCTTCCGCCCATTTCATGCGGTCGGCTTGCGAAACATTCCAGGGATTGACGTTGCGTTCCATACCTTTGAAGGCGTTTTCCAATTGCTTTGGGAAATTGCTTTCCATCATTGAAAGGTTTCGACGGATATCCAAAATGTCGCGCATGGGTTCGTTGCCCACCGGGCAAATATCCACGCAGGCGCCGCAACTTGTGCAGGCCCACACGGCCTCAGGCGTGATCAAATCGAGCATTGGTACATCAGTGGTGCCTTGATAATTCAGGTGATAGCGCTTATTGATTTCCAGTGCGGCCGGCGAAAGGACTTTTCCGGTATTGTAGGCGGGGCAAACCTCCTGACAGCGGAAGCAGTGGATACAGGCGTAGCTATCCATGATCTGTTCCCAGCTCAGGTCACTCATCTTTGCCGCGCCAAACTGCTCGATGGACTGGTCATCGAGATTGATATAACTCAACTCTCCTATCGATTTGCGTTCAGGTTTCAATCCATAATTTAGTGGGGCCAGAAACAAGTGAATGTGTTTTGAATAGGTAAAGTAGGGCAGGAATGCCACCACCACA
>Ga0075421_100011341_pt1 | contig 11037 bp, 8 predicted proteins | sample SoiMetdeltSBSDD5_FD_75292 | JGI IMG/M metagenome (GOLD analysis project Ga0075421, IMG submission 75292) | Bulk soil microbial communities from a Populus tree surrounding site in Tennessee, USA - Soil MetaG P. deltoides SBSDD5 | ecosystem: Environmental > Terrestrial > Soil > Tree plantation...
TCCGGGACGAGGTAGCCGATCTCGCGCAGAAACGCGGTGTAATCCGCGCGATTAAACGGCTGGCCGGAGCGGGCCAGGTGCCACTCGTCGATCTGCTTTTGCAGCCGGTCACGCCTGGCCAAGAGCGCGCGATTCTTCGGCCCGAGATCTCTCACGATCGCGCCGAGAGATTGCCAAAAGCCGTCGACCTTCACCCCGGTTCCCGGCGCGATCTCGTCGCGCACGAGACGATAAAGCCGTTCATCGATGTTAAGACCGCCGACTTCGACTCTGCTGGCCATGGTCATCTCCGTTTCCCGCTTAAAATTGTGTTCGAATTTCGGATTTCAAATTCGTAATTTTGTTTATCCGCGTTCTCCTTTGCTTCTTTTCGATTGCGCAATCCCCAATACAAAACCAATTTCAAATCATCGGCTAGTCTTTCATCCGGCCATTAGTTTTAAAAGCTTCCTTGCGCGCGCGCCGCTGTCGCTCGGCACTTTGTTCCTCGATAAGCATGATTGATGCGATCCCTTATTTGGAAAAAGTTCTGAGGTCCTTCAAACGTACTAATTTTCTGAACGGCGGACAAGAACAACATCCGACGAAAAAGTGACAGGCGGGCACCAGGGAAAACTACAGGATCTTGATTACCACCGCGCCAACCGTCATCACCGCGGCAGAAACAATCCGATTAGCAGCGCCCTTTTGGCCGAGTAACCCGCCTTAGGCGTAAAAAACGAACCAGAGCGAGCGCCGTGAGGAGTGTGCCGAAGGCTATGACGAGGAACACATTTACGCGAATGTACGGCTCTTCCCGGCTCGGAAACGGCAGGTCCGCGAACTCGGTCTCGAACTTCCGCGTGCCGAAATCGTAGACATAAACGTTTCGCCACTCGAAGCAGTGGATGGGTTTTGCGAAGTTTGTGTCGTCGCGCCGTGTTTCCGCAGGAACATCGCTTGCCTTGTAGATGCAGGTTTTGAATTCCAGCGCGGCATTTTTTACGCCCGTTCCGGTCACGAACGCCCCCGCCGGATAATCGGCCATGTAAACAACTGGCAATGTCGGTTTTTCGGCGCCGTAGAATTTTTGGCTCCGGGAATCATAGGAGCCTGGCTCGTTCCACCTTAATAAATAAAACCGACCGTATTCAGGATCGCTATTGTATGCGGGATCGGTGTCCTGTGAATCGATTGCCCATTCCGCAAAGCAATAGGGAATATCTTCCCCGAAACTCGCTACGACATAACCTGCGGTCCTTTTAATTTTGCCTTCACTATTTTTCGAGCTGTTGAAGACGCAGCCTTTGGTGAATTGAACGATGGCGTATTTCTCGATCGCATCGACTGAATCGGTCTCGTATTCCATGATCACGCCGTTGCCGTAAGTGGGATTATTGGGGTCGTCACTGAACCAAACTTCGTGAACCGACATGGTGAGCGTGAATCTTTTGAGATCGCACGTGCCGGTCGACCGGCAGTCCGGATTCAAAAACAACTGTTTTGTCTCCGAGAGGCCGTGAACATGTCCCTTGCCGGTAAAGTCTCCATACGAAGTTCCCGCAAAAAAACAGCTGAGCAAGATAAATAAAAAGCAGAAGAATTTTTTCATTGAGCCGGGAGCCAGCCTATCGAAACTAAATCTCAAGTGTCAACGGGTCCTACTGGGCAATCACTGCTGTCGTGTGCGAAAGAATGAACGGAAAGCGAATCTGAAGGCAAGTAGTAATGCTCGAACGGCTCTTGATCAGCGCGCTTCGCCTGGACCGAGGTCCGTGCGCACTATGCGCCTTAAAAAACGCGCGCCGGTTCGGCGGGTCCTTTAGCGCGACCGGCCGGCTGTCTTCGCCGCATCCCGGATCGCGCGCGCGGCATAAACTCGCGCCAAGTGAGCGCGAAATTCCGAGTCGGCGTGCAGATCTTCAAGCGGGTCGACACCGTCGGCGACTGTGGCGGCGCTTTCTTCAATCAGACTGGCGACTAATTTATTGCCGCGCAGGCGCTCTTCGACCGCATGCGCGCGAAACGCCTTGTCGGCCAAACCGGTGACGCCGATGCCGATCTCCTCGCAAACTCCCTTGGCAGTGATTTTCACCGAGACGGCTACGCCGACAATGGCGAATCCCGACGCTTGCTGCGCGATTTTTTGATACGCGCCAGCCGAGCGCCGGGAGGCGATCGGCACGTGAATCTCCGTTAAAATTTCCGTGGGTTCGATCGCCGTCGTCATCGGGCCGAGAAAGAACTCTTCGGCGCTGAGCGCTCGCTCCCCATTCGGCCCGCGCACTTTCAATTCGCCTCGAAGCGCGAGGATGGCCGCCGGCCAATCGGCGGCGGGATCGGCATGGCCCAGACTGCCGCCGATGGTGCCGCGATTGCGCACCTGCACGTCGCCGATGGCACGCGCGGTTTGAGGCAGCAAGGGACACTGTTTTTTGAGTAGCTCGGAGCTTTCGATCTGGTAGTGCGTCGTCAGCGCGCCGATAACGATCTTGCCATCTTGTCGGCCGATACCGGTCAAAGCCGAAATCCTGGAAAGATCGATCAGCAATTTGGGCTGCGCAAGTCTCAGTTTAAGCAACGGCAACAGGCTCTGCCCGCCGGCCAAAAGCTTCGCGTCCTCACCGTGAGCGGCGAGCGCGCGCACGGCGGCATCCAAAGTCTCGGGAGCTATATAATCGAAGGCGGCCGGGATCATTGTCGTCTTCCTGCCGGCGCCGGTTTTTTTTCCCGGCACAAGCGCCAAATCTTCTGCGGTGTGAGCGGCATGTCGATATGAGTAACGCCGAAGGGCGCGAGCGCGTCCACCACCGCGCTTACTACGGCCGGAGTGGATCCGATGGTTCCCGCCTCGCCGATGCCTTTGACCCCCAGGGGATTCACCGGAGTCGGGGTTTCTGTCCGCGCGAGCTGGAGGCGCGGCAGGTTTGCCGCGCGCGGCAAGGCGTAATCCATCAAACTTCCGGTCAGGATCTGGCCGTTTTCATCGTAGACCACTTCCTCGTAAAGCGCCTGCCCGAGACCCTGAGCGACGCCGCCTTGCAGCTGTCCATCGACCAGCAATGGATTGATCACTTTGCCGCAGTCATCCACCGCGACGTATTTTTTGATTTCCACGTTGCCGGTCGCGGGTTCGACTTCCACCAGACAAATGTGCGTGCCGAACGGAAAGGTGAAATTAGCCGGTTCAAACGTCGAATCCGCGGACAGATTTATTTCCGATCCCTCGGGCAGGGTTTTCGCGCTGTGCGCTTGTCGCGCGATCTGTTGAATCGTGAGCGCCTTTCGCGGCACGCCCTTGACGGCAAACCGCCCCTCGGAAAAAACCAGGTCATCGGCATCCACTTCAAAAAGGTGCGAAGCCAGGTCGCGCGCTTTTTCCCGGACTTTCTCCGCCGCCTGGTAAATGGCGACACCGCCGACCGCCGTTGCCCGGCTGCCGAACGTGCCGATTCCCTTGGCTACGATCCCAGTGTCCCCATGAATGACCTCGATATCGTCCAATTCGATGCCGAGTTGATCGGCGACAATCTGAGCGAAAGAAGTCTTCTGCCCTTGGCCGTGCGGCGAGGCGCCGGAGAAAACTTTCACCAACCCGGATGCCCCGACCTCGACCTTGCCGTATTCCCAAAATCCCGGTCCCATGGCGCAGATCTCGACGTAGGTCGATAAGCCGATGCCGAGATATCTGCCGCGGCGTCTCAGCTGTTTTTGCTCCCGGCGGAGTTTGTCATAACCGGCGAGTTGCAGCGCCTTATCGAGCGCCCGCTGATAATTGCCGCTATCGTAAGCGAGGCCGGTTGCGGTCTTGAAAGGAAATTCTTTGGGCTGCGGGAAATTTTTCCGCCGCAGCTTGACCGCATCGATGCCAAGCTCCTGCCCGATCCGATCCATGAGCCGTTCGATCACATAGGTCGCTTCCGGCCGGCCCGCGCCGCGGTAGGCGTCGGTGGACATTTTATTGGTAAACGCCGCTCTGACTTCGATGGCGATGGCGGGAATCCTGTAACATCCGGATAGCATGAGCCCGGTAAACGGCGGGATGGCCGGGGTGAAAAGTTGATGATAGGCGCCGATATCGGCCACGACTTTGTACCTGAGCCCGAGGATCGTCCCGTCTTTCTTGACCGCGGCTTCGACTTCGCCCACTTGTCCGCGGCCATGAATCGTCGCTCGAATGTTCTCGCTGCGCTCCTCGGCCCACTTTACGGGGCGGCCCAACTTCATCGCCATCCAGGCGAGCAAGGCCTCCTCGGCGTACACGTTGAGCTTACTGCCGAAAGCGCCGCCCACGTCGGGCGCGATCACGCGCACCTGCTCCTCTGGCAGCCGGAGCATATTGGCAAGATGGGTTTTCAGAAGATGGGGAATCTGCGTCGAAGACCAAACGGTGAGCTCCTTGCCGGCGGATCGATAGCGGGCGACCACGCCGCGGGTTTCTATGGCGATGGGAGCCAGGCGCTGGTGCACGAGCTTCTGTCTGACGACTTTGTCCGCCTGCTTGAAAGCATTTTCGACCTCCCCTTGGGTTTGCTCCCAATGAAAAGCCAGATTGTCAGGCCACTCGGAGTGAATCACCGGCGAGCCGGGCGTGAGCGCTTTCTCCGGATCTATCACTGCCGGCAGAGCATCATATTCGACTTGGATGAGATCGATTGCGTCGCGCGCCGTATAGCGGCCCTCGGCGACGACCGCCGCCACACCCTCGCCGACGTAGCAGACTTTGTCGATGGCCAGGACGTAGTGTTTGGGGATTCTCAAGGTTGGGTTATCCGCCGTCGTCGGAATCGTGCCGATCTGATCGCGCAGCTCCGCTCCGGTGACCACGGCAACAACGCCGGGATGTTGACGCGCCGCCGCCGTGTCGATGCTTTTGATTTGCGCATGCCCATGGGGGCTTCTAAGGATTGCGACATGAAGCATCTCCGGAAGCTTCAGGTCATCGACGTATTGGCCCAGCCCGCGAATCAGAGCGGGATCTTCGCGTCGCTTAATCCTGGCGCCGACGAATTTGCTTATCGGCATCGCCTTGTCGCTTTCATGTTCCGGCTTTGCGGGCCGCGCTCTTGCGGCCTGCGGCCCTGGGTTTCTTTGCCATCGCCTTGGCCGCGTAGAGGACCGCGTCGACAATATGCTGATAGCCCGTGCAACGGCAGAGATTGCCATCGAGTGAGTGGCGAATTTCTTTTTCCGTCGGCTTGGCATTTCGTTGGAGCAATTGGTACGCGGCCAGTATCATTCCCGGCGTGCAAAATCCGCATTGAAGCCCGTGGCACTCCCAGAAAGCCTCCTGAAGCGGATGAAGTTTCTCGCCGCGAGCCAGCCCTTCGATAGTGAGAAGTGCCGCGCCGTTGGCCTGCACGGCAAGCATCGTGCACGACTTTACGGCGGCGCCATTGACCATCACCGTGCATGCGCCGCAGATGCTGGTATCGCACCCGACGTGGGTCCCTGTCAGTCCCACGGCGTCGCGGAGAAAATCGACCAACAGCAGGCGCGGCTCCACTTGATGGACTTGCTCGACACCGTTGATCTTGAGGGCAATTTTTTTCCTTGGCGCCGCAGTCATTTTTTTCCTATATCTCAATGTATCCTCGGCGATCAAGTTGATTCGAGGGCGCGTTCCTGCAAGCGCATGTTGTGGTGGCGGAAAACGCGACATCGCGCAGCGCGCGCGGGTGATCACAATGTTGACTGCGGACGAGCCCGCGAAAAAAAGTTCGTCGATCCCGATTTCGTTATGCGCCTTTAAAGATACGCGCCGGATTCGGTTGGCCCTTTAGCTCGACCGGTCCCAAATCTTCAATACCCGACATCGTCGCACCAGAGTTCGACGCACCGCTTCAGAGGTCAAAAGCCGAGCTTGGAACTCCCTGGTTGCCTGCTCGAGCCTTGAGTCGTCTCCCTTCCGAATGTTCGTTGCCGGTATGATTTACCAGAATCGGATTGACTCGCGCAAAGGCGTGAAGAAAGCCAGGAACCGAGACGAAATAACTTCGCCGCTCGAAATCCGAAATTCGAAACAATCCAAATGAGCAAAAACACACATTTCGGATTTTGCTTCGGGTTTGCTTGGCGCGATCGAAGCTTAAAAATTTGCGCAGACTGCGACAACTTCAAGCGGTCATACAAAGCATTGCGGGGGCGCTTTTGGTTGCTATAGAGTGCGCTTGGCAATTCTATCTTGTCGACGCGACTGCAGGGGGCTTTATGAAGATCAGTGCTTGCTTAGTGCTTGCCGCGTTATTCATGGTGACCGGGTTTACTGCCGCGGTCTTTGCCCAAGAACCCGTGGAAGCCACGCTCGCGAGATTGAACACGCTTCCTCCCGCTGAAAGGCAGGCGAGCCTCGTTAAAGGGGCGCAAAGTGAAAAGGCAGTGGAGTGGTACGCAACGTTGCCACTAGAGCTTTCATCACAGCTGATCACGGCGTTTCGAAAACGCTACCCCTTTATCGACGTCAGGTACACTCGCGGCGGAGGAGGGCGCATGGTCAATCGGGTGATCACCGAGCACCGGGCGGGCAGCAACAAGTTCGACGTGCTGGGTGGAACCAGCACTTCCCACGAGGTCTTGATGAAGGCCGGTCTGATCGCACTGAACATGACACCGGTTCGCAAAGAGCTTCGCGACGGATTCGTCGATGCCGACGGCTACCGGGTTATGCCGTTTACCTACGCGTTTGTGATCGGCTACAACACGCGCACCGTGCCGAAAGATCAACGGCCGCGGTCTTATGAAGACCTGCTCCAAGCCAGGTGGAAAGGCGAGATCGGCTTGGAGGCGGCGGCCTACGAATGGCTCGCCGCGCTGATCGACACCATGGGCGAGGACAAGGCGCTGGCGTTCGCGCGCAAGCTGGCGGCGCAAAGCCCGAGAGTCCAGCAGGGCAGCACCTTGCTTGTCCAGCAGATGAGCGCCGGAGAGTTCAAGGTCTTGATCGACGCGTTACACTATCAGATCGAAAACTTTAAACTGCAAGGCGCGCCGGTGGACTACGTCGTCCCGGATCCGCTGCTGATCAAAGATCCGAGCGGCCTGTGGCTCGCAAAGTATTCGTCGCACCCGCATGCCGCGGCGTTGTTCATCGATTTTCTCCTGTCACGGGAAGGCCAACAACTCTTTGTTCAATCGCATCGTCTGGTGGCGCGCAAAGACGTGGAGTGGCGTTCGCTGGGCAAACTGCCGGAGCGGACTCACGTGCTATCGGTGGAAAAATGGGCGCCGCGAAACAAAGAAATCATCGGACTATTCGATAAAACTTTCCGTTAGGAAAAAACAAGCACCCCGAGCGGTTGTCATGGGAAGACGCAATTGCCTACGGGCGGTCCCCGATCGGCTGCGACTTCGGGGTGGCGTCCAGCAATAATTGCGCTTGCAGGGTGGTCCCTCACGGTTGTAGATTCCGGTCCATGGAAAACAATACCAAGTACGAAGTAAACGAGCGCGATGTCGAGTACCAACGGCTGGCGGGCAAGCCGTGGCAGCTGCGCATGTATCAACCCAAGGGTGCCGGGCCGTTTCCAACCCTCATCGATGTGCACGGCGGCGCGTGGCACAACGGCGACCGCACCAGTAATGCCGGCATCGCCCGGGCGCTGGCAGCAAGCGGTGTCGTGGTTGCCTCGGTCGATTTTCGCCAGCCGCCGGAGGCGGGCTATCCTGCTTCGGTCTGCGACATCAATCTGGCGACCCGGTGGCTCAAGGCGCATGCGGCGGAGTTCAACGGCTCGACTACGGTCGGCGCGTTCGGCAACTCCAGCGGCGGCCACCTGGTCGTGCTCAGCGGGCTGCGGCCGCGCCACGCGGCTTATGCGGCGCTGCCGCTAGCGAACCATCCAGAGTTGGACGCGAGCCTTGCTTTCGTGATCGCCGGCTGGCCGGTGATCTGCCCGCTCTATCGCTTTCGTTATGCCAACGAGATCAACAACCAAAGCCACATCCAGGCCCATTTCGACTATTGGGGCACGGAAGCGGCGATGGCTGAAGGCAGCCCGCAGACGATCGTCGATAGCGATGAGCGCGTCGCATTGCCACCGATACTGTTTATGTTGAAGGCGAACGACAAAAACCATCCGCTGCCGATGCAGGAGCGCTTCATCGCCTCCTATCGCAAACGCGGCGGTCCGATCGAAGTCCACAGCTTCGACGGCCTGCCGGAGCACGGCATGGTGCCGTCACCCAGCGAGCCGGAAACGATGCGTGTGATCGATACCATCACCGCATTCATCCGGCGGCAAAGTTGAAATTTTTATTATTCGCCTGTCTTTCGATCTATGAAATCTGCGGTTAAGGAGTTTCCATCTAGTCGAGGAGATGCCATGGCCAAACTATCGATCGCGTCATTTGCCGTAGCCTCTTTCTTTCTGATCGCTCCCGTCGTCGCGCAGCAGCCGCCGGCGCAACTGCCTGAAGGGGAGGGTAAGGCGCTCGTGCAAGGCACGTGTACTGCTTGCCATGAGACCAACCAGATTACGAGAAGTTCCGGATACAGCCGTGAGGGCTGGCGGGAATTGATCCAGACGATGATGAATTTGTCCGGAACCCCGGCCGGGGAGACGATAGCGAAATATCTGGCCACGCATTTTCCCGCGACCACTCAGCTGAAACCTAATTTGGTGCGCGGCGAGACATCGATAACAATGCGGGAGTGGACCGTTCCCACGCTCGGCCAACGAGCCCGCGACCCGGTGCAGGCGCCGGATGGGTCCATCTGGTGGGCGGGGATGTGGGCCAATCTGATCGGGCGGATAAATCCCAATACCGGCGAAGTTACGGAATACACACTGCCGCAAAACGCCAAGCCCCACACCGTGACACCCGACCCGCAAGGCAACATCTGGTATACGGGAAACAGCAACGGCACGATCGGCAAACTCGACCCGCGCACGGGCATGATCACCGAGTACAAAATGCCGGATCCCGCAGCTAAAGACCCGCACACGGCGGTTTTCGACAAGAAGGGCAACTTGTGGTTCACCATGCAGGTGAGCAACATGATCGGCCGCCTGGTTCCGGCTACGGGCGAGATCAAGCTTGCGAAGATGCCGACGGCCAATTCGCGCCCTTACGGCATCGTGTTGAGCGCCGACGACACCCCTTGGGTATGCTGCAACGGCAGCAACTGTTTGGTCAAAATCGATCCCCAGACGATGGCGATCCAGGAATACCGATTGCCGGACCCGAAGACCACCGTGCGTCGTCTCGATTTCGCGAGCGATGGGATGATCTGGTATGTCAACTCCTCGCTGGGCCGTCTGGGCCGGATGGATCCGAAGACAGGGCAGGTCAAAGAGTGGCCATCGCCCAGCGGGCCGAAGTCGCATCCGTATGCCATCGCGGTGGTGGACGGCATCGTCTGGTACAACGAATCGGGTCAGAGACCGGATGCGCTCGTCCGATTCGACCCTGCGACGGAGCGATTCCAAAGCTGGGCGATTCCCTCCGGAGGGATTTACGCCGGCATCGTCAGGCACATGAGACCGACACGGGACGGCAACTTGCTGATCCATCAAAGCAGCACGAACCGCATCATCCTGGTGACGATCAATCGCTCACCGGCGACGCAACAAGCGCGAAGGTAAAAGCGCGCGAGATCCTTATTTTCAGAACGAATGCGCTCAGCGGCCTGCTGCGACAGGCGCGGCAGGCAGCGATATGCCCGCGTCAATCGGTCTTGGAGCTGCGATCTCTTGCGCTGGGATGAGTTTGCAGGGATCGCCGATGCTCGCCGCTGCGGTGCGTCATTTTGGCGCGGTCTTGGCCTTGGTGGGCGCGGTTTTCTTCTGGGCGGCGAAATACGCGGCGATTTCGTCCACGCCGAATTCCAGCACATACTTGGCGTAAGGTTCCATTTCCGGCGACTGCCGTTTGCCTTCCGCATATGCTGTGATCGTCTGCTTGAAATAGGCCGGATCCATGCCGGCGAGCGTCGGCACGGTCTTGCTGGGCGGATTGCCGCCGAAGCCGTGGCAGGCGCTGCAGACCATCGCTTTTTGAGCGCCAGGCGAATCGAGCGGTCCGGCGTCGGCGTTAGAAGCGCTTCCAAGAACGCTCAGGAACAGTGCGGCCAGTGCGACTTTGAATGTTTTTCTCATGGAGCTGTCCTCGTTATCCTAAAACGTCATTCCAGATGCTGGCCCGCCAGGCGAGCGAATTCTGCGCCACGGAAGCGCTTTTGCCCGGCGTCAGCTTCTGCTCGATCTGCACGACTTTGCCTTTGTCGATCTTGTACGAATTCACCACGGCGATGGCTTCCTTGTCGTTCACCCAACTGTAGCAGGTGTTGCCCGGGGCTAGCACCGGCGGTTCCTTCCCCTTGAGCAGGCTCGCCACCGCTGTGGCGCAAATCTTTCCCATCGCATTGGCGATGTTGCCCGACTTGGGCACCGGCAAGCCAATGGTCGCGTCGCCGACGACGTGAATGTTCTTGTGCTTGGCGGATTCGTAAGTGACGTGGTCGACTTCGCACCAGCGCTTGTCGGCGCCGACCAAGTCGGCTTCCACCGCGATGGATCCGGCGCGCTGCGGCGGGATGACATTGATCACGTCATATTTCACTTTGTCGCCGATGTCCGTGGTCACTTCTTTGGCGCCGACGTCGATCTTCTCGATTTTCTGCGCGGGTCGATAATCGAGATTGGGATAATCCTTGAATACCGCTTTGAATAATCCAGTCTTGGAAACGATGTCTTTATTGGCGTCCAGGACGATCAACTTTGAACTCGGTTTCTTGGTTTGCAGAAACCACGCGATCATCGAAGCGCGTTCATAGGGACCCGGCGGACAGCGATACGCGACCGGGGGCACAGTCATGACGACGACGCCGCCGTCGCTCATGGACTGGAGCTGCTTGGCGAGCTGCACGGTCTGCGGCCCGGCCTTCCAGGCGTGCAGCACGGTATCTTTCGCCTCGGCTAATCCCTCGATTTGCTCCCATTGAAAATCGATCCCCGGCGAGACGATCAGCCGATCATATTCCAGCGAGTCTTTGCCGACTCGCACGCGTTTTTTATCCGGCTCAATCGCCGCGGCGGCTTCATGGCGGATGCGCACGCC
>Ga0075421_100011342_pt1 | contig 11036 bp, 7 predicted proteins | sample SoiMetdeltSBSDD5_FD_75292 | JGI IMG/M metagenome (GOLD analysis project Ga0075421, IMG submission 75292) | Bulk soil microbial communities from a Populus tree surrounding site in Tennessee, USA - Soil MetaG P. deltoides SBSDD5 | ecosystem: Environmental > Terrestrial > Soil > Tree plantation...
AAAACCAGCTCGACGCTTTCCTCACCGAGCGCCGCTTCCAGACGACGCTGCTGATCGGGTTCTCCGTGGTGGCGCTGCTGATGGCCGCGATCGGGATCTACGGGTTGATCCAATACTCGATTGCAACGCGCACGCACGAGATTGGGATTCGCATGGCAGTGGGCGCGCAGGCGGGCGAAATCTTCCGTATGATCATCGGCGAGGGACTGACGCTGAGCCTGTGTGGTCTGGCGATTGGGCTGATAGGAGCGTTGTGGCTGGGCCAGGCGGGTTCCAGTCTGCTGTATGGCGTAGGCGCGAGCGATCCATTGACCTTCATCGCTGTCTCGCTGGTTCTGACGACGGCCGCCCTCGCAGCTTGTTATTTCCCCGCGCGGCGGGCGATGAAAGTAGAACCAGTGGTAGCGTTGCGGCAGGAGTGAGGGGAATGGCTCTCGTTATCGCACCGGCCTCCCTGCCTCGCCGTCATGCAGCACATCGCTAATGATGGTTCCGATCTGAAGAAAAGCATCCAGATCCGGGGGCTTCGTCAAGTAGCGCGCCACACCCAATGGTTCCATCCTCCGCCTCTCCTCCGGAGAAGTAGACGAGGTCATGATCACAACTGGCACTTTTGAGAAGCGTTCGCTGCGACGCAAGCCCTCCAGCACATCGATGCCTTGGTACTTTGGTAAGTTCATATCAAGCACAGCCACATCAGGAACCTGCGCGTCCCGATATTTTCCTTCGCTGCGCGCAAAAGCAAGAGCCTCGGCGCCATCCTCGATCACGGTGAAACGGAAGCTCAAGCCCGCGTTTTCGAGCGCCATTCGCAAAAGATAAACGTCGGCCTCGTTGTCCTCTACCAGCAGAATGTGAAAGTGCCCCGCGCTCATGCATTGGCTCCTTCGCCATCGGAGATGGCTATTTCGGCAGCGGGGAGGGTGAAATGAAAAGTAGAACCGCCGCCCGGGTTCGACTCGACCCAGATCCGGCCACCGTGGCGCTCGACCACGCGTTGACAGATGGCAAGCCCCATACCGGTGCCAGGAATCGTCTTCCCGTGTAATCGCTTGAACACTCGGAAAACTGTGCCCTGATATTCCGGATCGATACCGATGCCGTTGTCCGACACAGATATCTTCCAGAATCCGCCCTGCCATTCAGAGGAGACATGAATCACGGGCGCTTGTTCCGTGCGGTACTTGATGGCGTTTCCCACCAAGTTCTGAAAGAGTTGAACGAAGTGCGCATTCTGGCCGTGCGCGGCCGGAAGCCGGTCAATCGTAACCGCAGCCTTGCTCTCCTCAATCGCGGTTCTAAGGTTCTCAACCGCTTTCCCTGCAGCCAGGTTCAGATCCACCCGTTCATCGGAAACCTCTCCGTCCGTGTTCACCTGAGTGTAGGCGAGAAGATCGGCGAGCAGCTCCCGCATGCGCGTTGTGCCCTGCGAGATGAATTTTACGCAAACGGCCGCATCGCCTTCAACCGGGCCAGGATAGCCTTTAAGGAGGAGCTGCGAATAGCTCGTGATCATTCTGAGCGGTTCTTGCAGATCGTGACTTGCGGCAAATGCGAACTGCTGCAAGGCTTCATTGGCGCGAGATAGCTCCTGATTGGTCCTGCGCAAACGCTCCTCTGCCTTTTTTCGCTCAGTGATGTCGATGACGGCGGCGAGCACGGCATCGCCCTGGTCACTGTGAATGGGATTGAGCCCAATCTCGATTGGGATCTCGCTGCCGTTCTTATGCTTGCCAAATAGATCTCGCCCACTTCCCATGGCCCGCGCTGACGGTGCATGGAAGAACGACGTGCGAAGAGCGCCGTGACCGGCGCGGTAGCGCTCGGGAACAAGCGACTCGACGGATTGCCCGAGCAACTCCTCGCGGCTGTATCCAAACAATTTCTCGGTCTGTGAATTGACGAGAATAATCCGCCCGTCGCGGCCGACCATGATCATGGCGCTCGGGGAGGCTTCGACTGTTAGACGCAGGCGTTCTTCCGCTGTTTTCCGCTCCGTAATGTTACGAGCAATCTTCGAGGCGCCGACGATTTTCCCGGAAGCGTCGTACATGGGGGAGACGGTCAGCGAGATGCTTACCAGGAGGCCGTTCTTTGCCCTGCGAACGGTTTCGTACTGCTCAATTCGTTCTCCTTTCTTGATGCGCTCCAAAACCACGGGCATATCATCCGGAGCGTCGGGAGGGGCAATGATCGAAACCGGCTTTCCCAGAATCTCTTCGGCGGAATAGCCAAACATTCGCTCCGCTCCTTTGTTCCAACTCGTTACAATTCCGTTCACGTCCTTACTGATGATTGCGTCATTGGAGGATTCGACAATCGATGAGAGCAGAGCTCTCGTTTGTTCGGCTGACCTGCGTGCGGTGACGTCCCGAAACACGAGAACAGTGCCCTGAAGCACGCCATCGGCATCCCGGATAGGAGCAGCACTGTCGTCAATCGGGATCTCACGGCCATCGCGGGCAAGGAGCACCGTGTGGTTGGCAAGCCCAACCACAGCGCCTTCCCGTAGCACCTTCGTCACGGGGCTCTCAACAGACGCGCGCGTGAACTCGTTCACAATGCGAAACACTTCATCGAGATGCTTCCCGAGAATCTCAGCCTCAGTTAAGCCCATGAGTGTCTGAGCGACGCCGTTTGCAAACGTTACCTCGCCCTTGGCATCGGTCGCTAACACTGCGTCTCCGATGCTGTTGAGCGTCGTCTGAAGACGTTGCCGATGCTCCCGTTCCGCCATTTCGGCGTCTCTGCGCCGCTCGCCTTCCAACGCAGCGTTTTGGAGTGCCTGCCTTTGAGAGTCGCCGAGCAGCGCCATGCCGAACCCAACAATGAGAAAAATGAGTAGCGCTACCAGATCGCTCGGATTCAGAGGGTAAAATGACCCCGGCGGGTAAATGAAGAAATAATCCGCGGCTAGCGTGGACAGAATGATACTCAGCGTCGCCGCTCGAAATCCCCCATACCAAGCCACAAAGAGAACGGCCGGAAAGTACGTAATGAAGGGAACGCTGTAACCAAGAGACGGTATCAACGCTGCACGAATCAGCGTGGCAGCAAAGACTGCCAAAATCGCCGCGCCATATATGGCAATTTGAGATCGTCTCGTTTTCAGTGGAGCGATCTCATCCATCAGTAGCTCCAGCCCGGCGCAATGGCGAGCTTGGCCGGGTGGATCTTTCCACGGGGGCTGCTCACTCAACCTTCTCCCTCGTACGGCGCTGATTCACGCACGCTTCGACAGTCATTTATCATAGCCTGGGCGAGAGTGGCGTGCTTGTGGCCTTGCTGCCGGAGGCGCGAGATGCGCGGAAAGGAAGGGCGGATCCGCGCCTGAGCACGAACTCCGTCTGGAGTGGTGGTCTACGTCTCGGGATTTGGGCGTGGTGCTGGCTAGTTCGCCGTCTCACTTACGGCAGTGCCGGTGCGTGCAACTGCGAGTATCCTCGCCTGGGAATGAGGCGATCCATTTCGACGATCAGTTTGGGCAGGGCTTCGGCGCCCTTGGCGTCCTTCATGAGGGCGACGGCGATATAGCGCTTGCCGTCGGCTTCAACCAGGGCGGCGTCGCAATGGGCGTCTTTCCAGGTGCCGGACTTGCGGTAGATTTCGCGGTAGCCGGGCAGCCGTTCGAGGCCTTTAACGAACTTGTGGTGGATGCCCGGGTTGGACATCAACTCCTTCATTTCGGCACTGGACCTGGCGTCGACCAGTTCGCCGCGATCAAGCATCAGGAAGAACCGGGCGACCTGGAGAGCTGTGGCACCGTGGGAGATATTGTGGAGGGGATCCCGCTTCCAGTAGTCATTCGGCCCGCCGTAGGCTTTGCCGATCCAGAGGCCGCCGTTCACCAGGGGGTCATAAAGCTTGTACTTGGCCGAGGTGAGCGTCTTGGCAATGAAGTCGAACCCGACGGCCTGAACGGCGCGCGAGGCGTCGGTGTTTGAGGAGTAGCGCACCAGGCGGGTGAACATGTCCTTGACCTGGGGGGTGTAGGACAGCATGCCCTGGCGGATAGCTTCGAAGCCGGCCAGGAGGATGGCGATTTTGGGGAGGGACGCCGCATAGAGCATGTCGGAGTCGTTTAGGCCGGCGTAGCGGGGGCGGGCCTGGTCGGTGACATCGATCAGTGCCAGGGCGAGGCGGTGCTCAGAAAGCGCCCGCTCAAACCCGAGCCGGAGGACGACGTCCCGTAGGGAACGTTCCAGTTGGTCGTCGGTTCTGGGGAAGTCAACCGAGGCGGCCCGGGCCTGAACCTGGCTGACGGATAGAAGAAGAGCAATTGCAATGTGTTGTGAAATTCTCATTGGCAATTCCTTTAGTATAGCCTTTGACCGGCCGGCAAGTTGGGACCGGGGAGGGAGTCTATGAAAAGACGGAGCGCACTATGGACTTTGGTAGGGGCGGGTTCGATTGGAATGAGAGCCGGGTTGAATGGTGGAAAAGCGGGGTTGATCGGCGCGGCGGCGCCGGCAAGTATTACCGCCGAGAGCCTCCGGCCTGGGATTCCGTGCGGCGTGATGGTAGGGGACCCGGTAAGTAACGGGGCTATGAATTCAGTCGTAATTTGGAGCCGGACGGACCGCGCGGCGGGCATGGAAGTGGAGTATTCCGGGCGGGCGGACTTCCAGCAGGCGCTAAGGGTGAAGGGTCCGACGGCGAGCGCGGAGACCGGCTACACGGCACGGGTGGAGTTGGCGGGGCTTAAGGCAGGCGCGGAGTATTTCTATCGGGTGACGTTCGTGGATGGAAGTGCACGGAGCGAACCGTTCGCGGGGCGATTCCGGACGGCGGGGGGCGGCAAGTCTGTGCGGGTCCTTTGGAGCGGGGATACGTGCGGGCAGGGGTATGGCATCAACACCGACTGGGGCGGGATGCGGATCTATGAGGCTATGCGGCAGCGGGAGCCGGATTTCTTCATTCACTCCGGCGACACGATCTATGCCGATAACCCTATTCCACGCGAGATTGTCCTCAAAGATGGCTCAATTTGGCGGAACGTGGTGACCGAGGCCAAGAGCCGGGTGGCGCGGACACTGGACGATTTCCGGGGGGCGCACGCCTACAACTTCCTGGACACGAATCTGCGGCGGTTCCATGCCGAGGTACCCCAGGTGTGGCAGTGGGACGACCACGAGTTCCGCAATAACTGGTCGCCTGGGAACATGGAGGGGAGCGCGCCGGCGCGGCAAGCGTTCCGCGAGTTTGCGCCGATGCGGATGCGGGCGGGTGTGGACCGGATCTACCGGAAGATCAGCTATGGTCAGCTGCTGGATGTATTCGTGATCGACATGCGCAGCTATCGGGCGGTAAATACCTACAACCGCCAGGAAAAGGAGGGGCCCGAGACGGTGTACCTAGGCGCGGCGCAGTTCCGGTGGCTGGGGCAGGCATTGACGGCGTCGAGGGCGAAGTGGAAAGTGGTGGCGTCGGACATGCCACTTGGACTGCTGGTGGGCGATGGGAAGGACGAGCAGGGGCGGGCACGGTTTGAGGCGTCGGCAAATGGGGATGGTCCGGCGCTGGGACGCGAGTTGGAGATCGCCCGGCTGTTGGCGGATTTGAAGAAGGCGCGGGTGAAAAATGTTGTTTGGCTGACGGCCGACGTGCATTACACAGCGGCACACCATTATTCGCCGGAGCGGGCAAAGTTCACCGGATTCGATCCGTTCTGGGAGTTTGTGAGCGGGCCGCTCAACGCCGGGACATTCGGGCCGGGGGTGCTGGACAATACGTTTGGTCCGGAGGTGGTGTTTGCGAAGGCCCCGCCAAAGGGCCAGGCGAATTTGCCGCCCAGCGCGGGGTATCAGTTCTTTGGGGAGTTGGAAGTGGACGGGAAGACCGGGGACATGAAGGTGACGCTGCGGGATTTAACTGGCGCTGCGTTGTGGGAGCGGGTGCTGGGGTGAGGAGGGAGGTTCAGACGACATTAGTGCCTGTCGGTGGCGAGCCAGTTGTCAAGAACCTTACTTCGATCCATGCCGCCGCCGCATCGGCGGACAGTAGCGTTCGGCACGTCGGACATCGCGGCCCAGCATTGGATCGGAATGCTCCACAGCATTGACATGCTTCAAGTGGAGGACTCGATAACTTGATGAGCACGGAAATGAGCATCTCGCGGGACTTTCTCAAACCAACCATTTAGGAGCGCAGTTCGACCGCAGCCTTCGCAGTATGCGTAACCATAATTCGCGAACCCGCAGTGGACGAGGTCGTATTGAAACGATGCTCCACACCTGTCACATCGACCAACGGTCGGAGCGGCCTCGGCGAGTGATCCTTTTCAGCGAACAGGAAATTCTTGAGCTTCTGGAATAGCGCAGTCACTTTCACGACTGCTGCACAGCGAGCGGGATGGGCAACGAACGTATACGCACTTTACCTTCTGTTAAAATGTAAAGCGATGGTCGAAGCAACGCTTTCCACGAAACATCAGATCGTCGTGCCCAAGGAGGCGCGGGAGGCCCTTGGCATCAAGCCGGGGGACCGGTTAATGGTTGTAACGCGTGGTTCCACGGTGATCCTTATGCCAAAGCCCGTCTCGCACGCGGAGGCGATGCGGGGGCTAGCTCGTGGGATGTACGGCAAGGACTACGTGCGGAAAGAGCGGGAGAGTTGGAGGAAGTGAAGGCGCTCGCCTCGTTTCTCCGGCGGCACCGCCGTGTGGCGCTGGACACGAGCGTATTCATCTACCAGCTTGAGAACGACGCCCGCTATATGGAATTGACGACGCTTGTCTTTGACTGGATCAGCCGCGAGGGAAATTCTGCGGTGGCGTCGACGATCACGATGGCGGAGTTGCTGGTGCGACCGTACCAGTGGCACGATGAGGACCGGGTCAATCAGTTGTTCGCGCTGGTGACGACGATTCCGAACCTTGCCTGGGTGGCGCCGGATCTGCTGATAGCCGATGGGGCGGCGCGGCTGCGGGCGCGGCACAAGCTGTCGATGCCGGATGCTCTGATCACTGCGACGGCCCTGGCGGCGGGTGCGACTGGATTGGTGACGAACGACATGGTCCTAAAAGGGAAGGTCGACGGGCTGGAGGTCGCGTTGCTGGATCGATGAATTTACGCCAACTCCTGCCACGCAGTATTCGTATAGAAAGTAATGCTCAAGAAACAGATCGTGCATGTGGTGCGGCGGCTCATGCGTTCGCCCGGATTCGCGGTGGCGACGCTGTTGACGCTCGCAATTGGGATTGGGGCGAACACGGCGATTTTCAGCGTCGTGAACGGTGTCCTGCTGAAGCCGCTCGCCTATCCAGAGCCTGACCGGCTGGTCAGCCTATGGCTCACGGGACCGGGGGTGGGGATCAAGGAACTGAATCCGTCGCCCGCGTCCTATTTCACGTTTCGCGAGGAGAGCCGGGTGTTCGAGAAGGTCGGCCTATGGACACGCGGCTCGGAGACGGTCACTGGCGACGGGCAACCGGAGCAAGTGGAATCGCTGGTCGTGACCGACGCAGTACTGCCGATTCTCGGCGTGCAGCCGGTGGTCGGACGCTGGTTCACGCCGGAAGAGGACAAGCCAGGCAGTGCGGATACCGTGATGCTCGGGTACGGATACTGGCAGCGGCGTTTTGGGGGGGATCGCTCGGCAATCGGAAAAAAGTTGGTCGTCAACGGTCGTCCGCGAGAGGTGATCGGCGTGATGCCAGAGAGCTTCCGCATGCTGGACCTTCGACCGGCGGTGATTCAAACCTTCCGGTTCAATCGCAGCGAGCTGCACTTGGGGAATTTCAGCTACCAGGGCATTGGGAGACTGAAGCCCGGCGCAACACTGGCGCAGGCGAGCGCCGACGTCTCGCGCATGCTTGTGCTGATGTTCGGAAAATTCCCCGCCCCGCGCGGCATGAGCGCAAAGGCGTTTGAGGAGGCGCGGATTGCTCCTAATCTGCGGCCCTTGAAGCAGGACGCCGTGGGCGACATCGGCAAGGTGTTGTGGACCTTGATGGCGACGGTGAGCATCGTGTTGTTCATTGCGTGCGCGAACGTGGCGAACCTGCTACTCGTGCGCGCCGACGGGCGGCAGCAGGAACTCGCCGTACGAACCGCATTGGGTGCGAGCCGTGCGCAGGTGGCGCGCGAGCTCTTAGTGGAGAGCGTAATGTTGGGTTTGATTGGCGGGGCGCTGGGCGTAGCGGTGGCTTATGGAGCTGTCCGGTTGCTGGTGTACCTGGCGCCCGCGAACTTCCCGCGTCTGCATGAGATTGCGATCGACCCAGTCGTGCTGGCATTCGCCTTGGTGATCTCGGTGGCAGCCAGTTTCGTGTTCGGGCTGGTCCCCGTGTTCAAGCATGCGAGGCCGCGTCTGGGAACGGCGATTCGGGCGGGCGGGCGCACCTACAGCGAGGGACGCGAGCGGCACCGGATGCGGAGTACGCTCGTCGTGGTTCAGGTCGCTCTGGCGCTCGTATTGCTGATCGGATCGGGGTTGATGGTCCGGACCCTGCAGGCTTTGCGCGGCGTGCAACCGGGATTTAGGAGTCCGGAGAAAATTCTGACGATGCGCGTTACGATTCCGGGCGGGCAGGTTTCGGGCCCTGAACAGGTTGCCCGTATTCAACACAACATAACCGACAAGATCGCGGCCATCGCCGGGGTTACCTCGGTGAGTCTGGCGAGTTCCATCACAATGGACGGCAGCCAGAGCAACGACCCGGTCTACGCCGAGGACCGGACTTATTCTGAATCGCAGGTCCCGCCCATCCGGCGATTCAAACATGTCGCACCGGGAATGTTTCAAACAATGGGTAACCCGATTCTCGCCGGTCGCGATCTGACATGGACGGACGTTCACGAGTTCCGGCCCGTGGCCATCCTCTCCGAGAACCTCGCGCGTGAGATGTGGGGGAGTGCAGGCGCGGCGATTGGCAAACGAATTCGCGAAAACCCGAAGGGCGTTTGGAAGGAAGTAATCGGAGTGGTGGGAAACGAGCATGACGACGGCGTCGACCAAAAAGCTCCTTCGATCGCGTACTGGCCGTATCTGAAGGCCGGATTTTACGGCGAGCGGATCGAAGTGCGACGAACGATGGCGTACGCAGTGCGGAGCGAACGAACGGGTTCGGAGAGTTTGCTCAAAGAGGTGCAGCAGGCGGTGTGGTCGGTCAATCCGAATCTGCCGCTGGCCAATGTGAGGACGGTCGCCGAGATCTATAACCGGTCCATGGCGCGCAGCTCGTTCACGTTGGTGATCCTGGCGATTGCGGCGGGCATGGCGCTGCTACTCGGAATTGTTGGAATCTATGGGGTCATCTCCTATTCAATCGCGCAACGAACCAGGGAGATCGGCATTCGAATCGCGTTAGGATCTCCTCACGACAAAGTGCGTGGGTTGTTTGTCCGGAATGGGCTGATCCTGTCAGGCATTGGAGTGATTTGCGGTGTCGCGGTTGCGGTCCCGCTGGCGCGCCTGATGTCGGCCCTGTTGTTTGAGGTAAGCCCGCTCGACCCCTACACGTACTTGGCCGTGGCTGCCGTGCTTCTGGCCGCGGCGATGGCTGCGAGTTACGTGCCCGCGCGAAGGGCGACGCGCATCGACCCGATAGAGGCGTTGCGGGCGGAGTAGGGCGGATCAGTCCGCCCTTAGCGCCGTCATTGGCGAGATCCGCGAGGCACGGAATGCCGGGACAAAACCCGCGGCGAGGGCGACGAGCAGCAGGATGCCACCGGCGGCAGTGAACGTGGCGGTATCCTTCGCGGTGACGCCGAACAGGAGCGTGGAGAGAAGTGCGGAAAGCGGCAGCGCGGCGGCGACGCCGATCCCAATGCCGGCGATGGCGAGCCGCAGCGTATCTGCGACTACCGAACCGCGGATGCGGCCACCGGTCGCACCAAGGGCCATGCGGATGCCGAATTCGGGCGTGCGGCGCGTGACCGTGTAGGCGATGACGCCGTAAATTCCGATGGCCGCGAGTGCGACCGCGGCGAGAGCGAATGCGATCAGAAGGTTCACGAGGAAGCGCCGCGGGGAGAGGGCACGATCGACGGTGTGATCGAGCGCGCGGAAAGTCGCGGTAGGAATGTCGGGGAAGAACTCACCGATGGCGGCGCGGAGGGCAGGCGATACATCCTCGAAGCGGCGCGACGTGCGCACCACAAGTGTGGGCGACATCGTGGCCTGTTGGAACAGCGGCAGGTACATCTCCGATCCGGACGATTCTTCCACGGAAAGATGACGGACGTCGGCAACGACGCCCACGACCTGGCGGTCGCGTCCGCCGATGAGGACGGTGCGGCCGACGGGGTCCTCGTTCGGGTAGAGGCGCTTGGCGAGCGATTCATTGATGAGCGCGACGCGCGGGCTGCGCACGTTATCCGCGGCGGTAAATTCGCGGCCCTTGAGGACGGGCGTGCGCATGGTCTTCATCAGATCAGGCCCGATGAGCTTGATGAGGGCAGGTTCGAACTTGGAGTCCGGTTTGTCCTTGGCGCGGATGCCCCACGTGCGATTGCTTTCCAGCGGCACGGCGTCGGTCATGGAGGCCCCTTCTACGCCGGGGACGGCGCGTGTGCGGTTCAGAAAGCGGTGGAGCAGGTCCATATAGGCGGCGGCTTTGTCTTCAGTGTCGAGACGGGGGAAGGCGTCGAGGCGTAGTGTGTATGTTTGCGCCGCGGTGAATCCGAGGTTGACGTCGAGGACGTGGAGGAAGCTGCGGAGGAGGAGCCCCGCACCAACCAGAAGCAGGCAGGCGAAGGCGACCTCGGAGACGACGAGAGTGGTGCGCACGACGCGATGGCCTCGGCCGTGGCTGGAGCCGCGCGCGTTGTCCTTGAGCGCTTCGCCGAAGCCGCCACGGGCAGCCGAGAGCGCGGGCAGGAAGCCGAAGACGAATGCGGTGAGGAGCGTGATGCCGGCGGCCACAGTGAGGGCGGTGGCGTCAATTTGAACGGACTTCAACAAGGGGATGCTGAGCGCGTCAAGATTACGCAGCGCGGCGGTGGCCGAGTAGGCGAGCGCGACGCCTAGCGTACCTCCGGCAAGTGCGAGCACAAACGTCTCGGTGAGCATCTGGCGGGCGAGGCGCGCACCAC
>Ga0075421_100011343_pt1 | contig 11036 bp, 9 predicted proteins | sample SoiMetdeltSBSDD5_FD_75292 | JGI IMG/M metagenome (GOLD analysis project Ga0075421, IMG submission 75292) | Bulk soil microbial communities from a Populus tree surrounding site in Tennessee, USA - Soil MetaG P. deltoides SBSDD5 | ecosystem: Environmental > Terrestrial > Soil > Tree plantation...
CTTCGAGAACGAGGTCGAGCCGCGTCTTTCGCCGGAGGCCGTCGGTCGGCTGCGCTGGCACCAGAGCGCCGGCCATCTCATCATCCTGCTTTCGGGCACACTCGACCTGCTTCTGGAGCCACTGGCCGAGCGCCTGGGCGTTCACGCGCGCGTCGGTTCGGAGCTCGAGGTCGAGGACAGGCGCTTCACTGGACGAATAACGGGCGCGCATCCGTTCGGCGTGGCCAAAGCGGAATGCCTGGCTGACATCAATCGCTCCGACCGCTTCGACCTGAAGCGGTCCTTCGCTTACGCCGACAGTTTTGCCGATCGCCACCTGCTGGCGATGGTGGGCCATCCCGTGGCCACCAACGCCGACGCGGCGCTGCGAAAGGTAGCCGAGAGCAGAGGCTGGATGATCGAAAATTTCGCCTGACACATATTGGCCACAGAGTCACGGAGACACAGAGACGGAGAGAAAGAGGGACCGCAGAGATGGAGAGACTTAGAGAAAGAGAGGCAGAGAGAAAAAGCAGCGCTGTGGTCCTCCCGACTCTCTGTCCATCTTTCTCTCCGTCTCTGTGTCTCCGTGACTCTGTGGCAGCGCGCCTTAACGCCGCGGACCGGCTCACGCTGGCCTATCTCGTTTTTTCAACCACGCTGATTATTGTTTGCCGGCGGAACATCCCGCAGTGGGCGACTCTCATCGCCATCCATCTCGTATTGATCGTGATGATCGTCAGTCTGGCTTATGCGCGCAAACGTTCGGTTCCCGTCCTCGGCCTGCTCAGCCACTGGTATCCTACGCTGATCTTTCTCTTCTTCTTCGAGGAGATCGGACTGACTGTTCATGCGATCTTTCCGGGCTGGTTCGACGAGTATCTGATCAATGCCGATTACGCGGCGTTCGGCGTTCATCCGACTGTGTGGTTGGAGGGGTTCAGCAATTACTGGCTGAACGAGTACATGCAGCTCGCCTACACGAGCTACTTTTTACTGACGATCGGACTCGGCGCGTATCTGTGGATTGGCGGCAGGCGCGAAGATTTCGCCGTCCTCATCGCCTCGACCTGCGCGGCTTATTATCTTTGCTACGTCATCTTCGTCCTCTTTCCCATCGAAAGCCCGCACCACACGCTGCGCCATCTGCAGCGTGTGGATCTGTCCGGCGGGCCGTTCACCGCCTTCATTAACCTGATCGAAAAACATGGGCGCGTTCACGGCGGCGCGTTCCCGAGCGCCCACGTGGCCGGTTCGGTCGTCGCGCTGATCTCGGCCTGGCGATTCACGCGCCGCGCCGGGTACTGGCTGACGCCGCTCGTGTTAAGCGTCTGCGTGGCGACCGTCTACGGGCGATACCATTACGTTATGGACGTTTTCGCGGGAATATTGATGGCCGTGATCGGCTGCCGGATGGGCCAGAAACTCTGCTCATTGAATCAGCGCCGCGAGCGTGGCTCCGTCAATGCGCTCATCGATCAATCCGCGCTCTGCGCCGCTCGCGGGACTGATTCATCCGAAAGGATCGAATCATGAAATTACTTCGCTATTTTCAGATCGCCACGATCACTTTTGCGTTGGCGTTAGGCAACAACGCGACGGCCTTTTGCCAATCCTCGCAAAACGTCCCTTCTCAGGTTCAAAAAGTGAAAGACCAGGTTCAGAAGGTCGGCATCCTCGAAGACGTCACCGTAATATTGCTCACTGGCAAAGAGTATTACGGCTCGATCAGCAAGATCGAGCCGGACAGTTTCGAAATTGCCGAAGTGGACCTGAAACAGAAGATGGCGTTCGATTACAAAGATGTGATGAAAGTGCGAAAAGGGTACGGCGGACGAGGCTTCGGCGGGAAACGCGTAAACCCGCGCCACAATTTGATCGCCGGGATTGCAGTCGTGGGCGGTTTAATCACTCTGGTAGCTGTGGCAGTTGCTACAGCAAAAGACTGACCTTCCACGTCTGAACTCTGTAACGGCGAACGGGAACAATTCCGTATCCAAAGCCTCGATCTGCGCGGCGATCGCCTGCGCAGTTATTTGAAGGTTGTGCAAATTGAAGTTGTTTACTATCAGCGCTTTCAAGAATGCCCGTGAATAAAGCGAGTTCATCGCGGAGGCGCAGAGACCGCCGAGGCGACGCAGAGAGAGCTGAAGGCCGGGGTTAACCTCCGCGTCTCCTCCGCGATCTCTGCGCCTCCGCGGTGAACTTGATTCCATAGTGGCTAACTAATTGCCACCCGGCCACAGACAAGCGTAAACACCATGGCCGCTAAGATGATCTTGAACCACTCCATTTTCGAAGCCGTATTTCCTTTATAGGCAGTGAAAACTAAAGCCCCAATCAACCAAACGGGAGAAAGAAAAAAGCACAGCGCGGAGGGAAGAAAAATATGGGGATAATTATGAAGAAGCACATACCCATTGGGATCGTACAACAGGCATGCCAAGAATATAAGAGCCCCCGTGAAGACAGGCCACCAGAGGGCACTTAACCAAGAAGGGAGCTTCTCAATTGGCATCGAGTCCATAATACACTTTATCGGACTAAAACATTGCCATTCAGCGCAGCGTTCAGCCGCACGCCGATTCAATGACAAGATGGGCAGATGGGAAGGGTTGGAGACGGAAAAGGGGAGGTGAGGGCATCGAAGTCGGCATACATTTGCGCCGGCTGTATTCCTTGAATTTCCTCGGCGGATTTGCGCGGCTGTACGGGAGGTGATGAAGGGCTCATGCTCCCCTACCGATGGTCACCCCTCAATTCCTACAAGATGCAATGTCGTTTGGCGTCTCGTTGAGTAATACCTTAGGATGCTACGGCGTGGGAACTGTGATTCCACACGTTCAAATCGCATAAAAGGACAACGCAAACACATGCCAGGCGAATTGTTTGAAACACTGCGTCAGCTTTCAGCGAACAACCCGTTTTTGAAATTTATGGGGATGGAGTTGTTGGACGCAGGCGAAGGTTGGGTGAAAATGAAGATCGCTTTCCGCCCCGAATTCCTGCAGCCGCTAACGGTTCACGGCGGCGCCACTTACAGCCTGGCCGATTCAGCGGCGGCGCATGCGCTGATGACAATGATCCTGCCCGACCAACGTCCGACCACTGTCGAACAGCGCATCAATTTTCTGAAAGCGGTCAGAGATCAGGACCTCTATTGCGAAGCCCGGATCGTCCACCTCGGCAAGACGCTGGCTTACGCCGAGGCGACAATCACTGCTGAGGACGGGACGTTGGTGGCAAAAAGCGCGGCGACGCTGATGAGACTGGATAGAGAAAGAAGACAGAGAGAGGGAGGGACGGAGGGACGGAGAGAGTAGGAGAAGCTCTCCTTCCGCTCCTCCGTCTCCCTGTCTCTCCATCCCTCTGTCTGTCTGTCCCTCTGTCCCTCTGTCTATCCGTCTACGCCTTCGGAAACTCCCACGACCCACGATATTTGCGGCTCAGGTGTTTGTTGGCCTCGGCGTCGTTGACGACCTGTTCTTTCGCGCCGTCCCATTCGATGCTGCGGCGCAGCTTGAGCGAGAGCATCCCGAGCAGGGCGAGGTTTGTCGAGTAGTGAATCTGTTCGATGTCGCTGACGGGTTTGCGTCCCGTTTTGATCGCATTGAGGAAGTCTGCCCACAATTCCTTGATGTTTTGGTCGTCGGGCTTATTCAGTTTTGCGTCTTCGTGGATCACCGGGTCTTTTGCGTTCACCGGGTAAAAAGTCCAGCCGTCAACCCAGCCCATGTGAAACGTTCCGTTGGTCCCGTAGAAATAACAGCCGACGGCCTGTATCGGGTGCGTCTTTTCAGCGTTGTTTCCCGAAAAGCGGCGGTGCTCCCAACTGACGGTGAATTGGTCGAATTCGTAAACGGCCACCTGATGATCTGGCGCGTCGGTCGTCTGAGCCTCCTTCGTGTTCACAATGGGACCGGCGATCGGACGGCCCCCGGTTGAAAAGATTCGCTTCGGGTATTTCTCGTCGGTGATCCAAAGAATCTGATCCAGCCAGTGAATTCCCCAATCGCCGAGCGTGCCGTTGGCATAATCGAGAAAGTTGCGGAAGCCTTTCACGTGAATGCCGCGGTTGAAGGGGCGCAGCGGCGCTGGGCCGCACCACATATCCCAATCCATCCCTTTCGGCGGCTCTTCGTTGGGCCTCGGCTTTTCGGGGCCGCCGCCGTAATGCACGAACGCCCGCACCATCCCGATCTTTCCCAGCTTCCCAGACTTGATGAATTCGCGTCCCGAAACGTTATGAGGAGAGATGCGGCGGTGTGTGCCGACCTGAGCGACGCGATTGGCGGCGCGGGCGGCGTTGACCATCGCGCGGCCTTCTTTGATCGTGTGGCCGATGGGCTTTTCGACGTAGACGTGCGCTCCCGCGTTGACGGCGGCGATCATGTTGAGCGCGTGCCAGTGATCGGGCGTGCCGACGATCACAATCTCCGGCCTCTCCTTCTGAAGCATTTCGTGGTAGTCCTTGTATTTTTTCGGTTGATCGCCGGAGAGTTTTTCGACCTCGGCCGCGGCCGGGTCCAACTGGTTTTCGTCAACGTCGCACATCGCGACGACGGTCGATTCGCCCGCGGCCATCGCCTCGCGCAGTATGTTCATTCCCCACCATCCGCTGCCGATGAGCGCGGTCCGGTACTTTTTGTCTTTGGATTGAGCGTGGACGAAAGGCGCCGGGAACAGAGTCGCGGCGGCCGACGCTTTGAGAAAATCACGACGGTCGGTCAGCTTGGTCTTCATAGGCATCACCAGAGTTTTTGACGTGTTGTAGGTTGATTCGGAATAGCGAAGCGGTCACTACACCTAAACGCTACGGTAAAGAGCCGTTCCGCGTTGAAGGTGAAGGATCCTCGCGCACAGAAGTTGAAGCATTAACAGGCGCATTCTTTGCTGCTGAGAGTTTTCAGTCAAGGCTCCGAACGCCAAGTACACAGTGATAACGAATCCCAGCCGCACGATTTTGCATAGGCGGCATGCCATATCGTGTAGAAGGGCGCTTACGATAACTATTTCAATCGGGCGAAGTCTCCGAAAATCAGCCCCGCCCGATCAAATGGCGATCCCGTGCGGCGGCATAAAGGTTGCTTCGTTGCAGAGACAGTCCCCTTATGTTCTTTCTCTCGCCTACAAAGTCACGAATAACAATTTCGGGCCGAACCCGAAACTGCGCGGAGGTGATTATGACGATATTTCACAAGGCTCCGGGTAAGCTCCCTCGCCGCCGCATCCACCTAGCAGGGCTAGCAGGGCTAGCAGAGCTAGCAGGGCTAGCAGGGCCGGCGCGGCCGGCAGCGAAAGCAGTCCTGTTTTTAGTCGCGCTATGTTCGCTGGCGCTGGCCGACGACCCCATCTTTCACGTCGCTCGAATCAGCCTTGTCGATGGCGAAGTCAATTATCAGCGGGCCAACGATTCGGGAAAAGACTGGTTTGACGCGACTCTCAACCTGCCACTAGAAGAAAACGATCAGATTTACAGCGGCTCGGACGGCAGAGCCGAAATCCAACTCAGCGGGCGTAACGTCGTCCGCATCTCGCACGACACCAACCTTCGCTTCACACAATTCAGCCCCGGCGCGATTCAGATGGCGCTGCCCATAGGCTCGGCCTATTTCCGAATTGACAGCCTCGACAAACGCCAGTTCGAGGTCGTTGACGCGAACGACGCCGGAATCAACGACCCGCTCTATTTCGAAGTCGACACGCCGACCGTCGCCGTGACTTTCGTCAAAGAGGGCGTCTACCGCATCAACGTCAACGAAGACGGCTCGACCGAGGTCGTCGTCCGCCAGGGACAGGCCGAGGTCTATGGCCAGGAGATCGGGACGATAGTCGTCAAGAAAGGCAAGAGGGTCGTCGTCGAGGGCCACGACGATCTTTACCGACTCAGCGGACTCGAAGATAAAGACGATTGGGATCGGTGGAACGAGGATCGCGACAACGGCCTCTTCTCCGGCGTGGATTCGTCTAACAGCGCCCGTTACGTACCGGCTGCGGTTCCGGGGGTTTACGACCTGGACAATTACGGCGAATGGATCGATACGCCCGAATACGGCCGGATGTGGTGTCCGCGCGGAGTCGCCGCAGACTGGGCCCCTTATCGCGACGGTTATTGGCGATGGTTTCCGTCGTACGGCTGGACGTGGATTTCGTACGAGCCATGGGGCTGGGCGCCTTATCACTACGGTCGGTGGGCTTACGTGCGCGAGCGTTGGTGTTGGGCGCCGGTCGTCAATGTCGTCAACGTCGTCAATGTCAGTCCGAGTCTCGCCTGGCGCTGGCGGCCGCATCACGTGGTCTTCTTCGGATGGGGAGGCAGTTACAACCGCGGCTATCGCGACGGGTATTACGATGGTTATTGGAAGGGATTCCGCGACGGACGCTACGGATATTTGGGCTGGTGCCCGCTCGGGCCGCGCGATCGGCATTACGGGCCGAAGGACAACGCGCCACGCCTCGAAGCCCTCGGGAACTTTCACGCGCCGGGGGCGGTGAGCGGGATGGACGCGCGAAGATTCGCCGGCGGTCGTGCGGCGGTCTCGCGTGACGCGCTGAACGCTCCCAGGGGAGAGCTAATCGCGCATCTTCGTGGCGAGAAGGACGGCGGACGAGGCCGCGATAAGGACTTCGCCGCGCCGGCTTTCGTGCGAAATGAAGACCTGAAGCCGCTGCAGCAAATCACCCCGACGCGCTCCGACGCGGTCACTCGCGGCAGATTCGCGCGCAGGATCGAAGCCCCAATTGTATTTCGCCGAACCCCGGCTGGCGCCACGCCGTCCGGCTGGCGCCAGATCCGTGAAAGCAGGCCGCGCGACGGCAAGACGTCGCCTGCGCCGGTCGGACAAGGCGGCGATACGAACCGGTCAGCGCCCTCGCGCATTCCAAACGAACGGACAGATCGGCCTTCGCGCATGCCCGATTACAAACGGCCTGAGCGCGTGGACGCGCCGCCGCCGCGTCCTCGGGAGTCGGGGGAGTCAAAAGAGTCAAGAGAGCCGAGAGATAGAGACCGTAATAGGTCTGAACACGTAATCGAACGCGAAAAAGGAAACAAGAATCCGACGCGCGATGATGCGCCTTCGCGCAATGAAAGGCGATCCGATGACGGCCCGCGCCGTGACGGTCAGCCCGAGTGGAAGCGCGGCGAGCGGCGCGAAGAGCCTCACGATCCGGCTCCAAATCGAGAAATGCGCCGACCCGACCCGCCGCGCGACAGTTCGCCGCCACGAAACGATGACACTCCGCGACGAAACGATTCGCCGGAGTGGAAGCGTAACGAGCGGCGCGAAGCGGATCATGATCAAGCCCCGCATCGGGAGATGCGCAGGGCCGACCAGCCGTCACGCGACAACTCGCCGCCGCGAGAGACGCGCCGAGATGACCAGCCGCGCGACAATTCGCCGCACCGAGAGATGCGCCGGCCTGACCCGCCGCCGCGCGACAACTCGCCGCAGCGAAGCGTCGAGCGTCCGGCGCCGCCGCCTCAAAGCGCACCGTCGCGCGCGCCGGAGCGGCCTTCGTCGCCGCCTCCCGCCCCCGCAAAACCTTCGTCGCCGCCTCCCGCCCGCGAAAGCTCTCCGTCGCGTCCGGCGGAACGGCCGCCAGAACGCTCAGCGTCTGGGCGCAAGCCCAATATTCAATAGCGGCATACACGACGCCGACCGGGCGCGATTGCTCCCCAAGAACGAACAGGCCAGCCATTATTGGTTGGCCTGTTCGTTAGAGAGGACGATTGCTATGAAAATCGCATCGTTGACGACAATCACAATTGTGTTATTTTCACTGGTTGCTGCGGGCCAGCCAATCTATGCGCAGCAATCGGATCATCAGAAGCCCTCTGTTACTATCAACACAGATCTTGTCGTGACTTGGGCTCAGATTACGAGCCGCATTAATGGAGAGCCAGTGAAGGGGCTGGAAATTGACAACTTCGTGTTGCGCGAAGACGGCAAACAGCAACAGATCAGCCTGGTCAAGGAAGGGCAACCTGTTTCCGTCGTTATTCTGGTGGAGGGAATGACATGTCTTGTGCCTCCCGAACTTGAGTTTCAACGAAGTCAGCAGGCCCTGCGCCAACTCGGAGAGGATGCGGAAATCGCTTTAATGGCCTGGGATTCTGACGCCGTTACAGTGCAGCCTTTCACGAAAGATCAGGAAGCTGTCGCCAGACGGCTTAAAAATAGAGTCGGTTTCTTCTATGCGCTGAACCCGCAAATTGAAGGCCGGGACCCGGTCCGCCCGGATCGTGATTGGTACCGCCCCGGAGAGGCGATCTATCAAGCCGCAAAGTATCTCGAAAAAGCCGCTTCCCCCAACATGCGTAATGTTATCATCATTATTTCCTGGAGCCGTCCGCCACTGCGTATGGCATACAGTCATCGACAAACCGCCGCTGTGGTGAGCGAACTCATCGAGAAAACTGGAACCACAATTTACGGACTATATTTGGCCGAAAGACGTCCGGCAGGACTAGGCAGGCTTTTCTCAGGATTGCCACTCAACGTAAAAGAGAAAAAGCGGCGCGATGGCGGCTCAATTGAGCAGTTTGTTGAACAAACTGGCGGCTCCATCCTCATTGGAAAACCCGAAGAGGCTGATGATCAGCTTATCAAACTGACTGATCTCATTCGCTCCAGTTATACGATTGGTTACTATCCTGAGAACTCTAACTTTGACGGCGGTTTCCGACGCATTGGCCTGGAACTAAGCCCTATCGGGAAAACAAAAGCGGGCAATGTTACGATCAAAACGAGAAATGGCTACCGGGCGCTTCGCCCTTCGGCGACGGCTGCTTCAGAAGCGCGACCTGAACGATGACCGCCGTGGGGGACGCCGCCTAATTCGCCCGTCCGGGAGAGGCGATTTATTAGGCCGCGCAGTATCTTGAAAAAAACGCGACGCCAGGACCATCAGGCATAGGGCGGAAGTCATCACCGCTTCATTGAGATCACGGTCTCACCGGGCAATGACGGTTCAAACAGGGCTAGCTTTTCGTCTTCTACCATCGGGCCGGTGACTTTGAATATCTCCTGCAGCCGCGGGTCGGACGCGAGTTTCCGCCACTTCTCGTCGAACTCCGCGACGGAATCGAACTCCCACAATTCAAGGTATTCCTGCGCGTCACCGACGTAGCTGCGCCAGATGCCCCAGAATCTGAATCCGTGCTCGCGGATCAACGGCAGCGTCCGCTCGGCAAACGTCCGGTCGTATTCGGCGACGTGATGCGCGCGCAATTTGTAAGAGATTTTCAGCAATATCATAATCCGCAATCCGCAATCAAAAATTAGGAGGGCAGGCCTTTTTCAACCACGCGCTTCATAGCCTCGGCGAACAGGTCCACTTCGCCGAGGGTGGTGTAAACGTTGGGCGTGACGCGCAGGCCCTGGAACTCCGGATGTTTGATCGGAGTAGTGATGATCCGATACTGGTCGAACAAATAGCCGGACAACTTCACGGGATCAACGCCCTCGACGTCGACCAGGGCCAGTCCGCACGATTGTTTCGGGTCGTAACTGGTCAGTATCTTGACCCCCTTCTGACTTTCGAGCGGCTTCGCCCAACGGTGGAAGAGGAAACGCAGGCGGGCCGCCTTGCGCTCGGGGCCGATGCCTTCGTGGAAATTTAGAGCTTCGTTGATCGCCAGCGCGTTCGCCGAGGGGTGAGTGCCGATCTCCTCGAACTTGCGGATGTTGGCGCCGTTCTTCTCTTCCGAAGCCATCAGCGACCACAGGCTTGGGATTTTCGCTTTGCGAACATAAAGAAAGCCAGTGCCGTGCGGCGCCAGCAGCCACTTGTGCAAACTCGTGCCGTAGTAGTCGCAATCCAGATCGTCGTGTTTATAGGGGAAATGCGCAAAGGCGTGAGCGCCGTCGACAATCGCCTCGATGCCGCGAGCGCGCGCCAGTTGGCAGATGCGTTTGACCGGATAGATCTGCCCGCTCAGGTTGGTGATGTGGCAGAAATGGATGACGCGTGTGCGAGGCGTGATATTGCGCTCGAAAATCTCGACGATCTCATCCTGACTCTTCGGCGGGACGGGGATGGAGATTTTTTTGACGACAATCCCTTCGCGCCGCTCGCGCTGCCGCCACGTGGTGAGCATTCGCGGATAATCCTGGTTGGTCGTCAGAACCTCGTCGCCCGGTTTCAGATCCATTCCGAACTGGCAGATTTCCAGAGCCTCGCTGGCGTTGCGCGTGATGGCGATCTCTTCCATGTCGCAGCCGAACGCGAGCGCAAGGCGGCGGCGCACACTTTCGATCTGCGGGTCGAGGACGCGCCACATCGAGTAGACGGGGGCGTTGTTCGAAAATTCCAGGTAGCGCCGCATCGCGTCCTGCACGACGCGTGGGCTTGGACAGACGCCGCCGTTGTTCAAATTGATCAGCGTGCGGTCTACGGTAAACGCATGCTGAATCTCGAACCAGAAATCTTCGTCTCCGGCGACGTCATCGGCCTCGCGGCCCGAAACGAAGCGCACGGCGTCGAGCGCGCGCGCCATCCCTTCTTCATTGAAACTCGCTGTGGCCGCGCCGAGCGCCGCCGCGCCTTTCAGAAATGATCGTCTTGTGAACATGATTCGCCTCCTGAGAAAAGGGTAGGGCAAACTGGCAGTTTGCCTAGTTTTTCCGAAAGTCCGCATCGAAGGAATCAAGGCAAACTGTCAGTTTGCCCTACCCCCTCGCCTTGCTATTTATTGTTTCCATGCGCCGCAACGTCGCATGAAGACTCCTGCGGAAAATGTATGAAAAGGACGATTTATTGAACCCCGGCAGGCAAGGATGCCTGCGCATCCGGGGTGTCCAGCATCTCAGAAACCGTTTTGAACGAATATCCTTCGCCCTTCAATCCGGCGATGACGCCCTTGACCGCTTTGAGTGACTCGCTTCGACCCATCACGTGAAGCAGGATGATTGAACCTGGCTTGGCCTTCTCCATTACGTGCGCGACGATTTTGTTCGAGTCGGCTGCGATCTCGGGATAAGAATCGGGTTCGACATCCCACGTGATCGTCTTGCGTGAAGTTCTGGCCAGAAAATACGGGAGCAGGATCAGCT